>JACCDX011874463.1_pt1 | contig 182851 bp, 173 predicted proteins | sample 7449681 | NCBI WGS metagenome assembly JACCDX01 (sample SAMN15323450, study PRJNA562643) | freshwater metagenome | isolation source: river surface water | place: USA:Blue River Watershed | collected 2017-08-18 | reverse complement strand
GTGCTCATCAGCTGCAGGTAATCGACCACGATCAGGCCGAGCTTGCCGCACTGGCGGGCCAGGCGCCGGGCGTTGGCACGCAACTCACTGGTATTAAGACCTGGGGTTTCGTCAATGTGCAAAGACACATCGCGCAAGCGCTCAATCGCCTCGGTCAAGCGCGGCCATTCTTCATCGGTGAGCTTGCCGGTTCTCAAATGGGTTTGGTCGATCCGGCCGATCGAGCCCACGATGCGCACCGCCAGTTGGCTCGCGCCCATCTCCATCGAGAAAACCGCCACGGGCAATTGCTCGTGCAAAGCCACATGCTCGGCGATATTGATGGCCAAGGCCGTCTTGCCCATCGACGGCCTGGCCGCCAACACCACCAAATCGCCAGGCTGAAAGCCCGATGTCATGCGGTCGAAATCATAAAAACCTGTGGGCACGCCGGTGATGTCGTTGGGGTTGTCGGCCATCTCCTGAACCCGGTCCATCAGGCTGACCACCAAGGTGTCCATGGCCTGAAAGCCCTGTCGCATGCGCGAGCCTTCTTCGCCGATGTTGAACACCTTTTGCTCGGCTTCATCCAGGATTTGCGAAACCTGCTTGCCCTGGGGGTTGAAAGCCTGGGTGGCAATTTCATCGCTCACCGAGACCAACTTGCGCAAGATGGAGCGCTCGCGCACGATTTCGGCATAGCGTCGGATGTTGCTGGCACTGGGCACGTACTGGGCCAAGGCATTCAAATAAGCCAAGCCGCCGACCTCCTCGGCCTTGCCCACCCCTTGCAAATGCTCAAACACCGTGATCACGTCAGCCGGCCGGCCCCCATTGATCAGCGCCTGCAAAGAGGTGAAGATTTGGCGGTGCTCATAACGGTAAAAGTCGCCCTCGTGGAGCATGTCGCCGATGCGGTCCCAGGCAGAGTTGTCCAACAAAAGACCGCCCAAAACGCTGGATTCGGCTTCTATGGAATGCGGCGGAATGCGCAACTGCGCGACCTGCCGGTCCTTGCTGCCCGCTTCATCGATGCTGGAAAAAACAGCTGACATGGATTTCCTTGTAAACCACTATCCTAAGTGGGAAAGACCCAATCCCCCTGGGACAAAGCTGTGCATAAGTGGTGCAAAAGCAGGGGGATTGCAGGGGAAAAGTGGGCGATCATGAAAAAAGCCGTTGCAAGCAACGGCTTTTGAGGTCGGCGCGGTGCTATCAGGCGGTTTCGCCGTAAACCGAGACCGTGATTTCCACCACCACATCGGTGTGCAGGGAGACGCTGACGGTGGAGTCACCCACCACCTTGATGGGGCCATTGGGCATGCGCACCTGGGCCTTGGTCAGGCTGTAACCGGCTTTGACCAGCTCTTCGGCGATGTCATAGTTGGTGACAGAGCCAAACAAACGGCCATCGACACCGGCTTTTTGGGTCAGCTTGACCGTGGTACCGGCCAATTTTTCGCCAGCAGCTTGGGCCTGGGCCAATTTTTCAGCGGCGGCTTTTTCCAATTCCGCGCGGCGGGCTTCAAACTCTTTGATGGCATCGGCGGTGGCGCGGCGGGCGCGACCCGATGGGATCAGGAAATTGCGGGCGTAGCCATCTTTGACCTTGACGACTTCACCGAGATTGCCAAGGTTGACCACCTTGTCGAGCAAAATGATTTGCATGTTGTGACCCCTTAGATTTTGTGTTGGTCGCTGTAGGGCAACATGGCCAAGAAGCGGGCACGCTTGATGGCGGTGTTGAGCTGGCGCTGGTAAATGGCCCGGGTGCCGGTCAGGCGTGCGGGGATGATTTTGCCGTTTTCAGCAATAAAGTCGCGCAAAGTGTCGATGTCTTTGTAGTCGATTTCTTCCACGCCAGCCACGGTGAAGCGGCAAAAACGCTTGCGCTTGAACAGCAGGGACTGGGTGTTGCGCTTGGGGCGCTTGTCTTTGTTGAATTTCTTGAACGTGGCCATGGATGGGGCCTCCTATGGGTTGGGCTGAAAATCTTGTAAATGAAAAACCGGGTGCTTGGCGTTGCGGGCGGTGGCCAAAAAGCCTTTGAACGTCCAGCAACTGTCGAGGGCTTGGTGTCCAATGCGCTCGGCCATTTGGCCAATCGCAATGGATTTGACCGAGGTTTTGACAGATCGCGGTATGGAGGCTTCTTCTTGTTGCGACTCGTGTTCGAGCCTCAATTCCAAAACCGGCAATCCCGCTGGGGTGTAACGCAAAGGGCTGACCTCTGCGATGCGCGCCGTCAAAACCAACTGGTTCAAACCCAGCCGCTCAAGCTCAGGCAGAAAAATCCGCTTGCTGGGCTTTGCGTGACTCTTCGCGCTCCACACTCTTCATCATGGAAGAAGGACCGGTCTCGGCCTTTTTCTTCTGAACCGTGAGGTGGCGCAACACTGCGTCATTGAATTTGAAGGCATGCTCAATTTCGTCCATCACGGCCTGGCTGGCTTCGATGTTGATGCACAAATAGTGGGCTTTGGCCAATTTGTTGATCATGTAGGTCAGCTGACGCCGGCCCCAATCTTCCACGCGGTGGATCGCGCCGCCGCCGGCCGTGATCATGCCTTTGTAGCGCTCCAGCATGGCGGGTACTTGTTCGCTCTGATCCGGATGGATGAGCAAGATGATTTCATAATGACGCATGGATACTCCTTGTGGATGAAGCCGCCCCCAGCGTCGGATGGGGTGCAGCAAGGGAAACCGGGCATTATAGGCGAATCCATGCCCAGCTTGCCCCCTGCTTGAACTTCGTCCACTTTTGCGGTTTGCCAGGGACCGCCAGGGTCTGGCCACCCCCGCCCCCTTGGGCACCGCGTCACGGCTGGGGATCAGGCCAAATTTTGCTCAACACATAGCCGCTGAGCAGCCCTGCGGGCACACCAAACACACCGGCACTCACCGGGGCAACGCCCCACCACAGCCCGTGCAAGGGCGACTGACCCCAAGCGGCCACCACCCAGGGTTGGTTGACACCGATGTACCACAGGGCGATCAAGGTGCCCGACAACATGGCCCCGATGGCCCCAACACGGCTCAAGCGCGGCCAATACAAACTGAGCAAGAGCACCGGGAAAAAGCACGAAGCCGCCAAGGAAAAAGCGCACGACACCCAAAACAGGATGTCCACTGGCCGGTAAGTGGCGATCCAAGCCGCCACCAAAGCCACCAGCATCAGCAGCACCTTGGAGAGCATCACCCGCCGAATCGGGGTGGCCTGCGGGGCCAAGGTTTGAAAATACATGTCATGGGCCAGGGCATTGGAGATGGTCAGCAACAGGCCATCGGCGGTGGACAAGGCCGCTGCCAAAGCACCGGCCGCGATCAAACCGGTGAACACCGCCGAAATGCCCAGCATTTCGGGCACGGCCAATACCAGGTAATCGGTGGCCAAACGCACATCGGCCAACTGCACCAAGCCGTCACCGTTGTGATCACTCAAGGTCAGCAAAGCGGGTTTGCGCAAGCGCAATTGCTGGGCCCATTCGGGCAAGGCATCCATGCCCGCCCCCACCAAATCGCTCAACACCACCCCTTTGATCATCACCGCCAAGCTCGATGCGCACAGGTAGACCAGCACCACCAAGGACATGGTCCACACGATGGACTGTTGGGCCTCGCGTGGGGTGGCCGTGGTCAGGGATCGCATCAGCACATGTGGCAAGGAGGCCGTGCCCATCATGAAACACAGCACCAGGCACAGGGTGTTGAGCAAGCCGTTTTGCAGACCGGGGGCGCTGCCCCGCTCAAAGCCAATCGGGCGCTGCAATTCGTGCTCAATCAGCCGGTGTTCGCGCTGCCAGTTCTGGACCAAGCGCTGGCTGTCGTTGTCATGCCAAACCGGGTTGGCCTCCAGCCGCTGGATGTCCCTGACCGGGCTGTTTTGGGCTTTGAGCTCGGCGATTTTTTCGGCCAAAACACGCCGCTCTTCGGTGCGCGCCCGCTCAGGATCGCTGATTTTTTGGTCCAACTGGGTCAGCCGCTCGCGCATGATGGCCTTGGACTGTGCCTCGGCCGGGTCACCCTGGATGTCTTGCACCCGTTGGGACATGGCCTGCAAACCCAGACCCGCTCCCCAGCTGGGCCAAACCGTGCCATGGGTGTGCCAAGACACGGCCACTGCCAAGGTGACCATGGTGGAGACAATCACCACACATTGCAGCACTTGGGTCCATGTGACAGCCCGCATGCCCCCCAAAAAAGAGCACAGCAGCACGCCGCCCAAGGCCAAAAAAACGCCCAATTCAAAGTTCATGCCCGACAGCATCGAGGCCACCAGGCCAATGGCGTAAATCTGGGCCACGAGGTAAACACCCGAACACAAAATCGCCCCGCCCGCCCCCAGCCAACGCACCGTGGTGCTGCCCAGGCGTTGCCCCAGCAAGTCTGGGATGGTGGTCGCACCGGTTTGGTTGATCTTGCCGGCGAACAAAATGCCCAGCAAACAAAAGCCACCCGTCCAGCCCAAGACGTAGGCCAATCCACCGGCATGCTCTCCATCGCCGACAAAACCATCGGACAACAGCAAGCCGGTCAGGCCCATGAAGGTGGCGGCCGACATCCAGTCCGCCGCAGTGGCCAGGCCGTTGAAGGGTGCGCCGATGCGCCGCCCCGCGACATAGTATTCATCGGTGCGCGTGGTGCGGCACACCAAACCAATGGCCGCGTAGCCGGCAATCGACAAGACCAAGAAGCACACATTGATGGTCGACTTGGACACACCCATGGCATCGGCCAGCCACAGGGACAAGGCCAGCAACAATGCACCCAAACTGGCCCCTGCCACCAAGCGCCAGCGCCAGGCTTCACCCATCGACCCGCCCCTTGCGCGTTGCCCCGAAACCATGCACCCACCACAACAACACCACGTAGAGCACCGGAATGGCTTGGGCCACCCAGCCAAAATGGGCCAAGGAAGCGTCGGGGTTTGACCACACCGCAATCAAGGCCACCAAAGTCACGCCTATGGTCAACACCAGGGCCACCCATGCCTTGGCGGTGGGCCGGGACGGTTCGGGTTCAAGCGGTGTTTGCACACCAAGGTTTTAACAGTTTTCCAATGCCCCAAGGGCAGGGTTGCCCCTAGGGTTCAGGTGGGCGCGGCCAACAACTGCCACGTTTGGATCACGCTGTCTGGGTTCAAGGAAATCGAACTGATCTTTTTCTGGGCCAACCACTGGGCAAAGTCGGCATGGTCGCTGGGGCCTTGGCCACAAATGCCCACGTATTTACCCGCTGCATGGCAGGCATCGATGGCGCGCTCGAGCAAGGCCAACACCGCCGGGTCGCGTTCATCAAAGTCAGCGGCCAACAAGGCCAAGCCAGAGTCGCGGTCCAAGCCCAGGGTGAGTTGGGTCAGGTCGTTGGAGCCGATCGAGAAACCATCGAAAAAGCGCAAAAAGTCGGCGGCCAAAATCGCATTGCTGGGCACCTCGCACATCATGATCAGCTTGAGCTCGTCTTGCCCGCGTTGCAAGCCGTGCTGGGCCAGCAACTCGGTGACGCGCTCGGCCTGGCCCAAGGTGCGCACAAATGGCACCATCACCTGCACATTGCGCAGCCCCATGTCCAAGCGCACCCGGCGCAAGGCTTCACACTCCATGGCAAAAGCCGGGCCAAAGTCGTCGCTCAGGTAGCGCGCCGCCCCCCGAAAACCCAGCATGGGGTTTTCTTCCTCGGGCTCGTAGCGGCTGCCGCCAATGAGTTTGCGGTACTCGTTGGATTTGAAGTCCGACAGGCGCACGATCACCGGCTTGGGCCAAAAGGCGGCCGCGATGGTGGCCACGCCCTCTGCCACTTTGTCCACATAAAAAGCGCGCGGAGAGGCATGCCCGCGGGCCACCGACTCGACGGCTTTTTTCAAGTCGGTGTCCACATTGGGGTAGTCCAAGATGGCCTTGGGGTGGATGCCAATGTTGTTGTTGATGATGAATTCCAAGCGGGCCAGGCCCACCCCTTGGTTGGGCAACTGACAAAAGTCAAAGGCCAGTTGTGGGTTGCCCACGTTCATCATGATCTTGGTGGCAATCCCGGGCATGGTGCCGCGCGCCACTTCGCTGACCTCGGTGGGCAGCAAACCATCGTAAATAAAGCCGGTATCGCCTTGGGCGCAACTGACGGTGACCAATTGGTCCGACTTGAGGTGTTCGGTCGCATCGCCACAACCGACCACCGCAGGGATGCCCAGTTCGCGGGCAATGATGGCGGCATGGCAGGTGCGCCCGCCACGGTTGGTGACGATGGCACTGGCGCGCTTCATCACCGGCTCCCAATTGGGGTCGGTCATGTCGGTGACCAACACATCACCGGCTTGCACCGACTCCATTTGGTCAATGCTGTGCACCAGGCGAACCGGCCCAGCCCCAATTTTTTGACCAATTGCGCGGCCTTGCGCCAACACCGTGCCGGTGGCTTTGAGCTTGAAGCGGTGCTCCACCTGGTCTTTTTGCTGGCTTTTCACCGTCTCTGGCCGCGCTTGCAAGATGTAGAGTTGGCCGTCCACGCCGTCCTTGCCCCATTCGATGTCCATGGGACGGCCATAGTGGGCTTCGATCACCAAGGCATACGAGGCCAACTGCGCCACCTCTTCATCGCTCAGGGAGTAGCGGTTGCGCATTTCGGTGGGCACCTCTTCGGTGTGCACCAATTTCCCGCCCTGGGCGCGTTGCTCGGGTGTGGCAAACACCATTTGGATCAGCTTGGAGCCCAGGCTGCGGCGAATCACGGCCTTGTGTCCCGCCTTCAGCATGGGTTTGTGGACATAAAACTCATCGGGATTGACCGCGCCTTGCACCACGGTCTCGCCCAAGCCATAACTGGAGGTGATGAACACCACCTGGTCAAAACCTGTCTCGGTGTCCATGGTGAACATCACACCGGCTGCGCCCAGATCGGAGCGGACCATGCGCTGCACACCGGCCGACAGCGCCACATCGGCATGGGCAAAGCCCTTGTGCACCCGGTAACTGATGGCGCGATCGTTGTAGAGCGATGCAAAAACCTCGCGCATTTTCAGCAACACCTCGTCAATGCCAGAGACATTCAGAAAGGTTTCTTGCTGCCCCGCAAAAGAAGCATCGGGCAGGTCTTCTGCCGTGGCCGAAGAGCGCACCGCCAAAGAGGCTTGTGCATTGCCGGCACACAAGACCGCGTGCGCGGATCGAATTTCGGCTTCCAAATCGGCGGGAAAAGGCTGGGCCATCAGCCAAGCACGGATTTCTGCACCCGCCTGGGCCAGCGCCCGCACGTCTTCGGTGTCGAGTTGGGCCAAGCGCTGGGCAATGCGCGCATCCAAGCCTTCGTGGCGCAAAAACTGGCGAAACGCATGGGCCGTGGTGGCAAAGCCGGTGGGCACGCGAACGCCCGTGGGCAGTTGGGAGATCATCTCGCCGAGACTGGCGTTTTTACCGCCAACCGACTCGACATCGGTCATTCTCAGGTTTTCAAACGGTACGACCAGGGCGGTCGGGCTGAAAAGTGCAGACATGGGAGGGCTCCGGAAGTTAAAACCGGTGGGGCACAGGCCGCTGAGTCAAGCCCCGGCCTGGCAAGTCCATGACCGCATACGCCACCACAGCTGAGTTGTGTTTTTAGGGGGGTGGAGAAAGAAAGGGGCATGGATAAATTCGGATAATGGGCGCGATTGTAGGCCTGCATCCAGGTCTGCGCCGGCCCCATTTTGGAAAGTTTTCATGCCCAAACCCACGGTCTTTTTCGTCTCTGACGGCACTGGCATCACCGCCGAAACCTTTGGCAATGCCATCTTGGCCCAGTTCGAAATTCAGCCTCGCCATGTGCGCCTGCCCTTTGTCGACACGGTGGACAAAGCCCACCAGGCCTTGCGCCAAATCAACCACACCGCAGAGTTGGAAGGCCGGCGACCGATTGTGTTCACCACCTTGGTCGATGAAGAGGTGTTGGGGGTCATCCGAAACGGCTGCAAGGCCTTGTTGCTCGACATGTTTGGCACCTTTGTCAACCCGCTGGAGGCCGAGCTGGGCATCACCTCCAACCACCGCATTGGGCGCTTTTCGGATGTGAGCAAAAGCCAGGCTTATCACGACCGCATTGAAGCCATCAACTTCAGCCTGTCCCATGACGATGGGCAACTCAGCCGTGATTTGGACAAGGCCGATGTGATTTTGGTCGGCGTGAGCCGCAGCGGCAAAACCCCCACCAGCCTGTACCTGGCCATGCAATACGGCATCAAGGCCGCCAACTACCCATTGATTCCCGAAGATTTTGAGCGCCAGCAATTTCCGGCAGCGGCCCAGCCCTATCGCAAAAAAGTGTTTGGCCTGAGCATCTTGCCCGAGCGCTTGAGCGAGGTGCGCCATGAACGCCGCCCCAACTCGCGCTACGCGAGCTTGGAGAATTGCCGCTATGAGGTGGGCCAAGCCGAAGCCATGATGCGCCGCGAAGGCATCCGATGGTTGTCAACCACCACCAAAAGCATCGAAGAAATTGCCACCACCATCTTGCAAGAGGTCAAACCGGAGCGTTTGACCTACTGAAGAAAACGGCAGGGGCGTTGCTTATGTGCCGTTCAGCCCAAAGCGGCGATGGCAGCGCGGGCAATTTGTGCGTCATCTTGCGACTTGACACCGCTCACGCCCACCGCACCAATGACTTGACCGTCTTTGATGATGGGCACGCCGCCTTCGAGCAAACCCTGCTGGTTGGGGGCACTCAAAAAGGCATAGCGACCGCCATTGATCATTTCTTCGTATATGCGGCTTTCGCGCCGACCCAATGCGGCCGTGTTGGCCTTGGCCGGGGCCATATAAGACGTGCTCGGCGCAGCACCATCCAGGCGCTGGAACCACAACAGGTGGCCGCCATCATCGACGATGGCAAAGGACACGGCCCATTGGTTTTTCAAGGCCTCGGCTTGCGCCGCTGCGGCCATGCGTTGAAGATCAGCCAGTTCGAGGGTGGGTTTGGTTTTCATGCGGCGCATGTTAGCAAAGCCCTGCCCCACCCCAACCCCGGGAAACACCCAAGCCCAAAACCCTTTGACAGATAGACCTACACGCCATAGGCATATTCAATGTTCCCCTTGAATCCACCTAGAATGCCGCCATCTGCATGTGCAGAGTAACTTTGGAGACAGTGTCATGAGCGATTCATACCAAAACATGGATTACCACTACGTCACCACCACGCCGGCCGAGCGCAACCGCGTGTTGCGCAACACCTACTGGTTGCTGGCGCTGAGCATGGTGCCCACCGTGCTGGGCGCTTGGCTGGGCGTTGTCACAGGCTTGAGCCGGGCCATGTCCGGTGGCGTGGGCCTGGTGGTGTTTTTGGTCGGTGCGATTGGTTTCATGTATGCCATCGAAAAAACCAAGGACACGGCCAAAGGCGTGCCCGTGTTGTTGGCTTTCACCTTCTTCATGGGCCTCATGCTCTCGCGCATGATCGCCATGGTGCTGGGTTTTAAAAACGGTGCCGACTTGATCATGACCGCTTTTGGCGGCACAGCGGGCGTGTTCTTCCTGATGGCCAGCTTGTCCACCGTCATCAAGCGCGACCTGAGCAGCATGGGCAAATGGCTGTTCGTCGGTGCCATGGTTTTGATGGTGGGCAGCATCATCAATGTGTTTGTGGGTTCATCGGCAGGCATGATGGCCATCTCCATGTTGGCGATTGGCATCTTCAGCGCCTACATGCTGTATGACATCAAGCAAATCATTGATGGCGGCGAAACCAACTACATCAGCGCCACCATGGCCTTGTACATGGACATCATGAACGTCTTCCAAAGCCTGTTGGCCTTGTTGGGCATCATGGGCGGCGAGCGCGAGTGATCCTCACTGGGGCCACGAGGCCCTTGAACAAAAAAGGCCCTGCGGGGCCTTTTTTCATGGGGATTTAATCCCGCTCAAACACCGCCATGCTCTCCACGTGGGCAGTATGCGGAAACATATTGACCACGCCCGCAGCCGTGCAACGGTAACCGGCCACATTGACCAGCAAACCCGCATCGCGGGCCAAGGTCGCGGGGTTGCAGCTGACGTACACGATGCGTTGCGGGGGCTTCCAGCCGGGAAACGCGCCGGGGTCTTGGCAGGCATCGGCCAAGGCCTTGGCCAAGGCAAAAGCGCCTTCGCGGGGGGGGTCCATCAGCCATTTGTCGGCTTGTCCATCCGCCACCAAGGTCTGGGCGGTCATGTCGAACAAATTGCGGGCCACAAATGTGGTGGGGGCCAAGGCGCGCTGCTGCAAGCCCAGGTTGTCTGTGGCACGTTGCACCAAGGCGGCACTGCCCTCCACACCCAAGACTTCAGCGGCTTGGGTGGCCAGCGGCAAGGTGAAGTTGCCCAAACCGCAAAACCAATCGATCACCCGCTCATGGCGCTGGACATCCAACAATTGCAAGGCCTGTTGCACCAAGACGCGGTTGATGCGCGGGTTGACCTGGGTGAAATCGGTGGGCTTGAAGGGCAGCACAATGCCAAATTCGGGCAGCGCATATGACAGCTGGGAAGGCGCGTCATCCAATCGGTGCACCGTGTCTGGCCCCTTGGGCTGCAACCACCACTCCACCCCATGGCGCTTGGCAAAGTCACGCAGTGCCTGCAAATCGGCCTCGCAAAGCGGCTCCAAATGGCGCAAGACCAAGGCCGTCACATGGTCACCACCGGCCAACTCAATTTGCGGGCAGGTGCTGCGCGCTTGCATGGAGCCAATGAGTTCGCGCAGGGGCAGCAACAAAGCACTGACCGCAGGCGGCAACACGGGACACACCTGCATGTCGGCCACATAGCGGCTTTTGCGCTCGTGAAACCCCACCAGCACCACCCCTTTTTTCAAGACATGGCGCACCGACAAGCGCGCCCGCATGCGGTAACCCCAATCAGGGCCTTGGATGGGGCGCAAGATGCGCTCGGGCTTGACCTTGCCCAAATGCCACAGGTTGTCTTCCATCACCCTTTGCTTGACGGCCAGTTGGGCCATGGGATGCAAATGCTGCATCTTGCAGCCGCCACAGGCTCCCGCCTGCAAGCCGTAATGGGGACAGGCCGGTTGCACACGCTGCGAAGACGGGCGCAGCACCGATTGCAAAGTGCCCTGCTCCCACTGGTTCTTGCTGCGGTGGATGATGGCGCTCACGCGCTCGGTGGGCAAGGCACCCTCGACAAAAACCACCTTGCCTTCGCTGCTGTGACCCACCCCTTGGGCATCGTGGTCCAGCGACTCGATGTCGAGTTCAGGTAAAGGCTTGGGGCTCACGCAGGCCTCAGCGGGGGGGGAGGTATTTCAGCGGATCCACCGGCTTGCCCAAGCGGCGGATTTCAAAGTGCAGTTTGACCTGATCGGCATCGCTGTTGCCCATTTGGGCAATGGTTTGACCGCGCTTGACCGCTTGGTCTTCGCGCACCAACAAGGCTTGGTTGTGGGCGTAGGCGGTCAAAAACGTGTTGTTGTGCTTGATGATGACCAAATTGCCATAACCGCGCAGTCCCGAGCCCGCGTAAACCACCTTGCCATCGGCCGCGGCCAGCACCGGGTCGCCCGCTTTGCCCACCACATCCACGCCTTTGTTCTTGGCCTCGTCAAAGCCAGCACCGATCGCGCCGTTGTGCGGCCACATGAAACTCAGCCCTTCGCTGTCGGCCGTGGCATTGGCCGGGGCCGCAGGGCTGGGAGCCGCCGCAGGCGCGGGGGCCGAGGCCACCTTGCTGTCGGTGCCCATGGGTGCCACTGGGGTGGGCGGGGCGACCGGTCGCACCACCACGCCTTCGCTGGCGGGTGCGGCATCGGGCGGCGCAATGCGCAGCACCTGGCCGACTTCGAGCAAATTGGGGTTTTCAATTTTGTTCCAGCGGGCCACATCGCGCCAGTTTTGGCCCGCATCCAAACCGATGCGGATCAAGGTGTCGCCGGGCTTGACGGTGTAGTAACCCGGCTTGCCCATGTTTTCGTAGCCGGGCAAGGTGGATGGGTCAGGTCGAGCGGCCGGACGACTGGCAGAGGCCGGCGGCGGCGGCGGTGGGGGAGGCAAACGGCCCACACTGCTGCCCCTGTCTTCCACCGGCGGCGGGTATGCCATGCGTTTGGAGGCACACCCCCCTACACCCAAGGCCAGCACAGTGACCGATACCCACAAAGGAGCCAAACGCAACATGGATGGAACCCAATCTCTCATCAAGCAATGCCCGATTTTAGGGGGACAAAATGCACCGGCTCGAGCTGTTGCTGCTTCAAGCCTTGGGCGGTTTTGTCAATCACCACCAGGGCTTGCTGCCCATTGGCGGTGACGGTGGGTGCGATCACCCGACCACCCACCGCGAGTTGGTCCAGCCAGGCCTGGGGCACGGCCTCACCCCCTGCGGCGGCAATGATGGCGGCATACGGCGCGCCCTTGGCATAGCCCAGCATGCCGTCGCCAAACAGCAAATGCACATTGGGCAAGCGCAGGGGCCGCAGGTTGTCGCGTGCCTTGTCGTGCAAACCGCGCAAACGCTCGATGCTGTAGACCTCGCGGGCCACACAGCTGAGCACCGCGGCCTGGTAGCCGCAACCGGTGCCAATTTCCAGCACGCGGCCCATCTGGCCATTGGCTTGCAGCAAAGCACCTTGGCGCAGCAACTCGATCATGCGGGCCACCACACTGGGCTTGGAGATGGTCTGCCCCAGGCCAATCGGCAAGCTGGTGTCTTCGTAGGCTTGGGTGACCAAGGCGGAATCGACAAACTGGTGGCGTGGCACCTGGCCCATGGCGGCCAAGACCTGTGCATCGCCCACGCCCGAAGCGGCCAGTTTGCGCACCATGCTGGCACGCACCGCCGAAGAATCCAAACCCAAGCCAGTGGGCACCGCTGCGGCCAGCGCGGCCGCGCCGCCGCCCAGCACAGGGGCGCGTTTGGCGCTGAGGGGTTTGAGCACCGGCGCAGGGCCTGCCACCGATGGCATGGGCTTGGGTTTGGGCGCATCGCTGGCGGGCATGCGGGCCGGAAACGAAGGCCGCTGCTTCATGCGGGGCGCTCGATCGCAGCCAATTGGGTTTGCCATGCGGCCAATTGCGCATGGTCGGTCAGGTCAATTTGCAAAGGCGTGACGGTGACCACCCCTTGGTTCATGGCATGGAAGTCGGTGCCTTCGGCATCGTCTTTGGCGGCACCGGCCGCCCCGATCCAATACATGGTTTCACCGCGTGGGCTTTCTTGGGTGATGACGCGCTCGGCCGCATGGCGGCGGCCCAAACGACAAACCTGCACGCGCTGCAATTGCGCGTAAGGCAAGTTGGGCATGTTGACATTGAGCAACCAGGGTTCGGCTTGCATTTGCCCGCCAGCGATCAAACTGTCGACCAGATCGCGCGCTTTGCGGGCCGCATCTTCAATGTGGGCCCAGCCCTTTTCGTGCTGCGAAAAAGCCAGCGCGGGCACGCCCATCAAATAAGCCTCCATGGCCGCACCCACCGTGCCGGAATAAATCGTGTCATCGCCCATGTTGGCACCGTTGTTGATGCCAGAGACCACCAGATCGGGGCGATACCCCAACAAGCCCGTCAGCGCGATGTGAACGCAGTCGGCGGGCGTGCCATTGACATAGCGAAAGCCATTGGGCGCCTCGCGCACATACAAGGGTGCATACAAGGTCAAGGCATTGGATTTGGCGCTGTTGTTGTGCTCTGGGGCCACCACCTCGACCTGGCCCAGGGTGCGCATGGCTTGGTACAAGGCCTCAATGCCCGGGGCTTGATAGCCATCGTCGTTGCAAATCAAAATTTTCATGCGCGCCCATCCCAGAAACGCAGATTGTATGACCCCACTCACGGCCATAATCGCGGCTCACCACCTAGGAGACAAGCGTGCACGCATGGCTATGTGAAACCCCCACTGGGGCAGATCAACTGAGATGGACCGAGCTGCCCACCCCGACCCCCGGCCCTGGCGAGGTGCTGGTGCAAATCCAAGCGGCGAGCTTGAACTTCCCCGACCTGCTGATCGTTCAAAACAAATACCAGTTCAAGCCCGAGCTGCCCTTTGTGCCGGGCTCCGAATGGGCTGGCTTGGTGCAAAGCGTGGGCGCAGGGGTCACCCAACTGAAAGTCGGTCAAGCGGTGGCCTGTTTGTCGGGCACCGGCGGCTTTGCCACCCACACCCTGGCCAAAGCCGAGCAATGCGTGGCCTTGCCAGCGGGTTTTCCGGCGGTGGACGCGGCCGCTTTCATCATGATTTACGCCACCTCGCACCATGCCTTGATCGACCGGGGGCAACTGCGCGCCGGTGAAACCGTGTTGGTGCTCGGTGCCGCTGGCGGTGTGGGCACATCGGCGATCCAAATTGCCAAAACCGTTGGTGCCCGCGTGATCGCTGCCGCCTCCAGCGACGAAAAATGCCAACTCTGCCTGGCCCAAGGGGCCGATGCCAGCATCAACTACACCCGTGAAAACCTGCGCGAACGCATCAAAGCACTGACCGATGGCCGGGGCCCAGATGTGATTTACGACCCGGTGGGCGGCTCCTACACCGAACCGGCTTTTCGCTCCATCGCCTGGCGTGGCCGCTACTTGGTGGTGGGCTTTGCGGCCGGGCCCATTCCCTCACTGCCCTTGAACCTGACCTTGCTCAAAGGCGCATCGGTGGTGGGCGTGTTTTGGGGCGACTATGCCAAACGCGAAGCCGCCGCCAACCAAGCCATGATGGCCGAGTTGGCGCAGTGGTACGCGCAAGGAAAGATCAAACCCGTGATCGACCGCACCCTGCCCATGGCGCAATTGCACGAAGCCTACGGCTTGATGGGCTCGCGCCAGGTCATGGGCAAATTGGTGATGGTCAACCCCTGAAAGCCACGGGGCTCACACCCCGCCTTGGGGATGGGTGGGGTCCACCCACAACACCTGCTCGGGCGGCTCCACCGGTTCAATGTCCAGGTTGACGGCCACCGCCTGGCCATCGCTGCGGCACAGCACGCACTCCAGCACTTCGGTGGCGCTGGCATTGATTTCTTGGTGCGGCACATAAGGCGGCACATATATAAAGTCGCCCGGACCGGCCTCGGCGGTGAACTCCAGGTGCTCGCCCCAACGCATGCGCGCGCGCCCTTTGACCACATAAATCACGCTCTCCAAGGGCCCGTGGTGGTGGGCCCCGGTTTTGGCATTGGCATGGATGGTGACCGTGCCTGCCCACAGCTTTTGGGCACCCACGCGGGCAAAGTTGATGGCCGCTTTGCGGTCCATGCCCGGGGTGGATGGCACATTGCCATCGAGTTGGTTGCCCGGCACCACCCGCACCCCATCGTGCTTCCAATCGGTGGGTGGGTGTGCATGACCGTGGTCATGGTGGTGGGAATCATGGCTCATGCGCAGGCGCTCCTTGCAGGTGAATGCCCAACTTTAACCACACCGGCCAGGGCTTGAAAGAGTCTGGACTCGCAAAGTTGTCAGAATTGTCATATTGAGAATCATTAAACCCAAAAGTGACACTAAAATCTGCGTAATCCCCAAATTCAATCGTTTGATTGATTGATTGATTATTGGGCCTGTGTACACCGCCTTGAAAGGTATCTTGATGTCCAGCCACGCTGCCCAGGCTTATTTGCGTTTGGTGAAAGTTGTTCTGTCCATGGAAAACCAAGGTCCCTTCAAAGGCCTGGACCAAGCCTCCATCAAGTTGCTGGAAGTCATTGCCTTGGGCGAGCTCGAAGGCACCCCTTTGCAAGTGACCAAGGCGATGGAACTCAAGCACATTGCCTCACCCGCCAGCATCCACCGCAAACTCGAAGCCCTGCGCGCACAAGGTCTGATCGACCATGTGTATGTGGAAGGCAACCGGCGCACCAAGTTCCTCAAGCCCACCGAACTGGCCCTGGGCCACTACGCCCAAATTTCCCAAGAAATGAAGCTGCTGGCCGGCTGAACACATCACACCCCTGGTTTTGATGCTGAGGGCCTACATCGGGGGCCTTGTTTTGCGTTCGTGAGTGATCAAGCCACTGCGCTTATCAGAAGTAGCGCTTACGCCATAATGTCGGACCCAGAAATAAGAACTTGAGCTGAGGTCAGTTACCTCCAGCCCATTCCATCAGATGACGCTGAATCACTTGTTGTGGATCCCGCCCTTGGCTGGCCTGTTGGCATCGGTGCTGACCGTGGCCCTGCTGTTGTGGGCCAACACCCATTTGCAATGGGGCCTGGACAAGGGTTCTGGGGTGCAAAAATTCCACACCAAAACCACCTCACGCTTGGGTGGCGTGGCCATTTTCACCGGCATCTTGATGGGGTTGTGGGGCTCGTATGCCTACTTTCCCAAAGATGGCTGGTTGGGCACTTGGGTCATGGTGGCCAGTGCGCCGGTGTTCATCGGTGGTTTGGTGGAAGACCTCACCCACAAGGTCAGCCCCGCTGCTCGCCTGTGGCTGGCGATTGCCTCCTCCGCCGTGGTCTACACCGTGTTTCAACTCGGGGTCAAGCGCACCGATATTTTCGTCATTGATGCGGTGTTGTCGCTGCCCTTTGCCGCGTTTTTGCTCACCGTTTTGGTGGTGGCGGGCTTTGTCAATGCCATCAACATCATCGATGGGTTTCATGGCTTGGCCGCTGGCAGCGTGATCGCGTTTTTGGCGGGCATTGCCGGGCTGGCCTGGATTTGCAACGACGGCCTGGTGTTTCGCTTGTGCCTGGTCACTGCTGGCGCGACCCTGGGCTTTTTGGTGTGGAATTGGCCGTGGGGAAAAATCTTTCTGGGCGATGGCGGCGCTTATTTGCTGGGCTTTTGGGTCGTGGTCTTGGGCCTGATGGTGCCGCACCGCAGCCCTGAAATCTCGCCCATGGCCCCGGTCTTGGTGGGCATCTACCCCCTGGTGGAAACGGTCTACAGCATGTACCGGCGCAAATTTGTGCGCACCCACCCAATCAACCACCCAGATGCCTTGCACCTGCACACCTTGATTTACCGCCGCTTGGTGTTGCGCCCGGGCCTGCACCACAGCGCGGGCGACAAAAACGCCGCCAATGCCAAGGTGGCGCTGTATGGCTTTGCCATGGCCGCCGTCCCCGCGGCTTTGGCCTGTGTGTTCATTGACAACACCAACGCCTTGCTCTTGTGCATGGCTTTGTTTGCGCTGTTCTACATCGATTTTTACCGCCGCATCGTGCGCTTTCGCACGCCTTTGTGGTTGCTGGACAAAACCCGCCGTTAATGCCGCAGCCCTGGGCGGTGGCTGGGCTCAAGCCACTTGCAATGGCACACCGCCGGGCTCCAAGGCCAGCACCTCGCCGATTTCGGCCGCTTGTGCAAAACCCATGCGGGCAAACACATCCATCACCGCGCCCACGCTGTCGGGAGCGCAACAGACCAACAAACCACCGCTGGTTTGCGGATCGGTCAACAGGCTGCGCGCCAGCGGATCCAAGTTGGGTGAGAGCACCACGTCCGCGCCATAGCCCTGCCAATTGCGCCCTGATGCACCGGTGATGGCACCGGCACGGGCCCCCTCCACCACCCCGGCCAGCAAGGGCACACGCGACCAGTCCAGCCGCACCGAAGCCCCTGCGCCACGGGCCATCTCCAGGGCGTGACCGGCCAAACCAAAACCCGTCACATCGGTCATGGCATGCACCCCGTCCATGGCGGCCAGCACCGGGCCGGGGGTGTTGAGTTGGGTGGTGGTGGCCACCATCTGGGCATAGCCCTCGGGCGAGAGTTGGTCTTTTTTCAGCAAGGCAGACAGCACCCCCACGCCAATCGGCTTGCCCAAGATCAGGCGGTCGCCCACGCGTGCATCGGCATTGCGCTTGACCCGAGAGGGATGCACCAGACCCAAGGCCACCAGGCCGTAAATCGCCTCCACCGAGTCGATGGTGTGGCCACCGGCCACGACGATACCGGCCGCTTGGCAGGCTTGGTTGCCGCCTTCCAAAATTTGGCCAATCACCTGCGTGCTCAGCACCTGGATGGGCATGCCCACCAAGGCCAGGGCCATGATCGGGGTACCGCCCATGGCGTACACATCGCTCAAGGCATTGGTGGCGGCGATGCGGCCAAAGTCGGCCGGGTCGTCGACGATGGGCATGAAGAAATCGGTGGTGGCGATCAAGGCCTGGTCCGCATTGAGCTGGTAGACGGCCGCGTCGTCCGAGGTGGCAATGCCCACCAAAATTTCAGGCGGCATGGCCATGGCGGTGGTGCCTTGCAAGATCTCGCGCAGCACGCCGGGGGCGATCTTGCAGCCGCAGCCCCCGCCATGGGACAAAGAGGTCAAGCGGGGGGAAGTGGGTGGGTGGGTGGTTTGCATAGCCCGCCACTATAAGCGCGGGCCCGTGGGTCGCGATGGACCAAGCGGCTCAAAACACCCGGGCGTGGCGGTGCAAGTTGATGGCACTGCCCAGCAGCACCAAGGCCATGGCCAGCGCCAGCAGCACCGCGGTGACCTCGGTGAGTTGGTGTTTCTCCAAGCGGATGGTGGTGCCCAATTGGCGGTACACCTCCAACAACTGCTGGGCATCGCTGGCGCGGTAATAGTTGCCCTCGGTGATCTCGGCCACTTTTTTCAACACCGTTTCGTCCAAGCGCACCCGCATGGACATGCCCTGGGCGCGCAAGACCACGCCCTCGGGCGTGCCCACGCCCACGGTGTAGACCCGCACCCCATGATCGGCGGCGAGCTGGGCCATCTTCAGCACATCGGGGCCGATATTGCTTTGGCCGTCGGTGATCAGCACGATGGCCATGGATTTGTTGGCCCCCGGGGACAGGTTGACCTGGTTCGATGCCTGCCCCGGTGCCACCAATGCACGGCCGGCATCGGGCTTGGGCGGCCCATCGGCCTCCATGATGATTTTTTCCGGGTCAATGCCCGAGCCCGGCAGCAAATTGGCCAAGGCCACCACCAAGCCACTGCCCAACGCAGAGCCGCGCTGCAATGGCAGGTTTTCAATCGCACGAAACAACTCATCGCGTTGGGTGGTGGGCGCTTGGGCCACCGAGGCCGTGCCCGACAAGGTGACGATGCCCACCTTGACCTGGATGGGTTGCTCTTCGATGAAGGTACGCACCGCGGCCTGCGCCGCCTCCAAGCGGCTGGGCAGCACATCGGTGGCCCGCATGCTGCCCGAGGTGTCGATGGCCAGCATCACCGTGTCCAAACGGCTGGGCAGCAACAGCACCGCCTGCGGTCGGGCCAGGGCCAACAAAACCGCCATCAGCCCCAAACCCCACAGGCACACCGGCAAGCTGGGACCGCGCCATGGGCGCTGGGCCCGCGCTGGCGTGCTTGCCGTGGGGGCTTGTGCATGCACAGACAAATGAAAGCGGGGCCAGCGCCCTGGCCGGGTCATCCACAGGTACAGCGCTGCCAACACGGGCCAGGCCAGCAAGGCCCACAGCATCAAGGGCCAAACAAATTGAACCGAAGAAAACTCCAGCATGCTCAAGCCCCCACGGCGGACAGGTGGGCCGCACCCGCCGCCATCTGGCTGCGCCGTTTGCGCAGTTGGGTAAAGCGCATCAAGGCTTCGTCCAAAGGCTGGTCGGTATGCAACTCCAGGCCATCGACCCCGGCATGCACCAAGGCCGCGCGCAAGCTGGTTTCGCGCGCATCTGCGGCTTGCACAAAGCGTTCGCGAAAGGCCGCGTCATGGGTATCGACCAGCAGCTGCTCGCCGGTTTCGGCATCTTCCATCAGCACCAAGCCCACGTCGGGCAATTGGCGCTCCAGTGGATCGCACAAACGCAAGGCCACCACCTCGTGGCGGCGGGCCAGTTGCGACAGGCCGCGCTCCCAACCGGGTTGGCTGAAAAAGTCCGACACCACAAAAACGGTGGAGCGGCGGCGGATCAGGTTTTGCGCGTCGTTAAAGAGGTTTTGCAAATGGGTCTCGTGGGTGGGCCCATCGGCCTGGGCCTGCATCACGGTTTGCAACAGGTGCAGCATGTGCCGCCGCCCCGAGCGGGCGGGGATGTGAAACTCCGCATGGCTGTGCGCACCGGTGTAGACCATGGCCCCCACCCGGTTGCCACGCCGGGTCAGCAAGCGCGAGAGCACGCCCACCACCTCGGCGGCCAACATGCGTTTGCTGGTGGCCCCCGAACCAAAGGCCACCGAGCGCGACAAATCGATCAAAAACCAAGCTGCCATCTCGCGGTCTTCTTGGTGCTCCCGCACATGCGGGGTTTGCATGCGGGCCGTGACATTCCAGTCGATGTGGCGCACATCGTCGTGGGCTTGGTACTCGCGCAAATCGGCCAGCATCAGGCCTGCACCGCGAAACAAGGTGCGGTAGTCGCCTTGCAATTGCCCGTCCAAGCGCCGGATCACCGTCCACTCCAGGCGGCGCATCAAGGCCTCGGCCTGGCGCGCGGCCTTCACCGGGGTGTCTGTGGCTTTCAGCGCGTCCCCCTGCACCTGCCCCAGCGCTGCATCGGCTGACGGATTCAGCGCAGCAGGATCGCTGGGGTTTGCAAGCGGGCGCTTGCGGCCGCGCCAAGCCTCAAGCCGCTGGCGCAGTCTGAACATGGCTGTCCAAAGGTTTGTCGGGCACGGGCACGGTTTGCAAAATTTTGGCAATGATGGCCTCGGGGCTCAAACCCTCCGACAAGGCCTCGTACGACAACACCAAGCGATGGCGCAGCACATCGGGCACCAGGTCCACCACATCTTGCGGCAACACATACGGGCGGCCGCGCAAAAAGGCCAGCGCACGCGCGCCTTCGATCAAGGCAATGGTGGCCCGGGGACTGGCCCCAAAGGTGATGAAGCGCGACCAGTCGGCCAAGCCAAAGCGCTCGGGATGGCGGGTGGCCGACACCAGCTTGACAGCAAACTGGATCAAGCTGGGGTCGACATAGCCTTGGCGGCAGGTTTGTTGCAGTTGGCCGAGTTGTTCGGTGCTGGAGACGGCGGCCACCTCAATCGCCTGGCCAATCACGCGCTGCACGATCACAAACTCTTCCTCTTCCAGCGGGTAACCGACCAACACCTTCATCATGAAACGGTCCACCTGGGCCTCGGGCAAGGGGTAAGTGCCCTCGGTTTCTATCGGGTTTTGGGTGGCCATGACCAAAAAGGGCGTGGGCACTTTGTGGGTCTCGCCCGCAATGGTGACCTGGCGCTCTTGCATCACTTCAAGCAAAGCGCTTTGCACCTTGGCCGGTGCGCGGTTGATTTCATCGGCCAGCAACAAATTGGCAAACACCGGGCCCAGCACGGTGCTGAATTCGCTGGTTTTTTGGCTGTACATGCGGGTGCCCACCAGGTCTGCGGGCAGCAAGTCGGGGGTGAACTGGATGCGCTTGAAACTGCCCCGGATGGCTTTGGCCAAGGTGTTGACGGTGAGGGTTTTGGCCAAGCCCGGCACGCCTTCAATCAGCAGGTGCCCCTGGGCCAAGATGGCCACCAACATGCGCTCCAAAAAGTGGTCTTGGCCGACCACCACCCGCTTGACCTCGTACAACACCCGCTCCATCAAGGCGGCGGTTTCGTGGCTGGTATCGGCGCTGGCACCGCGCATCCATTCGCTGGGGTTCATGTCAGGTCTTTCTGTGTGCGTCAAAACGGAGGAATGCCCACGGCGCTGCCCGCGCTCTCCATGGTGGCGGCAAAGCCAATGCCAATGAAGGTGCGCGCCGAGGTGGGGTTCAAGATGGCGGTGACGATGCCCACCACCTCGCCCGAGAGATTGACCAGTGGCCCCCCCGAATTGCCCGGGTTGGCGGCCGCGTCAAATTGGATCAGGCCCTTCATCGGCATTTGCCCCTCGGGGTGGAAGGCCCGGTTCAGCCCCGAGACCACACCGGCCGACACCGATGGACCGATGCCAAACGGAAAGCCCACCGCCACCACCTCGTCACCGGGCTGCAAATTGCCGCTCGAACCCATGGTGGCGGGCTGCAAATCGTCGGGGATTTTTTGGGGTTTGATCACCGCCAAATCGTTTTCTGGCATGGTCGAGACCACGAAAGCCGCCGACTCCAAGCCATCGAAAAAAGTCACTTCCAGGCGCTGCGCCGAAGAAATGACATGGAAGTTGGTCAAGATGGTGCCGTCTTCCACGATCACCACGCCCGAGCCCACGCCGAGTTCTTTTTCACCCGCTTTGGGGTTTTTGGGGTCGGTGCCAAAAGCGCGCACCCGCACCACAGAGGGCCACACCAGCGCAGCCGCCTTGGCCGTGCGCGAGGGCAACTCCTGGTTGGCCAAGGTGTGCAGCACCGCGGCATCGATGTCTTTTTGGGTCAGCATTTGGCGCGGCGGGCCCAGGTGCACGCTGGCCCACCACATGGCCCCACCGATGGCCAAGCCCACCAACAGCATGGCCCAGCGCTCATGCCGCGCCAGCCAAGCGCGCCAGCGCGATGGGCGCGCGGGCGCTGCCGGGTTTTGCGCGCCCTGGGCAGTGGGCTGGCTCACCGCTGGGGGCTGGCTGGCGTAAACGGTGGCGCGTTTCATGTCCAAACCATAGCACAGCCAGGGGTGATAAAGTGACATCGCCCCCAACCGACCCCATACACCCATGCATTTTGTTTGGCCCCAAGCCCTGTGGGCGCTGCTGCTGGCACCGATGCTGCTGCTGTTTTACCTGTGGCTGCTGCGGCGCAAACAGCGCAGCGCCTTGGCCTATCCCAGTTTGTCACTGGTGCGCACGGCCATGGGGCCGCGCAAACTGTGGCGCCGCCATGTGCCCCCGGCCCTGCTGTGGCTGGCATTGGTCAGCGCGGTGGTGGGCATGGCCCGGCCCGTGGCCAGCGTGGTGTTGCCCGCCGATTACATGACCTTGGTGCTGGCCATCGATGTCTCGCGCAGCATGTTGGCCGAGGATGTGGAGCCCAACCGCATCAAGGCCGCCCAGGCAGCGGTGAAAGAGTTCATCCGCGACCTGCCACCCAACATCCGCGTGGGCGTGGTGTCGTTTGCCGGTGCGGCGCAATTGGTGCAAGGCATCACCGATCAGCGCGAGGATTTGGTCGCTTCCATTGACCGCTTTCAATTGCAGCGCGGCACCGCCACCGGCAGCGGTTTGCTGATGGCTTTGTCCACCTTGTTGCCCCAAGCCGGCATCGATTTGGAAGCGGCCATCTACGGCCAGGGTTTTGGGGCCAATGGCAACTACGGCAGCCCCGCCCCCGCCGCACCGCCCAAAGCCAAACCCAGCTTCACGCCAGTGCCCGCTGGCTCTTACACGGCCGGTGCGATTGTGTTGTTGTCAGACGGTCGGCGCACCACCGGGCCCGATCCGATCGAAGCGGCCAAGCAAGCCGCCCAGCGCGGTGTGCGGGTCTACACCGTGGCCTTTGGCACGCCCAATGGATTCATCCCAGGCTACGAGGGCTGGTCTTTCTACGCCAAAGTGGACGAAGAAACCCTGCAAGCCATGGCCAAAATCACCGAAGGCGAATTTTTCCGGGCCGGTAATTCGGGCGACTTGAAGCAAATTTACGAACACCTGTCGACCAAGTTTGCCCTGGAGCGGCGCGACACCGAAATCAGCGCCCTGTGGGCCGCCCTGTCTTTGCTGCTCATCATCGCCGCGGCGGGCTTGTCGCTGGTTTGGTTTCGCCGCCCCGCCTGGGGTCAGGCCTGAGCGGCTGCGGCTGCGCCAGCGCCCGGCTCAAGCGGGCAACACCTCCACCCAAGCGCTGACCTCGCCGCGCACGCCTTGATCGTCTTGCCACTGCACCCGCAAGTCGCCACTGTGGGTGGGCACCACCCAAAACTGCAACAAGGGATTGGCCGCCACGCCCGAGCCCATGCGGGCGCGAAACACGGTGCGGCCAGCGTATTCGGCGCTCAAGCTGTGGATGAGGTTTTTGGCAATCGGCGTGCCAGAAAAGTCGTAGCGAAAGCCGGTCTCCATCGGGTGCTGCAACAGCAGGCGCACTTCCATCGCCTGACCGCGCCGCACCGGTGAGGACAACTGGATGCGGGCCAACATCTCAAGAAGCGTCCATGCAAGCCGACTCGGTGACCTCGACCTCGGCCGTGCCACGCCACCAGCGCCCGTCCGAGGTTTGCACCAAGGCCATCACCTCTTGCGAGCCGTTCAAGCGCACCCGCGTGGCCACCTCGGCCTTGCCCGACCAGGGACCGAGTTCAAATTCAGCGATCACCGGACGGGGGTTGCGGTTGGACAGCAACACCAGGCGCTGCACATGATCGGCCTCGCTCATTGGGCTGTCCACCCGCACCGACAGCGGCACCGACAAGCCGTTGTCGGCCAAGCGCGGTGTGAGCACGCTGACCCGGCCCTGCATGGGCGTGCGCCCCCCCGTGATGGGTCCATACAACTGCGCCCAATCCAAATTGGCGGGCGGGGCTTGGGCTTGCGCGGGTGCGGCCACCCAAGCGGCACAGGCCAGCAAGCCGCCCAAACCTTGGCGGCGCGAGAAGCGCAGCGACAAGGCCTCAGACAATGCGCAAACCGTGGTTTTTCAGCGGCAGGTTGCGCACCGGCTTGCCGGTGGCGGCAAAGATGGCATTGAGGATGGCCGGGGCCACCACGCAAATGGTGGGCTCGCCCACCCCGCCCCAAAAGTCAAAGGTGGGGGCGATGACGGTTTCAATGCGGGGCAGCTGGCGCAAGCGGGCAATTGGGTAGCGGTCGAAATTGGTATCGACCATGCGGCCATTGGCCACATTGCACTGGCTTTGCAAGGTGTCAAAGCCATAGGCCACAGAGCCTTCCACCTGGGCCGCAATTTGGTCGGGGTTGACCGCATGGCCGCAATTGGTGGCCAGCACCAAGCGCAAGACCTTGACCTCCTCGCCCTTGACCGACACCTCGGCCACGGCTGCGGTGTAACTGGCGTAACCCATGAACTGGGCAATGCCCCGGTGCACCCCAGCGGGCAAGGGCTTGCCCCAGCCGGCCTTGTCGGCCGCGGCATTCAACACCGCCAGGTGCTTGGGGTGGTTTTGCATCAAAGCGCGGCGAAACGCCAGCGGGTCGCGGCCAGCGGCAGCAGCCACCTCTTCCATGAAGCATTCCAGGTACAAACCATTTTGGTTGGTGTTGACACCGCGCCATGGGCCAACCGGCACATGCGTGTTGCGCATGGCGTATTCGGTGCGAAAGTTGGGCACCGTGTAGCCAATTTGGGCATCGTGGGGCTCGGGCCAATAGCCTTGCAATTGGCGGCGGTCTTTGCCGTCTTTGATGTTTTGCGGCGACAAATACGCGTTGATGGACTGGCCCGACACCCGCAGCTGCAAGCCCAGCAAATTGCCCTGCGCATCCAAACCGGCTTCGAGTTTGCACTGCCCAATCGGGCGGTAGAAGTCTTGGGCCATGTCTTCTTCGCGGCTCCAAATCAGCTTGACCGGCACACCGGGCATTTGCTTGGCCAGCAAAGCCGCTTGGCGCACATAGTCTTGTTGCCCGCCGCGTCGGCCAAAGCCACCCCCCAGGGTTTGGTTGAAGACCTCGCATTTTTCCAAGGGCAAGCCACTGGCCGTGGACAAGGCGGCCAAGGAAGCTTCGGCATTTTGGCTGGCCACCCACACCTCGGCGCGGTAGTCGGTCACCAAGGCCGTGCAGTTCATCGGCTCCATGCAGGCATGCGACACAAACGGGGTGCTGTAGACCGCCTCGACCCGCTTGGCCGCACCGGCGATGGCTTGGGTGACGTTGCCCACGTCCACATCGGCAAACACATTTTGGGTCGATGTCAGACCCTCTTTGAGGCGCTCGGCAATCGTGGCGCTGCTCTCTTGGCCGTTGCCCGCTTCGTTCCAGACGATGGGCAAATCCAGCAGCGCGGTTTTGGCGCGCCACCAGTTGTCGGCCACCACCGCCACGGCGTTATCGTCCACCTTGTAAACACCCAAAATGCCTTTGCGACCCTTGAGCTTGGCCGCCTCAAAACTGACCAACTTGCCACCAAACACCGGGCTGGCCTGGATGGCCGCGTACACCATGCCCGGCAAGCGGGTATCGATGGCGTAGTTTTGCTGGCCCATCACCTTGGGGGCGGTGTCCAAGCGCTTCATGGGCTTGCCCGCGATCTTCCACTGGCGCGGGTCGCGCAGCACCAGGGTTTTGGGGTCGGGTGGGCTGAGTTGGGCCGCCGCGCTGGCCACTTTGCCGTAGGTGGTTTTGCGCCCGGAGGCGGCATGGGTGATCACCCCTTTGGCCACGCTGAGTTCAGCCGCAGCCACGCCCCACTGGTTGGCCGCGGCTTGCAACAACACCGTGCGCGCCGCCGCGCCGCCTTGGCGCACATAGTCTTGCGAGCCGCGAATGCCCCGGCTGCCACCGGTGGACATGTCGCGCCACACCCGCCGACGCGCCAGGTTTTGGCCGGGGGTGACCATTTGGACCCTGACCCGCGACCAGTCGCAATCGAGCTCCTCGGCAACCAATTGGGCCAGGCCGGTGTGGGTGCCCTGCCCCATCTCGGCACGGGCCACGCGGATGATGCAGCTCTCATCGGGCTGCACCACCACCCAGGCATTGACCTCGGGCACCTCTGCGGACTTGCTTTGCGCGCCAGCCGGCCAATGGAAACCCACCGACAGGCCTGCGCCAGCGGCGGCACTGCTGACCACAAAAGCGCGGCGGGACAAACGGGGGGTAGAAATAGGCTGTGTCATGTGGCTTCCTTTCAGGCTTGGGCGGTGGTGGACTCGACCACATCACCCGAGTCGCTGACCATGTGGATCACCGAGCCCACGCCCTTGCCGGTTTTGGCCGCCAAGTGGATGGCCGCGCGGATGCGCTGGTAGGTGCCGCAGCGGCAGATATTGGTCATGGCCTCGTCGATGTCGGCATCGGTGGGCTTGGGTTTTTTGCGCAGCAGCGCGGCCGCGGCCAAAATTTGGCCCGACTGGCAGTAACCGCATTGGGGCACATCCAGCGCTTTCCAGGCCATTTGCACCGGGTGTGTGCCGTCTTTGGACAGGCCTTCAATCGTCATCACCTGGCTGCCCACGGCGGCCGACACCGGGTAGGAGCAAGAACGCATGGGCTCGCCATTGACATGCACCGTGCAAGCGCCGCATTGGGCAATGCCACAGCCAAATTTGGTGCCGGTCATGCCCAGTTGATCGCGCAGCACCCACAACAGGGGCATTTCGGGCTCGACATCGACTTGGTGGCTTTTGCCATTGATGCTCAGTTTCAACATGCGAACAGTCCTTGGAGGTGAAAAAACCCACCTTAGGCGATGTCCAGAAATGGGTCAATCGGTGGAATTCCCCGGAACCGGCCCCAAAGTGGCCCACGGCCCCTGCTCGGTCACCGAGGCGGTCTGGGGTGGCACTGAAAGCGTCACAAACCCTGGTGGCGGCGGCGCAGGCGCGCTTGCGGGTGTTGCGCCTGCAAATACGCGGCGGTGGCCTTTTCCACAGCGGGCAGGTTGTCGTGCAAGCGCTTCAAAAAGTCGGTCAATTGGGCTTGCTCGTGCGGCGACAACACCGCCAAAAAAGCGGTCTCGCGGGCCAGGGCCAAGCCCAAAATTTGGTCGTGCAACTGCTTGCCCGCGTCGGTGATGGTGGCCATGCGCAATCGGGCATCTTGCTCGTTCAAGCCAATGGAGACCAAACCACGCTTGTGCATGCTTTTGAGCACCCGGCTGACGGAGGCCTTGTCCATGCCAATCACTTTGCAAATGCGCTGGGCGGACCATGGGCCTTCGATCGCCAACAGCACCAGCAAGCGCCAGGTTTCAATGCCCACATCAAAGGCCGCCAAATAAGCCTGCGAGGCCCCGCCCGAGAGCTTGTTGGCGATCCAGGTGAAATAGGCCGGGACATAGCGGTCCAGGTCCACCACCGCATGGGCCGCATCGCCTCCCGCAGCGTCGGCGCTTTGCGATGACCGGGTGTTTGCCTCGCCCATGGTGCTTTGGCTTGGTGCGGCCTGGGCCCTCAGGCCGGTATCCAGCGCATGGGCATGGAAGACAAAGCGCGCAAGGTGTTGTTGAGGCGGCGCACCGGCTCGCCCAACAACTCGATGCGCTTGACCCGTCGGGCGATGGCGTTGAGCACCAGTTCGCCCTCCAAACGCGCCACCACTTGACCGACGCAGGCATGGATGCCGGTGCCAAAGGCCATGTGCCCGGCCGCACGGCGGGTGATGTCGAATTGATCGGCATGGGGCCATTGGCGTGGGTCGCGGTTGGCCGCGGCCAAGAAGGTCAACACCTTGGTGTCTTGGGGAATTTGCAAGCCATCGAAGGCCACCGCGTGGGGGGTGGTTCGGAAAAAGGTTTGCACCGCCGACTCCAGGCGCAAAGACTCTTCAAAAGCCGAGCGGGCCAAGCCCGGGTCGGCATGCAGTTTTTCCATTTGATCGGGGTTGTGGGCCAAGCACAGCAAGGCATTGCCCAGGCCATTGACCGTGGTGTCCACACCCGCCGATAAAAATGAGCGCACCAGCATGGGGGCCTCTTGCTCGGTGATTTCGCCCTGATCGGCGGCCTGGTAAATCAAGTCGCCAAAACCACCTGGGCGCAATTGCGCGCGTTGGCAGTGGTGCATGATCCAGGCCGTGACCGGCTGCACCCGCTCGGCGGCGCGCACCAGCAAATCGTTTCTGGGGCCAAAGGCATTGAAGATCATGTCCCCGTAGAGCAACAGGTTGTGCCGATCGTGCGGCTCCAAGCCCACCGCATCGGGAAACACCTTCAGCGGGTAAACCTCGGCCAGGTCTTTGACCCCATCGATCACCCCACCGTCGCGGCAGCGCTGCAACAAAGCCTCCACCAGCGTGTCGGCCTCTTGTTGAAAGGTTTCACGGATTTGGGCCACGGTTTTGGGCGACAAAATGCGCGCCAAGATGGTGCGGGCCCGGGTGTGGTCGGGCGGGTCGGCCTCCAAGATCAGGCTTTTGGGCCGAAACGGGGCTTCGCGGTTGAAGTTGGCCAAGCCCACACCCGCCGAAGAAATGAAGTTCACATGGTCGCTCAACACCGCCTTGACCTGTGCGTGGCGGCAAGTGGCCAAAATGCCGTGCTGGCTCAGCCACACCCACGGGCCAGCTTGGCGCATGCGCTCATGGTCCGGGTAGGGCATGGTCAAAAAATCGTGGGAGAACGGGTCTATGTCCATCTCCGGCACATCCAGGCCAGCGGGTCGATTGATCATGCAAGGCTCCTCAAAAGTTCTCGGTTGTCAATGGTCGGCCAAGCCGACATGCTGCTCCAGCAAGGCCGGTTGCGCGATCAGTTGGGCGCTCGCTCCCTGATACACCACTGCACCGCGTTCCAAAATCAGCGCCTGCTGGGCAAAGCGCAACGCGGCATCGGTTTTTTGCTCGACCAACACCACCGCCACCGATTGCTCGCGGGCCAGGCGTTCAAACGCTTGCATGAGTTCTTGGCAAATGATGGGGGCCAAGCCCTCCAAGGGTTCATCGAGCAACAGCAATTGCGGCTGGCCCAACAAGGTGCGGGCCACGCTGAGCATTTGCTGCTCGCCGCCCGACAACTGGGTGCCCGCGTTGTCGCGCCGTTGGGCCAAGCGCGGAAACAATTCGTAGGCCTCTTCGATGCAGTGGCGCGGCCGCCCTTTGAGCCCCGCCACCAAGTTCTCGGCCACGCTCAAGGACGGAAAGATGTCGCGGGTCTGGGGCACATAACCCAAGCCCGCCATGGCGCGCTCGCGCGGGGTCCAACGGGTGATGTCCTGCCCCTGCCAATGGATGCGGCCCTGCCCCACATCGGCCAGGCCCATGATGGCTTTGAGCAAAGTGGTTTTGCCCACCCCATTGCGGCCCAACACCGCCCAGCGCTGGCTGGGCGATACCCGCAGGTCCACCTGGTGCAGGATGTGGGTGGGGCCATAACCCGCATCCAGGCCTTGGATGTGCAGCAAATCGGCCATGTCAGCCCGCCTCGCCCAAGTAAGCGGTGCGCACCGCTGGGTGTTGCCGAATGGCCGCAGGCGTGCCCTGGGCCAAGACTTCGCCCTCGGCCAACACCACCATCCGGTGCGCGAAGCTGAACACCAAATCCATGTCGTGCTCGATCATCAAAATGGCCAGTTCTTTGGGCAAGGTGTCCAAGGCCTGCAACACCAGTTGGCGCTCGGCGGTGGGCACACCGGCCATGGGCTCGTCGAGCAACAAGACCTTGGGTTGCAAGGCCATGGCCATGGCCATCTCCACCAATCTTTGCTGGCCATAGGCCAGGGCCAACGGGGCCAGGTGGGCCATCTCGGCCAAGCCCAGGGTGTGCAAGATGCGCAGCGCCTCTTCGCGCACCTGGGTGTAGCGCGACAGCTGGGACCACATGTGGTGCACCGAGCCCAAGCGCTGGTGGATGGCCAGTTCGACTTGCAGGCCAATTGGCAAGCGGGCGGCCAACTGGGTGATTTGAAAGGTGCGCGCCAAACCCAGCCGGACCCGCTGGTCTTGCGCCAGCGCGGTGATGTCTTGGCCCATCCAAAGCACGCTGCCCGCATCGGGTGCGAGAACCCCGGTGATGAGATTGATCAAGGTGGTTTTGCCCGCCCCATTGGGGCCGATCAAACCCACCCGCTCGCCCGGATGGAGTTGCAAAGACACGTTGCGGGTGACATGCAAACCCCCAAAGGATTTGCACAGGTCACGGATGTCGAGCACGGGGGTTGGGTTCATACCGCCCCCCGGCTGGGCTTGGCCAGGTCCACAACGGCCCAACGCTTGCGCCAGGCCAAGGCCCAGCGTTCGCGCGGCAACAGCACCACCAGCACCAACAAAGCCCCAATGATGAACAGCCAGTGGTAGGGGTTGATGGCAGATGCCAAATGGTGAATGCCCATGAACACCAAGGTGCCGGCAATCGCCCCGTGCAAATTGCCGGCACCGCCCAAGACCAGCATCACCAAGGCCTCGGCCGACAGGTCAAAGCCCAAGGTGTCCAGACCCACAATTTGATTGATTTGCGCCGACAGCGCACCGGCCAAACCGGCAAAAAAACCAGCCACCGCATAAACGCGCTGCAATTGCGCGGTCACCGCACTGCCCATGGCCGCCATGCGCAAGCGGTTCTCGTGGATGCCGACACAGGCCAGGCCAAAGGGCGAACCCATGATGCGCCGCATCAGCCACAGGCTGAGCAGCATCACCGCCACCGCATACACAAAAGCCACCCGGCCAGACAAATCAAAGCTGGCCCAACCCAAAATTTTGCCGATGGAAAAGCCCGACAAGCCGTCATCGCCGCCGGTCCATTGGCGCAGTTTGCTGGCCAGGTTTTGCAGTATTTGGCTCACGGCGATGGTGAGCATCAAAAACGTCAGGCCCTGGTAGCGCAACACAAACAGGCCCGACAAAGCAGCCACCAGCGTTCCGGCCAAGGCGCCGACACACAGACCCAGCAAAGGGTCGCCGCTGACATGGGTGGCCCACAAACCAGCGGCATAGGCACCGACACCGTACATGGCGCAGTGGCCCAAGGTGGCCAATCCGGCATAGCCCACCACCAGGTCCAAAGACATCACAAATATGGCCATGCAAGCCATGCGCGCGCCCAAAGGCAATTGGTTCGGGAAAAACACATACACCACCACCGCCAAGGCCAGCCACAGCAAATAGGGCATGGCATGGCGCCAAGCGGGTTGGGCGTGTTGCATCAGTTGCATGGTCTCAAGCCCGCCGCACCAACAGGCCTTCGGGTCGCCAGGCCAGCAACAAGGCCATGGCCAGAAAGAAAAACAAACTGCCCCAGTCCGAGGCCAAGTACTTGCTGGCGGTTTCAATGATGCCCAGGGCCAAAGCCGCGGCCAGCGAACCGGTGATTTGCCCCATGCCACCCACCGACACCACCACCAGCACCAAGACCAAATACTTGATGGGGTAATACGGCTCCAAGGGCATCAACTCCGCGCCCAAAATGCCGCCCAAACCGGCCAGGGCCGCACCCACCGCAAAGGCCAGCACCTGCACCCGCTCGACCGCAATGCCCAGGGTCGCTGCGGTGGCGGTGTTGTCCACCGCCGCGCGCAGCCAAATGCCAAAGCGGGTGAAATGCATCACCCAGGCGCTGAGCAAGACCACGCCCACGCCCACGCCCAACACCAACAAGCGCTGGGCGGGCAAGGTGCGAAAACCCAAGTCCACCGGGGCCGACAACCAGGCGGGCAAAGGGATCAACTGCACCTCGGGGCCCCACAACAGGTTGACGGTGGCGATCATCAAAAAGGTCAGGCCAATGGTGAACAACACCTGCTGCAATTCACCCCGGCGGTACAAGCGGCGCAGCACCAACACCTCCAGCAAGGCCCCAACCACGCCGGTGATCAAAACCGCAGCCAGCAGGCCCCAGCCAAAGGGCCAGCCGCACAAGCGCACCAACCAAGCGCACACATAGCCGCCCAGCATGGCGAAGGCCCCGTGCGCCAGGTTGATGAAGCGCATCAAACCCAGGGTGACCGACAGGCCCACCGAGATGATGAACAACACCATCCCGTAGGCCAGGCCGTCGATCGCGATGTTGGCCAGCAGTTGCAAAACCGACCTTTATTTGCCCAAGCCGTGGTCGCCGTGGGCACCAAAGCTTTGCGTCTCCTTGTTGATCAACAAGCCGCCCGGTCCTTTTTCAACTGTGCGCAGGTACACGTTTTGGGTGATGTGGCGGGTGGCCGGGTCGATGGCCACCGGGCCCCTGGGGCTTTCCCACTTCAGGGTTTTGGCAGCGGCCATGGCCTTGTCGCCATCGCGCTTGCCAGCGGTGGCCTCGATCATTTTGTGGATCACATACATGCCGTCCCACGCGCCCACGGTGGCGTAATTGCTCACCGCATCTTTGTTGGCCTTGGCCACGGCGGCAACAAAAGCCTTGTTGGCAGGCGAATCGTGCGCCGCCGAGTAATGGAAGGCGGTGGTCAAGCCCAGGGCCGCATCGCCAAACTTTTGCAGATCGAACTCGTCGGTTTCGGCCGTGCCCAAAAACTCAATCCCGGCCTGGCGCAAGCCGTTTTCGTTGTAGGCCTTGACAAACCCCAGGTTGGGCGGGCCGCCGGGCAAAAACACATACACCGCTTGCGCGCCGCTGGCCTTGATGCGCTGGGCAAATGGGGCAAAGTCGGTGGTGCGCACCGGCATGCGGATGGACTCCACCACCTGCCCGCCTTGCTTGCTGAATTCGGCCTTAAAGGCGTTTTCGGCATCGATGCCAGGCGCGTAGTCGGACACCGCCGTCACCACTTTCTTGAAGCCTTTTTTCGCGGCATGCTGGGCAATCGGCACGGTGACCTGCCACAAGGTGTAGCTGGTGCGCAGGTAATAGTCGGACTTGGTGGTGATGTCCGAGGTGGCGGCATTGAAGATCACCATCGGTGTTTTCGACTCTTGGATCACCGGTGCCACGGCAAACGCATTGGGCGAAAACACAATGCCGCCCAGGTAATCGACCTTGTCTTTCACCACCAGCTCTTGGGCCAGGGTTTTGGTGTTGGCCGGGTTGGGGCCGCCCTCGTCGCGGTAAATCAGCTCCACGTTTTGCCCCGCCAACTTGCCCCCCTGCGAAGCCAAATAAGCCTCCGCACCGGCTTTGAACAAAGTGCCATAGTGGGCAAACGGCCCAGAAAACGGGGCGATGATGCCCACTTTCACCGTCTGGGCCATCGCGCCACCCAGGCCAAAGGCCATCAGGCTGGCCGCCCACCATGTTTTCAAAGCTGTGCGCATGATTTGTCTCCGTAGGTTTGTTCTCCCCCATCGCCCGAAGGCACCCAAACGGGGGGGTTGGCAAATCCTAATTTGATTGGTTGACATGTCAACCAGTGGAAACACCAAGCTGGGCCGCACAAGCCCAGCTCAATCCAAGCGCGCCCCCGAGGATTTGACGGTTTGGGCCCAGCGGGGCATTTCTTCGGCCAAAAAACGGGCGAAGTCCGCCGCCCCTAAAAAGGCCGGGTCGGCCCCTTGGTCGGTCATGCGGCTACGCAGGTCGGGTTGTGATAGCACGGTTTTAAAGGCATCGCTGAGCACCTGCACCGCCTCTTTGGGGGTGCCTGCGGGGGCCAAAAAGCCATAAAACCCCACCACCTCAAACGACTTGATGCCGGTTTGCATGACGGTGGGCACATCGGGCAAAGCGGGGCTGCGCTCGCGGCTGGTCACCGCCAACACCCGCACCTTGCCTTGCTTGTGATAAGCAGCGGCCTGGGGCACGCTCTCGGCCATGAACTGCACCTGGTTGGCCATCAGGTCGGTGAACGCGGGCGCACTGCCCCGGTAGGGGATGTGCACCATGAACAAGCCGGTGGCGGACTTGAACATCTCAGGCACCAAATGGCTGATGCCGCCATTGCCCGCTGAGCCGTAATTGATTTGACCTGGTCGGTCGCGGGCATAGCGCACAAACTCATTCAAGTCGCGCACGGGCAGCGCGGGGTTGACCAGCAAGGCCAAAGGCTGCATCGCGGTGCGCGCCACCGGTACAAAGTCGCGCAAAGTGGCATAGGGCAAGCGGCTGTACAAAGCCGGGTTGATGACCATCACACCGGTGTTGGCCAGCATCAGGGTGTGGCCGTCCGGCGGGGCTTTCATCACCTCTTGCGCACCGACCGTGCCGCCCGCGCCCGACTTGTAGTCGATCAGCACCGGTTGGCCCAGCACCGCTTGCAAGCGGTCGGCCAACAAACGGGCATGCAGGTCCAGCGGGCCCCCGGCTGGAAAGCCGATCACGATGCGCACCGGCTTGGTGGGGAAAGCCTGGGCCGATAGGGCGCTACCCCAGGCCCACACGGCCAACAACAGCCCACACCAATGTCTCAAACAGCGCATCACAAGGGTCCTGGAGGTTCGGCGCAGCGGCAAGCGTGGTCGCGCGGGTCAGCTGTCGGCCTGCACCTTGGCTTCTTTGACCACCCGGGCCCATTTTTCTTGCTCGGTGGCAATGAATTGGCTGAACTTCTCGGGCGTGCCACCGCCGTCTTCGGCACCGTATTGCTCGAACTTTTCCTGCACATCGGGCATGGCCATGACGCGGTTCATGTCGTCGTTCATGCGCTTGACCATGGCCGGGTTCATGCGGGCTGGCCCGACCAGGCCGTACCAGGTGGTGGCATCGAAACCGGCAAAGCCTTGCTCGTCCATGGTGGGCACCCCGGGGTGGCCTTTGGCGCGTTTGGTGCGGGTTTGGGCCAGGGCCAAAACCTTGCCGGCTTTGACGTGCGGCGTGGCCGAGGTCATGGTTTCAAAACAGTATTGAACCTGGCCACCGATCAAGTCGGTCAGGGCGGGGCCAGAGCCTTTGTAGGGCACATGCAAAGCCTGGATGCCCGCGCGCAGTTTGAACATCTCCAGCGCCAAATGCTGGGCCGAGCCGCCGCCCGCCGACGCAAAACTGATTTTTCCTGGGTTTTGCTTGCACAACTCCACCAACTCTTTGACGGTTTTGGCCGGTTGCTGGGGGTTGCAAATGAGCAAATTGGGCGTGACACCGACCAACACCAAGGGGGTGAAGTCGCGCTCGACCACATAGCCCAGCTTGGGTTGCAAGCTGGGCGCGATGGCATGGCTGTTGATGTGGGCCATCAGCAGCGTGGTGCCGTCGTTGTTTTGTTTGGCCACATGGTCAGCGGCGATCACGCCCGCTGCACCGGCCTTGTTCTCGATCACCACACTCACATTCCACAGGGCCTGCAACTTCATGGCCATCACCCGGGCCAAGGCATCGGTCCCGCCGCCGGGCGGAAAACCCACCACGATGCGCACATTGCCAGCGGGCAAATTCTGTGCGCGCAGGGCGGGCAGGCCCACGCTGGCAGACAGCGCGGCAGCGGTTTTGATCAGGGTTCTGCGTTGCATAAAGAATTCCTTTTCATCCAGGGTTGAACCGGTTGCAGCGGTTGGCCCCGCCAATAGCGGGTCTGAGCGGGTGCCGCCCATTATGGCGACATTTGCGAAAACCCAGCCAAATCAGTCACTTGGGCCAACATGGGCTGCGCCCCAACCGGCCCCCCACAAAAAGCGCCGTGCAGGGCTTTATTTTTGTCATTTGGTGCCGATCAATGAAGGCCATCGACTTGTGCATGGCCTTGGCCATGGTGGGTCGGGGCGGACCAATCGTTGGCCAACAGCCCCATGTCCTTGTTCAGCCACACCCTTGCCCCCAAGCCACCCCAGCGCCCAGCCGCTTGGCGGTTGGCCGCCTGCCGTTGGGCTTTGGCTGGGTTGGGCTGCGCAGGGGTGGCCAGCGGCTGGGCCCAAAATGCGGCACCAACACCGGCACCAGCACCCGCTGCGGCCACGCCCGGGCGTTATGACCAGTGGGTGCAATACCCGCCCAAACCGGTCAACCCGGCCATGCCCAGCCCCTTGGACAGCAGCGACAAAAAAATCAACTGGGTGCGCTTTCAATTGCAGCCCCCCGCCCCAGCAGCGGTTCCTGCACCAAGCCCGGCCAGCGCCAACCCAACGGCCAGCGCCAGCCCGGCCCCACCCGCGCCCGCCACGGCAGCAGCACCCACCCCGGCCGCGCCCGAGGTGCCAGTGGTCAAGGCTTTTGAGTTCAAAGGCAACGGGGTGTTCAGTGCCAGCGACCTGTCCCAGGTGCTGCAACCGGTGGTGGGCGAGCCGCTGGAGCTCAAGAGCCTGGAAAAAATCGTCGCCTTGCTCGATGCGCATTACGCCAGCCGTGGCCGCTTGGGGCGCTCCGAAATCCCGCCGCAAGACATGACCGATGGCCTGGTGCGCATCGAGGTGCGCGAAGGCCGCTTTGCCCGGGCCGTGATCGAGCCCGCACCCCACCGGCGCATCCCCCCCGCTTTGGCGGTGGATCTGGTGGAAACCGCGCAGCCCAAAGGCGAAGTGGTGAGCCTGGATGCGCTGGACCGCGCCACCTTGTTGCTGTCGGAGTTGCCCGGTGTGCAAACCCAGATGAGCCTGCGCCCGGGCGAGAAAGAAGGCGAAACCGAAGCGGTGATCCGCTTGGACGACGCGCCCAGCACCGAGGGCAGCTTGTCCGTGGACAACGCGGTGGTCAGTGCCACGGGCAGCACCCGCACGATTGGCCAAATCAGCCACCACGGCGCTTGGGGCCGGGCCGAAACCCTGAGCCTCATTTGGATGCACACCGAGGGCAGCGAATACCTCAAGCTGGGCTACAGCGAACCCGTGGGCAGCGCGGGCAAGCGTTTGGGCTTGAACGTGTCGGGCAGCAAATACCAATTGATCTCACCCCAGTATGTGGCGCTCAACCCCAGCGGGCCGTCCAACTCCATTGGCTTGGACCTGAGCGTGCCGTGGCTGCGCACCCGCTTGGCCAGCGCCAGCTTGCAATGGGGCTATGAGCACAAAAACTTCCGCAACGAAACCACCGCCGGTCTGGTGTCGGAATACAAAATCGACTTGCTCAGCGCCAGCTTGCTGGGCCAGCGCAGCGACAACTGGTTGGGCGGGGGCGAGTCGGCGGGCTCGGTGCAAACGCTTTGGGGCCATGTGGACTTGCGCGGTTCGCCCAACCAAGCGGCAGATGCCTTGAGCGCCCAAACCGCTGGCCCCTACGCCAAACTGCGGGCCATGGCCTCCCGGGTGCAGCGCCTCAACCCCAGGCAATCGCTGGTGGCCACTTGGCAAGCCCAACTGGCCAGCAAAAACCTGGACGGCTCGGAGAAGTTCTTCATGGGCGGCTCGCAAGGCGTGCGCGCCTACCCCACCAACGAAGGCGGTGGCAGCCAAGGCCAATCGATCAACCTGGAGTGGCAACACCTGTGGCGGCCCTTTGGTCAGCGCATGACGGTGGCGGGCTTTTACGATGCGGCCACCATCGACGTGAACAAGTTCAACGACTTCACTGGCGGGGCCAGCCTCAACACCTATGCCTTGCAAGGCGGCGGCTTGTGGATGGGCGGCCCCTGGGCCCACGGCTGGGGTGCGCCTTTGCAATGGCGGCTCACCTGGTCGCGCCGCATCGGCATCAACCCCATGGCCTCGGCCAGCGGCCTGGACCAAGACGGTTCTTACCGTTGGGATCGGTTATGGTTCAACTTCAGTCAGCCTTTTTGAGCCTTGTCCCCATGACCCAAAAAGCCCCAACCCCACTGCTCCCACACAGCGTGCCCAGCCTGCGCTGGTCGCCCACCTGGGCCTGGGCTTTGGCGGGCTTGGCCGCCGGTTGCATGCCCAGTTGGGCGCAAACCCCTGCCATCTCAGCCACCCAATTGCCCCAAGGCGGCAAGGTGGCAGCGGGCACGGCCAGCATCAGCCAAAGCGGCAACAACCTCCACATCAACCAGTCGAGCAACCGCGCGGTGTTGGACTGGAACAGCTTCAATGTGGGTGCCAAAGCCCAGGTGAACTTTGCCCAGCCCTCGGCCAGCGCGGTCACCCTCAACCGGGTGCTCGACACCCAGGCCAGCCAAATCATGGGCCGCATCACGGCCAACGGCCAGGTGTTTTTGTCCAACCCCAACGGCGTGTTGTTTGGGCCCACCGCCCAAGTGGATGTGGGCGGCTTGCTGGTCACCACCCATGGCATTGGCAAGGACGACTTCATGGCTGGCAAGTCCAGCTTTGAAGGCACGGGCACGGCGGGCAGCGTGGTCAACCAAGGCCAGTTGCAAGCCAGCTTGGGCGGCTACATCGCCATGCTGGCCCCCCAGGTGCGCAATGAGGGCGTGATCGTGGCCAAAGAGGGCACGGTGGCCCTGGCCAGCAGCGACAAAATCACCTTGCAATTTGCCGGGCAAAGCCTGACCGCGGTGCAAGTCGACCGCGCGGTGATGGATGCGCTGGTGGACAACCAGCACCTGGTGCGGGCCGAAGGCGGCTATGTGGTGATGACCGCCCGCAGCGCCAACGCCTTGCTGCAAAACGTGGTGAAAAACACCGGCAGCGTGCAAGCGCCCAGCTTGGTCAATCGGCAAGGCCGCATCGTGTTGGAGGGCGGCAGCTTGGGCCGGGTGGAGGTCGCTGGCAGCTTGAGCGCCACCGGCGACAGCGGCCAAAGCGGCGGCTCGGTGGTGGTCATGGGCGACCAGGTGCAACTGAGCAGCGGCGCGCGCATCGATGCATCGGGCGACACCGGTGGCGGCCAAGTGCTGATCGGCGGGGGCTGGAGCGCAGCCGTTGGCCCGGTGGGCAAAACCTCCCAGCTAAACGTGGGCGAAGGGGTGAGCATCAAGGCCGCGGCCACGGGCACGGGCAACGGCGGCTATGTGGAGACCTCGGCCCAAAAAGTGCAAATCGCGGCCAGCACGCGGGTGGACACCTCGGCGCGCAACGGCAAAGCCGGGCAATGGGTGATCGACCCGGTGGACATCACCATCGACGACAGCTTGGCCAGCGCCATCTCCACCGCCTTGGGCAGCGGCGATGTGCTGGTCAGCACCGACAGCGGCAACACCCCCGACACCAGCGCGGGGGAAACCGCTGGCACGGGCAACATCCATGTCAACAGTTCGATTTCGTGGTCGGCCAACATGCTGACCCTGAAAGCGGCCGACAAGATTTACATCAACAACGTTTTGCGCGGCACTGGATCGGCCCATTTGCGGTTTTACATCCAAGCCCCAGGTGGCTTGGACAACCTGATCCAAAAAGCACCCATTTATTTGGCCGAAGGCAACAACGCCTCACTGCAGTTTCCCATCGAGGGCATATTCCAACTGAAAGTGATCACGCGGTTGGGTTTGGCAGGCAGCACCAGCGGCACGGATTTGCAAGGCATCAACGGCAACCTGTCTGGCTATTACCTTTTGGGCGACGACATCGACGCTTCTGCCACCAGTGCTTGGAATGCTGGCTCAGGGTTCACGCCCATCGGCTCAGACCTGAACCCTTTCACGGGGGTGTTGTTTGGCGGTGGGCACACCATCAGCAACCTGTATATCAACCGCCCCACCGATGACCAAGTGGGTTTATTGGGCAAATCCACGGGTGAGGGTGCATTTGGCATTGGTTTGATCAATGCCAACATCACCGGTGCCAACCATGTGGGTGCTTTGGCCGGTTACAACGCCAGTTCCATTTCGAATGCGTTTGCCACCGGCACCGTTCGGGGCCAGTCCAGCGTGGGGGGTTTGGTCGGCACCTTGGACGGCAACGGCGAAGTGCGCAACAGTTACTCCAAGGCCAATGTATCGGTGTACAACTTTGCCGATGCCGGTGGCCTGATTGGCCTGGTCAATGTGGGCACGGTTTACAAAACCTATGCCACCGGTGCAGTGACCGTGATGGGCTCTGGGGCCTCGTTGGGCATTGGGGGCCTGATTGGCCGCTTGGGCACCGGGGGCAGCACGCCGGTGGACGTGAGCAATGCCGGTTTTTGGGACACCACTTTGTCGGGCCAATCCACCTCGGCGGCAGGCATTGGCTTGGCCACAGCGGCCACCCAGCGCTACAACAATGGCCTGGATCAATTTGACCTCAACCCCAATTACTGGCAAAACTATTACAACAAAACCACGCCCTTGCTGACGACGTTTTTGACCCCCATCACCGTGTATACGGGCAGCGACAGCAAAACCTACGACGGTCAGGCCTACACCAGCAACACCGGTTTCAGCACCTCCATTTCGGTGTCGGGCAGCGACCCTTACTTTTTGGGCGTGGGCGACTACTACTACAAGCAAGGCAGTTCCAGGGTCTCCCCAGTCAATGCGGGCAGCTACAGCATCGTGCCCGACCTCTACAGCAGCGACAACCGGGGCTACAACATCACCGTGGTCAACGGCAGCCTGACGGTCAACCCGGCCGATTTGAGCCTGTCGGGTTCGCGGGTTTACAACGGCAGCACCGCCATGGCCGGGTCCAACTTGACGGCCACCGGGGTCAACGGCGAAACCTTCACCGTCACCGGCAGCGGGGCCAGCGGCAATTTGGCCACCAAACATGTGCAAACCGCCCAGCCCTTGGCCAGCGTGAATGGCTTGAGCTTGGGCACATCGGGCAACGGCGGCTTGAGCAGCAACTACAACAGCTTGAGCACCGCCAATTCGTCGGTGACCATCACCCCCAAGCCGGTCACCCTGACCGCGCCAGTGGCCAGCAAAACCTACGATGCCACCACCGCCTACACGCCCACGGCCAGCGACTTGAGCGCACTGAGCAGCCAACTCGGGGTGGACGGCGACAGCGTGAGCGACATTGGCTTGAGCTTCAACAACAAAAATGCCGCCGCTGGCACCAAGGTGTTGAGCGCCAGCGCGGCCAGCATCAGCGACGGCAATGGCGGCCAAAACTACAGCATCAGCTACGCCAGCAACAGCACCAGCACCATCACCCCCAGGAGTTTGGCGGTCACCGGCCTGAGTGCCACCAGCAAGGCCTACGACGGCACCACCGATGTGAGCTTGAGCGGCACGGCCACGGTCAGCCCCTATGCGGGCGATTCGGTGGCCCTCCAAGCGGGCAGCGCCCAGTTTGCCAGCGCCGCCGAGGCCAGCAATGTGCCGGTGACGGCCAGCGGCTTTCAACTCAGCGGTGCGGATGCGGCCAATTACCAATTGGTCCAACCCACGGGCTTGAGCGCCAACATCACCCCGGTGGACCTGAGCCCCACGCGCATCACCTTGTCGCCATCGATCATGGCCACCCTGAACCGCCAGCAGCTGGCCGGGTTAAGCCCTGAACAAGTGGGTTACTTGAGCAGCGCACAGTTGCTGGCCTTGTCGCCCACCCAAATGACGTACCTCAACCCATCGGTGTGGAGCCGGGTCTCGACCAACAGTGTGGGCAGCTTGACCACCGATCAAATCGCCAGCCTGCCTGCCAGCGCTTGGTCTTATTGGCTGGCCAGCCAAGTGCGCGCCCTCTCGCCCAGCCAGTTGCAAGTGATCAGCGCCAGCCAAATAGCGGGCTGGACCCGCACCCAATTGCAAGCCCTGGACAACAGCCAGTGGACCCAAATGGGCACGTTCATGCGACAAAACTTGATCGCTTCGCAAATCGAAACATTGACACCCAGCCAGGTCGCCAGCTGGTCGCGAACCATCCTCAACGACCTGAGTGACACGCAATGGAGCGGCATCAGCGCGACCCAAATTGCGGGCCTGACGCGCGACCAAATCAGCGCCATGTCCCCTGCCCGCTTGGCCCTGTGGTCCGAGGCCCAGTTGTCGGCCATCAGCACCACCCAAATGTCGTGGATGAGCCTGGAGCAGGTCAACGCCTTGAACAACACCCAACTGCGGGTATTGGCCAACAACGGTCTGTTGCAGTATGTGGTGGGCTATGACATCTCGCGGGTGCAAACCAGCAACACGGCCATGGGCAACACCCAAAGCAGCACCCAACTCAGCCTGTCCAGCAGCGAAACCGCATCGGGCTCATCGGTGAGTGCCACCAGCCTGAGCGCGAGCAGCTTGTCGCGCCAAAGCAGCAACAACCAGGCCTTGATGGTGGTCACCAGCGAGCGCCAAATCAGCCAGTTCAGCAGCCAAGAGGTGCAGTCGCTGAGCGTGGCGCAACTGCGCTTGATGAATGGCACCCAACTCGATGCCTTGGTGCAAAGTCACAGCCGGGCATTGCTGGCCACCCAATGGGCCAGCCTGAGCGCGGCGCAACTGGCCAGCATCTCCCCCACGGTGTGGGCCAGTTTGGGCCGCGAGGTGCTGCAAAGCCTGTCGGCCCAACAACTCAGCTTGTTGACGGTGTCGCAGGTGCAGGCCATGAGCGCCGAACAAATGCAATGGTTGTCGGCATCGCAATTGGTGGTGTTCAATCGGGTGGCTTTGTCGGCGCTGAGTGAAACCCAGTTCAGGGCCTTGGTCAGCAACAAGCTGGCGGCTTTGTCGAGCGAGCAAATCCAATCCATCAGCACCGCCCAGTGGCTGAGTTTGTCGCGCAGCCAAATTCAAAGCCTGACGCTGCAACAAATGCAGTCCTTGAGCGCGGCCCAACTGTCGGCCATGTCCACGGCGCAATGGCAGGCCTTGTCGGCCGAGCAGGTGCAAATGCTGGTGCCACAAAACCTGGTCAGTCTGAATGTGGCGCAACTGGCCATCGTGCTCAAGTGGCTCAACCCCAGCCAAATCAGCGCCTTGGATGTGCGCACCGTGGCCCAGCTCAATGTGCAGCAATTGACCAGCCTGAGCACCCAGCAATGGGGCGCATTACAAGCCAACCAAATCGCTGCCCTGAGCCTGACCCAGCTCAATGCGCTGAGCCCGGCCCAGTTTCGCTCGCTGGGCAGCACGGCCTTGAGCATGCTGTCGGCGCAACAAATCGCGGGCTTGATCCCCGCTATCTTGTCGTCCCTGAGCGTGGTGCAGTGGCAGTCGCTCAGCACCGCCCAATTGCAAGGCTTGCAAAGCAGCCAGTTGGCCGCGCTCAGCGTGGTGCAACTCGAAAGCCTGGGCCCGCGCGTGTTGCAAGCCCTGGCACCGACCCAGCTGGTGGGCCTGAGCCTGGCGCAGTTGCAAGTGGTGCAAGCGGCCAGTGGCAATTGGCCGGTGCTGGCCATGAGCCCGGCCCAAATCGGTGCCATGGGTGTGGTGCAGGTACAAGGCTTGAGCCTGGCCTCGATGGGCTTGCTCACGCCCCAGCAGGTGGCGGCTTTCAGCGCGCTTCAATTGCAGGCCTTGAATTTGGCGCAGTGGCAGGCCATGACCCCGACCCAGCTGGCCGCTTTGCAAGCCCCGCAATTGCTGGCCGTGCCCGCCAACGTGTGGCGCACCTTGAGCCTGAGCCAAGTGGCTGCATTGGGCCCAGAGCAGTGGCGGGCCTTGCCGCCTTCGGTGGTGCGCGCCTTCACCGCCAACCAGTTGCAGGCCTTGTCGCCGAACACCATGGCCGCCATGACCAGCGCGCAATGGAATGCCTTGTCGCTGGAGCAATTGAATGCCTTCACACCCACCCAAGTCGCCGCCATGCCGGTGCAGTGGTTGGGCCAGTTGCAGCCCCAGCAAATTCAGTTGCTCAGCGTGGTGCAAACCGGCGCACTGACACCAGCCCAAGTGGCGGTGCTCAATGGGGCCCAAATTCAAATGCTGAGCGCGGCCCAGTTGGGGGCCCTCAACCCGGTGGCCATAACCCAGTTCAGCACCGCCCAGTTGGCCGCTTTGTCGCCCACCCAATTGACCGCCCTCAAGCCCCAGCAAATCAATGCCCTGACACCCGCGCAACTGCGGGCCTTGGCACCGACGCAGGTGCAAGCCTTGCAGCCCAACCAAATGGCGGCGCTGCAAGCGGTGCAAATCAATGCCTTCACCCCGGCGCAAATCCAGTCGCTCAGCCCAGGCCAAATCCAGGCCTTGGGTCCGGCCCAAATCGTGGCCGTCAGCCCAGCGCAATTGCAGTTGCTCTCACCCGCCCAATGGAGCGGCTTGCGCACCGATGCCGTGCCGGTGCTGGGGCCCGCCCAAATCCAGGCTTTGAGCCCCAACCTGATCGCCTCTTTGAATGGGGCCCAAATCAATGCCTTGCAGCCGCAGCAAATGGGCTTTTTGCTCAACAACCAAGTGGCTGCATTGAGCACCGCCCAAATTTGGGGTTTGAGCAATGCCCAATTGCAAGCGCTGAGCCCGGCCCAAATCAGCGCGATCCGCTCGGTCAACCTGGGCACCTTGCTGCCGCTGTTGAAGGTGGAGCAAATCCAAGGCTTGAGCAAGGTGCAGCTGGCCTCGGTCAACCCCAACCAGGTGCGCCAACTCAACAACGCCCAAGCCCAGGCCTTGCTCAGCGCCCGCTGATCGCATGGTTATCATGCGCCCAGCGCAGCACCGCTGACGGCCTTGCCTGGCTGGCCGCCCCCTCCACCACCCCCACAGAAAGCAAATTGGCCATGATGCACTTTTATTACAACGCCGCCCCCAACCCGATGAAGATCGCCTTGCTGCTGGAAGAGCTGGGCCTGCCCTACGAGGCGCATCCGGTGGACACCCGCAAAGGCGAGCAATTTGCCCCCGACTACCTGCGCATCAACCCCAACGGCAAAGTACCGGCCTTGGTCGATGGCGACACCGTGGTGTTCGACAGCAATGCCATCTTGCTGTACCTGGGCGACAAAACCCAGCAATTTGTGCCCGCCATCAGCGACAGCGCGCAGCGCGGTGCCATGCTCTCTTGGCTGATGTTCATCGCCTCGGGCATTGGGCCTTATTCTGGCCAAGCGGTGCACTTTCGCAATGCCGCCCCCGAGCCCAAAGAGTACGCATTGAACCGCTACGACTACGAGGCGCACCGCCACTGGCAAATCATCGAAGACCGCTTGAGCCACCACACCTACATGCTGGGCGAGAACTACAGCATTGTGGACATGGCGTTTTGGGGTTGGGCGCGCTTGCTGCCCATCGTCACGGGCTTGAAAGACGACACCTGGGCGCGTTACCCCCAAATCAAGCGCTTGATCGATGCCATCAACCAACGCCCCGCTGCGGCCCGGGCCGAGGCCATCAAAACCCGCCACACCTTCAAAGCCGACATGGACGACGAAGCGCGCAAATTCATGTTCCCGCAAAACGAGCGCCTGAAAAAAGCCTGATCCCCTGGGCCCACGAAAAAGCCCCGCCATTTGCATGGCGGGGCTTTGTTTGGGGGGGTGTCAGGCCAGGGCTTTTTTGACCCGCTCGGCGACCATGGGGTAGCGGCGGATGCGCACCCCGGTGGCATCGAACACCGCATTGGCAATGGCCGCTGGGAAACACACAATGGCCGGTTCGCCCGCGCCGCCAATCGGTTTGTCGGGCCGGTTGATCAAGACCAAATCGACTTCGCCGGGCACGTCTTGCAAATTGGCAATGCGGTAGGTGGCCCAGTCCACGCTCTTGACGTGTTTCTCGTCAAAGTGCACCTCCTCGTGCAAGGTGCGGCTGATGCCTTGCATGATTTGGCCCTCCAGCGCGGCACGCACGCCAATCGGGTTGACCATCATGCCGCAGTCGTGGGCAATGCTGACTTTTTTCACCCAAATGCGCCCGGTGCGTTTGTTCACCTCGACCTCGCAGGCCACCGCCGCATAAGAGCCATAGCCGGTGTGCAAGGCCAAGCCCCAACCTGTGGCCACATCGCCTTTGGCCACCGCCTTTTGGCGTTGGGGCCAACCCATGCGCTGGGCGGCCACCTTGACCACCTCGATCTCGCGTGGGTCTTGCAAATGCTGGAGCCGAAAGTCCACCGGGTGTATGCCAGCGGCATGGGCCACCTCGTCGATGAAGCTTTCTTGGCCAAACCGGGTTTGCATCTCTTGCGGCGCGCGCATGTGCGCGGTGCGCATGGGCGAGGCTTCTTGCAAATACGGGGGCACGGTTTCCCACCAGTGCACGTGGTTGTTGAACTTGTAGCTTTCTTCCGGCACGTTGAAGTTGTAGGCATTCCACTTTTTGTGGCCGGTGAGCATGCCCACCAGCACATGCTCGGGGCTTTCACCGGTGAAGCGCACGTCCCAGCCGTTGAAGCCCTTGGCCTTGAACAACCAGCCGTTGACTTGGTTGTTGGCATCCAAGCCCGCTTTGAGGCTGATGACCGCCGCCGGGGCTTTGGGGTCCCAGGCCGTGCCCTCTTCGCGCGACCACTGCATGCGCACCGGGCGGCCAAAGGCCTGGGAGAGCAATGCGGCCTCGTAGGGGGCTTCGTCGCCATCGCTGCGGCCATATGAGCCCGCACCGTGCATCCACTTGACCTGCACATTCTCGGGCGGCAATTGCAAGAACTTGGCGATGCCCATGCGCAAAAAGTGTGGCTTTTGGGTGTCGGCCCAAATTTCCACCTTGTCGCCGCGCACATCGACCACGCCGCACGACGGGCCAATGCGGGCATGCGACTGAAACGCGCACTCGTATTCGGCCTGGATGAGCTTGGCCGCTTGGCCCAAGGCGGCCAGGGTGGGTTTTTCGTCCCAGGCTTTTTTACCGCCAAACATGGGGATGGCATTGGCAGCCGTTGGGGTGGCGTTGCGGATGTATTCATACACCTTTTCCTCGCCACCGGTGAAGGGGCCGGGCACATCCGACCACTTGACCTTGAGGCTGCGCGAGGCCCGCACCGCATTCCACTCGGTCTCGGCCACCACTGCCACAAAACCGCCTTTGACAAACGACTTGGCCCCTTTGATGTGGGCGATGGATGCCTCGTCCACGCTCAGCGGTTGGGCACCCGCCACAGGGGGCCGCACCGCGCGGGCGTGCAACAAGTTATCGGGGCGGATGTGGGCGGTGTAATGCTCTTTGGCCCCGACCTTGAGGGCAATGTCTTTGCGCTTGAAGCCCTTGCCCACCAGTTTGTATTGCGCTGGGTCCTTGGGTTTGGCCTTGCCGTTGACATTGAGGGTATTGCCAATTTGCTTGTTCCAGTCCATCGGGGTGGCAAAGTCTTTGCCACCAATCAGCTCGGCATAGGTGACCGATTTGCCGGGGTCGGCCAGGGCAAACACCCGCCCGTTGTCCACCGTCAAAGCGGCGGCATCCACGCCCAACCTGAGCGCTGCGGCCTCGACCAATACGCGGCGCGCCTCGGCGGCGGCATTGCGCAGGGGCACCGCACCCAGGCGCAAACCGGTGCTGCCGCTGCCGCCACCTTGGTTGGGCGACAAACGGGTGTCGCCCATGGTCACATGGACTTTGTCCAGGGCCACGTCGAGTTCATCGGCCACGATCTGGGCCACCGCCAGGTCAATGCCTTGGCCGCAGTCCATCTTGCCAAAATTGGCCACCACATTGCCGTCGGCGGAAATGCGGATCCAGGTGTCGAGCGCCGTCGGTGGCGGACCCACCAACACCGGTGCAGCCGCTTGGACGGCGGCATCGCCCACCATGACGGCCCCAGACGCCCCCACCACCAAGGCGGCTTGGGATTGCAAAAAATCTCGGCGGTTCAAGTTCAATGTGTCCATGTTCATCCCCTCAGGCTTTGGCCGTGGCCATGTTGTCGCGGGCTTTTTTGACGGCGCGCAGGATGGCGATTTGGGTGCCACAGCGGCACTGCACATTGGCAAAGCCCTGTTGAATTTGGGCATCGGTGGCCTTGGGGTTTTTCTCCAGCAAGGCCACGGCATGCATGACCCAGCCGTTGGCGCAGTAGCCGCACTGGGCGGCCTGCTCTTCCACGAAAGCGGCTTGCACCGGGTGCAGTTGCCCGTTTTTCTCCAAACCATCCAGGGTGCGGATGGCTTTGTTGCCCACCGCTGCAGCGGGCAGCACGCACGAGCGCATGGGCTGGCCATTGACCAGCACGGTGCAGGTGCCGCACTGGGCCACGCCACATCCAAAACGCGGGCCTTTGAGCTTGAGCGCATCGGTCAGCGCATACAACAAGGGTTCGTCTTTTTCGGCCTGAACAGCGCGCACGGCGCCATCCACATGGAGCTGATAGGTGGGCATGGTTTCTCCTTTGATGCTGCGACCGATATTCACCCCTTTGATCGGCTTTCTCATTGGGATAAACCCAAACGCGCCAGCGGTCGCGGCCCCAAATCGGTCACCCAAGCGACAACGCCCAGCCCATGCCCTTGGGTGGCCCCAGCGGCCTGAACCCAGGGTACATGCGGTTGACGCTGTCTGGGCGGGTGGCTAGCATGCTTTGCAGTCAAAACCATTCAGCGAGTCAAACCCATGAAGCCTGTTTTTCGTTTCACCCAAACCCTGGCCTTGGCCGCACTGGGTTTTTGCAACCTGGTTTGGGCGCAAGCCGCCTACCCCGACCGCACCATCAGCCTGGTGGTGCCATTTGCCGCAGGCGGCCCCACCGACGTGGTGGCCCGCATGCTGGCCATCCCCATGGGCAAGTCGCTGGGCCAAACCGTGGTGGTGGAAAACACCTTGGGCGCGGGCGGTACCTTGGCCTCGCAGCGGGTGGCCCGCTCGGCCCCCAATGGCTACACGGTGCTGATCCACCACACCGGCATGGCCACGGCACCGGCCTTGTACAAACGGCTGGGCTTTGACCCGCTGAAAGACTTTGAGTACATCGGCCAGGTGGTCGATGTGCCCATGACCTTGCTGGGCCGCAAAGACTTCCCGGCCAATAACTTCCAAGAACTGCTCACCTATATCCGGGCCAACAAAGACAAGGTCTCGCTGGCCAATGCCGGTTTGGGGGCGGTGTCGCATTTGTGCGGGCTGATGTTCATGAGCCAAGTGGGGGTGGACCTGACCACCGTGCCCTACAAAGGCACCGGACCGGCCATGAACGACTTGCTCGGCGGGCAGGTTGATTTGTTGTGCGACCAAACCACCCAAACCGTGCCCATCATCAAAGAGAACCGCGTCAAGGCCTATGGCGTGACCACCCTGACTCGCCTGCCCAGCCTGGGCCAACTGCCCACCTTGGACGAGCAAGGCCTCAAAGGCTTTGAGGTCAAGGTCTGGCACGGCATGTATGTGGCCAAGGGCACGCCCGCACCCATCATCGAAAAAATCAACACCGCTTTGCGCTATGCACTGCAAGACAGCCAGGTGCGCCAACGCCTGGCCGACCTGAGCTCTGACGTGCCCGCGGCCGACAAACTCACGCCCAAGGGCTTGCAAACCCACTTGGAAGCCGAGATCAAAAAATGGACCCCCGTGATCCAAAAAGCCGGCATTTACGCCGACTGATGTTTGCCCTTCAACCCAACCCACACACCCCATGGCACGCCGATTTGTAGACCTCTCGATTTACCTTGAAAACGATGTGTTGAGCGACCCGCCGGGCTACGCCCCGCAAATCAAATACCTCAACCACGAGCATACCTACGAGCAAATCAAACCGTTTTTTCCGGGGCTGGAGAAAAAGGACTTGCCCGATGGGGAAGGCTGGGCGATTGAGATGATCCAACTCACCACCCACAACGGCACCCATTTGGACGCGCCCTACCACTTCCACTCCACCATGGACAAGGCGCTGGGCGACAAACGCGCGGCCACCACGATTGACGAAGTGCCGCTGGAATGGTGCTTTCAGCCCGGTGTGAAACTGGACTTTCGCCACTTTGCCGACGGCTATGTGGTCACCGCCGAAGACGTGCAAGCCGAGTTGGCCCGCATTGGCCACCAGCTCGCACCGCTGGAGATCGTCATCATCAACACCAGTGCAGGCCAGCGCTACGGCAACAACGACTACGTCAGCAGCGGCTGCGGCATGGGCTATGAGGCCACCATGTATTTGCTCGAACGCGGCGTGCGCTTGACCGGCACCGATGCCTGGAGCTGGGACGCGCCATTTGTGCACACCGCCAAAAAATACGCTGAGAGCCAAGATGCCAGCCTGATCTGGGAGGGCCACAAGGCCGGGCGCGACATTGGCTATTGCCACATTGAAAAACTGCACAACCTGGAAGTGCTGCCCCCATCGGGCTTTTACATCAGCTGCTTTCCCCACAAAATTCGCGGCGCATCGGCCGGATGGACGCGGGCGGTGGCAATTTTTGACGATGCCTTGATGGGCTCCTGAGCGCATCGCTCAGCTTTTGGAGATCACCCATGGCCAACCCTGTTTCCATCGCCAACCCTGTCATGGCGCGCATGCGCGCGGGCCAACCCGCTTTGGGCATGACGGTGCGCTTGGGCCATTCGGGCGACATCATTCGCATTGCCAAAGCCACGGGCCACGACTTTGTGTTCATTGATGTCCAGCATTCGCTGTTCAACCTGGAGACCATTGGCCACATGGCCCAAGTGGCACTGGGCTGCGACATTGCCGCCCAGGTGCGGGTGCGCAGCGTGGACGACCCCAATGTGTCGGTCTACCTCGACAACGGCGTGACCGGCATCGTGTTTCCCGACGTGAACAACGCCCAAGAGGCCCAACGCGCGGTCAACGCGGCCAAGTTCGCTCCGATTGGCAAGCGCTCGGTGTGCGGGGGGTATCCGCATTTCGACTATGCCGCCGTGCCACTGACCCACAGCGTTCCGGCCCTGAACGATGCCGCCTTGGTGGTGTGCATGATCGAAACCGTGGAAGGCCTGCGCAATGTCGAGGCGATTGCCGCAGTGCCCGGTGTGGACGTGATCCATGTGGGCAGCAACGACTTGTTGGTCAACATGGGCAAGCCCGGGCAATTTGACGACCCCGAGATCATTGCCGCGCAAGAACGCGCCATTGCAGCGGCCAAAGCCCATGGCAAATTTGCTGGCATCGGTGGCAACCGCGATGTGCAGCGCCAGGTCAAGGCCATTCAAAAAGGTTGCTTGTATGTGACCACGCAAACCGACATTGGTTTTTTGAGCGCAGCCGCCAACCAATGGACGCGCGGCGTGCGCGACGCGCTGGGCAGCAACCCCGCCTGAGGCCTGCCATCGACACCCCATACCCCTGCGCCCACCCTGTGCCCGCACAGGCCTGCGACTGCCATGTGCATGTGTTTGGCCCGTTTGAGCGCTTTCCCTTGTGGGCAGATCGGGCATACACACCTGGGCCTGCTTCGATCGAAGACCTGATGGCCTTGCACCAGCGCCTGGGCATGGGCCGCGTGGTGGTGGTACAGGCCTCGCCCCAAGGCAGTGACAACCGCTGCACCGTCGATGCCTTGCAACGCATGAATGCCTTGGGCCACGGCGCACGCGGCGTGGCCGTGATCGACGCGCACACCAGCGACAGCGAGCTGCAAGCCATGCACCAAGCCGGCGTGCGCGGTGTGCGAGTGAACTTGGAGTCGGCAGGTTTGCACGACCCGCAGGTGGCCAAGCGCATGATGCAAGCGGCCGCACAGCGCGTGGCCCCTTGGGGCTGGCATGTGCAAACCTACACCACCTTGGACGTGATCGCCTCCCTGCACGACACCTTGATGGCCTTGCCCACGCCCGTGGTGATCGACCATTTTGGCCGTGCCACGGCCGCCAAGGGCGTGGCACAAGCCGGTTTTGCGGCCTTGTTGTCCTTGGTGGAATCGGGCCAGGCCTGGGTCAAGCTATCGGCCGCGCACCGCATCTCTGAGCTGCCCGACTGCGAGGATGCACAGGCCATCGCGCAAAGCCTGATTGCCGTCCGCGCGGACCGCATGCTGTGGGGCACCGACTGGCCCCACCCCGGCGCATGGCCCGGCGCGCCGCGCCAGCGCGAAGCCATTGAACCGTTTCACCCCATCAACAACGCACGGGCCTTGCAGCGCTTGAGCGAATGGACCACGGCCGAGCAATGGCAAGGCATCTTGGTGGACAACCCGGCGCGTTTGTATGGGTTTGGCGGTTGACCGCGCCCTGGACTTTGTTCAACGGCAGCAGGGCTTCATTCCCACCCAGCCAGTCACAGATCCAGCCACTCGCAAATGGGTTTCCATTGCAGTAGGTCTTTGTCGACCTTGGAGGGGGCGATGTCAAACATCGACAGGCCGTGGGCGGCCAAGTGGACGTAGTACTGGGTGTCGCGCAGGTAGCTGATGACGGGAATGTCCAAGGTGGCGGTGAACTCGCGCAATTTGCCCGCCGAGATGGTGCGGGGGTCGACCCGCATGCCCACGATGCCGAGTTCGGTTTGTTGCTGGTGGGCCAACACGCGCAGCTTTTTCAAAAACTCGTGGGTGGCGAACATGTCAAACACGCTGGACTGCAGGGGCACCAACACCTTGTCGGCCTTGGAGATGAGGTTTTTCAAGCGCCATCCATCCACCCCGCCAGCGGTATCGACCACCACATGGGTGGTGCCCTTGGGCGGCTTGGCATTGATCACCAGGTCGGCTTGCAAGTCCCAGGTTCGGATTTTGGGCAAGGTGTCGGGGCGCAGGGTCAGCCAGTGGCGCGATGACTGCTGGGCATCGGTGTCACCCAACATGACTTGGTGGTTTCTTGACGCAAAATAGCCCGCGATGTTGGTCGACAAGGTGGACTTTCCAACGCCACCCTTGGGATTCACAACCACCACAATTGTCATTTTTAAAATCGCTCAACAAAACATGCTTGGTCCATTTTACGGGTTGACACCCGGCCACCTACAAAGCTTTACACCTGTTGCACGGTTGCACACCGGCTTGCAACGCGCCTGGTGGGCGGGTCGCCGCTGGGCATGGACAGGCCTGGCGGTTGGGGCCTTGGCCCTGGGCCATTCGGCGCAGGCCCAAAGCAGCGGCGCATTCCCCAACCGGCCCATCAAATGGGTGGTGCCGTTTGCCGCCGGGGGTTCGGGCGACACCATCGCCCGCTTGCTGGCCGAGCGTTTGGGCGCGGCCCTGGGCCAACCGGTGCTGATCGATAACCGGGGCGGCAACGGCTCGGTGCTGGGCACGGAGGTGGCGGCCAAAACCCCCGCCGACGGCCACCACTGGTTGCTCAGCAATGGCGCGGCCATCACCACCGGCCCTTTGATGGGCCAAGTCACCAGCTACCGGCCCTTGGAAGATTTTGTGCACGTCAGCCTGATTGGCAGCTTCACCAATGCCTTGATCGTGCGCCAAGACCACCCGGCGAAAAACCTGCAAGAGTTTTTGGCGCTGGCGCGCAGCCAAGCCAATAAGTTGAGCTACGGCTCGGCCGGCGTGGGATCGGCTGGTTTTTTGACCGGCGAAATGCTCAAACAACTGGCCCAGGTGCAAATGGTCCACATCCCCTACAAAGGCTCAGGCCCGGCCTTGAACGATTTGCTGAGCGGGCAAACCGATGCCATGTTCAATGCCTTGATTTCTTCGGCACCCCACATCCGCAGCGGCAGGGTGCGGGCCCTGGCCATCACAGCGGCGGCACGGGATGCCGAATTTCCCCAAGTGCCCACCTTGTCCGAGGCCGTGCCCGGGGCCGTGGGAGATGCCTGGTTTGGTTTGTCGGTCCCGGCCAAAACACCCCCCGCCGTGGTCGAGCGCTTGCACCAAGAAATGGACAAGCTGCTCAAAACGCCCGAGGTCAAAGCCCGCCTGACCGAGCTGGGCCTGGTGACCCAAAACCTGGGGCCCCGCGGTTTTCAGGCTTTTTTGCAGGCCGAAAACAAAAAATGGGCCCCCATCATCCGCGCGGCCCACATCAAAATCGAATGAGCGGACAGGCCGTCAATCGATGGCGGCCGATTCGCGCAACCCGGTGATCATCGATGTGTTGAGCAAGTGCGCTTTGTGCAGCACTGGATCGTCGGCTTTGCGCTGCAACTCTTGCAATGCCGCACGGCGCTTGGCCATGTCGCGCTCTTGCATGCGGGCGCGGTTGCGGCCCGATTGCTCCAGCACATGGGCGATCGCGATGGGGCGGCGCTGGCGCTCGTAGCGCTGCAAGCCTTCGATGGGCCCGCCTTGCCAAATGTCGCGCAGTTTTTCGCTCAGGTTGAAGGCATCGTGGATGCCGCCGTTCATGCCCATGCCGCCGCTGGGGCTGTTGAGGTGGGCGGCATCGCCCACCAAGATCACCCGGCCCACCACGTATTGCTGCACCACCCGTTGGTGGATGCGGTAAGGCCGCACCTCCAGCACCGGCTGCGCTGCCGCTCCGGGGGCAATGCGCTGGAGTTTGTCCAGCACCGAGGCCATGCCCACCGCCTCCTCCATGCTTTGGCCTTCATCCGGGTACAGGCTGACCCGCCACAGGTGCTTGAGGCGCAACAAGCTGAAGGTGCCCGATGCGCTCCAGCAGTAGTTGATGTAGGCCAACTGCGGCAAGTGCTCGTGAAACGGGAAATGCGTGGTCGCCAAGATGGTGGTCTCGGGGAAGGTGTGGCCCTCAAAAGACAGGTCCAGTTGTTTGCGCACCTGGCTGCGCCCGCCATCGGCACCGACCAAAAAAGCACCGCGCAGGCTTTGGTCTTCTCCTTCGGGCGTGGTGTAGCGCACATGAACATGGTCTTCAAACTGCTCAAACGACACCAAGGAGTGGCCCATGCGCACCTGCACATGGGGCAGATCGCGGGCGATTTGCGCCAACAACAATTCCGACAAACGCCATTGCTCGCATTGCAAGCGGTAAGGGTGGGCTGTTTCGCCTTGCAACACCGAGAGGTCAAATTGGGCAAACTCACCGGTGGCATGCATGCGCACCTGCCAGGTGGGCGCGACCAAGCCTTGGTGGATCAGCGCTGGGGTGATGCCATATTCATCCAGCATGTCCAAGGTGGGCGGGTGAAAGGTCGAGGCCCGCAGATCGCGGCTGACCTGAGCATCGGCCTCCAACACCACGCAAGGAATGCCCCAGTGGCCCAATCGCAAAGCCAGCACCAAACCCACCGGCCCTGCGCCAGCGATGATGATGGGCAAAGATTTGGAAGCGGTCATGTATCCGTCACCAAACCCATGGCCTGGGCACGCGCGGCCCAATCGGTGGCGGTGAGCCATGGGCGCAGGTCTCGGTGCCGGGTATCCACCACCGAAGTGGTTTGCCACATCAGGGCCAACATGCTGGACAACACAGGTGGGCCTGCGCCCTGCCCTTGCCGCAAGATGGCCTGCAAACTGGGCATGCCGGTGCCCAGCATCAACACCGCATCGGCACCCGATGCCCGCAAATGCCCCAGGGCCTGGGCGGCGGCATCGGCACCCGTGGTGTAAATGGCATGAAAGCCGTCTGAAGCCGTGGCCACTGGCTGCACTTGCACCACCTCAAAACCATGGGACTGCCAGTAAGCCACGCTGGCTTCGGTCAGGTCGCTGGGGTATGGCGAGGCCAAGGCCAAGCGGCGCGCTTTCAATTGCTGCAAAGCCTGCACCACGGCCTGACCCGCAGTCACCACCGGAATGCCCAAACGCTGCGACCAATGCGCCACCCATTGCGCCTCGGCTTCTCGGCCCAGCAAATACGATGAACCGGTGCAGGCCAGGGCCAGCACTGACAAAGGCGCATTGGCAAACTGGGCCAGCGTGGGCGACAAATCGCCAAAGTAGTCGCGCAGCCGCTGCATCAAATCGGGCGCGGCGCTGACCAATCTGCCGTTGATGAGGGAAAAGCCCTTGGGCAGCAAAGCCCAGGCTTCGGGCTCCACCGTGGTGTTGGCCTGCGGGGTCAGCAGGCCCACCAAACCGTGGGGGGCATAGGCAATGGACATGGGGAAATGGCTAAGGCTGGGTCAGGAAAAAAAGCCCCTGCTAGCCCAGCAGCGCGGCCAAAAATTGCTTGAGTTCGGGGCTTTGGGGTTGGGTGAACAACTGCTCGGGCGGGCCTTGCTCATGCACCCGGCCCTGGTGCATGAAGATCACCCGGTGGCTGACCTTGCGGGCGAAATTCATTTCGTGGGTGACCATGAGCAAGGTCATGCCCTCGCGCGCCAGCGACTCCACCACGGCCAACACCTCGCCCACCAACTCGGGGTCCAGGGCCGAGGTGATTTCGTCGCACAACAAAATGCCCGGCTCCATGGCCAAGGCGCGGGCAATCGCCACCCGCTGCTGCTGACCGCCCGAGAGTTGGTCGGGGTAGGCATCGAATTTTTCGGCCAAACCCACCCGCGCGAGCAATCGCTCGGTCAAGGCGCGCCGCTGGGGCTCGGGCAACTGCTTGACCAAGCCGGGCGCGAGCATGATGTTTTGGCCCACGCTCAAATGGGGAAACAAATTGAAGGACTGAAAAATCATGCCCACTTGCTGGCGCAAAGACCGCATGGCCTTCGGATCGTTGTAAACCAAGGCTTGGCCGTTGACCTGCAAGTGACCATGTTGAAAAGTCTCCAAGCCATTGATACAGCGCAACAAGGTGCTTTTGCCCGAGCCGCTTTTGCCAATGATGGCGATGACTTCTCCCGGGCTGACATCGAGGTCGATGCCCTTGAGCACCTCGTTGTCGCCAAAAGACTTGCGCAGGCCTTGGATGCGGATGGCGGCTTGGGTTTCAGTGGCTGTGGGCATGGAATCGGCTTTCCAGGGAACGGGCATAGCGGCTGATGGGGTAACACAGGGCAAAGTACAGCAAGCCGACCATGCTGTAGACCACAAAGGGCTTGAAGGTGGCATTGGTGATCATGGTGCCGGCCTTGGTGAGTTCGACAAAACCAATCACCGAGGCCAGGGCCGTGCCCTTGACCACTTGCACCAAAAACCCCACGGTGGGTGGAATGGCCACCCGAGCGGCCTGGGGCAAGATGATGTGGCGCAGTTGCTCACCAAAATTCAGCGCCAGGCTTTTGGCCGCCTCCCATTGGCCCTGCGGAATGGACTTGACACAGCCGTGCCAAATTTCAGTCAAAAAAGCGCTGCTGTAGAGCGTCAGCGCGACCGCCGCCGAGGTCCAGGCCGAGGTGTCCCAGCCCAGCAAGGCCAGGCCAAAGTAGGCCAAAAACAATTGCATCAACAAGGGGGTGCCCTGGAACAATTGCACATAAGCGCCGACCGCTTTTTGCAAGCCCACCGAAGGCGTGGTGCGCGCCACCAACAAGGCCAAACCGACCAAACCGCCGCCGACAAAGGCGATCAAGGACAGCACCACCGTCCAACGCGCGGCCAGCAACAGGTTGCGCAAAATGTCCCACAGGGAAAACTCAACCACGCCGACCTCCCCACAACCAGCGCCGACCCAAGGCGTTGAGCACAGCGCGGGTGGCCATCGACAACAACAGGTACAAAGCGGTGGCGATGATGAAGGCCTCAAAGGCGCGGAAATTGCGGCTCTGGATCAAGTTGGCCGCGTAGCTGAGTTCTTCGGTGGAAATTTGCCCGCACACCGCAGAGCCCAGCATGACGATGATGATTTGGCTGACCAGTGCAGGCCACACCCGTTGCAAGGCGGGCGGCAGCACCACATGGATGAAGGTTTGTGCGCGGCTCAAGGCCAAACTCTGTGCCGCCTCGATCTGACCGCGTGGCGTGGCCTCGATGCCAGCGCGCACGATTTCAGCCGAATAAGCCCCCAAATTGACCACCATGGCGATCACCGAGGCCCATTCGGCCGACAAACGCACCCCGGCCATGGGCAAGCCGAAAAAGATGAAAAACAACTGAACAATGAAGGGCGTGTTGCGGATCAACTCCACATACGCCGCCACCAGGGGCTTGAGGCCCGCTGGGCCTTGGGTGCGGACCCAGGCGCAAACCACGCCCAGCCACACGCCCAAGGTGGCCGACACCGCGGTCAAGCCCAGCGTCCAGGCCACGCCTTTGGCCAACAAAGGCCATTCGGTCCATACGGCCGCAAAGTCCAGTTGAATGCCCATGGGAAAGGCCTCTTAGCCCAGCGTTCAGTCCGGCAGTTGACCGGCGCTGCGGCCCAACCACTTTTGCGCCATCTTGTCGATGTCACCGGCTTTTTTGGCATCGGCAATGATGGCATTGACCCGGGTGCGCAAGGCATCTTCACCCTTGGCCACGCCAATGAAGTTGGGGCTGTCTTTGAGCAGCAATTTGTACTCGGCATTGAGCTGGGGGTTCTTTTGGATCATGTTGCCCGCCACCGATGCACCAGTGGCCAGCAATTGGGTTTGGCCCGAGGCAAAGGCCGACACGGTGGCGTTGTTGTCTTCAAAGCGCTTGATGTCGGTGCCCGCAGGCGCGACCTTGCCCAGCTCTTGGTCTTCGATGGCACCCCTGGTGACCGCGATGGTTTTGCCTTTGAGGTCATCGAAGGTTTTCACGTTCAGGGTTTTGGACCCGTAAATGGCCTGGAAAAAGGGCGAATATGCCACGGTGAAATCAATCACTTTTTCGCGCTCGGCGTTTTTGCCCAAGGTGGAGATGACCAGGTCGGCTTTTTTGGTTTGCAAATAAGGAATGCGGTTGGCGCTGGTGACCACCACCAACTCCACCTTGACACCCATCTTGGCACCAATGTAGTTGGCCATATCGATGTCCAAGCCCTGGGGTTGCAAATCGGTGCCGACAAAGCCATAGGGCGGGAAGTCGGTGGGGATGGCGATTTTGATCAGCTTGGCTTTTTGGATGTTGTCCAGGGCCGTTTGTGCATGGCTGCTGACGGCAAAGGGCAGGCACACAGCGGCCAAGGCGGTGGTGATCCAGATGCGTTTGTTCAATTTCATGGTGTTGCTCCAAAGGTGGGTGAAGTCATCGATGACGCGAAATGCGTGCCACGTGTGCCGCAGTTGTATACAACTTTACCGCATCATCCCGGTGCCCCTTTTGGGCTGGCCATGGGACCGTCCTGCATTTGGTGCATGCGCCGCACCAAATGGGTGCCGCCGCATGCAGCGCTGGCCACGGCTCGCATGCGACACTGCGGCGATCAATGGACGGAGGGAATTCACATGGGCATGTTTCACAACCGAGTGGCTTGGGTCCATGGGGCGGCCGGGGCCGTGGGTTTGGCCTGCGCGCAAAGCCTGGCCCAGGCCGGGGCCACCGTGGTTTTATCGGGGCGCGATGCGGCCAAGTTGCAAGCGGCCTTGCAGCAGGTCAGTGGCCGGGCGCATGCGGTTGGCGTGGACATCAGCGACCGGGCTGCGGTGTTTGCAGCGGCCGATGCCATCGAGCAAACCCACGGCCACATTGACATATTGGTCAACTCGGCGGGGGTCAATCCGCCACAACGGCATTGGAAAGATTTGTCGTTTGAGGATTGGCAAAACTCGGTGGATGTCAACCTCACCGGCTTGTTCAACACCTGTCAAGCCAGCTTGCGCGGCATGCGCCAGCGGCAAGATGGGGTGATCATCAACATTGCTTCTTGGGCCGGGCACTTTGCCGCTTACTTTGCCGGGCCTGCCTACGCCTCCACCAAGCGGGCGGTGCTGGCGCTGACCGAAACCATCAACATGGAGGAATGCATCCACGGCATCCGGGCCACGTCCATATCACCGGCGGGCATCGACACACCGCTGCTGGACAAGCGGCCGGTCCAACCGACAGCGGCCATGCGGGCCACCTTGCTCAAGCCCGCCGATGTGGCCGATATGGTCACCCATGTGGCGGGCCTGCCTTCGCATGTGTGCATCAACGACATCTTGATGAGCCCGCGCATGAACCTGCCCTACTTGGGCGAATTGGAAACCGCCAAGCGGCCCCCGGCTCAGACCAACTGAACGCCCACCGCGCCCAACACACCGAAATCGCAGCGCACCGTTTGACCCGGCGCGATGGGCACGGGCGTGACGCAGGTGCCGGTGATGACCCAGTCGCCCGCGCGCAGCTGGTCGCCGTGGTCGCACAGCTCTTGGGCCAACCAGGCCAGGGCCCAGCGCGGGTCGCCCAGCACATTGGCACCCCTCCCCTGGGCCACCGTGTGGCCATCGATGGCCACGCTGACCGCATGGCCAGCAAAGTCCCAACGCTGCACATCCACCTGGGCCAGGGGGCCCATGACCACGTCGCAAGCGCAGGCAAAGTCGGCGATCAAACTGGCCTCGCCCATGCGGGCAAAGTCGGCAAAGCGCGAGTCGGGCAACTCGATCGCCAGGTGCACCGCCGCCACGGCACTGAGCACCTCTTCCAAGCTGAGTTTTTGGCCCGCTGCGGCACTGACATCGCGCCCCATGCGAAACGCAAACTCAGCCTCCGCCACCCGCATGCGGTTGCGTTGGATGTCCACCGCTGCGCCATCGGCATGGCAGCGCTCGCGCATGAGCCTGCCCGCCAGCGGCGCGCTGACCCCGATGTGTTGCTGACCGGCCAGGCTGGTGGCCGCAATTTTCCAGCCCAGGTGCTGGCCTTGGGCCTTTGAAAAAAATGCGTTTTGCACCGGATAAGCCCATGCGCGGTCGCGGGGCTGAACGACTGGCGGCCAGGCCGCCAAGGTGCTGCGGTTTTGCCAGGCTTGGCGCAAGCATTCGGCGGCGATGGGCGCGTCTGAGGGGGTGGGTGGTTGCATGGCGGGTGGGAAAACCAGATGGGATGGGCAGTAGATTATTGGCGATACTCCGGCCAGGTTCACACACAGGTCCACAGATGTTCATTTTGAAAAATATCCAACGCGGTGCGGTGCTTGGCTTGCTGGCGGCCATGGCCTTCACAGCGCCCATCACCAGCAGCGCGCAAGACTACCCCAACAAGCCCATTAAATTTGTGGTGGGTTTTCCGCCTGGGGGCAGCTCGGACATCATCACCCGGCTGATCGCGCAAAAACTCTCAGAGCGGCTCAACCAAGCCGTGGTGGTGGAGCAAAAAGTCGGGGCCACCGGTTTGATTGCCAATGACTTTGTGGCCAAGTCCCCGCCCGACGGCTACAACATGGTGTTGCTCACCGGGGGGCACCCGGTGTCGGCCGCGGTGATGAACAAATTGCCCTACGACCCGGTGAAAGACTTTGGCCTGGTCTCCACCATCATCGCCTACCCGATGGTGATCAGCGTGGCGCAGGACTCGCCGATCAAATCTTTGCCCGACTTGCTGGCCCGCGCCAAAGCGCAACCGGGCAAGATGAGTTTTTCGTCGGCTGGCGTGGGCAGCTTGCAGCACCTGACCGGTGAATGGGTGGCCAGTGAGGCCGGGGTGTCGATGCTGCATGTGCCCTTCAAAGGCGCGGGACCGGCCATGGTCGAGCTGCTCGGTGGCCGGGTGGACGTGATGATCGAGACCAGCACCTTTGCCTTTGGCCAAATCCGGGGCGGCAAGGTGCGCGGCTTGGCCTCGACCGCATCCACCCGCTCGCCCCTGATGGCCGACTTGCCCACCGTGGCCGAAACCCTGCCGGGCCTGGACTTCAGCTCTTGGCTGGGCCTGGCCGTGTCACCTGGCACCCCCGCAGCGGTGGTGGACAAAATCAACCGCGAGTTGCGGGTGATTTTGGAGATGGACGATGTGAAAAAACGCTTTGCCGAATTGGGTGGAACGCCCATTCCCTCCACACCCGCCCAAATGCGCGAGCGCATCGAGCGCGAAATGGGGGTGTGGAAGCGCATCGTCGAGATGAAAAAAATCGAGCGCCAATGAGCCCAGCCTGCACCTGACCCAGCCCCCAGCACCATGGCCAAACCCCCCATACCCAACGCCCAACTGACCCACTTTGGTTTGTACTGCCAAGACCTGCAAGGCATGGTGGATTTCTACCAGGCCACCCTGGGCTTGGTGCAAACCGATGGTGGCGAGTATTTCGCGGGCGGTCAGATCGTGTTTTTGAGCCGCAACCCCCAAGAGCACCACCAACTGGTGTTGGCCTCTGGCCGGCCCGAGGACTCTGGCTTTTCGCCCATCAACCAAATTTCTTTCAAGGTGGATTCGCTCGAAGACCTGCGCACGTTTTACGCTCAGTTGCGCAAGGCCCAGGTGCAAATCCAGCGCACCATCAGCCACGGCAATGCCTGGAGCATTTACCTGTTTGACCCCGAGGGCAACCGGGTTGAGTTGTACACGCCCTCGCCTTGGTATGTGACCCAACCCTTTGCCGTGCCGATTGACCTGGCCGAGCCCGCCGCCAAGCTCTTGGCCGATACCGAGGCCTTGGTGCGCGACAACCCCAGCAAACTGCCCATGCAAACCTGGTCAGAGCAGTTGCAAAAGCGCTTGCAAAGCTGAGGGCGCGCGTTTCAGTCGACCGCTTCAGTCGACCGTTGCACCCGACTGTTTGACCACCGCCGTCCAGCGGTCAATTTCTTGCTTGAAAAAGGCCGAAGCCTCGGCCGGTGTGTTGGCCACGATGTCAAAGCCTTGGGCGTTGAAGCGCTGGGTCACATCGGCCGAGCGCAAGCCCTTGGCCATGTCGGCATGCAGCTTGGCGATGATCTCTTTGGGCGTGCCCTTGGGGGCTGCAAAGGCCTGCCAAGAGGTGACATCGAAGTCGGCCAAACCGCTCTCGATCATGGTGGGCACCTGGGGCAATTGCGGCATGCGGTTTTTGGAGGTCACGGCCAAGGCCTTCATCTTGCCTGCGCGGATGTAAGGCACGACCGTGCCAAAGTTTTGGAACGAGGCTTCGATGTTGCCCGCCATGATGTCGGTTTGCGCCGCTGCCCCGCCACGGTAAGGGATGTGCACCCCAAAGGACTGGGTTTGGATTTTGAACATCTCGGCCGACAAATGGTCGCTGGAGCCCGAGCCCGATGAACCATAAGACACCTTGCCCGGGTTTTTGCGCGCGTAATCGATGAACTCTTTGAGGTTGTTGGCGGGAAATTGCGGCGGGGTGATCAACACATTGGGGGTGCTCACCGCCACGGTGATGGGCTCCAAATCGCGCATCACGTCGTAGCGCGGGTTTTTGTACAAGCCCATGTTGATGGCAAAGGTGCCGATCGAACCGACCATGATGGTGTAGCCATCGGCGGGCGACTTGACCAGGGCCTCGGCGGCCACGCTGCCATTGGCACCGGGCCGGTTCTCCACCAAGGTCACGTAACCGGCCTCGTTGAGTTTTTGCGCCACGGCCCGGGCCACGATGTCGCTGGTCCCGCCCGCCACAAAAGGCACCAAAATGCGCACCGGTTTGTTGGGATAGGGCTGGGCCCAGGCAGACATCGCCCCCAAAAGAAGCGCCCCAAGGCAAAGACGTCGGGTGGTGTTCATCATGTGGATCTCTCTTTCGGTGTGCATCCTCACACAGGGTGGCGGCACGGACAAGGGTTAAACCCCGCAAACAAGGGCAAACCCCAGGTGCTTGCCGGGGCATTTATGCTCTTGCCCGGGGGCATTTTCTAGGCTAGGATTCGCGCTCATTTTTGTAGGAGTCTTCATGAGCTTTTATTTGCGCACCGCCGCGACCCTGGCCATTGCACTGGCCGCCAGCTTGGGCCACGCCGACACCCTGGAGAAAGTCAAATCCAGCGGCACCTTCACCATCGGCCACCGGGATGCCTCCATCCCCTTCTCCTACTACGACGACAAGCAAAAACCGATTGGTTACTCCATCGACCTGTGCCTGCGCATCGTTGACGCGGTGCAAAAAAACCTGGGCCTGGCCAAGTTGGAGGTCAAATACCAATTGGTGACCTCGGCCAACCGCATTCCCCTGTTGGCCAATGGCACGGTGGACATTGAGTGCGGCTCCACCACCAACAATGCCGATCGCCAAAAACAAGTGTCGTATGCGCCCACCACCTTTGTGACGGCCAACCGCATTGTTTACAAAAAGAACTCTGGCATCAAAAAGCTGGCCGACCTCAAGGGCAAAACCCTGGTCTCCACAGCTGGCACGACCAACATCAAGCAAGTCACTGAGCTGAATGCCGCGCAAAACCTGGGCATCAACATCGTCTCGGCCAATGGCCATGCCGAAGCCTTTTTGATGGTGGAGACCGGCCGCGCCGCCGCCTTTGCCATGGACGACATTTTGTTGGCCGGTTTGGTGGCCAATGCCAAAACACCGGGCGACTATGAGATCTCCAGTGAGGCCTTGTCGGTCGAGCCCTACGGCATCATGATCCGCAAGGACGACCCCAAGTTCAAACAAGTGGTGGACAGCGCGATTGGCGCACTGATGTCCTCGGGTGCCATCAACGGCATCTACAACACCTGGTTTGAAAAGCCCATTGCCCCCAAAGGCATCAACCTGAGCATTCCCATGAGCCCCAGCCTGAAAAAGGTGATGGCCAAGCCCACCGACTCACCCGACCCCAAAGCCTACGAGTGAGGTTTTGAACCCGGCCCAAAAAGGGAGCGCAAGTTCCCTTTTTTTATGGGCTGATCCACCCTGCTCTTTTTGAACCAACCCCCACCCTGACATGAACTACAACTGGGATTGGCGCATCTTCGCCGAACTCGAACCCGGTGCATCGGGCACTTATTTGGCCTACCTGATCGGCGGCTTGGGTTGGACCGTGGTCACCGCCTTGTTGGCCTGGACGCTGGCTTTGGTGCTGGGCGTTTTGGTGGGCACCTTGCGCACCCTGGGCAAGCCATCGGTTGAAAAAGCTTGTTTGGCCTATACCGAGTTGTTTCGCAACATCCCTTTGCTGGTGCAAATGTTCCTGTGGTACTTTGTGTTCCCCGAACTGCTGCCCCAGGCCTGGGGAGATGCCATCAAGCAAATGCCGCCGCCCTGGTCGTCCCTGGTGCCTGCGGTGTTGTGTTTGGGTTTGTTCATGTCGGTGCGGGTGGCCGAGCAAGTGCGCTCGGGCATCCAAGCCCTGCCCAAAGGCCAGCGCATGGCCGGGCTGGCCGTGGGCCTGACCACCTGGCAAACCTACCGCTATGTGTTGTTGCCAGTTGTGTTTCGCATCATCTTGCCGCCACTGACTTCGGAGTTTTTGAACACCATCAAAAACACGTCTCTGGCCTTGACGATTGGTTTGATGGAGCTCACCGGCCGCGCGCGGGCGATGCAGGAGTTCAGCTTCCATGTGTTTGAGGCCTTTGCCGCCGCCACCTTGATTTACCTGCTGGTCAACCTGTGTGTGGTGCTGGCCATGCGCAAGCTGGAGAACCACCTGCGTTTGCCGGGCTTCATTGGCTCGGCCAGCCAAACACCGCAGGCTGGGCACTGACCATGAACTACGACTTTGACGTCATCGCCCGCTCTTGGGAGTACCTGTTCAAAGAGGGCATGAGCTTTACCCTCACCCTCACCGCTTTGGCCATGGTGGGCGGTGTGGTGTTGGGCACCTTGCTGGCCTTGATGCGCTTGTCGCCCATCAAACCTTTGTCGGCCTTTGCCGGTGCTTATGTGAACCTGATGCGCTCGCTGCCGCTGGTGCTGGTGATTTTTTGGTTCTTCTTTTTGGTGCCCTGGCTCGGGGCCTGGATTCTGGGCAGCAAAGAGCCCATCAAGGTGGGTGCTTTTGCCAGCGCCTTGATCACCTTCACCTTGTTTGAAGCGGCCTTCTTTTGCGAGATCATGCGCGCGGGCATCCAGTCCATTCCCAGCGGGCAAATTTCTGCCGCCTATGCGATTGGCCTGAACTACCGCCAAGCCATGTCTTATGTGGTGTTGCCACAAGCCTTTCGCAACATGCTGCCGGTGCTGATGACACAAACCATCATCTTGTTCCAAGACACCTCGCTGGTGTATGTGATTTCCAGCACCGACTTTTTGGGGGCGGCCAGCAAAGTGGCCAACCGCGACAGCCGCCTGCTTGAGATGTACACCTTTGCCGCATTGGTGTACTTTGTGATTTGCTCCCTCGCCTCTTGGGGTGTGCGCCGCTTGCAAGCGCGCACCGCCATCATCCGCTGACCTGCTGAAAGACCCACATGCCTGCAACCCTAGACTTCCAAAACGTGAGCAAATGGTATGGGAGCTTCCAAGTGCTCAACCAATGCAGCACCCAGGTCAACAAGGGCGAAGTGGTGGTGGTGTGCGGGCCATCCGGCTCGGGCAAATCCACGCTCATCAAATGCGCCAACGGCTTGGAGCCGTTTCAGCAAGGCAGCATCCACATGGACGGCATTTCAGTCGGAGACGCGGCCACCAACCTGCCCCAGTTGCGTGCGCGCATTGGCATGGTGTTTCAACACTTTGAGTTGTTTCCGCACCTGAGCGTGACCGAAAACCTCACCTTGGGGCAGCTCAAGGTGCTGGGGCGCACGCCCGAGCAAGCGCGCACAAAAGCTTTGGGTTTGTTGGAGCGGGTGGGCTTGTCCGAGCATGCGAACAAGTTTCCGGGTCAGCTGTCAGGGGGACAGCAGCAACGCGTGGCCATCGCCCGGGCCTTGGCCATGGACCCGGTGGCCATGTTGTTTGACGAGCCGACTTCGGCGCTGGACCCAGAGATGGTCAGCGAAGTGCTCGACGTGATGGTTCAGCTGGCCTCAGAAGGCATGACCATGATGGTCGTCACCCACGAGATGGGCTTTGCCCGCAAAGTGGCCCACCGCGTCATCTTCATGGACCAAGGAAAAATCGTCGAAGACTGCACCCGCGATGAGTTTTTCGGTGCCCCCCGCAGCGCACGGGCGCAGGAGTTTTTGTCTAAGATTTTGAGTCATTGAGGGGATGTGCCCCCCGGCATTCACACTGCCAAATTTATTTGGCAAGTCGAGTTCCAGCGAGTTCTCATCTGAATTTTTAGTCGTATCTGGGCATCACCATTTTTGTATGAATTTAATTTTTGTACCCATCTGGATTGTTGACTTGCCAGCGCCAAGTGTCTTTGATCATTTCCTCTAGGCCTAGTTTTGCTTTCCAACCTAGTTCATGCAAAGCTTTTGCTGGAGATGCGTAACAGGAAGCCACATCTCCAAGCCGACGATCTGCAAATTGGACGGGAATTGAGCGTCCACTGATTGCTTCGAAAGTCTTCACAACTTCCAATACGCTATAGCCTCTTCCTGTACCTAGATTCCAGACATGGCAACCTGGTTTTTGCTCTAATGCTTCAAGTGCTCTTAAATGACCATCAGCGAGATCCATCACATGAATATAGTCCCTGACCCCAGTGCCATCGACGGTGTCGTAATCGTTTCCAAATACCGTTAATTCGGAGCGCTTTCCAGCAGCGACTTGAGCAACAAAAGGAAGAAGGTTATTTGGAATACCGTTTGGGTTCTCTCCAATTAATCCGCTGGGATGTGCCCCTATAGGATTGAAGTACCTAAGTAGCGCCACACGCCAGCGCGCGTCAGAAGCCGCCAAATCCGCAAGCATTTGTTCCACGATCCATTTGGATCGACCATATGGATTGGTCGTTTTACCCGCTCGCTGTGTCTCGTCTATAGGTAAATGGATCGGATCGCCATAAACGGTACCGTTCGCGTTGTATAAGGAACCCTTCCTGCCTTGGGCTCCAAAGAAACGATAGAGCTAAACATATCATCAACATCTTCGTTCAGTTTATCAGGTAGCCTTCGTCAATACTGCTATTTCACTCAATGCTAACGCTGACATCAAAGCCACTCGCTTTCAGCAAAGCATGCTGTTTAGCCTGCGCCAAATCTGCCATTACCATCTCAGCGCACATTTTTCGCGCTGTTATTTCAGGCACCCACCCCAGTTTTGTCTTTGCCTTGGATGGGTCGCCCAAAAGCGTTTCCACTTCTGTAGGCCTGAAATACGCTGGGTCGATGCGAATGGTGGGCTTATCGTTCACATAACCCACTTCATTCACGCCCTGCCCTTTCCAAACGATTTGCATACCTAATTCTTGTGCGGCCCATTCAATGAACTGGCGCACGCTGTATTGAACCCCAGTGGCAATGACAAAGTCCTCTGGTTGATCTTGCTGCAACATCAACCACTGCATGCGCACATAGTCCTTTGCATGCCCCCAGTCCCTCAATGCATCCAAATTACCCATGTACAAACAATCTTCTAAACCTTGGCTGATATTGGCCAATCCACGAGTGATCTTGCGAGTGACGAATGTTTCACCGCGACGCGGACTTTCGTGGTTAAACAAAATACCGTTGCAGGCATACATGCCATAGGCTTCGCGATAATTCACCACAATCCAGTACGCATAAAGCTTGGCAACAGCGTAAGGACTGCGCGGATAAAAGGGGGTGGTTTCTTTTTGTGGAATCTCTTGTACCAAACCGTAAAGCTCAGAGGTGCTGGCTTGGTAAAAACGGGTTTTCTTTTCCAAGCCCAAGATGCGAATGGCTTCTAGCAAGCGCAAAGTGCCTAACCCGTCAACATCTGCCGTGTATTCTGGGCTTTCAAAGCTCACGGCCACATGGCTTTGGGCCCCGAGGTTGTAGATTTCATCGGGCTGTGTTTCTTGCACGATGCGAATGAGATTGCTCGTGTCGCTCAAATCACCATAGTGCAACTTGAAATTGGCATGCTCAATGTGTGGGTCTTGGTAAATGTGGTCAATGCGCTGCGTGTTGAACAGCGATGCCCTGCGCTTGATGCCGTGAACAATGTAGCCTTTTTCAAGCAAAAACTCAGCGAGGTAAGAGCCGTCTTGGCCTGTAACACCGGTGATGAGCGCAACTTTCGGTTGATTTATTTGTGTCATGGTTTGCTCACAAAATCATGATAGGCGGCAGCAAGGCCTTGTGGTAGATCCACCTTGGCATTCCAGCCAAGGGCATTCAGGCGCGAGCTGTCCATCCACTTACGCGGAGCGCCGTCTGGCTTAGAAGTGTCGAACTCAATTTCACCCGTATAGCCCACGGTTTGGGCAATGGTTTGCGCCACTTCAGCAATGGTGACATCAGCTCCAAAACCCACATTGATGTGGCTTTGCATGGGCGTGGTGTGCTGGTCATACGTGGCTTTGGGCAGGTTCATAACGTGCAAGCTGGCGGCGGCCATGTCGTCCACATACAAGAATTCGCGGCGAGGTGTGCCAGTGCCCCAAATGGCGACGCTGGGCGCATTGGCCATCTTGGCCTCGTGGAAGCGGCGGATCAACGCCGGGATGACATGGCTGTTTTCAGGGTGATAGTTGTCGCCTGGCCCATATAAATTAGTAGGCATGACACTACGGTAATCCACCCCATGGCTTGCGCCGTATTGGCGGTTATAGCTTTCACACAGTTTGATGCCAGCAATTTTGGCAATGGCATAGGGCTCGTTGGTGGGCTCTAGCAAGCCTGTGAGCAAGGCATCTTCACGCATAGGCTGAGCAGCCAAACGCGGATAGATACAACTGGAGCCCAAAAACAGCAACTTTTGCACGCCATTTTGAAACGCAGCCTCAATGACGTTGGCTTGCATCATGATGTTTTGATAGATGAAGTCTGCGGGGTAGGTGTTGTTGGCATGAATGCCGCCTACCTTGGCAGCTGCCAAATAAACCTGTGAGGGCTTTTCATGTGCAAAAAACTGTTGCACAGCAAGCTGATTGGTGAGGTCCAGTTCAAAATGTGTGCGGGTCACGATTTGGTTTGCCTCAACACCTTGCGCCAATAACTGACGCACGATGGCCGAGCCCACCATGCCACGATGGCCTGCAACGTAAATCTTTTCAGTATTCATTATTTACCTGCAAAACGCGCAGTGTTGAGCATAGACGTTTCTAGAGATGTCCATTGCGCGCAACCCAGAGAACGGGCTTTTGAAGTTGACGGCACGTAGCGGTGTCTGATGGCATTTGTGGGATCGCTCGCCTGCATGACGACGACTGGCTTTTCAGGGGCCAGAATATCTCTTACTTTGGTAGCCAAGTCCTTGATGCTGATCGAAATCTCACTGCCAACGTTGTAAGCATTACCTGGCTTGCCGTGTACAAGCAAGCCGAGTAACCAGGCCGCCAAGTCTGCACCGTATAGATATGAACGCACTGCAGAACCATCGCCTTGAACGGTGATTTTCTCCCGGTACAAAGCATCCCTGATGAAGTTACCCATTGCAAAATGCGCGTCCAAAGGCAAGCCAGGTCCACAAAAAGAAAAACAGCGGGCAGAAACAGCCTCCAGCTCACCTTGCATTTGCGCCATGGCACCCATCAATTCCATCACCCTTTTGCCCTCTCCATAAGCGCTACTGACCAACAGAGGGATGCAGGCAAGAGGGGAGTCATCGGGTTGATGCAGCAAACCATCTGGTTGCGCGCCATACACGGCACCGGAGCTCACCAACAACATGCGCTTGACACCACAGCGCTTTGCCAACTTGATGACTTGTGATGTGCCCAACAAAATATCATCAAGCATTGTCTGTGGCTCAGCATGTGCGGCCATCGACGTTTCGGTTGCCGCATGCAACAAATAGTCAAACGGCCTGTCTGGAATCTCAAAATTGCGCACATTACCTGTTATAAAACTCAGCCAGGTTTGGTTTTGTAAATGCAAATGACGATCAAGAAATTCTTTTGGGTTGCGAGACAGAACGCATACTTCAATGTGATTTTCTTGTTGGTTCAAATGTCGCAGAGCAGTCAGCAACCACAACCCAAAAAAACCTGTTCCCCCAGTGATGAAAATGCGTTTGCTACCAAGCTGGCTGAAATTTAGCTGAGGCAACACCGCTGCAACGCCGTCATCTAAAACTGAAATTTGATTCCGATTAAGGGGGATCAAACTTCGCCTTTCAAAGGCTTTGGCAAATAACGCCCCACTTGTGCCAATAGTGCATCGGGTAATTTGGGCAACATATCGTAAAGGGGGCTTGATGTCATAGAGCCGTCGGGAGCCATCATGCTTGAAACCGCGGGCCAATTTGGCTGCTCTGGATCAACCGACACGATCCAAGCTTCAGGGCCATCGTGTTTGTCCATCAATTGACGCAACACCTCCGGGCTTGTTTCATCCTCTTGCAGGTATCGACATGGGATATCGTAAGCTGCAAATAATTTTTCCCAATCAGGAAAACCAAGCCCTGTTTCGGAATCGCACCCCAAATAGGCACCATTAAAAAACTTTCTTTGGGTCGCACGAATTGACGCATAACCACTGTTGTCAAACAAAAATATTTTGATGGGTAAAGCAAATCTCTTGACCATGGCCAGCTCTTGGAGGTTTTGAGAAAACCCGCCTTCGCCTTCAGTCAAAATCACCCGCTTGGCGCGGTCAGCAAATGATGCACCGATGGCTGTTGCCAAACCATAACCCATGCTGGCATGTGCAGCGCTCGTCGTTGCTGTCTGGTTTGCAGCTATTCGGTAGTTTTGCAGTGCTCCTGTGAAAGTACCGCCACTTGAACACAGTGCCAACACATCAGAAGAATGCGATGATCGAGAAAGGTTTTCCAAAAAGACAAACGAGTTGACATACCCAGCTCGACTGACATTGGCAGCCTCTGTGGAAGGAACCCACTTGCGGGTTTGTTGAACGTAGTCACCCCAGCCATCGAAATCCTGCCATTCAATGGCATCGGTCAATCGGTCCAACACCCCATCTGGAGAAGCCAATATCTTTCTCACCGCAGCCGGTCCAATACGAGACAACTCTGGCGCTGAGGGAAACACATGTACCAAGCTTGCCTTTGGTGCATAGGCTTGATAGTTAAAACCCGTCTGCTGGAGGTCGAGTTGCGCACCCAAAACCAATACAACATCAGCTTGTGCCAATAACAAATTACCAGCACGCTGCCCTCCCCAAGTGCCAGGCCTGCCAGCGAATATCGGTGAATCCGTCGGAATGCGATCAATGGCGCTGGTGGTTGTTGCAACTGGCAAACCCGCTTTTTCTAACCAAGGCAATGCACGCCAAGCAGCTTCGCGCGACACCAAACCACCCAGAAGAATAAGAGGCCGTCGCGAATCACGAATAAGTTTTTTTACGGCGTGCAAGTCTTCGGTAGATATACCCAATTGAAAGTCTGGCTCTGGGTATACCTCTTGCTGCAAGGCTTCTGTATCAACTTGTGCGCCTTGCACATCCAGACACACCTCTAGTACAACAGGACCTGGGTGTGGTCCCCAGGCGGCGTGCACAAGTGATCGAAAATTTGCGCGCGACATGGGTTTGCGCAGACACTCACTTCGAACGGTGATTGGTGTACACACAGCGGTTCCATCAACTTCTTGTACGCCTCGCTGACGCTCGGGATATGAGAGCAAATCGGTGGACTTCACCTGCCCTGCAATCACCAATAATTCGCGATGCTCCACATAACAACCAGCGACTGATGTCACAATGTTTGTCAGACCTGGTCCTGTTGTCACCAATGCAAAAGCTCTATTGCCTCCATTGGTACATTGATTAAAGTGCTCCGCGCAAATACCAGCCGTCACTTCGTGCACAACGGGTATGCATTCAAACCGATTTCTAAACCCATCCAGCAAGTGCATGATGCCGCCGCCAGCGACAAAAAAGCAATGCGTGTAGCCCAACTCAAGTAGCCACTCGCCCATCAAATCAGCATATTTCATGTCAGTTGAGTCTTTCGCAGAAGCAACTTTTGAATATCTCTGTTTGAATCAACCCACAAACGCTCGCCATATAAAAGCACACTCTTCATTTTTTTCTGGTTGATTAACCAAAAGAAAAAATCGTACTCCAGTGAAGGTTGTTCTATATTTGCAGTGGCTTTGAACTCTTTCACGAGTGCCATTAGTTCAGCACACTTGCCCCAAAGATCACCTCCAAACACATGCATCGGATTGGCCGGCACAGGGGCAGTGTGGTTTGAAATGCCCTTTACTTGGTTGTTGTAAATGTCAACAAACAAGCGAGGAAAGCGGCTAGTCAGGGGAACAGCACTGATTTGAACGCAAGCGTTTGATGCTTCAACATCAAAATAAGGCTGCGCATTTTCTCCAAAGAAAAATATGTCGGGATAGCCAAACTGAACCCATGCATGCTGGTCACTCACATTTGCAAGCGCATGTTCAAACTTTTCGAAAGTGCTTGCCGAAGCTGAACATTCTTCTACACAGATGGGTACAGGGGCGACAAACTTTTGAACCTCATTTTCAAATGCTGTTTTTTGTCCTTCATCACATAGCAAATGAATGCTTGAAGGCAATGGGGTGTTGCGTTCTACAAGATGGCTCAAAAAGTACATCAACAAAGTACAGCCTTCGCTTACTTTCATGAGGGGCTTAGGCACCCCCTCGCCATAAATGGCTGGTCCACCACAAAACAAAAACAATGGTGTTGTCATACAGCCTCTTCCCTCAGTACCTCGTTAGATCGGTAGGGATACAGCTTCAAGTTCTGATGTTGAAATAAAACATCAGCAACACCAGTCACAAAATCTAACCGCCTGCTCGCCACCAATGTGATAGAGGTTTCATGAATTAAATAGTGCACCTCTATGCCATGTTGCTCAAGAATGGGTAAAAAGGCCAACGCATCCCACAGTCTTAAGCCGTGCCCCACAAACCCCATGTGCTTACCACACAGCAATTGATACAAGCCCACACATGCCGATCCATAACGATACATGCCACTGGACATCACATCAATCAGCTTTTGGATGTCAACCCTGGCAGACAAAGCTTTTTCATTTTGCGCTGGCGGGTAAGCGTAATACACGGCAGCACTTTTGAAATCATGTGTGTTATCAAATGATTGGCTTGTGATGGTGCTTTCTTTCTCAAAAACAATGTATTGACTGAATTCAGGCAATACAACGACAGCACCCGTCACTCGCCCCGACATCAAATGCGCAGCCATGAACCCGAAGCTTGATAAATTGAGCGCATGGTTGTTTGAGCCATCCAAAGGATCCACCACCAACCAATCTCCGGCGAGCAATTCAGCCACCGTTAAGGTCCCACAAGAACCCTCTTCAGACAACAGCCTAGAGCTTGGCATGTATTCCTTCACAAATTGTTGCGAAAGTTCATGTAATTTATTGTCTAGCCCTGTGACCACATCACGCGCTTGCCCGCCTTTAACTTTTTGTACTGTACGCAGCAAGGGGTCGTCTGATTCGCCAAACGCTTTGCAAACAACAGCGACCAATTTCAGCAAACTCATCTGAGCTCCCGGCGAAGAAAATGAACCGCATCTGCAAAGTGCTTTGCTACAAATTGTGATTCAATGCTCTGAGGGCTCATGCCAAGGTGATATTTGAGAAAGCTCTCGACTCCAAATGCCTCCAGCTCTGCGAGCTGCTTGTAATCCCTGTCATTTCTATCGGCATACAGTAAAGCCGCAGCAATACCCGCCATCTGATAGGTTGGATTGACGCCTGTCGAAAGAAGCAGTTTCAGTGCACCCATCAACCTGCCAGATGGGTGAAGCTTACGCAGGGGCTCTCGCGCCACCCGAGATACCGGGTCGAACAGCAAATGATTGGAAAAACGTCTAACTTCCTTGATGGCGTATGACTCTAAAAAGTGGTGGTCGTATGGCGTCACCATCTTCAAAGCACACAACAATTCATCAATCACACCATCAATGATCCGGCGAATCGCTGGATTGGCCAACGCTTCATGCAAATATGTGCATCCAGCCATGTGGCCAAGGTAGGCGGCAATGCAGTGGGGGGTGTTGTGAATGTAAAGTTTTGCATCCCATTCTTGGTTCAAACGATCAACATGCAACCAGTGCACCTCAGGCAGTATTTTTGTCAGCGAAGGCTCCAATAAATCTGGTCGCTGCAAATAAAGCACGCCATTTTCGGTGTGAATGGCATAGGTATCCCGCAACAAATTTTCTGGCGAAGCAGTGGAAGAGGTGATGACATCGGGCACACCAAAGTAAACCTCAGTTAAGCCATATGCTTGCTTGATCCATTCAACCGTTGTGGGATCATTTTCAAGACTAAAGACTGGACAACGCAAGCGACTCACCCCTGCTGGAAGCCGTGTCACGTTTCTGGGCCCTACCGATATAAAAGCAATATCGTAAGCCTCTGGTTGGAGCTCTTCAAAATCATTGGTGATGCATCTGGGGCTTATCCATTTTTCAGCCAATTGCTCGCCATCGCTCATGAATGAATGGTAGCCATCATGGTGTTTTATTCCGCTGACCAAATCCATGGATGCGTCGAAAATGTCTAGCTCAAATGCATCAAGCAACCATGGCACAAATCCTCTGCCAATAGCACCGCCGCCAATAATCAAGGCGCGCATGTTAAAAATTCACACCCAAATAAGTTTCAATCTTTCTGGCGGCAAATTCGAGCATCTCTTTCGTCAAAGATGGCTGAACGCCTATCCAAAAAGTGTTATTCATCACGTTGTCTGTGTTGGTCAAGTCGCCACTGATCCGATAGTGCGCTCCAACCATATATGGCTGACGCACCAAGTTACCCGCAAAAAGCAGGCGCGTGCCGACTTTGTTTTGATCCAGGTAAGTTAATAAATCCAATCGGGTCACGGGACAGTTTTCTTTCAAGGTTATGGGGAAACCAAACCATGATGGGTCTGAGTGCTCTGTTGCTTGCGGCAAATGCACGAAATCTTCGCAGTCTTTGAGTCGCTCCTTTAAAAACGCAAAATTTTCTTTACGCATCTGAATAAATTGTTCTGCCTTTTCGAGCTGCGCCAACCCGCATGCTGCTTGCATGTCTGTGATTTTTAGGTTGTAGCCCAAGTGACTGTAGGTGTACTTATGGTCATACCCTTCAGGTAAATCGCCTAGCTTTTGGCAGAAGCGCTTTCCGCAAGTGTTGTCTTTTCCTGGAGGGCAATAGCAGTCACGCCCCCAATCGCGAAAACTTTCAGCGATTGACTTGAGTTCATCGTTGTTTGTAAAAACAGCCCCCCCCTCACCCATGGTGATGTGATGTGCAGGATAAAAACTCAGCGTCGCGATATCACCAAACGTACCCACCATCTGGCCTCGATAGGTCGAACCCAACGCATCGCAGCAGTCCTCCACCAACCAAAGCTTGTATTTCTTGCACAGCTCAGTCACAACATCTAGGTTGAAAGGGTTGCCCAAGCTATGGGCCAGCATGATGGCTTTCGTTTTAGGCCCAATCGCTGCCTCAATCTTGCTTGAATCTATGTTATGGGTGATGCGGTCAACGTCAACGAACACCGGCACAGCACCAAATTGCAAAATGGGATTGACGGTGGTTGGAAAACCAGCAGCCACACCAATCACTTCATCGCCCTTTTGAATTGCACGAGCCCCCAGCTTGGGCGATGTCAATGTGCTGAAAGCCACCAAGTTAGCAGAGGAACCCGAGTTCACCGTGATCAAATGCTTGATCCCTAAGAAAGCCGCTAATTTTTTTTCAAACTCAGCATTGAACCTTCCAGTGGTGAGCCATCCGTCTAGGCTGGCACTCACCATCAGTTTCAACTCACTGGCATCAAGCAACTTTCCCGATGGTGGCACCACACTTGCCCCGGGCAAAAAAGGTTGTGAAGCCAAGGCTATGGCAGCGTATTTCTCCACCAACTCGTCGATCTGTTGCCTGATTTCAAGTGTTTTGTCGTTTTCCATTATTTGATCTCTGTCAGTTTGTGAGAGTAGTCTAATATTTGTTGCAGACAGACATCTCGCATGTCTTGACCATTGATGTGTGCCTTATGCCATTTCACAATTTGCGCCAAGGTATCAGGCAAACGCCAACGGGGCTCCCAACCCAACACAGCCTTGGCCTTTGAACAATCTAGTTTTAAAAAATTGGCCTCATGCGGATGCACGCCTTCATCCAGCGCCCATGTCGCGCCGCTTCCCCACAACTGAGTTAAGGCTTGCACAATCCACTGAACGGTCTTTGCATCATCATCGGACGGCCCAAAATTAAATGCCTCAGCAAATCTCGGCCCAGCTTCGTACAAAGCTTTTGCCAACTGCAAATAACCACTCAGCGGCTCAAGCACATGCTGCCAGGGTCGAATAGCGTGGGGGCTGCGAATCTTCACAATCTGCCCTTGCTCAACGGCTCTCAAAACATCTGGCACCAATCGATCGGTCGCCCAATCGCCACCACCAATCACATTTCCCGCACGTGCCGTTGCCAATGCAACACCATGTTTTTCGTAAAAATCTGCATTGAAAAATGATTGGCGATAAGCCATGCTAACCAACTCTGAGCAACCCTTGCTGTTGCTGTAGGGGTCATAACCGCCCATTGACTCATTTTCTCTGTAACCCCAAACCCATTCTTTGTTTTCGTAACATTTGTCGGTGGTTATATTCACAATGGCGCGCACTGAATTTATTTTTCTGACCGCTTCTAGCAAATGCACTGTCCCCATGACATTGGTCTCGTAAGTTTGCACAGGGTCAATATAAGACTGCCTCACCAGCGGTTGCGCAGCCATGTGGATCACGATATCTGGCTTAGCGTTATGCAATGCTTGCTTCAAAGCATCTGCATCGCGGATGTCCGCCAAAATGGAATGCATGCTTTCGCCAACACTGGCGCGCTCAAACAAAGAGGGCTTTGTGGGGGGCGACAAAGCGTAGCCCGTCAGATCTGCCCCAAGGTGTTGTAGCCACAAACTCAGCCACCCCCCTTTGAAACCGGTGTGGCCAGTTAAAAAAACCTTCTTGCCTGACCAAAAATCGCTGTCCATCACCAAACTTTCCAAGGCGCAGTGTCTGACTTCCACAGCTCTTCTAGCAATATTTTGTCGCGCAAAGTGTCCATGGGTTGCCAAAAACCATCGTGCTCAAACGCCTTCAGTTGACCGGCTGTCGCCAAAGCCTCTAAAGGCTCTCGCTCCCAAATGGTTTGATCATCAGCGATCAACTCGATCACACTGGGTGACAACACAAAAAAACCACCATTGATCAGCCCGCCTTCGCCTTTGGGTTTTTCTTTGAAAGCCGTGATGAGCGAGTTATTGTCTATCTCCAAAGCGCCAAATCGACCAGGCGGGTAAGTTGCCGTCAACGTCGCTTTCAAGCCATGCGTTTGATGAAATAGAATAAGCGCAGAAATATCTACATCGCTCACCCCATCGCCATAGGTAAAGCAAAAAGCCTCTTCCTCTTTCAAGTAGTCAGCCACACGCTTTAAACGCCCACCCGTCATTGACTCGTCGCCGGTATCTACTAACGTGACCTTCCAGGGTTCGGCACGTTTTTCATGCACATGCATCTCGTTAGATTGCATATCAAACGTAACATCGGAGGTGTGCAAAAAGTAATTTGCGAAATACTCTTTGATCACATAGCCCCTGTAGCCGCAGCAAATCACAAAGTCGTGGATTCCATGGTGGGAATACATCTTCATGATGTGCCAAAGAATTGGCTTTCCGCCAATCTCGACCATGGGCTTTGGTCGCACGGAAGTTTCCTCACTCAAACGCGTTCCTAGGCCACCCGCCAAGATCACTGCTTTCATTTATTTGGCACTCCAATAAGTATTTGCCAGCCAAACACCAAAATGCTTCGATATAAAAATCTTTAATTTCCTACCCAGCTTACAAACGCTGTTTTTGCGCTTCGAATCATTGCATCAATGCAGCATTGGCAAACGGTTTCGTTCTCAAAACTTAATTGCGCTTCCGACCATGCCGCGGTGGCCAGGCACGTAAATTTTGATGGATTTATCCACGCCCATAAGTATCTTCAAACCGAACAATGTCGTCTTCGCCCAAATAACTGCCCGATTGCACCTCGATCAATTCCAAATCTGTTTTACCGGGGTTCTCTAGGCGGTGTTTAACCCCCAAAGGGATGTACGTGCTTTGGTTTTCAGAAAGCAAGATTTCTTCTTCGCCGCGGGTGACCAGGGCAGTGCCTTTGACGACGATCCAGTGCTCGGCGCGGTGGTGGTGCATTTGCAAACTGAGTTTGGCACCTGGGCGCACCGTGATGCGTTTGACCTGGTGGCGCTCGCCCACATCCACGCTGTCGTAAGTGCCCCATGGGCGCGCAACCTTTCGGTGCTGTGCCGATTGCGCCACTTGATCTGCATCCAGGCGAGCCACCACTTGCTTGACTTGTTCCACCTGGCTGCTGTGGGCCACCAACAGCGCGTCTGGGGTATCAATGATGAGCAGGTCTTGCGTGCCCAAAGCCACCACAGGCCTGTGGGGCGCATGCACAAAGGTGTTGTTCGCTTGCAGGGCGTAACCCTGACCATGCAAGCGGTTGCCTTGCCCATCGGCTTGGGTGAGCTCGGCCACGGCATTCCAGCTGCCCACATCGCTCCAGGCACTGGCAAAAGGCAAAACCGCCACGTTTTGATGGTGCTCCATCACCGCGTAGTCAATGCTCTCTGAGCGGCAGGCTTCAAAGGCTTGGGCTTGTGGCCGCACAAAAATGCCATCTTGGTGGGCCTGTTGCATGGCGTTTTGGCAAGCTTGCAAAATATCGGGGGCGTGCTGCTGCAAAGCCGCCAATAATGTTTGGGCGCTGCACAAGAAAATACCGCCATTCCACAAAGCCTTGCCCGACAGCAACAAGGCTTGCGCTTGTTCTAGGGGCGGCTTTTCGGTAAAGCCCTCCACTTGATAAGCCCCATCGGCACGGGCTTGGCCTTGTCGGATATAGCCATAGGCCGTGCTGGGAAAAGTGGGGGCAATGCCAAAGGTGACGATGGCACCCGACTGAGCTGCCGCAGCCCCCTGCTGCACCACCTGACAAAAAGCATCCACATCGGGGATGTGGTGGTCAGAGGGGCAAAACAGCAGCAAATCGCTGGGCTTGGCAGACAATGCTGCGATGGCCATGGCCGCTGCTGTGTTGCGCGCCACAGGCTCCAACAAAACTTGGCCCTGCACTTTGGCGGCCTTCATGGCATCGGACACCAAGAAACGGTGCTCATCAGAGGCGACGCACACCACTCCCTGCCCCAGGGCAGCCACCCGCTCCAAAGTCAATTGCAACAAACTTTTATGCCCAATCAGTGGCACAAACTGCTTGGGAAAACTTTTGCGACTCAAAGGCCACAACCGGGTGCCTGAGCCGCCGCAAAGAATGACAGGGGTGATGGTGGTCATGGCTGATCTGCCGTCGGGTTCATGGATAAAGCATTGGAGCCGGCTTCAAGGCGAAGGGAATCTATTTCCGATTTCAATGCCTCGTACTCGGCCATTTTTCGCTGCAAGAAGCGGCTGGTCAGGGCCATGCGCTCGCTCACCCCTTGGGGCGTGAGCAAATAAACATACTTGAATTTGTTTTTGCTCTGGTGGAAGTTTTGCATCTTCACCCAGCCCTTGTCCATCAAGGCTTTGAGGCAGTAGTTGAGGCCGCCCACACTGACACCGAGTTTTTCAGCAAGCTCACGCTGGGTCAAATCGGGGTTTTCTTGCAGGATGCGCAAAACCCGAAAGTTGGTGTCTTCTTGAATTTGGGCTTGACGGCTTGTCATCAATGAATGCTTCACCCAGGCTACCGCAGTGCCTGAACGATTGGGGCACTTTTGTCGGTCCGGGGGAATTACTTCTGTTCGAAGTTAAACAAGTGTAGCGTTTTTGGGTGCTGCAAAAGCGCTATTGACTCAAAAAAGCAAAGAAAAAGGTTGTGGAGACTTGCTTGTTGCAAGCCCTCAGTCAGCAAAACCCAAGCCTTGGGATTTATGTTAGTGGCACCGAAGCGCGGTGCTTGGCCTCGACCCAGCGGCGCACGCGCTCGGCATCGGCAATGCGGCTGAGCTTGCCGGCCGAATCCAAGAAAACCAGAATCAATTTGCGGCCTGCAATTTTGGCTTGCATGACCAGGCATTGACCGGCCTCAGAGATGTAACCGGTTTTTTGCAAACCGATGTCCCAACTGGGGTTGTTGATCAAGCGGTTGGTGGTTTTGTATTTAAGGCTGTGGCGGCCCACATCCACCACATGGCTGTCGCTGGTGGACAAGTCGCGCAACAAGGGTTCGCGGTAAGCGGTTTGCACCAATGTGACCAAATCTTTGGCGCTGGACTGGTTTTTACTGGACAAACCAGTGGGCTCGACAAAACGGGTGTCGGTCATGCCAATGTCTTTGGCCTTCTGGTTCATCAAGCCCACAAAATGTTGCAAACCACCGGGGTAGGTTCGGCCCAAGGCATGGGCGGCGCGGTTTTCGCTGGCCATCAGGGCCAGGTGCAACAACTCACCACGGGGCAAACTGGTGCCCACTTGCAAGCGCGAGCTGCTGCCCTTTTCGGTGTCCACATCGTCCTGGGTGATGGTGATCATTTCGTCCGAGGGCAACTGGGCATCGTTGATGAGCAGGGCTGTCATCAGCTTGGTGATGGATGCAATCGGCAACACCGCACTGTCGTTCTTGCTGAGCAAGACTTCCTGGGTGTCTTGGTCAACCACCAAGGCCACGCTGGATTTGAGAGAGAGCTCGTCGCTCACCTGGTGCAAACCCGCCACCTTGCCAAAAGAAGGACGCGTGTCCACACGGGCCTTGACGGGTGGTTTGGTTTTGGCTTTCTGGCGTTGGGCCTGGGTGGCGGCTTTTTTGGATGAAGCCGTGGAGGTCTTGGCAGGCTCTGCCGCCTGGGCCATGGCCACCAACCCGAAGGCCAAACAAACCGTGACCCAAACGCTTGCAATTTGCTTCAAAACACACTCCACAAATCTGGAAGGCCAGAGTCTAACAAAGAAAAATAATTTCGCAAGATCAAAGACTTGGAAAAGATTCATCAAGTAAACAAACTGCCTCATTCCACACCCAGTCAACCCTGAGCAGCCACCCTGTCGGCCTTGCTTTGCAGCTTATTGAGTGCACTTAAGTACGCTTTCGCCGATGCCACCACGATGTCGGGGTCTGAACCCACGCCATTGACCACCCGGCCACTGTTTTGCAAGCGCACTGTGACCTCGCCTTGGCTTTCGGTCGAACCACTGATGGCGTTGACGGAGTAAAGCACCATTTCCGCACCGCTCTTCACATGGCTTTCAATCGCCTTGAGTGATGCATCCACCGGGCCATTGCCATCGGACTGGCCATGCACTTCTTTGCCATGCACTGTGAACACCACTTTGGCCTGCGGTCGCTCGCCGGTCTCGCTGTGCTGCGCCAAGGACACAAAGCCATAGGCATCATCGCCATGGTGGGTGTTTTCTTCGCTGACCAGGGCCAAAATATCTTCGTCAAAAATGTCGCTCTTGCGGTCGGCCAATTCTTTGAAACGGGCAAAGGCGGCATTGATGTCGGCCTCGGACTCCATCTCCACGCCCAGGTCCAACAGGCGCTGCTTGAAGGCATTGCGCCCGCTGAGTTTGCCCAGCACCAATTTGTTGGCGCTCCAGCCCACGTCTTCGGCACGCATGATTTCGTAGGTGTCACGCGCCTTGAGCACCCCATCTTGGTGGATGCCCGAGGCATGGGCAAAGGCATTGGCCCCCACCACGGCTTTGTTGGGTTGCACCACAAAGCCCGTGGTTTGGCTCACCATGCGGCTGGCCGCCAGGATGTGGCGCGCGTCGACACCGCAATCCAAGCCAAAGTAATCGCGCCGGGTTTTGATCGCCATGACCACCTCTTCCAACGAACAGTTGCCCGCCCGCTCGCCCAGGCCGTTGATGGTGCATTCCACTTGTCGTGCACCACCGATCTTGACCCCCGCCAATGAATTGGCCACGGCCATGCCCAAGTCGTTGTGGCAATGGACCGACCAAATGGCTTTGTCACTGTTGGGGATGCGCTCGCGCAAGCTGCGAATGAACTCACCATACAACTCGGGAATGGCATAACCCACGGTGTCGGGCACGTTGATGGTGGTGGCCCCCTCATGGATGACCGCCTCTAAAACACGGCACAAAAAGTCCATGTCGCTGCGGTAGCCGTCCTCGGGGCTGAACTCGATGTCGTCGAGCAGGTTGCGGGCAAAGCGCACCGATTGACGGGCTTGCTCGAACACCTGATCGGGCGACATGCGCAGCTTTTTCTCCATGTGCAAAGGGGAGGTGGCGATAAAGGTGTGGATGCGCGCACGCTTGGCCCCTTTGAGGGCTTCGGCCGAGCGGGAAATATCCCGGTCGTTGGCGCGTGACAAAGAGCACACCGTGGAATCTTTGATGGCATTGGCAATCGCTTGCACCGCCTCAAAGTCGCCATTGGAGCTGGCGGCAAAACCGGCCTCGATCACGTCGACCTTGAGCCGCTCGAGTTGGCGTGCAATGCGCAGTTTTTCGTCCTTGGTCATGGAGGCGCCTGGGGACTGCTCACCGTCGCGCAAAGTGGTGTCAAAAATGATCAATTGGTCGCTCATGTCGCCGCTCCTGTTCAAGAAAAATCATAGCCAAAAAACAAAAGGCCCGTAGCACTGGCATACGGGCCTTGGATGGAATGCGCGTGCACTATCCACTCCGCCCGACGGCGCGAAGTAGCAGTAGCAAGCTGGTGGTGTTCATGGCGCACAGCATATCACAGGCTTTGCATCAGTTGTGCAAACCTTTTTCATCAGGCTCATCGGTCGATGTGCTGATGACACTGGTTTGCACGCCTTTGGCCTTGCGGTAGGCATAAACCGCGTAACCGCTCAAGCCATACATCACAAACAAAGCAAACAACACCAAGGGTGGGTGGATGTTGATGACGGCAATGATCAAGGCCAACAAGACGATGGCGGCAAAGGGCACGCTTTTTTTCATTTGAAGGTCTTTGAAGCTGTAGTAGGGCAAATTGGTGACCATGGTCAAGCCCGAAAACAAACAAACCGCAAACATCATCCAGGTGATGGTGGCATCCATCCATTGCATTTCGGTCATGATCCAGATGTAGCCCATGACCAGCGCGGCCGCAGCAGGTGACGGCAGACCTTGAAAGTAGCGCTTGTCCACCACCGAGGTATTGACGTTGAACCGCGCCAAACGCAAAGCCGCGCAAGCGCAATACACAAACGCAGCGACCCAACCCCAACGGCCCAGGCCTTTGAGCGACCACTCGTAAGCAATGAGGGCGGGAGCGGCACCAAAAGAGACCATGTCGGCCAACGAGTCCATTTGCTCGCCAAACGCACTTTGGGTGTTGGTCATGCGGGCCACACGGCCGTCCAAACTGTCGAGCACCATGGCGCAAAACACGCCCATGGCCGCCATTTCAAAGTGGTTGTTCATCGCCATCACGATGGCATAAAACCCACCAAACAGAGCCGCCAAGGTGAACAAATTGGGCAACACGTAAATGCCCTTGCGCGGGCGGGCGGGCGCTTCGTCGGCTTTGTCGGTGGGCTCGCTCATGGGGTTGGGGCCACAGGGCAATCAGCCCACGGTGGCCAATGGGGTGAGCGTGGCCGACACTTTGTCACCGGGCGCGACCAATACCTGAGCGCTCAAGGGCAAATACACATCCACGCGCGAACCAAAACGGATAAAGCCATAGCGCTCGCCCTTTTGCAGCACATGACCGGCTTGCACATAACAAAGGATGCGCCGAGCAATCAAACCAGCCACCTGCACCAAGGTGATGGTGTGCTGCGCACCCGCAATTTCGGCATCAATGACCACCGCATTGCGCTCGTTTTCGGTAGAAGCTTTGTCCAAATCGGCATTGACAAACAAGCCGGGAAAGTAGTTCACGCTGCGCACCACCCCATTGACGCTGGAGCGGTTGCTGTGCACATTGAACACATTCATGAACACGCTGACCAAGATGGCCTCGCGCTGGGCAAAAGGATCAAAAGTTTTTTCGATTTTCACGATGCGCCCATCGGCGGGCGACAACACGGCATTGGGCAAATCGGGAATGGTGCGCGCAGGGTCCCGAAAAAACTGAACCACAAACACCAAGATCACATCCAACGGCAAAGCCCAAGCCCAACCCAAGGTGGCATGCGTGCCCACTGCAAGTACCAAGGCCAGCAAAATGAAGGGCCAGCCCTCGCGGGCCAAGATGGGGTGTGGGTAAGCGTTGGATGCCATGGTCTCAGTGTATCGTTGAATAAAACACCCACACAAAGGCCACCGGGGTGGCCTTTGTGCACAGTGATCACGCCATCAATTGCGGGTTTTGTCCACCAATTTGTTCTTGGAAATCCAAGGCATCATGGAGCGCAATTGCGAACCTACTTTTTCGATCGAGTGGTCTTCGGTCAAGCGGCGACGCGCGGTCATGCTGGGGTAGCCGGTGCGGCCTTCCAAGATGAAAGCCTTGGCGTATTCGCCGTTTTGGATGCGCTCCAGGGCTTTGCGCATGGCAGCGCGCGACTGGTCGTTGATCACCTCAGGGCCGGTCACATACTCACCGAACTCCGCGTTGTTGGAGATCGAGTAGTTCATGTTGGCAATGCCGCCCTCATAGATCAGGTCCACAATGAGTTTGAGCTCGTGCAAGCACTCAAAGTAAGCCATCTCGGGGGAGTAACCGGCTTCAACCAAAATTTCATAGCCGGCCTTGATGAGCTCGACCGCGCCACCGCACAAAACGGTTTGTTCGCCAAACAGGTCGGTTTCGGTTTCTTCGCGGAAATTGGTTTCGATGATGCCGGCCTTGCCGCCACCATTGGCCATGGCATAGCTCAGCGCCATGTCACGGGCTTTGCCGCTGCAGTCTTGGTGAACGGCCACCAAATGGGGCACACCACCACCTTGGGCATAGGTGGAACGCACGGTGTGGCCAGGTGCCTTGGGGGCGACCATCCACACGTCCAAATCGGCACGCGGCACCACTTGGTTGTAGTGCACATTGAAGCCGTGGGCAAAGGCCAAAGACGCGCCTTTTTTGATGTTGGGTTCCACATCATTGCTGTAGACGCTGGCAATTTGCTCATCGGGCAACAAAATCATGACCACATCGGCGGCTTTGACCGCATCGGCGACAGAGGCCACTTTGAGACCGGCTTTTTCAACCTTGTTCCAGCTGGCACCACCGGGGCGCAAACCCACCAACACCTTGACACCGCTGTCGTTGAGGTTTTGCGCATGGGCATGGCCTTGCGAGCCATAGCCGATGATGGCCACGGTCTTGCCCTTGATGATGCTCAAGTCACAGTCTTTGTCGTAATAAACCTTCATGATTTCTCCTGGGTGAAAAAGGGTTGGGAAATGGTTGTGTGCATCAAACGCGCAACACACGTTCACCACGGCCAATGCCGCAAGCGCCCGTGCGCACGGTTTCCAAAATGGCCGAGCGTTCCAAGGCTTCTAAAAAAGCGTCGTTTTTGGACTGGTCGCCGGTGACTTCAATGGTGTAGCTTTTGTCGGTCACATCAATGATGCGGCCCCTGAAAATATCGGCCATGCGCTTCATCTCTTCGCGCTCTTTGCCCACTGCGCGCACCTTGACCATCATCAATTCACGCTCGGTATAGCCGCCTTCGGTCAGGTCCACCACCTTGACCACCTCGATCAAGCGGTTCAAGTGCTTGGTGATTTGCTCGATCACATCGTCCGAGCCCACAGTTTGCAGCGTCATGCGCGACAGGCTCGGGTCTTCGGTGGGGGCCACCGACAAAGATTCGATGTTGTAACCACGGGCCGAAAACAGGCCCACCACCCGGGACAAAGCGCCGGGTTCGTTTTCTAACAAGACAGAAATGATGTGTTTCATGGGGATTCCTCTTTTCGCTCAAACACCGTCGCAAGGGGCTTGCTGGGGTGTCATCGCCCTCGTCTGCCAGCGGTAACCGGCAAAGTTGGCGGGCAATAGATTCTTCTCGGGGTTGATGGGGTTTGGGTCTGCGCAGACTGGCGCGACTCGCCTTATAAGTCCTCGCTGCCCAGCAGCATTTCGGTGATGCCCTTGCCGGCTTGCACCATGGGGAACACGTTTTCGGTCGGGTCGGTGCGAAAGTCCATGAACACCGTGCGGTCCTTGAGCTTGCGCGCCTCGATCAAAGCGCCCTCCACGTCTTGCGGGCGCTCAATCAACATGCCCACATGGCCGTAGGACTCGGCGAGTTTGACAAAGTTGGGCAGCGCATCCATGTAGCTGTGGCTGTAGCGGCCCGAGTACTCGATCTCTTGCCACTGGCGCACCATGCCCAGGTAGCGGTTGTTCAAGGCCATGATCTTGATCGGGGTGTTGTACTGCAAACAGGTAGACAACTCCTGGATGCACATCTGCACCGAACCTTCACCGGTGATGCAATACACCTCGCTGTCGGGCTTGGCCAATTTGATGCCCATGGCATAAGGAATGCCCACACCCATGGTGCCCAGGCCGCCTGAGTTGATCCAACGCCGGGGCTGGTCAAAGCGGTAATACTGGGCCGCCCACATTTGGTGCTGACCCACATCGGAGGTGATGTAGGCATCCACGTCTTTGGTCATGTTCCAAAGCGTTTCCACCACAAACTGGGGCTTAATCACGTCTTTGTTGCCCCGGTCATAGCCCAGGCACTGGCGTGAGCGCCAGCCTTCCACGGTGGTCCACCAATCGGCCAATGCTTTGGCATCGACTTTGGCTTTGGACTCGGAGATCAGGTTCATCAACTCGGTGAGCACGTCTTTGACATCACCCACGATGGGCACATCCACCTTGACCCGCTTGGAAATGCTGGAGGGGTCGATGTCGATGTGGACAATCTTGCGCTCGTTTTGGGCAAAGTGCTTGGGGTTGCCAATCACCCGGTCGTCAAACCGTGCGCCAATCGCGATCAGGACATCGCAATGCTGCATCGCATTGTTGGCCTCGATCGTGCCGTGCATGCCCAGCATGCCCAAAAACTTGGGGTCGCTGGCCGGTATGGCACCCAAACCCATCAAGGTGCTGGTGCAAGGTGCGCCGATCATGTTGACCAGGGCACGCACTTCGTCAGAGGCGTTGCTGAGCAACACCCCACCGCCGGTGTAAATGTAAGGCCGTTTGGCACCCATCAGCAAATTCATGGCTTTGCGAATTTGCCCGGTGTGACCTTTGCGCACCGGGTTGTAAGAGCGCATGCTCACCTCTTGGGGGTAGCCGGTGTAGCTGGTCTTTTTGAACGATACGTCTTTGGGGATGTCGACCACCACCGGGCCGGGACGGCCAGAGCGCGCAATGTGAAAGGCTTTCTTGATCGTCAAGGCCAAATCGGCCACGTCTTTGACCAAGAAATTGTGTTTGACGATGGGGCGTGTGATGCCCACGGTGTCGCACTCTTGAAAGGCATCCAAACCAATGGCGTGGGTGGGCACCTGACCCGTGATCACCACCAAGGGAATGCTGTCCATGTAGGCCGTGGCAATGCCGGTGACCGCATTGGTCACACCGGGGCCAGAGGTCACCAAGGCCACGCCCACCTCACCGGTGGCACGCGCATAGCCATCAGCAGCATGCACAGCGGCTTGTTCGTGGCGCACCAGCACGTGTTCAATGGTGTTTTGTTTGTACAGCGCGTCGTAGATGTAGAGCACCGCACCGCCGGGATAGCCCCAGAGGTATTTCACCCCTTCGGCCTGCAAGGCCTTGACCATGATTTCGGCCCCCATCAATTCTTCGGGGGCGGCGAGCGCAGCAGCGGATGCAGAAGCGAGTTCTGCTTTGGAGATTTCCATGATGAACCTTTCAGTCTTCGAAAACGAAAAACCTTGGGTGCCTTTTCACCGGCCCTTTTGGGGTGGTGTCAAGACTTAGGGCCTGGGACCATGGGCTGCCACAAGGGCACCGAATCCAGACCTGTTTGCCAAAATTGAGGCGCGATTATGACACCAAAAAGGCCACCCCCACGGGCCATCTTTCAACGCATTTCTTCAGTGCCATAATCCGGCGCACTTCAAGCTTTGATGCCTCTCCATCGTTGAGGTCTCAGCGAACCCTCACGCAAATTGGCCACCGAACGCGAACTCTCCCAGTTTCTACAAAGCGTAGAAAAACGCGCTTTCAAGCGCTCGCTCTACCATGTGCGAGACGAAGAGGCCGCGCTGGACATCGTGCAAGACAGCATGATGAAACTGGCCGAGCATTACGGCGACAAGCCGGTCAGCGAACTGCCCTTGCTGTTTCAGCGGATTTTGTCCAACTGCACCTTGGACTGGTTTCGCCGGCGCAAGACGCGCCAATCGATGCTCATCAATTTCAGCGATGCCCAAGGCGATTCCGATGATGATGGGTTCGATTTGCTGGAGGTGTTGGGTGCCGCACACAGCGATGGCATGCAGCAAAGTGCCGAACAACTTTTGATGCAAAGCCAAAACATGGCCGAAATCGAAGCTGAGATCGAAAAATTACCGCCACGTCAACGCGAAGCCTTCTTGTTGCGTTACTGGGAGGAGCTTGACATTGCTGAAACGGCTTCAGCCATGGGATGTTCAGAAGGAAGTGTTAAAACCCATTGTTTTCGAGCCGTCCAAGCCCTTGCCAACGCACTCAAAGCCAAAAAATCCACGCCATGAAGTCCACCCACCACAGCCCCGATGATATCTTTGGCCAACAAATTGCCCGCGCTTTGTCCAGTCAGTTAGACCAAATGCCTTACGAAGTGCAAGAGCGCTTGCGTGCCGCGCGCACCCGTGCCGTGGCCGCACGCCGCGTGGCACCGATTTTGGTCACCCGAACCGATGCCCAGCATTTGGGCGACGGTACCCTGAGCCTGGGCTCACCGTGGAAAGCTTGGACCCCATTGGCCAGTTTGTTCCCCATCGCCTTGCTGGTGGTGGGTTTGGTCACCATCAACGCAGTCCTGGATGAATTCAGGGCCAATGAGGTGGCAGAAGTCGATGCCGCCTTGCTGACCGATGACCTGCCCCCCCATGCTTACACCGACCCCGGTTTTTTACAGTTTTTGAAGTTGCAAAACCCTGAACCAACCCCAGATTGACCCGATGCGCCTGTTCCCCAAGCACACCTCTGCCGCGCCCTTTTGGGCGCTGTGTGCTTGCGCCTGGGCGATCCAGGCCGGTGCCCAAGCTTCCATAGGCACCCCAACCGCTGCGCCAGCCACCAACACAGCCACCACCCCTGCAGCTGCCAAGGCCCCCAGCCCCACCCGCCCCGATTGGTCTGAGCTGAGTGCCTCTGAGCAACAAGCCCTTGCCCCCCTCAAATCCCAGTGGCAAACCATCAGCCCGGCCCAAAAGCGCAAATGGCAGGCTTTGGCCAAAAACTTCGCCTCCATGTCTGGCGATGAACGCGCCAAACTGCATGACCGTGTCAAAGAGTGGGCGCAACTCAGCCCCCAGCAACGTGCCCAAGCGCGCCTGAACTTTGCCGAAACCGCGCAGCACACCACCGACGAAAAACGCGCCAAGTGGGAGGCCTACCAAGCTTTAAGCCCTGAGGAAAAAAACAAACTCGCGGCCACCTTCACCCTGACCCCCACGGGCGCGGCCACTGCGGTTAAAAAAGTGGCCCCGCACAAGTTGGCCGCCTCTCCGGCCCTCAAGGCACCGAATTTGACGGGCCCCAAAATTGATGTCGAAATGCTCGACCCTGCCACCTTGCTGCCGCAAGCCCCCCAAACGGCCGCTGCACCCACTGCGCCCACCCAAAGCGAATGACCCCCGCGTCGATGGAGTCGCCATTGGGCGACACCACCCACACCACCCCCACTTTGTTTCGCCGCATGGCCTGCTGGCTGTATGAAGGCATGTTGCTGTTTGGCGTGATCTTCATCGCTGGCTACCTCTTCAGCACCTTGAGCCAAAGCCGCCACGGCCTGTCCAACCGCATTGGGCTGCAAGCCTTTGTGGTCCTGGTGCTGGCGATTTACTTCACCTGGTTTTGGCACAAAGGCCAAACCTTGGCCATGAAAACCTGGCGCATTCGGGTGCTCGATCGCCATGGCGCGTCATTGACGCAGGCATTGGCCCTCAAACGTTTTGCCCTCTCTTGGCTGTGGTTTGCGCCCCCCCTGATCTTGGCGTGGCTGCTGGGATTGCCCGTGATGACAAGCCTGGCCTGCACGGGCGTTTGGGTGGTGCTGTGGGCTGGCTCCGCACGGCTGGCTCCCGGGGGCCAGTTCTGGCACGATGTGTGGGCCGGAACGCAATTGATTCACGAGCCCATCCCCGACTGACACCAAGCCAACACCTTGCCATGAAACCCAACTTCTCTTTGTGTGTGTATTGCGGTTCGCGCATGGGTGATTCACCCGCTTATGCCCAGGCCGCGCAAGAGGTGGGCGCGTGGATCGGTCGGCATGGCGGCCAATTGGTTTACGGCGGCGGCAACAATGGCTTGATGGGCGTGGTGGCCCAAGCGACGGCCCAGGCGGGCGGCCGGGTGGTGGGCGTGATACCCCAGGCCCTGGTGGACAAAGAGTTTGCCCGGCGCGAGTGCGACGAGTTGCATGTGGTGCAGACCATGCATGAGCGCAAACAAATGATGGCCGAGCGGGCCGATGCTTTCCTGGCCATGCCCGGCGGCATCGGCACCCTGGAGGAGCTTTTCGAAATTTGGAGTTGGCGGCAATTGGGCTACCACCACAAACCCTTGGGCTTGCTGTCGGTCAACGCGTATTACGACGGCTTGATGGCATTTTTATCGCAAGCCACCCACAGCGGGTTCATAGGCGAAGCCCAACAAAAACTGGTGCTGCACGACAGCGAGCCAGACCGCTTGCTCAAAGCCTTGGTGTCTGAGGCGGGCATGAGCCCAAATGGTTCCGGGCTGGATCTGATTTAAGGGCTTGGGGCGGTACTGGGCTTGCAGCCCCAAAATCACACCGCCGAGTCGTCGAGCTCACCCGTGCGGATGCGCACCACCCGCTCAACCGTGGTGACAAAGATTTTTCCGTCGCCAATTTTCCCGGTGCGGGCGGCACGCACAATGGCATCCACACACAGGTCCACATCGGCGGACTTGACCACCACCTCCACCTTGACCTTGGGCAAAAAATCCACCACGTATTCGGCACCGCGGTACAACTCGGTGTGCCCTTTTTGACGGCCAAACCCCTTGACCTCGGTCACGGTCAGGCCTGTCACCCCACACTCAGCCAGGGCCTCTCTCACTTCTTCCAATTTGAAAGGTTTGATGATGGCGGTGATTTGTTTCATGTGAACTCCTGGTTGAGGTCTTATTCGCGAAAGCGGTTGGTAATAGGATAACGCCAATCTTTGCCAAAGCTGCGGTGGGTGACCCGAATGCCCACCGGCGACTGGCGGCGTTTGTATTCATTGATGCGGATCAAGCGGGTGACTTTGTCCACATCGGCCGGCGCATGACCCGACTGGATGATTTGTGCAGGGCTTTCGTCGTTTTCCATGAAGCGCTGCAAGATGTCGTCAAGCACGTCGTAGGGCGGCAAACTGTCTTGATCGGTTTGATCGGGTCGCAACTCGGCGCTGGGCGGTCGGGTGATGATGCGCTCAGGAATCGGGTTCAGTCCGCGGCCAAAGGGGTCATTGGCATTGCGCCAGTGGGCCAAGCGAAACACCATGGTTTTCACCACATCTTTGATGACGGCAAAGCCACCGGCCATGTCCCCATACAAGGTGCAGTACCCGGTGGCCATTTCACTTTTGTTGCCGGTGGTCAGCACGATGGAGCCAAATTTATTGGACAGCGCCATCAACAAAGTGCCACGGATGCGGGCTTGGATGTTCTCTTCGGTGGTGTCGACCGCGCTGTGGGCGAACTCGCCCGCCAAGGTGGCCAAAAACGCCTCAAACTCGGGCACGATGGAGTGCTCGTCGTAGCGCACCCCCATGCGCTGGGCCATTTCACGCGCGTCCAACCAACTGATGTCGGCGGTGTAGGGAGAAGGCATCATCACGGCCCGCACTTTCTCAGGCCCCAAGGCATCGACCGCAATGGCCAACACCAAGGCCGAGTCGATGCCCCCCGACAAGCCCAGCAAGGCCCCGGGAAACCCATTTTTGCCAATGTAGTCGCGCACGCCCATCACCAAGGCATGCCACAAATCGGACTCCAGGCTTTGGGCCGTGGCCATCGGCGCTTGGATGTGCACAGGCCCCTTTGGGCGGTCCATGCCGATGTCAAAAGCCTGTTCTTGAAAACTGTGGGCCCGCCCGACCACCTCGCCTTGGGCATCCAGCACAAAGGAGCGGCCTTCAAACACCACTTCATCTTGGCCGCCCACCAAATGGGCATAAACCAAGGGCAAACCGGTTTGCACGCAGCGCTTGCGCATGGTGGCTTCGCGCTCGCCCCCTTTGCCCACGTGAAACGGCGAGGCATTGACCACGGCGAGCAACTGCGCCCCAGCGGCCAAGGCATCGGCGGCGGGGGCCTCGAACCAGGCATCCTCGCAAATCAACAGGCCCACACGCCATCCCGCCACCTCAAACACGCAAGGGCTGTGGCCCGGGGTGAAGTAACGGCGCTCGTCAAACACCTGGTAATTGGGCAATTCGCGCTTATCGGCATGGGCCACCACTCGGCCTTGGCAGATCACACTGGCGCGGTTGAAGCGCTGCGCCACCGAGACCGAGCGGGTGCGGCTGTCGCCGCCGCTGGGGTGGCCGACCACCACGTGCAGGTCTTTCAAGTCGGCCAAGGCGCTGGCAATGGTTTTCAGGGCATCATCGCAGGCTTGGATGAACGAGGGACGCAAAAACAAGTCTTCAGCCGCATAGCCACAAATCGACAATTCGGGGGTGAGCAACAAACGCACACCCCGCTGGTGGGCGCTGCGGGCCGCGTCAATGATTTTTTGGGCATTGCCCGCCATGTCACCCACCACAAAATTGAGCTGGGCAACGCTGATAAGAAGTGTCATAAATGGGGATGGATACAGAGCAGATGAATTATGGCATCCGGGTCGACGATGACCCATTGCAGATCGATGCAGCGGCTTGGGATGCCTTGCTGGCCCAGCAAAGCCATCCCACGCCCTTCATGCGCCATGCCTATCTGAGCGCCATGCACCACAGTGGCAGCGCCAGCGCCCAAACCGGCTGGAGCGCCCGCTTTTTGAGCCTTTGGTCAGGCGATGAACTGCAAGCGGCCTGCCCGCTCTACCTCAAAAGCCACTCGTATGGCGAGTATGTGTTCGATTGGGCCTGGGCCAACGCCTATGAGCAGCATGGCCTGGCGTATTACCCCAAGGCCTTGGTGGCCGTGCCCTTCACACCGGTGCCTGGCACCCGTTTGCTGGCCCGCAGCGAAGCGGCCCGCCAAGCCTTGCTGCAAGCCTTGCAGCAGTGGTGCGAGAAACACGAACTCTCATCCTGGCACCTGCTGTTTGGCAGCGATGTCGACATGGCCGCTTGCGCCCAAGCGCAGTGGATGCAGCGGCACACGGTGCAGTTCCATTGGCACAACCAGGGCTGGCCGGACTTCGATGCTTTTTTGGCCAGCTTGCAGCAAGAAAAACGAAAAAAAATCAAACAAGAACGCCGCCGCGTGGCAGAAGCAGGCGTGCGCTTTCAAGCCCTGCGCGGGCGAGACATTGGCCCAGACCATTGGGATTTTTTCTACGCCTGCTATGAGCGCACTTATTTGGAACACGGCAACGCGCCCTACCTGAGCCGGGGCTTTTTCCAAGCCATGGCCGAGCACATGCCCGAAAACTGGTTGCTTTTGGTGGCCGACCGGGGCGGCCCACCCATGGCTTGTTCTTTGATCGGCTTGTCAGACGCTGGCGATCGGCCTGCCGTGGCCTATGGCCGCTACTGGGGCGCTTTGGAGCGGGTCGACTGCCTGCACTTTGAAGCCTGCTACTACCAGCCCCTGGTGTGGTGCTTGCAAAACGGGGTGCAGCGCTTTGAAGGTGGGGCCCAGGGCGAACACAAAATGGCGCGCGCCTTGATGCCCGTGATGACCCACAGCGCCCACGGCGTGGCCGATGCGCGCTTTGCCCAGGCCATTGGTCAGTTTTTAGAGCGCGAAGGCCGGGGGGTGGACAACTACATGGAACACCTGGGCCAACGCACCCCTTACAAACCCAAATCCCACACGCTTTGATGGCTTGCCCTGTGCGCCTGTTTCAGGGCCGCACAGGGGTCTCGCATTGGCAAGCGCCCAGGAACGGCCTCAGGCCAGGCCGTGTTCTTTCTGGTAATTGGCCACACCTTCCATCACTTCTTGGATGGCCGCCTCAGGGCCTTCCCAGCCCAAAACCTTGACCCACTTGCCCGGCTCCAGGTCTTTGTAATGCTCAAAGAAATGGGCGATGGTTTTCAAGCGCATCGGGTTCATGTCTTCCGGCTTTTGCCACTGGGTGTAGATGGACAAAATTTTGTCGGTGGGCACGGCCAGCACCTTGCCGTCCATGCCGGCCTCGTCTTCCATTTTCAAAATGCCGATGGGGCGGCAGGTCACCACCACGCCGGGGATCAGGGGGACCGGTGTGATCACCAGCACGTCCACCGGGTCGCCATCGCCGCTGATGGTCTTGGGCACATAGCCGTAATTGGTGGGGTAGTGCATGGACGTGCTCATGAAACGGTCCACAAAAATCGCCCCCGTGGCCTTGTCCACCTCATATTTCACCGGGTCGGCATTCATCGGGATTTCGATGATGACGTTGAAGTATTTGGGCAAATGGTCGCCAGGCGTGACGTTATCGAGGGACATGAAATTTCCAGATTTAAAAAGATTGTGAAAGTCGAAAAGTATATCCACCGTATTAACCCTTGCTTTGCTTTCAAGGGGCTTGCAAGTGACAAAGCTAGGGTTAACGCCAGCCCTGCTTCGCTTACAGTTCGCGGGTTGGCCAATCGGGATCCAGGGTCACCTGGGCTGAGGAAGCAACACATCGGTCGTGGTTCGGCCCCTGTGTTGAACCACCTCACTCAAGGGAAACTCTAAGGAGACTTTATGTCTGACAACACAGCGATCGTGTTTGCGCTCGCCTGCGGAATCATCGCCGTCATTTACGGCTTTTGGGCCCGCGCATCCATTTTGTCCATGGACGCGGGCAATGCTCGCATGCAAGACATTGCATCCGCCATTCAACAAGGCGCCGCCGCTTACCTGGCCCGTCAGTACCGCACCATCACCATGGTCGGTGTGGTGTTGGCCATCCTGATCGGTATTTTCCTCAGTTCTCAAACCGCCATTGGCTTTGTCATTGGTGCCCTGTTGTCAGGGGCTTGCGGTTTCATTGGCATGAATGTCTCGGTCAAGGCCAATGTGCGCACCGCACAAGCGGCCACCCATGGCATCGGCCCCGCATTGGACGTGGCCTTCAAAGGCGGTGCCATCACCGGCATGTTGGTGGTGGGCCTGGGCCTGTTGGGCGTGGGCGGCTTCTTTTGGTTTTTGGTTGGCAACGGCAACCTCACGCCCGATAAAAACCTGGCCTCTTTGCTCAACCCCTTGATTGGTTTTGCCTTTGGCTCCTCGCTGATCTCCATCTTTGCCCGCTTGGGCGGTGGCATTTTCACCAAAGGCGCTGACGTGGGTGCCGACCTGGTGGGCAAGGTTGAAGCCGGCATTCCCGAAGACGACCCGCGCAACCCGGCCGTGATTGCCGACAACGTGGGCGACAACGTGGGCGACTGCGCTGGCATGGCCGCCGACTTGTTCGAGACCTATGCCGTCACCTTGATCGCCACCATGGTGCTGGGTGCCTTGATGGTCACCGCAGCCCCCATGCAAGCCGCGCTCTACCCCTTGTTGCTCGGTGGCGTGTCCATCATTGCCTCCATCATTGGCTGCTTTTTCGTCAAAGCCTCGCCTGGGATGAAAAACGTCATGCCCGCCTTGTACAAAGGTTTGGCCGTGGCCGGCGGTTTGTCGTTGGTGGCTTTTTTCTTTGTCACCAAGTCCATCATGCCCGACGATGCGCTGGGCGCTGGCACACACATCCGCTTGTGGGGTGCCTGTGCCGTGGGCTTGTTGCTGACCGCCGCACTGGTGTGGATCACCGAGTACTACACCGGCACCCAATACCCACCGGTCAAACACATTGCACAAGCTTCAACCACCGGGCACGGCACCAACATCATTGCCGGCCTGGGCGTTTCCATGCGCTCGACCGCATGGCCGGTGCTGATGGTGTGTGCGGGCATCTTGGCCGCTTACCAATTGGGTGAACTCTATGGCATTGCGGTGGCAGCCACCGCCATGCTGAGCATGGCCGGTATCGTGGTGGCCTTGGACGCGTATGGCCCCATCACCGACAACGCGGGCGGCATTGCCGAAATGGCAGAACTGCCCAAGTCGGTGCGCGATGTGACCGATCCGCTGGACGCGGTGGGCAACACCACCAAAGCGGTGACCAAAGGCTATGCCATCGGCTCGGCCGGTTTGGCCGCCTTGGTGCTGTTTGCCGACTACACCCACTCGCTGGAGAGCCGTGGCTTGGAAGTGGCCTTCAGCCTGAGCGACCCCAAGGTGATCGTGGGTCTGTTCATTGGTGGCTTGATCCCTTACCTGTTTGGTGCCATGGCCATGGAAGCCGTGGGCCGCGCCGCAGGCTCGGTGGTGGTGGAAGTGCGCCGCCAGTTCTCAGACGGTCAAATCATGGCCGGTCAGCGCAAGCCCGACTACAGCGCTGCGGTGGACATGTTGACCACCGCAGCCATCAAAGAGATGGTGGTGCCCTCCTTGTTGCCTGTGGTGGTCCCCATCATCGTGGGCTTGACCTTGGGCGCAGCGGCTTTGGGCGGTTTGCTCATGGGCACCATCGTCACCGGCTTGTTTGTTGCCATCTCCATGTGCACTGGCGGCGGCGCTTGGGACAATGCCAAGAAGTACATCGAAGACGGCCACTTTGGTGGCAAAGGCAGCGAGGCCCACAAAGCCGCTGTCACCGGTGACACCGTGGGCGACCCCTACAAAGACACCGCAGGCCCTGCCGTCAACCCCTTGATCAAGATCATCAACATCGTGGCCCTGTTGATCGTGCCCATGCTGCCTGGACCCATTGCCACCAAAGCAGCCCCTGCGCATGCCAGCACCCCACCGGCCGTGGTGGCCCCTGCCGCCACCCCGGCACCAGCGCCCACCTTGGCACCGGCAAACGATGCCTCGGCACCCGCCGCCGCCAGCAAATGAGCTGAAAGCAGCTGACCAAAGACCCGCTGCGGCGGGTCTTTTTTTTGCCTCGGGCACAATCGGCGCATGGGTTCTCGCACCATTCCTTTGATCGATCAGCGCCAGCTCGGCCAGGCCTGGGATTTGACCCAAGCCCCACCGGCCAGCGGCGAACCATTGCTCGACCAACGACGGCGTGCTTTGCGCGATTTGCGCATCAGCGTGACCGATCGCTGCAACTTTCGCTGCAACTACTGCATGCCCAAAGAGGTGTTTGACAGCAGCTACACCTACCTGCCCCAGACCTCCCTGCTCAGCTTTGAAGAAATCACCCGGGTGGCGCGCGAATTTGTGGCTTTGGGCGTTCAAAAAATTCGGCTCACCGGAGGCGAGCCGCTGCTGCGCAAACACATCGAGGTGTTGATCGCCCAACTGGCCGAGCTGCGCACCCCCGAAGGCCAGCCGCTGGACCTGACCTTGACCACCAATGCCTCATTGCTCGGGCGCAAAGCCCAGGCTTTGAAACAAGCGGGCTTGAAGCGCATCACCATCAGCCTGGACGGCTTGAGCGACCCGGTGTTTCGGCAAATGAACGATGTGGACTTTCCGGTCCAAGACGTGTTGGACGGCATCCAAGCCGCGCTGCAAGCCGGCTTGGGGGTGGATGCCGCAGGCCGGCCCAGTGGCATCAAGATCAACATGGTGGTCAAGCGCCACACCAACCTGGGCGAGGTATTGCCCATGGTGCGCCACTTCAGGGGCAGCGGCATGGCCTTGCGCTTCATCGAATACATGGATGTGGGCGAAACCAATGGCTGGGCCATGGACGAGGTGGTGCCCTCGAGCGAACTGCTCGCGCTGTTGCGCAGCGAGTTTGCCTTGCAAGCCTTGTCGCCCTCTGCGCCGGGTGAGACCGCCCAGCGCTGGGGCCATGTGGGCCCAAATGGTCAGCACGACCCGGCCTTGGGCGAAATCGGCTTTATCAGCAGTGTCACCCAGGCTTTTTGCGGCGACTGCAACCGCGCCCGCCTGTCCACCGAAGGCCAGTTGTACCTGTGCCTGTTTGCCTCGCAAGGCCACGACTTGCGCAGCCTGCTGCGCCAAGGTGCGAGCGACGCGCAAATCCGCTCCGCCATCGCCCAGGTCTGGCAAGGCCGTGAAGATCGCTACTCCGAACTGCGCGGCGCTGCTTTGGGCGCGCCCCACCCTGGCCTCAAGCGGGTGGAGATGAGCTACATCGGTGGCTGAAGCATGAACGCCGCCATTGCACCGCAAGACATCACCGGCTTGGTGCTGGCCGGCGGTCGCGGTTCGCGCATGGGCGGGGTCGACAAGGGTTTGCAAAACTTCCAAGGCATGCCCTTGGCCCTGCATGCCTTGATGCGCTTGGCCCCGCAGGTGGGTGAGACCATGGTCAACGCCAACCGCAATTTGTCCGCCTACGAAGCCTTTGGCTCACCCGTGTGGCCCGACACCTTGAGCGACCATGCCGGTCCGCTGGCCGGTTTTTTGACCGGCTTGGAGCGCTGCGAAACCCCGTATTTGCTCACCGTTCCCTGTGACACGCCTTGGTTTCCCGCCGATTTGGCCGAGCGCATGGCTCAAGCCCTGAGCGGCACCCCCAACGCCCTGGCCATGGCCAGTGGCCCCGAAACCGATGACCAAGGCCGCACCCAGATGCGTGCCCAACCCGTGTTTTGCCTGCTGCGGGTGGATTTGCTGGAGAGTTTGGTGCGCTTCACCCATGGCGGGGGCCGCAAGATCGACCAATGGACGGCCCAACACCCCAACGTCTTGGTCCCATTTGACCAAGCGCATGACGACCCGCTGGCTTTTGCCAATGCCAACACCTTGGCCGAATTGCAAAAGCTGGCCCGGTAAAGCGGTATGGCGATGAAGTCCTTGGCGCAAATTGCCGCGGCCTTGCAAGGCTACGACCCACAGGCCTTGTCGGTGCCGCAGGTGCAGGCCTTTTTGGAACAACTCGCACCCTTGCGGCTCGACGGCCCGCAAGAGAGCTTGCCGGTGATGGCCGCGGGTGAGCGCGTTTTGGCCCAAGATGTGATCTCACCGGTGGATGTCCCACCCCACGACAACTCGGCCATGGACGGTTATGCCTTGGCAGGCGCAGACCTCTTGGCCCACCAAGCCACCCGTTTGCAGTGCGTGGGCCATGCCTTGGCAGGCGCGGCCTGGCACGGGCCTGCCCTCCAAGCAGGCCAATGCCTGCGCATCACCACGGGGGCCATCATGCCTGCGGGGCTCGACACCGTGGTCGCGCATGAAATGGTCGATGTGCAAGGCGAGCACATCACAGTGCCCGCCGGGCGCTTGCAAACCGGCGACAACCGGCGCTTGCGCGGCGAAGACATTGCCAAAGGCCAGGCCGCTTTGCGCCAAGGCCAACGGCTCAGCCCTGCGGCCTGGGGCTTGTTGGCCAGCTTGGGCCTGCCCAGCGTGGCGGTGCGCCAGCGCCTGCGGGTGGCTTATTTCTCCACCGGCGATGAAATTTTGAGCCTGGGCCAAGCCCCGCGCGAAGGCGCGGTGTACGACAGCAACCGCTACACGGTTTGCGGCATGCTGCAGCGCATGGGCTGCGAATGGCTTGATTTGGGCGTGGTCCCCGACCACCCAGACCGGCTGCGCGCTGCCTTCACAGAAGCGGCCCAGCGGGCCGATGCCATCATCACCAGTGGCGGGGTGAGCGTGGGCGAGGCCGACCACACCAAGGCCTTGATGCGCGAGCTCGGGGACGTGGACTTTTGGCGCATCGCCATGCGACCGGGCCGACCCATGGCTGTGGGTCGCATGGGACCCACAGTGATGTTTGGCTTGCCGGGCAACCCGGTGGCGGTGATGGTGACGTTTTTGGCCTTTGTCCGCCCTGCCCTGTGGCGCATGATGGGCTGCACCGACGCACCGCCCTTGCTGGTGCGGGCCCACAGCCAGCAGGCCATGCGCAAAAAAGCCGGTCGCACCGAGTACCAACGCGGCATCGTCAGCCGATCAGACAGCGGCGAACTGCAAGTGCGCACCACCGGCAACCAAGGCTCGGGGGTGCTCAGCTCCATGGTGCAAGGCAATGCCTTGATCGTGTTGCACCACGATCAAGGCCATGTGGCCCAAGGCGACCCCGTCGATGTGATGCTGTTTGACGGCGCGGTGTGAATCAAGCCGGGTCGTGGCCGGGCTCTTGGATCACCGTGGTGATGGCACCCGGCGTGGACTTGCGGGCGAACAAGGTGTACATGGTGGGCACCACAAAAATCGTGAGCAATGTGCCCAGCGACATGCCGCCCACAATCACCCAACCGATTTGACGCCGGCTCTCAGCCCCCGCACCGGTGGCCATGGCCAGCGGGATCGCGCCCAGCACCATCGCACCGGTGGTCATCAAAATCGGCCGCAAGCGCATGGTGGCCGCCTCTTTCACCGCATTCAAGGTGTCCATGCCCTTGGCCCGCATTTGATTGGAAAACTCCACGATCAAAATGCCGTGCTTGGTGATCAAGCCCACCAAGGTGATCAGGCCAATTTGGCTGAACACATTGAGCGAACCGCCCGACCACTTGAGGGCCAGCAAAGCACCCACCATCGACAAAGGCACCGACAGCAAAATCACGAATGGGTCGACAAAGCTCTCAAATTGCGCCGCCAGCACCAAGAAGATAAACAACAAGGCCAGCACAAACACCAGCGCCAACGAACCTGAAGACTCGACAAACTCGCGCGAGGTGCCGTTCAAATCGGTGGAATAGCCCGGCTTGAGCACCTTTTTGGACACATCTTTCATGAACGCCAAGGCCTCGCCCAAGGAGTAGTTGGGGGCCAAGTTGGCGGTGATGCTGGCGCTGCGGCGCTGGCTGAAGTGGTTCAACTCGCGGGGCACCACCACTTCGTTGATCTTGACCAGGGCCGACAAGGGAATCATGGCATCGTTGCGCCCGCGCACAAAAATCTTCTCGATGTCGTTCGGCGTGTCCCGGCCACTGGGGTTGGTTTGCACCACCACGTCGTACTGCTCGCCTTCGCGCTTGTAGCGGGTGACATTTCGCCCACCCATCATGGTCTCGACCGCGCGGGCAATCGCATCCACCGGCACGCCCATGTCGGCGGCACGCTCGCGGTCCACCGACATGTTGATCTCGGGCTTGTTCAAGCGCAAATCGGTGTCCACGCTGACGATGCCGGGGTTTTTGGCAATTTCGTCTTGGAACTGGCGCACCACTTGGGACAGGTTTTGGTAGCTGTCGGATGTCAAGATCACAAAATTGAGAGGGCGCTCGCGAAAGCCTTGACCCAAAGACGGCGGGGTGATGGGAAAGGCGGTGACCCCAGGCATGCTGGCCACAAAGGGGGTGATTTCACGCGCCACATCCATGGTGGTGCGGGTGCGCTCCTCCCACGGCAGGCCCCGGAAGAACACATTGCCTTGCGCCACCGTGGGGTTGCCCACCACGGTGAATATGCGGTCAAAGTCGGCCTGGTAGCGGGCTCCGATTTTTTCCAGGGCCTCGGCATATTTCATGGTGTAGTTCATGGTGGCCCCGTCGGGCCCATTGATCACCGTCAAAATCACGCCCCGGTCCTCGATCGGGGAGAGTTCGCTCTTGGTCTGCATGAACAACACCACCGTGCCGACGGCGGCGGCCAGCATCACGGCCACCACAAACCAGCGGCGGGAAAAGCGCACAAAACCCATGCGCGCATCGCCCAAGGTCCAGCCCAAAAAACGGCCATAGCCGTTCTCAAGTCCGCGCAACAGGACCTCCATCTTGCTGTCAAACCAATTGCGTTTTTCGGTGTGCTTGAGCAACTTGGAACACATCATGGGCGACAAGGTCAGGGCCACAAAACCCGACACGATCACCGAACCGGCCAAGGCCAAGGCAAATTCGGCAAACAAACGACCAGTGCGCCCCGGGGTGAAGGCCAGCGGGGCAAACACCGCGGCCAAGGTCAAGGTCATGGAGACAACCGCGAAGGCAATCTCTTTGGAGCCCACGATCGCACCTTGAAACGGGGTCATGCCCTCTTCAATGTGGCGGTAAATGTTCTCCAACACCACGATGGAGTCGTCCACCACCAAGCCAATGGCCAGCACCAAGGCCAACATGGTCAGCGAGTTGATGGAGAAACCAAACATGGCCATCATGGAAAACGTGCCGATCAGCGCCACCGGAATGGTCACCAAGGGAATGATGGAAGCGCGGAAGGTGCGCAGGAAAAAGAAAATCACCAAAGCCACCAAAACCACAGCTTCCAAAATGGTTTGGTACACCGCTTTGATGGACCGGTCGATGAACACCGAGTTGTCATTGGCCACATCGATCTCGATGCCAGGGGGCAGGTTTTCTTTGATCTTGGGAATCATGGCCCGCACGGCAGCGCTCAGCTCCAAGGGATTGGCGGTGGCATTGCGGATCACGCCCAGGGTGATGGCATCACGCCCGTTCAAGCGGGTGGCCGTGCGCTCAGACAAGGGGCCTTGGGCCACCCGGGCCACATCCTTGATGCGCACTGGCATGCCATTGACCAATTTGATGGTGATTTCGCCAAATTCGGTGGGGCGTTGCAAATCGGTGGCAGCGGTCACATTGAACTCGCGCAAATTGCTCTCAATGCGGCCAGCGGGCACCTCTAAATTAGAGCGGCGGAGTGCGTCTTCCACATCCTGAGTGGTCAGCTTGAATGCCGCCAACCGATCGGGGTCAAGCCAAATGCGCATGGAGTATTTGCGCTCGCCGTACACCCGCACATCAGAAGCACCGGGGGCGGTTTGCATCATGGGCTTGGCCACCCGATTGGCCAACTCGCTCAGCTGCAAGGGGTCCATGGTGTCCGAGCTGAAGGCCAGCCAGATCACGGGAAAGGCATCGGCCTCGACCTTGGCGATCACCGGCTCGTCAATGCCTTGGGGCAGGCGCTGGCGCACGCGCGAAACCTTGTCGCGCACATCGGCGGCGGCCGAGTCGGGGTCGCGCGAGAGCACAAACTTGACGGTGATTTGACTTTGCTCTTGGCGGCTGATGGAGGTGATGATGTCCACCCCCTCGATGCCCGACAAAGAGTCTTCCAACACCTTGGTGACCTGCGACTCCACCACCGTGCTGGATGCGCCCACGTATTTGGTCTCGACCGTGACCACCGGGTTGTCAATTTTGGGGTACTCGCGCACCGTCAGCCGGTTGAAGGACACCCAGCCCAACAACACAATCAACAAAGAAAGCACGGTGGCAAAAACCGGGCGTCTGATCGATATTTCAGGGAGTTGCATGCCTGTACCTCAAAGGGATTGGATCAACGTGAAGCCGGTGCGGCGGCCGGGGCGGCTGCATTGGGTGACGCAGCGCCAGCAGCTGGGGCTGAAGGGGCAGCAGAAGCCGCCGGTGCACTGGCAGCGGGCCCGCCCGCTGCAGCACCAGCCGGGGGTTTGCCACCACCGCCAGCGCGCGACAGATCCACCACCCGAACGGCGGTGCCGTCTTTTTGCAGGCGCTGCTGCCCGGCCACCACCACGGTGTCGCCTTCGGCCAAGCCGGTCAAGACTTCAACCTGGCCAGGGCGGCGGATGCCCAAGGTGACCTCCACCCGCTTGGAGACCCATTTGGTGTCTGGCGGCAAAGGGCCCAGGTTTTCCATGCTGGCGGGTTCCACCAGCTTGAACACAAATTGCCGACCGCCTTGCGGCACGATGGCCTCCTCCGGCACGGCCAAAGCCTCGGGCTTGAAGGCGAACACCGCAGTCACACGGGCAAACATGCCAGGGCGCAAAGGTCCCGAAGGCGCGGCCGCGGGCAAATCAGACACCCGGCTGGTCAATGCATTGGGCGGGCAGCCTGAGGGCAGCGGTGCGGCCACCGGCGCGGCGGCCGGGGCGGCTGCACTGGTCGGTGCGGGAGCGGCTGAGCGAGCCCCAGCCGGTGGCATCGGCTTGGCCGCTGCGCTTGGCGCGCCAGCGGCAGGTGCGCCAGCGACAGGCCCGCCCTTGGCCGCACCTGGGCGCAACACCGGTTCACCGGCGGTGTTGGCCATCACGGCCCGCACCCCGATCGAGCGGCCATTGGCATCGATCAAGGGGTCAACCGCTTCCACCTTGGCCTTGAACATGCGGCCGGGCATGGCATCGATGTCCAACTCCACCACCTGGCCCGCCACCACCTTGCCCTGGTTGCGCTCGGGCAAGCGGAAGTCCACATACAAAGTGCCAATGTCTTCCAAGTTGATCAGGTCCGCGCCGTCTTTGACGTAGTCACCCACGTTGACGTTGCGAATGCCCACCGTGCCCGAAAACGGGGCCACGATGCGCATGCGGTCGAGCCGCGCGCACGACAAGGCCAGTTGGGCCTGGGCCACTTGCAAACTGGCACCGCTTTCATCGAGCACCCGTTGGGCCACAAAGTTTTGCGCCACCAGGTCTTGGTTGCGCTTGTGGTTGGCGCTGGCAATCGACACCTGGGCCAAGGACTGCTGCACCTCGGCGCGTTGCAAGGTGTCGTCGAGTTGCACCAGCAATTGACCGGCGCGCACCCGGTTGCCATCGGTAAATCCCAGCGACAACACCCGTCCGGCCACCTCGGGGCGCAGCATCACGTTTTGGCGCGAGCGCAAGGTACCCACGGTCTGCGCATCGTCGCGGATACTGATCTTGACCACCTGGGCCACTTCAACGCCCATGGCCCGAGGCCCGCTGGGTGGGCCACCCGCAGCACCACCGGGTGCAGGGGCACCGCCCGTGTTGGGCTTGAGGGTGACGATTTCTGGGCCAGCCTTGTTGGGTTGTTGGTACCACCAGGCTGCACCGGATGCAGCGGCAATGCCAAGGATCGCGACCACGGGGTATATGATTTTTTTGGCCATGTCTCAGAGTGTTGGAAAAGACAAATTTTGGAAACAGTGGCCGATTGTGGGGGATAGCCAGGCCTGACGGCTCGACCAGGCCCCCCCCAGCGGCCCAGGCCGCTGTCACATAGATGACACGACCGAGTCCACGCCGCAATTGGCCAACTGATCGGCCCGCTCATTGCCTGGGTCGCCCGAATGGCCTTTGACCCAACGCCAAACGATGCGGTGGCCCGATTGGTTCACCACGTCGTCGAGCTGCTGCCATAAATCCACGTTTTTGACCGGCTGTTTGGACGCGGTGCGCCAGCCACGGGCCTTCCAACCGGCCACCCATTCGGTGATGCCCTTGCGCACATACTCGCTGTCCAAATGCAGCACCACTTCGCAGGGCTGTTTGAGGGCGCGCAAGGCCTCGATGACCGCCATCAACTCCATGCGGTTGTTGGTGGTGAGGCTTTCACCCCCAAAAATCTCTTTTTCCCGACCAGCGCTCATCAGCAATGCACCCCAGCCGCCGGGGCCAGGGTTGCCCTTGCAGGCCCCGTCGGTGTAAATCTCAACGCATTTCATCGATCACCTCGCCGTTTTGCCTTTGGGTCACCGCAGGTCGGGTTTTGGCGGTGCTGGTTTGGCGCACCGCCACCGCCGCAGCGCGCCGCCATGAGGTGCCCAGCAAGCGCATGCCGTGCACCCGTTTGATCGCCACCAAAAAATAAGCCGCACCCAACACCGGCCACCAGCGCTCGCCCGCGTTGTCCATCCAGGCCCATCGTTGCAACCACAGTTGTTTGTCCACCGCTGGCCGGTAAATGCCAAAACTGCCCCGCTCGACCTGAAAGCTCAGCAGTTTGAGCCAATCGCGCAAGCGCCAATAAGCCATCCAATCGCCCACATCGGGCACAAATTCGTCTTTCGCCCCCCAGCGCTGCAGCCAACGGGTTCTTTGCTGGCGCAAGCCCCACAAACTCATGGGATTGAGCCCCGAGATCACCAAGCGACCCTCGGGGACCAAGACCCGCTCGACCTCGCGCAAGGTGGCATGCGGGTCCAGGCTGGTCTCCAAGCCATGGGGCAACACCACCAAATCCAAGGACTGGTCGGCAAACGGCAAGGCCACCGATTCAGCCACCAGTGCCGACACCGCCGGCGATGGGGCATGGGCGGCTTGGCCGTGTTGTTGCCAAATCGCCAGATCGCTGGTGTGGCGACACGCCACCCAGCGGTGCGGCATGCGGTTGTGGCGCAAGGTATCGATTTGGGGCAAACCCACTTGCAAGGCGTGGTAGCCGAACAAGTCGCTGACCACGCGGTCAAACTGGGACTGCTGCCAATTCAGCACATATTGCCCGGGTGGGCTTTGCCACCAAGCGTTCAATCCGATGGTTTCTATAATTTGAGGCTCCATGCAACTGACACCACTGCCCGCCTTCAACGACAACTACCTCTGGCTGTGGCACACCAACACCCATGCGGTGGTGGTCGATCCGGGTGACGGCGAGGTTGTTTTGCAAGCCTTGCAGCGCTTGCAACTGCAGCTTGCGGCGATTTTAGTCACCCACCACCATGCCGACCACACCGGTGGCGTGGACATGCTGCGCACCGCCACCCAAGCCCAGGTCTACGGGCCTGCGGGCGAGGCCATTCCAGGCCCGTTTGTGCCCCTCAGCGGCGGAGATGCCTTTGATTGGCAAGGCCAGCGCGTCGAAGTGCTCGATGTGCCCGGCCACACCGCTGGCCACATCGCTTACTTTGTACCCGCTGCCGATACCGCGCCTTTGCTGTTTTGTGGCGACACCTTGTTCTCTGGTGGCTGTGGCCGTTTGTTTGAGGGCACGGCCGCCCAAATGTTGGCTTCTTTGGACCGGCTGGCCGCTTTGCCCGGCGACACCCGGGTTTGCTGTGCCCACGAATACACCTTGTCCAACCTGCGGTTTGCCCTGGCGGTGGAGCCGCACAACCCAGCTTTGCAGGCCTACCATGCCCGCTGCCAAGGCTTGCGCGAGCGGGGCCAACCCACCTTGCCCTCTAGCCTGGCCCAAGAGCTGGCCATCAACCCTTTTTTGCGCAGCCGTCAAGCCTCGGTGATCGAGGCGGTGCAGCAACGCAGCCCTCAAGCCTTGGACGAGGTGGCTGTCTTTGCCCACTTGCGTGAATGGAAGAACAAATTTTGATCCACCGACTGCTCCTCATTGCCATCACCTGCTGTTTGACCACGGCCTGCGTGGGCACAGCCCCACTGGCCAGTGACCCTGGCGCTGGCGGCAACCCCAAAGCGGATGTCAGCTGGCGTGAGGTATCCCCTGTGTTGGCTGAGCCCAAGGCCCCAGCGCCCCAGACCACACCCAACACCGCCTTGAGCCCCTTGATGCCAGCCCCGTCCAGCACCTCGGCGATTTCGCGCTTGGACTTGCCAGCGGATCTGTGGGACCGCATCCGGCGCGGATTTACCATGCCCGATTTGGAAGGCCCTTTGGTGCTGGACCGCACCCAGTGGTATGCCGCGCGCGGCGACTATTTGCAGCGCATGACCGATCGCTCGAGCAAATACCTCTACCACATCGTGGAAGAAATTGAACGCCGGGGCATGCCCACCGAGCTGGCCTTGTTGCCCTTCATTGAAAGCGCTTTCAACCCACAAGCGGTCTCGACCGCTCGCGCCACCGGCATGTGGCAGTTCATGCCCGCCACCGGCAAAAACTTTGACCTCAAGCAAAACGCTTTCCGCGACGACCGCCGCGATGTGCTCGCCTCCACCCGGGCTGCCTTGGACTATTTGCAAAAGTTGCACAACATGTTTGGCGACTGGCACCTGGCCTTGGCCGCTTACAACTGGGGCGAAGGCAATGTGGGCAAGGCGCTGGCACGCAACCAACGCAACCAAGCCGGGCTGAGCTACACCGACCTGAACATGCCCACCGAAACGCGCTATTACGTGCCCAAATTGCAAGCGGTGAAAAACATCGTGGCCATGCCGCAGTTTTACAACCTGCAATTGCCGCACATTCCCAACCACCCTTATTTCCAAACCGTGCCGCTGACCCGCGACATCGATGTCCAATTGGCCGCCAAATTGGCCGATGTGTCGCTGGAAGATTTCAAATCCCTCAACCCCTCGGCCAACCGGCCTGTGTTGCTGGCAGCGGGCACGCCGCAGTTGTTGTTGCCTTGGGACAATGCCGAAATTTTCATGCGCAATTTCGCCCAACACGGCGAAGCCCGCATGGCCAGTTGGACCGCCTGGGTCACGCCCAAAAGCATCAAAGTGGCCGAAGCCGCCAAGCGCGCTGGCATGACCGAGGCTGATTTCCGCGCGCTCAATGGCATTCCGCCGCAGATGCTGATCAAGTCGGGTTCGGCCCTGCTGGTGCCGCGTTCGGTGCGCATGGAAGAGGACGTGTCGTCGGCAATCGCTGACCATGGCCGTCTCGACCTGTCGCCCGAAGCCCATCTCAAACGGGTGGTGGTCAAAGCCAAGCCCCAAGACAACCTCGAAGCGGTGGCAGCCCGCTACAAGGTGAGCACCGAGCAATTGGCCGAGTGGAACAAGCTCAGCCCGCGCAGCCCCCTCAAAACCGGGCAATCGCTGGTGGTTTTTGTGGCGGCCAAATCAGGCCCCGCCAAAGGCAACCAGAAAACCCAAGCCAAAAAGAAGGCGGTCAAAAACCAAGATGTGCAAACCGCCAAGGCGCGTTGATGGCGCGGTGTTGGTAAAGATCAGGCCTTGAATTTGTCCTTGGCCCGGCGGGCGAAGTCATTGGTATAGGTTTTGGACAAGTCGATCTTGTCGGCTTTGAGCGACTCATCGAGGCGGGCCATGGCCTTGAAAGCGGTCTTGGCCCCATCTGGCGGCATCAAGCCATCGGTGCTCAAAGCTTCACGGATCTTGTCAAACGAGGCCAGGTACAAGGCCCTGTCGCCCAACCAATGGCTTTCGGGCACGGTTTTCAAAATATCGGAAGGGCCTGCGGTTTGCAACCACTTCAAGCCATGCACCATGGCATGGGTCAAGGCTTGGCAGGTGTTGGGGTTTTGCGCGATGTAGTCCATGTGGGCATACAAACAGGCGGCAGGCATGGGCCCGCCAAACACCTCCAAGGTGCCCCGGATGGTGCGGGTGTCGCTGATGATTTTGACTTCGCCTTTCTGCTCGAGCAGGGTCATCACCGGGTCCAGGTGGCTGATGGCATCGATTTGCCCCGAGCGCATGGCCGCCAAAGCGCCCATGGCATGGCCCACGCCCATGAAACTCACCTCGCTGGCTTTGATGCCAGCGCGCGACAAAATCAATTGGGCCAGCATGTGGGTCGAAGACCCCGGGTCTGTCACGCCGATTTTTTTGCCTCTCAGATCGGCCACCGTTTTGTATTGCGCCATGGTCTTGGTCGACACGCCCAGCGCAATTTGCGGTGCCCGGCTTTGCAGCACAAATGCTTTGAACATCTGCGCCTTGGTTTGCCAGTGGATGGTGTGTTCATAGGCCCCCGCGCACACATCGGCCGCGCCGCCCAGCATCGCGCGCAAAGCTTGGCTCTCCGTGGCCATGTCGGTGATGCTCACCTCCAGGCCTTCGGCCTTGAAGTAGCCCAATTGCTCGGCCAAGGTCAAAGGCAAGTGATTCAAAGAGGCCTTGCCCGCCACAGCGATCGCGACCTTGGTTTTTTCGGGTTTGCCCGTTTGCGCGTGCGCGGCAGACCCCATCCAGCCCAGGCCAGCGCACGCGCTGGCAAGGATCCATTGACGGCGATCAAGGTCTGGGGCTTTCATGAATTGGACTGAAAAACAAGGTTCGGCGTGGGAAAAAAATATTATTCCGCCCGAACCCCCCACGCATCGGTGTCATCCCCGAAGGGTTATCACTTAGGTGTTTCGCCGGTCCAGCAAGGCATGGGCGATGGTGCCCAGGTCGACAAATTCCAACTCGCTGCCAATGGGCACGCCGCGCGAGAGTCGGCTGACTTGGATGCCCCGTTTTTTCAGCACTTCACCGATCACATGGGCGGTGGCCTCGCCTTCGGCGGTGAAGTTGGTGGCCAAAATCACCTCTTGCACCTGACCGTCACAGGCGCGGTCGATCAGATTTTGCAAGCCCATTTCATGCGGGCCCAAACCCTCGATGGGGCTGATGCGCCCCATCAAAACAAAGTAAGTCCCTTGGTAAGCCCCGGTGCGCTCCAGCGCCAATTGATCGGCGGGGGTTTCGATCACACACAAGCGGGTGGGATCGCGGGCCGGGTCGGCGCAGGTGGCGCACACCGGCATTTCAGACAAGGTGTGGCAACGCTGGCAATGGCCCACTTTGTCCAAGGCTTGGGCAATGGCTTGCGCCATCAATTGGGCCCCTTCCCGGTCGTTTTGCAACAAATGATGGGCCATGCGGGTGGCCGACTTGACACCCACCCCTGGCAGGCGGCGCAAGGCCACCATCAGGGCTTCCAGGCTGGGGCTGTTGGCCATCAAAAGGGCAGCTTCATGCCCGGGGGCATGCCCGCATTGAGTTTGCCCATGCGCTCTTCTGTTGTTTGAGCGGCCTTGCGCGCGCCATCATTGAAGGCAGCGGCCACCAGGTCTTCCAACATGTCCTTGTCGTCGCTGAGCAAGCTCGCGTCAATGCTCACGCGTTTGACCTCGTGTTTGCAGGTCATCAAAATTTTGACCAGACCGGAGCCGGATTCACCGGTGACTTCGATGTGGGCCAGTTCTTCCTGGGTTTTTTTGATGTTGTCTTGCATGGCCTGGGCTTGCTTCATCAGGCCAGCGAGTTGTCCTTTGTTGAACATGGTGGTTTTCTTTCATGCAGGTTTAAGAGATCCGGGAACAATTTTCGCGTCATATTGGCGCATCATTTTTTGCACAAAGGGGTCGCCCAAGATGATGGCTTCGGCCTCCCGTTGGCGCTGCGCGGCCAAAGCGGCCGCGCGTTTGGCTGGGCTATCGGTGACGCGGCCGACCTCCAGGGTCAAGCGCACCGGATGGCCCGCATCGGCCAAGGCCAACTCCAAACGTTCACGGGCCGTGGGGTTGTGCAAGGATTCGCGCTCGATGCGCAACAACCATTCCTGGGTGTCGCAGCCGACCAATTGCGACTGCAAAGCCAACTCGCGCACCAGTGCCGTGATGCGCTCGGCGGCCACCATTTGTTGCACCACGCTGTGCCAAAAGTCGCCCTCTTCGGTGGTGACCAACACCACCTCGGGTGTGCCTTGGGGCTTGTCCAAGCGCTCGGCCGCAGGCCCGGGATCGCGCACCGGCACGGCACCGCCACTGGGGCCCGACATCGGGGGGGCTGAGGGGGCTGGCACGGTCTTGGCGGCACTGGCCTCGCGCACCGGCACCTGTCGCCCTGGTGGCAAAACCGCCGGGCTTTTGGCCGCTGCTGGCGTTGCGGTGGGTGGGGTTTGAAGGGGGGCGCTGCTGGAGCCCATGCCGTGAGAGGGCAAGGGCGATTCAGCGGATTTCAGGCTTTTTTTTTCCGCTTCGGGGCGGCTGGTTGGGTGGGACTTGAAGGCCAGCAAACGCAGCAGCACCATGGTCAATGCGGCGTATTCATCGGGGGCCAAACCGAGCTCGGCGCGCCCGTGCAAACACATGCTGTAGAGCAACTGGGTTTCATCGGCGGGCATCAAACGGGCCAAATGGCGCTCGGCCTGGGCATCTTCGTCCAGGTTTTCTTCGTCGGCCGCACCCGGCACGGCTTGCAAAACCGCCATGTGCTGGAGCACCACGGTCATGTCCTCCAAGGTGGAGGCCGCGTTCAAGCCCAGGTCGCGCAATTGATCGACGGTTTGCACCACTTGTTGCCCGTTGCCCAGGACCAAGGCTTCGATCAATGCCAACACATGGCTGCGATCGACCGCTCCCAGCATTTGCTGCACCGATGACAGCATGACCTGTCCGGCCCCAAAAGCCATGGCTTGGTCGGTGAGGCTGAGGGCATCGCGCATCGAGCCACGCGCGGCACGGGCCATCAATCGCAAGGCCGGTGCCTCGTGCGGCACCCCTTCGGCTTGCAACACATGGGTCAGGTGATCGAGCAATACCGAGGGGGGCATGGGCCGCAAATTGAATTGCAAGCAGCGCGACAACACCGTGACCGGTACCTTTTGCGGGTCGGTGGTGGCCAGCACAAATTTGAGGTAATCGGGCGGCTCTTCCAAGGTTTTCAACATCGCATTGAAAGCGGTGTTGGTGAGCATGTGAACCTCGTCGATCATGAACACTTTGAAGCGGCCCTGCACAGGCTTGTAGACCGCTTGCTCCAGCAAAGCCTGCACCTCATCGACACCGCGGTTGGAAGCCGCGTCCAGTTCGGTGTAGTCGACAAAACGCCCGGCATCGATGTCACGGCAGGCATCACAAACCCCACAGGGTTCGGCGGTGATGCCGCCTTGCCCATCTGCGCCCTGACAGTTGAGGGACTTGGCCAAGATGCGCGACACGGTGGTTTTGCCCACACCCCGGGTACCGGTGAACAAATAGGCATGGTGCAAGCGCTGCTGTGTCAGGGCATTGACCAAGGCGCGCACCACATGCTCTTGCCCCACCATTTCGGTGAAGTTTTTCGGGCGGTATTTGCGGGCGAGCACCAAATAAGACATGGCGGTGATTCTATGACGCAGTCACCACCCTTGGCCTACAATCGCCCGCGACGGGCCTTCCCGCATGGCAAAGCGGCCAACCGAGTCAGGTGGGGAACCAAGCAGCTCTAACTGTGGAACCAGTGCCGGGGTCAAGGCTCGTCACCTTTCACCATTTCGCATCATCCCCATAGGACACCACATGGCCAGCGATCTCATCAAACACATTTCCGATCAAACCTTTGAAGCCGATGTTCTCCAATCAGACACGCCTGTTTTGGTGGATTACTGGGCCGAATGGTGCGGGCCTTGCAAAATGATTGCACCCATCCTGGACGATGTGGCCAACGGCTACCAAGGCAAACTGCAAGTGGCCAAAATGAACGTGGACGAAAACCGCGACATCCCGGCCAAGTTCGGCATCCGCGGCATTCCCACTTTGATGATCTTCAAAGGCGGTCAACTGGCCGCCACCAAGGTGGGTGCTTTGAGTAAAGCCCAATTGACCGAGTTCATCGACCAGCAATTGGCCTGATCCCCAAAGCCTGGGCCCACACGGCCCAGGCTTTTTTCCTGTCATAATGCCTGGGCTGACACAGCCCGCCTCCTCTCTCAGACGGGTCCCAAGCGGATCGAATGGCCCCAGCGGTCGCTCCCCCCTCCCCCCTTTTTTTTTGAACAGCTCCATCTCAGGAGTCACCTCATGCATCTGAACGAACTCAAGGCACTGCACGTGTCTGAAGTGCTCAAGCAGGCCGAAGCCCTGGAAATTGAAAACACCGGGCGCATGCGCAAGCAAGAGCTGATGTTTGCCATCATCAAAAAGCGTGCTCGCGCGGGTGAGCAGGCTTTTGCCGACGGCGTGCTCGAAATCTTGCCCGATGGCTTTGGTTTTCTGCGCAGCCCAGACACCAGTTACACCGCCAGCACCGACGACATCTACATCAGCCCCAGCCAGGTGCGGCGCTTCAACTTGCACACCGGTGACATGGTGGAAGGCGAGGTGCGCATCCCCAAAGATGGCGAGCGCTACTTTGCCCTGACCAAGCTCGACAAGGTCAACGGCGATCTGCCTGAGAACAACAAACACAAAATCATGTTTGAAAACCTCACGCCGCTGTTTCCCAAGGAACACATGCGGCTGGAGCGTGACATCAAGGGTGAAGAGAACATCACCGGGCGCATCATCGACATCATTGCCCCCATTGGCAAAGGCCAGCGCGCCTTGCTGGTGGCACCGCCCAAAAGCGGAAAAACCGTGATGATGCAGCACATCGCCCATGCCATCACGGCCAACTACCCCGACAGCCACATGATGGTTTTGTTGGTGGATGAGCGCCCCGAAGAAGTCACTGAAATGCAGCGCAGCGTCAGGGGGGAGGTCATTGCCTCCACCTTTGACGAACCCGCCGCCCGCCACGTGCATGTGGCTGAAATCGTGATCGAGCGGGCCAAGCGCTTGGTCGAACTGAAAAAAGACGTGGTCATCTTGCTCGACTCCATCACCCGTTTGGCGCGTGCCTACAACAACGTGGTGCCCAGTTCCGGCAAAGTGCTCTCCGGCGGCGTGGATGCCAACGCCTTGCAGCGACCCAAGCGTTTTTTTGGTGCCGCACGCAATGTGGAGGAAGGCGGCTCCTTGACCATCATCGGCACCGCCTTGGTCGACACAGGCAGCCGCATGGACGAAGCGCCTTTTGCAGAGTTCAAGGGCACCGGTAACTGCGAGATCCACCTGGATCGGCGTTTGTACGAAAAAAGGGTGTTTCCAGCGATTCAACTCAACCGCAGCGGCACCCGCCGCGAAGAGTTGCTGATGCAGCCCGAAATCCTGCAAAAAACCCGCATCCTGCGCCAGTTCATCTACAACATGGACGAAATCGAGTCCATGGAACTGATGCTCAAGAACATGAAGTCCACCAAAACCAATGTCGACTTCTTTGACCTGATGCGGCGTGGCGGGTAAAGCGTGGCATAATCCACAGCTTTGCGAAAAGTGTGCCGAAATGGTTTGGCAAGGCTGTTGCAGTTGATCAAAGGACCCCCATGAAAGAAGGCATTCACCCCAATTACCGCGAAGTCTGTTTTGTTGACCTCTCCAACGGCTTCAAATTTGTCACACGATCCTGTGCCAACACCAAAGAAATGGTGAAGATGGACGACGGTCGCGAATTGCCCTTGTACAAGCTCGACACCTCCAGCGAATCCCACCCCTTCTACACCGGCACGCAAAAGTCGGTGGACACCATGGGTGGTCGCGTGGAGAAATTCCGCAACAAGTACAAGACGGCCGCCAAATAACAGGCCCCAACGCCCACCCAAAAGCAGCACGGGATGACCGCGCTGCTTTTTTTATGGGTTTTGTGACAGACTTGAAGCCCTACCCCCAATTCCTACCACTGTGAAAACGCCAAGCCCCGCCATCGTTGCCCAAAGCGGCGTGCGCCGTTTGCCGCGCTGGGGTTTGATGCTCTTGTGTGCCGCCTATGTATTGCCTGGGTTTTTGGGGCGCGACCCCTGGCGACCTTGGGACATGGCCGCTTTGGGCCAAATGCTGGCCTTGGTCCAAGGCGATAGCCCATGGTGGCAACCCCATCTGTTGGGTTCCCCCCCCGAGTTGGATGGCTTGCTGCCTTTTTGGTTGGGCGCATGGTCGATGGCATGGGCCCAGGCTTGGATCTCGCCTTTGATCGCTGCCCGTCTGCCATTCATCGCCGTGGCAACCTTGGTTTTGGTGATGACCTGGAATGCCATCGATGCACTGGCCCGCAGCCCCCAGGCCCAACCCGTGAGCTTTGCCTTTGGCGGTGAAGCACGCCCCAAAGACTACGCCAGGACACTGGCCGATGCAGGCCTGCTGGCCTTGGTGGCCACCTTGGGATTGGCCCTGCCTTTGCATGAAACAACGCCAATGTTGGTGCAACTGGGCGGTTGCAGTGCCTTGTTCATGGGCGTGGCCTTTTTGCGCACCCAAGCCTGGCCTGGCAGTGCGTTTGCCATCGCCGGTCTCTTCACCTTGGCCCTGAGTGGTGCGCCTTCGCTGGCCATTCTCTTGGGCTTGGCCGTGCTGTGTTTGGTGGTGTGGTCGCCAGAATTGAAATCAAACCACCGCATCCGACTGGCCTTGCTGTGGTTGATGGCCTTGGTGCTGCTGGCCGCACTCGCCCAGGGATTGGATTTGTGGCGGTGGCGGTTGCGCGATTGGCACCACCCCTGGGCCGATGTGCGCAGCCTGATGGAGTTGATGCTGTGGTTCACCTGGCCCTGCTGGCCCTTGGCGCTGTGGTCTTTGTGGAGTTGGCGACGGCAATGGGGTCGCCAATGGTCACTGCATGTGGTTTGGCCGCTCACCATGGTGGTGATCGTCAGCTTGACCAGCATCTTCACCACGGCATCCGAACGCACCTTGCTGCTCGCCTTACCGGCTTATGCCGCCCTGGCCTCTTTTGCCCTGCCAACCCTGCAACGCAGCGTCACCGCTTTGATCGACTGGTTCACACTGCTGTTTTTCTCTGGCTGCGGCATCATCATTTGGGTGGTTTGGCTGGCCATGCAAACCGGCTGGCCGCCTCAACCTGCGGCCAATGTGGCCCGCTTGGCCCCAGGCTTTGCGCCGTCTTTTGAATGGATCCCATTTCTGCTGGCCTTGATGGGCACCGCCTCATGGTGTTGGCTGGTGCATTGGCGTGTCGGTCGCCACCGAACGGCTTTGTGGAAAAGCCTGGTCTTGCCATCGGCGGGGGCAGCCCTGTGCTGGCTGTTGTTGATGACGCTGTGGTTGCCCTTGCTCAACTACGCGCGCAGTTACCTGCCTTTGGTCAACCAAGTCAAACAAGTCATCCCCGCCGATGCCTGCATGGCTGTCCAAGGTTTGACCACGGGTCAATTGGCCGCCTTGAAATGGCACGGCCCTTGGAAATTACACAACTTAACCGTCAAAAACGAATGCCCTTGGCTGTTGGTGGATGCCCAATGGGCCGCTCAAGCGCAAAACGCGCCCCAGCTCCAAGCATGGTCGCCCGTTCAAAAGGTCAATCGGCCCACACGCACCTATGAAAACTTGCTGATCTATCGGCGCAATGCATCTGCGGCTGAAAACCGTTTGACACCATGAATGAACGGCGCTTGATCGCAGGGAATGCGGCCACCGTCTTCGTTGGGCAAATTGCGGTCATGGGTTTTGGTGTGACCGACACCTTGGTTGCGGGGCGTGACTCGCCCGAGGCCTTGGCGGCCTTGTCGGTTGGCTCGTCGATCTACATCACCGTTTTTGTCGCACTGATGGGTGTGCTGCAAGCCCTGCTGCCCATCTTGAGTGAACACGTTGGGGCCGGTCGCAAACAGGCCATTGGCCATTGCTTTGAGCAAGGTTTGTACATCTGCGGTTTGCTCAGCCTGGTGGGGGCCTTGTTGTTGTGCCATCCGCAAGCCATCCTTCAATGGACCGAGGTGCCGGATGCATTGCAGACCGTGGTGCAAGACTATTTGTTCATTTTGTCGTGGGCACTGGCACCGGCTTTGTTGTTTCGCATGTTCAGCACCTTGAACCAAAGCCTGGGACACCCCCGTGTGGTCACGCTGATCCAAGTCATCTCCTTGGCGGCAAAAATTCCCTTGTCCATCGTTTTGGCATTGGGCTGGGGCGATCACATGGGCATGGGTTTGCAGGGCTGTGCATGGGCCACTTTATGGGTCAACTTGGCCATGCTGTTGGCCATGGTGGGCCTGCTGGTTTGGGCACCCATGTACCGCGCCTTGCGCATCGGCTCGCCATGGCGCCGTCCCGATTGGTCCACCATGCGCCCGATGTTGGCGATGGGACTGCCCAATGGTTTATCGCTGTTGGTCGAAGTGTCCTCGTTTGCGTTCATGGCCTTGTTCATTGCCCGCATGGGCAACTTGCCCTTGGCCGCCCACCAGATCGCATCCAATGTGGCCACTTTGCTCTACATGGTGCCCTTGTCTTTGTCGATCGCCATCAGCGCCAGGGTGAGCTACTGGATTGGCGCTGGGCAAGAGGCCCAGGCACTGGCTGTGCAGCGTTTGGGCATCCGCATGGTCGCCTTGTGTGCCCTGTCATTGGGCTTGTTGGTGTGGCTTTGCCAACAACCCCTGGCCGGTTTGTACACACAGCAAGCCGAGGTGTTTGCCATGGGCAGCCGCTTGCTGGGCTGGTTGGCCTTGTTTCACTTGGGCGATGCCATGCAGGCCCTGGGCATGTTCTTGCTGCGCTGTCGCAAAGTGACATTGGCCCCATTGCTCATTTACGCCTTGATGCTCTGGGGCTTGGGTTTGGGTGGGGGGCAATGGCTGGCTTACCACGGCACCCCCTGGAGCGCGCCTTTGAACGACCCCATGGCCTTTTGGCTCAGCAGCAGCTTGGCATTGGCCCTGACAGCGGCCACTTTTTTATGGCTGCTTCAGCGGGTCACGCGGCCAGAGCCCCGTCACTGAGGCCGCGCAAACGGGCGGCAGGAAACACCAGTTCAAACCGAGATCCGTGGCCAAGTTGGCTGTCGATGCGCAACTCGCCACCGTGGCGCTGCATCACATGCTTGACGATGGACAAACCCAGACCTGTTCCACCTGAGTCACGCGATCGGCTGCTGTCGACCCGGTAAAAACGCTCGGTCAAACGCGACAAATGCTCTGGCGCAATACCTGGCCCCGAATCTTTGACCGATAAGCACAAACATCCACGGCCATCAATGCGTGCAGCCGCTTGCACCAAGCCGCCAGCTGGGGTGTAGCGCACCGCGTTGCTGAGCAAGTTGGACCAAGCGCTTTGGATCTCCGATGGAATGCCCACCAACACCAACCCGTCGCATTCAGTGGGGAATTGAAAATCCAATTGCTGTTCCGGCAAGGCAAACAAGACCGCTGACAAAGACCGGGCTTCATGCTGAGCCTGATTCCACAGCGATTGAAGCCCCACCGATTGATCATCGCCTGGCAACGGGCTGCCTTCCAAGCGCGACAAGATCAACAGGTCTTCCACCAAATTTTTCATGCGCTGTGAATGACCCGCCATCAAATCCAAATAACGCTTGGTTTCATGCGGCTCCAAACTCAAAGACTGCATGGTCTCGACAAATCCAGCAATGACGGTCAAAGGCGTGCGAATTTCATGCGACACATTGGCCACAAAATCACGCCGCATCGCCTCGGCCTGCTCCAAAGCGGTGATATCGCGGGTCAACATCAGCTTTCGACCCTCGCCGTAGGGGTGCAAACGCACCGCTATTCGAACAGGGCGTTGGGGCTTGTCGTCGCGCCCAGCAATCACCACATCGTGGCTGAAATCAGCCACCGACTGGTACTTCAAAAATTCAGGGCTGCGCAACAAATTGGTCAATACCTGCTGCTGATCCCGCAGCACATCGATCCCCAAGTGTTGCGCCACGGTTTGGTTGGCCCACTCGATCTTGCCCTCTTGATCGAGCAACAACACGCCATTGGGAGAGGCTTGGATAGCTGCCAAAAAATCACTCAAACGCTGCTGGCTCAGCGCAAGTTTGCGGTCCCCGTCACGGTGCATGCGCCAAACGCGGTCGGTCACCTCGCCCCACAGACCCCAGGTATGCGGCACGGGGTCTTGGGCAGACTGTTGCAACCAATGCAAGACACGCTGTCCGCGCCTGGCATCCAACACCCACCAACAAAAAGCCGCCAGGGTGACCCCCAAAAAAGCGCCAGGCCACTGGTAGCTCAAGGCCCCCAGCACAGCGCCTGCCAGCATAAAAAACGCGAATGAAATGAAACGTCCCAGCACATCAACCCTCAGTTGGGCCGATTGTCGTTCAACGCACTGCCATCACCCGCGGGCACGGTCAAACGGTAGCCGGCACCGCGAACCGTTTCCACCATCAAGCCAGCCGAGCCCAGCGCTTCGCGCAGGCGCTTGATGTGCACATCCACCGTGCGCTCTTCAATGAAGACATGGTCGCCCCACACCTTGTCCAGCAACTGTCCCCGGCTGTGGACCCGCTCGGCATGGTGCATCAAATAACTCAATAACTTGAATTCGGTAGGGCCCAGTTTCAGCACCTGGTCCTGAAAGCTCACCCGGTGGGTGGCCCCATCCAACACCAAATCACCCACTTGGATGCGCTCTGTGGTTTGTTCTGGCGAGCGCCGCCGCAACACAGCGCGGATGCGGGCCACCAATTCTTGGGTGGAAAAGGGTTTGGTGATGTAGTCATCCGCACCCGCATTCAAGCCCGACACTTTGTCGGGTTCATCGCCTCTGGCAGTCAACATGATGATGGGAATGGCTTTGGTGCGGGCATCATTGCGCCACTTCTTGGCCAAGGCCAGGCCCGACTGGCCAGGCAACATCCAGTCCAACAAAATGACATCGGGCAACACCGCATCGATTTCGAGCTGAGCGGCCTCTCCGTCAACCGCCCAAATGGGGGCAAACCCGTTGTGCTTGAGGTTGACCGAAATCAACTCTGCGATGGAGGATTCGTCTTCGACGATCAATACCTTGGGCAACCGCATGCTCAGCGCACCACCGATTCCACTTCGGCCAATGAGGTGTGCCGCACATCGGCCCCTTTGACAATGTAGATGATGAATTCAGCAATGTTTTTCGCATGGTCACCAATGCGCTCAATCGCCTTGGCCAAAAACAACAGGTCCAAGCTGGGGGAAATGGTGCGCGGATCTTCCATCATGTAGGTGATGAGTTTGCGCACAAAACCGTCGAACTCTTGGTCGATCAAATCATCTTCTTTCAAGATCACCAAGGCCGTTTGCACGTCCAATCGGGCCAGCGCATCGAGCGCCTTGCGCAGCAGGCCAGAAGCCAACTCGGAAGCCACTTTCAACTCAGAACTGGGCAAAGCGCGTGCAGCCCCGCTTTCAATGATGGACTTGACCATGCGGGCAATTTTTTCGGCTTCATCGCCCACCCGCTCCAAGTTGGCAGTGGTTTTGGACAGGGCCATGAGCAAACGCAAATCGCGCGCGGTGGGTTGGCGACGGCCAATGGTGGATGCGATATCGTGATCGATTTCGACCTCCATCAAATTGACTTTTTGCTCTGCCTCGATCACCGCATTGGCCACCTCAATGTTGAAGTGCGACAAGGCGTAAATGGCTTGTCGGATTTGCGCTTCGACCAAGCCCCCGAGTTCCATCACCCGCGAAGAAATGCCGTGCAATTCGTTGTCAAACTGGCTAGATAAGTGCTTGTCCATGGTTTGCCTTTGTGTCAGCCGAAACGGCCGGTGATGTAGTCTTCTGTCTCTTGGCGGTTGGGTTTCATAAAGATGGCTTCGGTTTGGCCAAATTCAATCAACTCCCCCAGGTACATATAAGCCGTGTAGTCAGAAACCCTGGCAGCTTGTTGCATGTTGTGGGTGACGATGACCACGGTGTATTCATTTTTCAGCGTGCTGATCAACTCCTCCACCTTGCCCGTGGAAATGGGGTCCAAGGCAGAAGTGGGTTCATCGAGCAACAGCACAGATGGCTTGACCGCGATGCCACGCGCAATGCACAGGCGTTGTTGCTGACCGCCCGACAAGGACAAGCCGCTTTGGCCCAGCTTGTCTTTGACCTCATTCCAAATGGCGGCTTTGGTCAAGGCCCACTCGACCCTGTCGTCCATTTCCGAACGGTTGAGCTTTTCATAAAGCCGCACACCAAAAGCAATGTTGTCGTAGATGGACATAGGAAATGGCGTGGGCTTTTGAAACACCATGCCCACGCGTGCGCGCAGCAAGTTGAGGTCTTGACCGGGATCCAAAATATCTTGGCCATACAACTTGATTTGGCCTTCTGCACGTTGCCCAGGGTACAGGCTGTACATGCGGTTGAAGGTGCGCAACAGGGTTGACTTGCCGCAACCCGATGGCCCAATGAAGGCCGTGACCTTGTGCTCGGCAATGGTCAGATCGATGTCCTTCAGGCCTTTGAACGACCCATAGTAGAAGCTGAGATTTTTCACCTCAATAGCTGTTTTTTCAGCAACGGTGTTCGAGTTTGGCATGCAGAGGACCCCTTCAATCAGGATGGTGTTTTGTTGCGGAAAAAGACACGCGCCAATATGTTGAGGAACAAGACGGTCAAGGTGATGAGCAAAGCCCCACCCCAAGCCAAGCGCACCCAGTTGTCGTAGGGGCTCATCGCAAATTGGAAGATCACCACCGGCAAATTGGCCATGGGCGCATTCATGTCCAAAGAGAAAAACTGATTGTTCAGCGCGGTGAACAACAAAGGTGCTGTTTCACCGCTGATGCGCGCCAGCGCCAGCAACAGGCCAGTGATCACACCCGTTTGGGCCGCCCGCAAGGTGATGAAGGTGGCCACTTTCCAACGGGGTGCACCCAGCGCAAAAGCCGCCTCGCGCAAACTGCCAGGGACCAACCGCAACATGTTTTCGGTGGTGCGCACCACCACCGGGATGGCGATCAAGGACAAAGCCATGGAGCCCGCCCAACCCGAGAAATGTTTCACATTGGCCACCAAGATGGCATACACAAACAAACCCAAGACGATGGACGGCGCAGACAACATGATGTCTGTCACAAAACGGGTCACGCTGGCGGTTTTGCTTTGATCGCCGTATTCGGCCAAATAAACCCCAGACAAAATGCCAATCGGTGTGCTGACCAAGGCCGTCACCAACACCATCATCAAACTGCCCACGATCGCATTGGCCAAACCGCCGCCCTCCGAACCAGGGGCGGGGGTGGATTGGGTGAACATGGCCCAGTCCAACGATTGCAAGCCGTTTTTAAACAGCACAAACAAAATCCACAGCAAGACAAACAAGCCCAAGGCCATGGCCATCATGGACAGGGTCAGCCCCAATTGATTGGCCCAACGGCGGCGTTTGTAAATGTTCAAGTCCATTTTTTTCGCCTTAAGTTTTTGCGCCTTTGGACTTCTCAGCGCGCAGCATCATCCATTTGGCCAGTGACAACACCACAAAAGTGATGACAAACAACAGAAAACCCAGGGCAAACAAGGTTGACAAATGGAAGTCATCGGCCTCGCCGAATTCATTGGCCAAGGTGGATGCAATTGAGGTGCCGGGGGAAAACAAGGAGGCGCCTAATCGCTGGGAATTACCGATGACGAATGTCACGGCCATGGTTTCGCCCAGCGCCCGCCCCAATCCAAGCATGATGCCGCCGATCACACCTTTTTGGGTGTAGGGCAACACGATGTTGCGCACCACTTCCCAGGTGGTGCAACCGATGCCGTAGGCCGATTCGCGCAACACAGGCGGGACGATTTCAAACACATCGCGCATCACCGCCGCGATAAATGGCAAGATCATGAAGGCCAACACAATGCCAGCGGCCAAAATACCAATGCCATTCATGGCCCCACCAAACAATGAGCTGAAGATGGGCATTTGGCCCAAGGTGGATTGCAACGCGGGTTGCCCATATTCGGCAAACAATGGGGCGAACACAAACAATCCAAACATGCCATAAATGATGGAAGGCACGGCCGCCAGCAACTCAATGGCCGTGCCCAAGGGCCTGCGCAAAGACACGGGGCATGTTTCGGTCAAAAACACGGCGATGCCAAACGACAGAGGCACCGCGATGACCAGGGCGATCAATGCGCTCATCACGGTTCCAAAAATCGCAATGGCCGCACCAAACTCTTCGTTGATGATGTCCCACTCCACGCGCCAAATGAAGCCAAGCCCAAATTTTTGCAAGGCTGGCCAGGCATTGATGACCAGGGAGACCAAAATACCCATCAAAGCCACCAGCACCAGCAGCGAAAACCCCATGGTGATGGCATGGAACAAAACGTCTTGCAAGCGCTGGCGTTTGGCCACGGTCAAACGCGAAGCCACACTCACCGCCTGCGGTTCGGTTGGGGGACTCAACACGGGGCTTTCGGATGTGGCCATGGTGAACTTTGTGGGGGTCAATGGACCCAAATCAAGCCGAGCGAACGATTTGACTTGGGTGTTTCAGTTGGAAAGACAAAATTACTTGGCAATCTGCGTCCAAACACGCTCGCGGATTTGCTTGGTCAAGGCATCGGGCAGGGCCACGTAGTCCAAGTCAGCGGCCATTTGCTTGCCGTTTTTGAACGACCAGTCAAAAAACTTCAAAGCTTCTTGGGCCAAGCTTTTGTCAGACGGGTCCTTGTACATCAAAATGAACGAGGCGGTGCTGATGGGCCAGCTGTTGGCACCTTTGGCATTGACCATCGACACACCCATGCCCGGCACGCTGAACCAATCGGCACCGGCGGCTGCGGCTGCAAAGGTCAAGTCATCCGGGCTGACATACTTGCCATCGGCGTTGAGCACTTGCATGAAATTCATGTTGTTTTTCTTGACGTAGGCATACTCCACATAACCAATGGCGCCTTTGACCCGGGTGACGTTGGCGGCCACACCCTCGTTGCCTTTGCCACCGACAGAAGAGGCCGCCGGCCATTTGACGGCTGCGCCCTTGCCCACGGTATCGGACCAATCTTTGCTCACGGTGGACAGGTAATCGGTCCAATTGAAGGTGGTGCCAGAACCATCCGCACGGTGCACCACGGTGATGGCTTGATCGGGCAGGTTTTTACCGGGGTTGAGGGCCACGAATTTGGGGTCGTTCCACTTGCTGATCTTGCCCATGAACATTTCGGCCAACACAGGGCCACTGACGCGCAACTCGCCGGGCTTGAAACCGTCCAAATTGAGCACGGGCACGGTGCCGCCAATGATGGCGGGGAACTGGACCAAACCATCTTTGTCCAACTCCTCGCTCTTCAAAGGCGCATCGGTGGCACCAAAGGTCACGGTTTTGGCGCGGATTTGACGGATACCACCCGAAGAACCAATGGATTGGTAGTTCAAACCCTTACCGGTTTCTTTTTTATAGGCTTCTGCCCATTTCGCATAGATGGGGTAAGGAAATGTGGCACCTGCGCCCGTGATGTCAGCGGCCAGCGCCGACAGACCCAACGCGGATATGCCAATGGCCACCAAGCAAGATTTCATATTCAACATGTCAAATCCTTGTTCAAAGTCAAACCCATACCGTTTTGTAAAGCCATGCATTGCATGGACTGCTCAAACTTTAAGGTCGGATTGTGACAATTCGGTGAAAATCAGGCCTGGGTCTTTTTTTCGGCCTGACGCTAAAACCGTGACTGCCACGCCTTTGTCACTGATTCTCAACAGAGAAGTCTTAAACTCCAACCCCTCTGTACATTTGTACAGCCATTTTCCAGCCCCTCTCCCCTCAACCGAATGTCTCCACCTGAATTACTTGCCGCCATTGACCTGGGATCGAACAGTTTCAGAATGGAGTTGGGCCGCATGGAACATGGCCAATTGGTGCGCTCCGACTACCTGAAAGAAACTGTCCGCCAAGGCGGTGATTTGGATGAGCACCGCAACCTCAGCTTGGCGGCCATGGAGCGCGGCTGGGATTGTTTGGCCCGGTTTCGCGAACGCATCCATGGGTTGAAAGCCCACCAAGTGCGTGCCGTGGCCACCCAGACCCTGCGCGAAGCCCGCAACCGGGATGTGTTTTTGCGCAAAGCCCATGAAATTCTGGGTCACCCGATCGAAATCATTTCGGGGACCGAAGAGGCCCGGTTGATCTACATCGGCGTGAGCCAGTTTCTGCCCAACGATGGTGAGCGGCGCTTGGTGATTGACGTGGGGGGCCGCTCCACCGAAATGATTTTGGGCCAAAACCGCGAACCGGTGACCATGAATTCCTACCGTGTGGGCAGCGTTTCGTGGTCGCAAAAATACTTTGGCCAAGGCCAATTCACCGCCCAGGCCTTCGCCCAGGCCAAGGTGGCTGCTCAGGCCGTGCTGGAAGAAGCCTTGGCCGCCTACCCGCATGACCTGTGGGACAAAGCCTATGGGGCATCTGGCACGGTGGGCGCGGTGGCCGATGTCCTCCAAATGGCGGGATGGACACCTGGCGAAATCAGCCGCGATGGTTTGGCATGGCTGATTCAATGCGCGCAAGCGGCGCAGCACTTCAGCCGCTTGCGCCTGGAGGGGCTCAAGGAGGACCGCAGGGCGGTCTTGGGCGGGGGCTTGGCGGTGCTGTCGGCCTTGTTCGAGCAGTTTGACATCGATGCTTTGCATGTGGCCCAAGGGGCTTTGCGACATGGTGCCATGTATGAATTGGCCGAGCGCGACCACAGTGGCATGGACATCCGAGATGCTTCTGTGCACCGTTTGGCCGAAAAATTTGGCGTGGATCGCCAACAATCGACCCGCGTCAAAGCGGTGGCTGAGCAACTCCACGCCATGATGGACATGCCCAGCAAGCCCGTGACAGAACGGGCGCAACGCAAGTTGGCTTGGGCCGGTGAGCTGCATGAGATCGGTTTGTCCATCTCACACAGCGACTATCACAAGCACGGCGCATACATTTTGGACCATGCCGATGTCATGGGTTTCAGCCAACCAGAATTGCATCGCCTCAGCCTGCTGGTGCTGGGTCACCATGGCAAGTTGCGCAAACTCGACATCGACTTTGAAGATGTGCAAGTCGTGCAACAACTTTTGGCATTGCGCATGGCGGTCATCTTGTGCCACTCGCGCCGCGACCCCGCCATGCAAGGGCTTCAGTTGCGCTGCGTTCCCAGCGAAAAGCTGTTTGAGTTTTCTTGCCCAGAGAATTGGACCGAGCGTTTTCCGCAATCGCACCATTTGATCCGCCAAGAAATCGATGCCTGGCAAAAAACCCCGTGGACCTTGAAACTGCGCTTGGTGTCGCCCAAGAGCTGATGGGATGCCGCGCTCGCCCTCTGGGATGAGCTTGCCAACAGGGGCCAGACGCAGGCCATGAAAGCCCTGGGAAAAACGTGACCGAACGCAACATCCGCAGCTTTGAAGGCCGCCAACCATGCAGCGAGAGCAAATACAAAGTACACATCAGGCTCGGTACCCGATAAACGATTAAAATACGACCTGCACACCCAATCAATTTCATTCCCATGACCCTCAGTTGGGTGCACAGGTAGGCGAGCACAAGGAAATCTTCTAGAGACATGGCCACAGACGACACCACCAAAATCACTCAAGACGGTCTCCGATACAAATCGAAAAAAGGCGGTTCCCCTTTTGGCACCACCGGTTTGGCTGGCAGCACCATGAGCTGCATCAAATGCGGTCTGCACAAACCCAGGGCATCAGGGACATTTCGCAAGCTGTTGGGAACCAGCATGTTTGTTTGTCTCGACTGCAAACCCGCCAAACCCCCCGAGTCGGCATGAACAATCACAAGGGTTAACCCTTGTGATTGCAGACTTCCCTCCCCCGGGCCATCGGGTCATTGACCGCTACCGATTGACCCCAGCCGCTGACGGTGTTTCAATGCTCACCTGAACTTGAGCTTGAAAAACCCATGAAACAACCCCATCAACTGCGCAGCGCCAGGTGGTTTGCGCCGGACGACTTGCGCTCATTTGGTCACCGTTCACGGGCCATGCAAATGGGCTATGCCCCCCAAGACTGGGCGGGCAAACCGGTGATCGCGATCATCAACACCTGGTCCGACATCAACCCCTGCCACACCCATTTCAAGCAACGGGTGGAAGATGTCAAACGAGGCATTTTTCAATCGGGCGGCTTTCCTTTGGAATTGCCCGCCATCTCCTTGGCCGAGGCCTTTGTGCGGCCCACCACCATGCTCTACCGCAATTTGCTGGCGATGGAGGCTGAGGAATTGATCCGCAGCCACCCGATCGACGGCGCTGTGCTGATGGGTGGCTGCGACAAAACCACACCCGGGCTGCTGATGGGCGCGATCTCGGCTGGCGTACCGTGCATTTACCTGCCCGCTGGGCCCATGCTGCGCGGCAATTGGCAGGGGCAGGCCTTGGGCTCGGGCTCTGATGCCTGGAAATACTGGGACGAGCGACGCGCCGGGAAAATCAGCGACACGCAATGGCTGGGCATTGAAGGCGGCATTGCGCGCAGCCACGGCACTTGCATGACCATGGGCACGGCGGCCACCATGATGGGCATCGCTGAAGCCTTGGGCATGACCTTGCCCGGCGCATCGAGCATTCCTGCCCCAGATGCCAACCACCCCCGCATGGCTGCCGCTTGTGGCCGACGGATCGTCGAGATGGTTTGGGAAGACCTCACACCCGCCCAATTGCTCACCCCGGCCCATTTCAAAAACGCCATCACCGTGGCCATGGCCATGGGTTGCAGCACCAATGCCATCATCCATTTGGTGGCCATGTCGCGCCGAGCCGGTGCGGCTTGCACAGTCAGCCTCGATGACTTTGACAGCGCCAGCCGCAAAGTGCCGGTGATTGCCAACATCCGCCCCAGCGGCGACACCTATTTGATGGAAGATTTTTATTACGCTGGCGGCATGCCTGCGCTGATCAAAACCCTGGCCAGCCATTTGGACATGGATGCCATGACCGTCAATGGCCACACGCTGGGCGACAACGTGGCCGATGCCGAGGTTTTCAACACCGATGTGATTCGCCCCTTGGACCGCCCGCTGTATGCCGAAGGTGCCTTGGCGGTTTTAAAGGGCAATATTGCCCCCTCTGGTGCCGTCATCAAGCCCAGCGCTTGTGCCCCCCATCTGCGCCAGCACACCGGACCGGCCTTGGTGTTTGACAGCTACCCCGAGATGAAAGCCGCGGTGGACGACGAAAACTTGGCGGTGACCGCCGACCATGTGCTGGTGCTGCGCAATGCAGGCCCCCAAGGGGGACCGGGCATGCCCGAATGGGGCCAACTGCCGATTCCGCGCAAACTCATCGCCCAAGGTGTGCGCGACATGGTGCGCCTGTCCGATGCACGCATGAGTGGCACCAGCTATGGGGCTTGCATCTTGCACGCCTCCCCCGAAGCCTTCATCGGCGGACCCTTGGCCTTGGTTCAAAACGGCGACCTGATCACGGTGGACGTGCCTGCCCGGAAATTGCACCTGCATGTCTGTGACGAAGAGCTGGCCCAGCGGCGCGCCCAGTGGCAAGCGCCTGCACCGCGCTACGAGCGGGGCTATGGCTGGATGTTTGCACGCCATATTTTGCAAGCCGATCAGGGCTGTGACTTTGACTTTTTGGAGACCGCCTTTGGCGGCCCGGTCAGCGAACCAGCGATTTACTGAACCTCCACGGACCACAAAGGACATTTATGAAATGGGTTACGCGTGATTTTGTGCACCTGGACCGGGTGGCCTCGCCTTGGTTGATCAAGCGTTTTGTGGACCCCCAAGCTGAGTTTGTGTTCGTGCCTTGGGGCCAAGAAAACACCCGGCCCAGCGATGCCATACCCTTTGGACTGCCCGGGGTGGAGTTGGGTTCGCACGATGAACATGGCACGACCTTCGAGAAGATCGTTCGCAAATACGCGCTCACCGATGCGTCTTTGCACGACATCGCCGCGATCATCCACGCTGGCGTGGACCATGTGGTCCACCATGCCAAGGCCGGGCCCGACGACCGCTGGGGCCAAATTGCCGTGGGGCTGTTGGCGGTGGCCGAAGGCCTGATCTTGCAGCATGAGTCAGACGACGACATCTTGAAAGCCAGCTTTCCCATCTACGACGCTTTGTATGCCAACTTGCGGGCCCACGCGCTGGTCAAGGCGCAAAATTTACAAACGCCTGCCAACCAAGGTTTGGGCCCCACATTGCCCACCCGTTTTCTGCGCCAAGTGCTGAAAAACGCCGGCTGACCGCAAAGTCACAGGCAACGCCTCTTCTTGCGAGGCCCTGTTTAGATGGGTATTCAAACCATGATCAACTGGGCTTGGCCCAGGGCATGGGTTGGGCATTGAGGCCCCAGTACAAACTTTTTTGCCGGGTGTACTCCCATATGCCTTGGCGGCCTTTTTCGCGCCCCACCCCACTCATCTTCAAGCCGCCAAACGGGGTGCTGATGGAAAACACCTTGTAGGTGTTGATCCACACCGTTCCGGTTTGCAAGGCACTGCCCAAACGCCAAGCGGTTTTGTAATCTTGGGTCCAAATGCCCGCGGCCAATCCATAGGGGTTGTCATGGCATTGGTCGAGCAAATCTTGTTCGCTGTGCCAGGGCAACAAGGCCAAAACGGGGCCGAATATTTCCTCTTGGCACATGCGTGCTGTGTTGGGCAAACCTTCGATCACGGTTGGCAAGAAGTAACTGCCACGCTCATACACAGGGCCCTGCGGGCGCGCACCACCATGCAGCAACTGACCGCCCTCGGACAAGCCCAATTGCACATAGCGTTCCACTTCAGCACGGTGGGCTTGGTGGATCAATGGGCCCATTTGGGTGCGTTCGTCGGCCGGATCGCCCACCCGCAAAGCGCGCACGCCGTCCAGCAAGCGGCGGCGAAATTCGGCATACACCGAGGCATGGACAAAAGCGCGCGAGCCAGCGATGCACGACTCACCGGATGAACTGAAAATCCCATATAGAACACCGGCCACGGCATGGTCCAAATCGGCATCGGCGCACACGATGGTGGGCGACTTGCCGCCCAACTCCAACGAAGTGGGCATGAGTTTTTCTGCCGCCAAGCGGGCAATGCCCAAACCCACTTGGGTGCCACCGGTGAAGGCAATGCGCTGGACCAAGGGGTGTCGAACCAGTGCATCACCCACCACCGAACCCTTGCCAGGCAAGACGCTGAGCACACCGTCGGGCACACCTGCCTTTTGGGCAATGCGGGCCAATTCCAACGCCATTCGCGGGGTGATTTCAGCGGGTTTGATCACCACCGCACAACCCGCTGCCAAGGCAGGGGCGATTTTTTGCGCTTCACTGGCAATGGGCGAGTTCCATGGGGTGATGGCACCGACCACACCCAAGGGCTCATGCACGCTCATGGTGAGGAAGTCGCCCCGGGCGGGCGTGAGTTGGTCCTCCCAGGTTTCACAAGCCGCTGCAAAAAACTGAAAGGTGCCGGCTGCACTGGCCACCAAGGCGCGGGTTTCGTTGATGGGCTTGCCGTTGTCCAGCCTTTGCCAATGCGCCAAAGCTTCGGCCTGTTCACGAATGCCCGCTGCGATGCGGTAAAGAATGGCGGCGCGTTCATGCCGCTTGAGCTGGGCCCAAGCGGGTTGCAAGCGTGCTTTTTCGGCGGCCTGAACGGCCTCGTCCACATCGCTGGCCGAGGCGGCATGCAACTGGGCCACCACGCTGCCATCGGCGGGGTAATGCGTCTCATACGATGGACCAGAGGCATCGCGCCATTGGCCTGCAAAAAATGCGCTGAGTTTTTCGGTCATGTTGCCCCTTTCAAACCAAGTGACGCTTTCGCATCCAGTCGGCACACAAATCAACGGCTTGGTTCAGTAAATCGGGTTGCCCCACAAAATAATGATTCGCCCCTTGGATGGCCAACATGGTTTTGTCTTTGCTGGCAGAAGCCGTGTGGATGCGGTGGGTGTGGGGTTGGGGCACGGCATCATCGGCCGTGTGCTCGATGGACAGCATGGGTACGCTGATGCCCGCCGCGCAGGTTTCACCGTTTGCGTTGGTGTCGTCGGGTGACCATTGGGAAAGCCAAGAGCGCAAAGTGGAAAAGCGTGCCAAGCCCACCGGCCCGTTGTTGGCGGTCTCTGGCTCCCCCATGAAGCAAGTGCCGATGGGCCGGTCGTTCGGATCGAGCAAACCATCCAGAAAACGCGGCTCGGCCATGGTCCTGTGGGTGACAAAACCACGCTCCATTTCTTTGGTGCCGCTGCGGCGCAGTTTGGCCAAGGTGTCTTTGACCCATTCGGTTCGCCGACGGATGCGCGCCATTTGCGCTTGCCGATAGCGCAGCATGAACTCGGCGCTGTAGGGCGGCCGTACCGCAGGGTGGTAAATGTCCAATTCGGTGTCGCGCACATCGGGGTTGTTTTCGTCGGTGACGCTGGGGTCTATCCAATCGGCAAAGGTGATGGCGCGCGAAATATGCGCCGCCTGAAAAATAAAGGCATCGGCAGGCATCAGGCCAGCGGTGGTGATGTGACACGGGTCGCCCGCCGGGGTGTGGGTGATGCTGGGTTTTTCGGCTTGCGACTGGTAGAACAATGCCAATGAGCCACCGCCGGACCAACCGGCCAGCACCACTTTTTCATAGCCCCACACTGTTTTGGCATGGCGCACATATGCCCCCAAGTCGACCACCACGTTTTCCATCACCAAGGCACTGTCGTTGCGGGCATAGCGGCTGCCTGCGCACAAAACATGGAAGCCGGCTTGGGCCATGGCGCGCGGCATGGGCAATAACTGCAAAGTGGTGGCGGGGTGCATGTAAATCACCAAGGTGCGAGACGACACGCCCTTGGGCAAATAGCGAATGCCCTCCAGGTGCACGGTGCCCAAAGAACCGGCAAAACCATAGACCGATTTGAATGCCGCTGGCTCCGCAAAAGAGATGTGGACCCATTCAGCGCTGGTCTCGTGATGGGGTCGGCTTGGGTCGGCCATGGTGAGATTCCTTTGAATTTGAAAACAAGTGGCAGATGTTCAGCAAATACCTGGATCAGGCAAACAAGCGCTCAACGCCGCTGGGCCGTGAGTGCTTGCGTCAGTCCCAATGAACTGTCTTGGCCTTGCATTTGATGGCCATTCACCACCAGGCTGACGGTGTGAATGCTTTGATCGGGCGCAATGTATTGAAAGCTCAATCGGTCCGCTTTCAACTGGGCCCCCACCAAGGCCTGTGATTGACCGGCCAAGGTCATGGTGCCACCGATGCGTTGAAAAATTTGATCGAATCGCACGGCAAATGGGGCACCATTCATGGGCTTGAATGTCCATTCGCCAGCCACTTGGGCGGGCACCACCCACAGCATGGCCCGTGACCGGGCGGTTTGAACCACCGCATCGGGCTCCCACTCGACCATGTCAAAGTCATGCGAAACCACCCGGGTTCCGGGTTTCATTTTCAAAAGGGTGGGACGCAGTTGGTAATTGATCTCTGGCAACAGGTACATGGTGACCACCGTGGCCTGGCTGAAGTCGGTCTCAAAAATATCACCCTGGACCACGCGAACTTTGTCTTGAACCCCTGCCTCCACCACCTTGGTCTGGGCATAGGCCGCCAACTTGGGGTTGTACTCAATGCCCACGGCCCGGGCACCGCGTTGTTGGGCGGCAGTGATGGCGATCACCCCATCGCCCGCACCCAGATCGAACAGCAGGTCATTGGCCGTGACCTGGGCCATGTCCAACATCTTGTCCACCAACTCCTTGGGGGTTGGCAACCACATCACATCTTTGCCCATTTGACCCAGCACCGGTTTGTAGCTGACAGACGGGTCCGGGGTTTGGGCCAGACCGGGTGTTGTGCAGATCGCTGCGCAAACGCTCCAAAGGCAGACAAAACGCAAATATGGATTCACTTTTTCAAACACCCCAAGTTGGATTCAACGGTCCATCGCGGTCATTGCCATGGTGCACCAGCAATTCAGCCCCGATGTCGGACAGGGAAGACAGGCCACACAGTTGCATGGTGCGGATGAGCTCATCTTGCAACACCGCCAATGCGCGGTGCGCGCCTGCTTGACCAGCGGCCATGGCACCATACACCATGGCGCGGCCGATCAACACACCTTGCGCGCCCAAGGCCAGGGCTTTGACCACATCTTGCCCCCGGCGAACACCGCCATCCATCCACACCGGAATGCGGCCATTGACCGCTTTCAACACATCGGGCAGGGCATCGATGGAGGCCACAGCGCCGTCGAGTTGCCTGCCCCCATGGTTGGAGACCACCACGGCATCGCAGCCCATGGCGCAAGCACGTTGGGCATCTGCGGGGTGCAAGACACCTTTCAACACCAAGGGCCTGGGCCAGATGTCACGCACTTTTTGGAGCATCTCCCAATCAAAGGCGGTGTCGTGGTTGCGCCCCACCGACGAGGCCATGGCGCTGGCACTGCTGGTGGCTTGATTTTGGTCCAAGCCCACCAAGTTCTCCATCACCGGAAATGGCTGGCGCCACATCTGCCAACACCAAGCGGGTTTGCTGGCGAAATCCAACAGGTTGTGCGGCGTGAACCGAAATGGCACCGAAAAATGATTGCGACGGTCTCTCTCGCGCTTGCCCCCGACGGGCAAATCCACGGTGATGACCAAGGCCTCGTAATCGGCCGCCAATGCGCGCCGGATCAGGCTAGCAAAAAAATCTCGGTCCTTGAGCGTATAGGGCTGAAACCACAGGCGGCCTTGAACGGCGCGAGCGATGCGCTCGATCGATGCGGTGGCCGTGCTCGACAAAATGTAGGGGATACCGGCGGCCGCAGCCGCTTGGGCAATGGCCAGGTCGGCCCCCGGATGGCCATAGCCCAATGCGCCCGTGGGTGCGGTGGCCATGGGCCAGGCCATGCTGCGGCCAAACAGTTGGGTTTGGGTATTGACCTCGGACACATCGCGCAAGACCTGGGGGCGAAATCGCCACGCCTGGAAAGCGCTGCGGTTAGCGCGCAAAGTGACTTCGTCTTCGGCACCGCCGTCGAAAAAGTCAAACAAGGCGCGCGGCAATCGGCGCTGGGCGACCCTGCGCAAATCTTCAATGGAATAAGCTTCAGTCATGGCGATGGCGAAGTTGATGACCCGATCTGGGCCACATCGGTGCAAAACCGCATCGGTGGACCCGGATCAAGCCGCCACCGATGGGGGTGTCCACAACCAATCCAAACACCGGTAGTGGTCTTGCGCATCGCGTTGGCTGAAAATTTCAGAGCGCACCTGCGCTTGCACACCCTCGCAGTGGAAGTCCTCCCACAGGTGGCGCGACACCCATTGGACCCGCGCGGTTCGCAAAAAGCGGGCGCGTTCAAAGGCCTTGAAAGCCGCAGCCACATCGGTGCCGTGGGCCTGGATCTGTTGCGACATGCACACCACATCTTCAATGGCCATGCCAGCGCCTTGCGCCAAAGACTGCAAAGTGGCATGGGCTGCATCGCCCAACAAACAGACCCGGCCGTCGTGCCAGGTTCGAATGGGTTCGCGGTCTGCAATCGCCCAGCGCCGCTCCAGGTTCACCAAGCGGGCCACTTGCTGCGCCTCGGGCTGTGCCTGATCAAATAGGTTTTGCAGGTATGCGTTGTACGCCCCATCTTGGGTGGATGAGACATGTTCTGGCAAGCGCACGACCAACACCATATTGAGCAAACTGGCTTGGCGCAGCGGGTAATAAATCACATGCAAACCCGGACCTGCCCACATGGTGACGCTTTGGCGCTGCTGCACAAGGGCTGGTGCCTGGTCCATGGGGATCAGGCTGCGGTGAGCGACATAGCCCGACTCGCGGGGCACGTCCGTCGGGTGCATTTGGGCGCGCAAGCGCGATCGCAAGCCGTCACAGCCAATCACGGCGACCGCGTCGATCCGCTGGCCTTGGGCGGTTTCCAAGCTCACCCCGCTGGGGGTTTGTGCATAAGCCGTCACCGTGGTCGACTGGTTGAGTGAAATGTTCGGGTGCTGCTGACATGCCTTGAGCAGCAATTCGTGCATGTCCACCCGGTGGATCGCGATGTAGGGCTGCGATTGGTAGCGTTGAAAAAACGCCTCGGTTTGCAACGGGATGTGTGAGAGGGTTTGCCCAGTCAGGTAGTCATAGAGCAAAATTTCTTTCGGCATGTAAGAAGCTGCGCGCACCGCCTCCCCCACCCCCAAAGCATCCAACATGGGCATGACGTTGGGGCCCATTTGAACGCCGTAACCGATGGCCCCAATTTGGTCGGCTTGCTCAAGCAACTGAACCCGATGGCCTTGCCGACCCAGGGCCAATGCCATGGCCACACCCCCGATGCCCCCACCCACCACCACCAAGGGGTGCTGCGCTGTCAATGCACTGGTCATGCCCTGTCCTCAGTCACTGGCCACAATGCTGTTGCGTTTGATGAAAGCCGCATAAGCTTCCCGCTCTTTTTTCATGGAGGCGGCCAAACCCGCCAATGTTTCGATTTCCCCCACCAAGCCCTGGGATTCCAATTTGGCCGCAAAGCTGGCCGACTTGGTGATGGCTTGCAACTCGCGGTGCATGCGCTCAATCACCGCGACCGGCGTTCCCGTGGGTGCCACCAAACTGAATGAACTGTTGGTGCTGACATCGGGCATGCCGGCCTCGGCCAAGGTGGGCAAACCCGGCAGCAAAGGGGTGCGCTGCTCGCTGGCAATGGGAATGATTTTGCCGGCCTTGATCAAAGACAAAGCCGAGGCCACATCTGGAAAAAGAAAGTTCAACTGCCCTGCCAACAGGTCTTGATAGGCCGGTCCCACGCCTTTGTAGGGCACATGCAAAAACCGCGCGCCGGTTTTTTCTTCCAGCATGCGCACGCCCAAATAGGTGGTGCTGCCGGTGCCGGCCGATCCAAACGAGGTTTTGCCCGGCTCGCGTTTGCCAAGCTCGATCAACTCGGCCACATTGCGCGCTTTGGTGCTGGGGTGCACCACCAACACCAATGGGGCAAATGCCCGCATGATGGGCACAAAATCGCGCTCGGCATCGTAGGACAGGTTTTTGTACAGGCTGGCATTGATGGTCAGGGAGGTATTGGCCGACACCAAAAATGTGTGGCCATCTGGGGGCGACTTGGCCACCGCTGCGGCACCGATGTTGCCGCTGGCACCGGGCCGGTTTTCCACCACGAACTGCTGCTTGAGCACATCGCCCAAGGCCTGGGCCAGCATGCGTGCATACAAATCAGTGCCCCCGCCTGGCGAAGAGGACACGATCAAGCGCACCGGCCGGGCCGGCCAGGTCTCTTGGGCCCATGCAGAAAAGGGGGTTTGGCTGGCCAAACCCGCCAAACCCAGGGTGCCGCAGCGCAACCATTGGCGACGGCTGAGGGGAAGACGTTCAAAACTCATGCTGTGTGTCCATTCCATGGGGCTGCCCTGCATGCCACTGCAGCGGCCAAAGCCACGGCCCATGTGTGCTGGCTGGTGTTTTCATGCGGGGGTTGAGATGGGGTCATGTGTGACGGTGACCGACCTGGGTCTGGTTCGAATGATGCCTGACAAAACCAAGGCCGACAGACAGGGGTTTACCCATGGGCATTGGGTTTTGGACCGGCTGTCACCACGGCAACTCGGCGGGCTGGATCCAGCTGCGCACAAGCCCTTTCCCTGGTCATAATGAAGCGTTGACATCTTTGGCTTCCACCATGAAACACCTCACCATTTTGACCGGCGCTTCGCGTGGCATGGGTCTGGCTTTGGCCCAGCAACTGTGCCAACGACCCGGGGCCATTTTGTTGTGCATTTCGCGCCAATCTTCGCCACAACTGGAGGCCTGGGCCGCAGCCCAAGGGGCCAGCTTGTCGCAATGGCGGGCCGACCTGGCGCAACCCGTTCCCGTGGCCCAGCAACTGCTGACCTGGCTGCAGCAACAAGAGCCGGCCCAACTGGCCAGCGCTTGCCTGATCAACAACGCGGGGGTGATCGGGCATTTGGGCCCGTTAACCCCTCAAAATGACCAGGTTTTGCACACCACCTTGGCCATCAATTTAGAGGCCCCCATGCAGCTGACCGCTGCTTTTTTGAGCGCCACCCGTGCCTGGGCGGTGCCCAAAAAAATCGTCAACATCTCCTCTGGCCTGGGGCGACGGGCCATGGCTGGCAGCAGCATGTATTGCGCCAGCAAAGCAGGCCTGGACCATTACAGCCGCTGTGTGGCCCTGGAAGAGGCGACCCTGCCGCATGGCGCACGCATCGTGTCCCTGGCACCAGGGGTGATCGACACCGATATGCAAAGCGATTTGCGCGCCGGGGACAAAAACCAGTTCCCAGAGCGCGATAATTTTGTCAACCTCAAACAATCGGGTGCTTTGTCCACGCCCGAGCAAGCAGCCGCCCGCGTTTTGGCCTATTTGGATCGGGCCGATTTTGGAAATCAAGTGGTGGCCGATTCACGCGATGCGTGAATGCGGTGATCCCACGCTTCATCAAGGAGAGCAAACATGAACGAAGTCGTTGTTGTCAGCGCGGTGCGAACCGCCATTGGAACCTTTGGCGGCAGCCTCAAGGACATCCCCCCCACCGAATTGGGTGCCACGGTGGTGCGCGAAGCCCTCGCGCGTGGCAAAGTCAATGGCGCTGAAGTGGGCCACGTGGTTTTTGGCCACGTCGTCAACACCGAGCCCAAGGACATGTATTTGTCGCGCGTGGCCGCCATCCAAGCGGGCTGTGGTCAAGAAACCCCCGCCTTCAACGTCAACCGCTTGTGTGGCTCGGGCCTGCAAGCCATCGTCTCGGCGGCCCAATCCATCCAATTGGGCGACTGCGACATCGCCGTGGGTGGTGGTGCCGAAAACATGAGCCGCGCTCCTTTTGCCAGCTTGAACATGCGCTGGGGTTCGCGCATGGGCGACACCAAAATGGTGGACATGATGGTGGGGGCCTTGCATGACCCCTTTCAAACCATCCACATGGGGGTCACCGCCGAAAACATCGCCAAAAAATGGGGTATCAGCCGTGAGACCCAAGATACCTTGGCTTTGGAGAGCCACTTGCGGGCCGAGCGCGCCACCACCGAAGGCCGCTTCAAAGATCAAATTGTTCCGGTGATGGTCAAAAGCCGCAAAGGCGAAGTGGCCTATGACACCGACGAGCATTTCAGGGCCGGTGCCAAAGCGGAGGATTTCTCCAAACTCAAACCGGTGTTCATCAAAGAAAACGGCACGGTAACCGCCGGTAACGCCTCAGGCATCAACGACGCGGCAGCGGCCGTCTTGCTGATGAGTGCCAAAGCGGCCCAACAGCGTGGCCTTCAACCGATGGCGCGGCTGGTGGCCTACGCCCATGCGGGTGTGGACCCGGCTTACATGGGCATTGGCCCTGTGCCTGCGACCCAAAAAGCCCTGGCCAAAGCGGGCTTGAAAGTATCTGACCTGGATGTGATCGAGGCCAATGAGGCCTTTGCGGCCCAAGCCTGTGCAGTGACCCAAGATTTGGGGCTGGACCCGGCCAAGGTCAATCCCAATGGCTCGGGCATTTCATTGGGCCACCCGATTGGGGCCACAGGTGCGCTGATCACCGTCAAGGCTTTGCACGAGTTGCACCGCATCCAAGGCCGCTATGCCTTGGTCACCATGTGCATTGGTGGCGGTCAAGGCATTGCCGCCATCTTTGAACGGGCCTGAGCGCTTCGATGACCAACCCTTATTTGTATTGAATAAAGAGCCTGAACCATGTCTGAGATCGTGATCGACGAGAAGTACACCACCCCCAGCGAGCCCAGCCTGCACTGGGACGAGCACTTGGCGGTGGACATGGCCCACATGGATGAGACGCATGTGGAGTTTGTAGCCTTGCTGGGCCAGGCCCAAATGGCCTCGGATGAAGAGTTGATGGAACGCTATGAGGCCGTGCTGTTGCACACCCAAGATCATTTTGAGCGGGAAGACCGTTGGATGGCGCAAACCCAGTTTGGCCCTATGGGATGCCATGCCCAACAACACGACACCATCTTGCAGGTCATGCGCGAAGGCCTGCGCCGTGGCCGGGACTTGAACCAATTGCCCTTGGTGCGCCAATTGCTGCACGAGGTGGGCATGTGGTTTGAGCAACACGCCCAAACCATGGACGCTGGCTTGGCTTTGTACCTGAAAGCGGCCGAATTTGACCCTGAAACCGGCATCATGGCCAAGCCCGAGGCGGTCGCTTCAGCGCCTCAGTGTTGAGCCAGGCGTTCTCGGGCCAAAGCGGCACCGGCGACCAAGGCCTGTAATTTGGCCTGGGCGGTTGCTCGGCCCATCGGGGCCATGCCGCAGTTGGTGCAGGGGAACAAATGCTCTTTGCGCACAAACTGCAAGGCCCGCCCAATGGTGTCGGCCACCTCTTGCGGGGTTTCCACCGCATCGCTGGCCACATCGATCACGCCGACCATCACATCCTTGCCCGCTAGCAAAGCCATCAAGTCCATGGGCACATGGGAGTGCCAGCATTCCAAGCTGACCTGGTCAATGCGGCTTTTGGCCAGCGCCGGAAAGACTTTTTCATACTGCCGCCATTCCTGGCCCAAGGTGTTTTTCCAATCCACATTGGCCTGTATGCCGTAGCCGTAGCAAATGTGAACCGCCGTGGTGCAAGTCAGGCCTTGGGCGGCGCGCTCCAGGGCTTGCACGCCCCATTCAGCGGCATCCTCCATATACACATTGAAAGCCGGCTCGTCGAACTGGATGATGTCAATGCCATCGGCTTGCAAGGCCAAGGCTTCTTGATTGAGCAGTTCAGCAAACGCCATGGCCATTTTGATGCGGCCGTCTTTGCCTTCGCCGTAAAACCGATCGGCCACGGTGTCCACAATGGTCATCGGCCCGGGCAAGGTGAATTTGGTTTTGCGCTGGGTGTGGGCACGCAGCAATTGCGCTTCCATCGCATGGACCCGCCCCTTCAGGCGCAACGGGGCCACCACCTGCGGCACCATCGCGTCATAGCGGTTGTTGCGAATCCCCATCTTGACTTTGTTGGCGAAGTCAATGCCCTCAACCTGCTCCAAAAAGCCATGGACAAAGTGCTGCCGCGCTTGTTCACCGTCGCCAATGATGTCCAAGCCGGCATCTTCTTGGGCTTTGATCCACAACAGGGTTGCATCCGCTTTGGCCTGGTGCAGGGCCTGACCTTCTTGCTTCCATTGGGGCCACAGTTTCTCGGTTTCGGCCAACCACTCGGGCTTGGGCAAACTGCCCGCTATTGAGGTCAAAAACATGGGAATCCTTTCCATATCACCCGTGGGTCAAATCAGTGCGGCCTCGGCCTGGCTGGCGGCTGGCGATCTGCCCCAGGCAAACTCTTTGGCCAGTAACTCGTACGAACGGCGTTGGTGGACAGGGTCGTGCGTCCAGGTGATCACCACCACCTCGTCGATGTCCATGCGCTGGGCCAACGATTGGAGTTTGTGGGCCACCTGCGCGGCTGACCCCACCAAAGCATTGGCTTTGAGTTGTGCCAAGGCCAGTTGCTCGGCCGCGCTGTAGTCGCGTTCGGCCTGGTCTGGGGGCAGGATCGGGCCGATTCGCCCCAGGTTGCGGTCCATGCGCCAGCGGGCCCGGCTCTTGAACAAATGCCAGGCCTGCTCTTCGGTGTCGGCCGCCAAGGCCCAAACGCACACCGTGGCATGGGGTTTGGGTCGCTTTTCGGTGGGGCGGAAATGTTGCCGATACAAATCCAATGCCGTCTCCAAGCCCTGGCCTTCGGTGATGAAATAGGCAAAGGCATAAGGCAAGCCCAAATGGGCGGCCAATTGGGCCCCATAGTCTGAGCTGCCCAACATCCAAACATCGGGGTTGGTGTCGCTGCTGGGGTAAGCAAAAACCCCGTGACCGGGGTGCCCGGCTGGCAATGGGGTACCGGTGAGCCAAGCCTGCAATTCCATCACCTGTTGTGGGAAACGCTCAGACGCATAGCGGTCGGGATTGAGCACTTGGGCGGTCCTGCCGTCGCTGCCCGGTGCGCGGCCCACCCCCAAATCGATGCGCCCAGGGGCCAGTGCATTGAGCACCCTGAACTGCTCGGCCACTTTGAGGGCTGAATAGTGGGGCAACATGACACCCGCGCTGCCGATGCGGATGCGCTGGGTGCGGGCCGCTATGGCGGCCATCAAGATTTCAGGCGCGGTGCCCACAATGCTGGGGTGGCTGTGGTGTTCACTGACCCAAAAACGGCGGTAGCCCCAGGCCTCGCATTGCTGGGCCAAGGCCAATGTGTTGCGCACCGCTTGATCTTGAGAAGCACCAGCCGCGGCAATGGTCTGGTCCAGGACGGAGAGTTGAATCATGGGGCAAGCTTAGCGCAAGCGCGGCCCGGCCCGCTCTGGCCAGCCAGACGATTCACTCGGTGGTGCTGGTTCGGGCGTTTTCAGCTTCTTGCAGGGTACGCCACATCACCTTGCCGCTGCCGCTTTTGGGCAAGGCTTCCAAAAATTCAACCGTTTTTGGGGCCTTGTAGACGGCCATGTGGTTTCTGCACCAATTCAAGATGTCGGATTCGCTGACTTGGCCTCGGTGAGACGCGCGCAAAACCACCATGGCCTTGACGCTTTCACCCCGGTAAGCATCCCGGGTGGCAATGATGCAAGCTTCCAAAATGGCCGGATGCTGAAACATCAAGGCCTCTACCTCGGCCGGCCACACTTTGAAGCCCGAGGCGTTGATCATCCGCTTGAGCCGATCGGTGATGAAAAAATAACCTTCTTCATCCATTCGCCCTAAATCGCCGGTGCGAAAAAAACGCTTGCCATCCAAATGGATAAAGGCCTTGGCGGTTTCTTCGGGTCGCTTCCAATAACCTTGAAACACCTGTGGGCCATGGACGATGATTTCACCGGCCTCACCCAGGGGCAATTCGGTCAAGCCCATGGGATCGATGACCCTGGCATCGGTGCTCATGAAAGGCACACCCAGGCACTGTTGCTTGGGTCGATCGGGTGGGTTGGAGTGCGATGGCGCAGAGGTTTCCGTCAATCCATAGCCTTCAATGTATTTGAGCCCACACAAATCGTGCAAACGCTGGGCCACGGCTTGCGGCATGGCCGCACCGCCCCCACCTATGTGGACCAAGCTCTGCAGTTGTGAGGGGCCGATATCTGGGCTGCCCAAAAGATCAATCACCATGGTGGGGATATTGGTCCAGTGGGTGACCTGGTGGTGTTCGATCAAATGGGCCGCCACCTCCCTGTTCCAGCGTGGCATCAACACCAAAGTGGCCCCCAGGTAGATGGCCGAGTGCATCACCGACACCATGCCCGTGATGTGGAACATGGGCACCACGCACAGGCTGATGTTGTCAGGTGTGCCCATGCTCCAAAAAGCCGATGCCATGGCGTTGTGCATCAAACTTTGGTGCAGGTGCATGCAACCTTTGGGCAAACCGGTGGTGCCACTGGTGTAGGGCAAAACGGCCATATCGGTCGATTGCACTGTCCGTTGGGGTGGCCGGTGCTGGCATGCGATGGCGCTTGCCCAGCCATGGACAAGCCCACCCTCCAAGGCTGGCAAGGGGTGCTCTTGCCACAACCAATCTCGCCAGGCTGGGGGAAGCGGGAAATCCAGATCGGCTTTGGCATCAAAGCCATCGGTGTGCTGGGTCACCAGCAAATGCTGGAGTTGCTCCCCGGGGGCGAGGGCTTGGCTGGCTTGCACCAGTTCGGGGGCCAAGTCGGCGGTCGTGATCGCCAGCTTCGCATCAGCATCCACGATGTAGTGTTGCAACTCGGTGCTGCGGTTCATTGGATTGACCGGAACCACCACGGCATTGGCCCGCAAAATGGCAAAGTGGGCGATCAGCCACTGAGGACAGTTTTGCATGTTGAGCAACACACGGTCCCCGGACTCCACCCCCATCGATACCAGCCAGGCGGCCAGCCGTTCCGACGTTTCCAAAATCTGGCGATAAGTCCAAGCCGTTCCCAAGTAATGAACGGCGCATTTGTTCGGATATCTGGCTGCGCTGGTGGCCAGGTTGTCCCACAGGGTGGTGGCAGGCAAACCAATCGCCTGGGGCAAGCGGTTCGGCCAGTGGGCGAGGTGCAAAGGCTTGTGTGAGCTGCCCGAATGCGTGGCCTTGGGCATCATGGTGGGCTGTGATGGAACATCCCAAGAGCATAAAAGGCTTTCAAGCCGTGGTCATGGGTAAAACCCCCTGCCCAGCCCAAGCCCCCCAAGCGGGATCAAAATTCCCGCATGCGCACCACTTCTTCTTGGCGCTTGACCATTTGGCCCATATTGATCAAAGCATTCAAATACCCTTTGAGCCAGCCCATGTCGATGGGTTTGTGCATCAATTCAACCCCGTCGGGCAAGCCACCCTCTGCCTCAATTTGCTCAGGGGTCAAGGCCGTGACCACCACCACCACCATTTGGGCATAGCGAGGGTGGCCATGCAGCGTGCGGATCAATTCAAAACCGTCCAATCCCGGCATGCGCAGATCGGTGATCAAAACCTGGGGTTGGAAATGCGGCCAATCTAACAGCGCCATCAGCGCAGAGTTGAAATAACTGGGATCCAGCGGTAAATCCCATTGTTGGAAATGGTCGCTGAGCATTTGTCGGGTCAGATCCTCGTCTTCAACCACCATCACTTTCAAGCGTTGCCCCGTGGACAGGTGAGACTTGGTGATGTAGTTGTTGCGGCGCTGGAAGTCGCGCACAGATTGGATCGAGATGCGCCGGTGCCCGCCTTGGGTCTTCCAAGCCAGCAATTCGTTCTTTTCAACCAAAGATTGGACGGTACCCACCGAAAGATCCAACATTTTTGCCGCATAACTGGTGCCACAGTACTCGCTGCCCACATCAAAATTGACTTTATTACCCATGATCTACCTCTTGAGGCCTGAAATTGAAAATCTAAAATTCATTATAAAGTACTATTTATAAAAATAAAATGATAAATCAGAATATTTCATGATTACTACAGATCATCTCAAATTGCGTGACCACCGCATCGAGTGGTTTACCCACGAAACAATCGAGAAACAAGCACCCCTGCCGACTTTCTGATCAAGATGAAAAATTGACTGTGCAACCCGGTTCCATCGGTACCAACCCCCCCCCAAATTTGGGGATCAGCCATGTGTTGAAATGGTCAAGAATGCTCCCCATTGACACCCCACTCCAGCACACCCCATGCAGACCCATTCCACGCTGACACGTGTTCAAGGCTTGTTGGTCGGGCACCACAATTTGGCGCAACGGCCGACCGGTTGCACCGTGGTTGTGTGCCCACAAGGCACTGTGGGCGGGGTTGATGTGCGCGGAGCAGCGCCGGGCACCCGGGAAACCGATGTGCTCGCCGTCCAAAACAGCGTGGCGCATGTGCATGCCGTTTTGCTGTCTGGTGGCAGCGCATTTGGTTTGGATGCCGCCACCGGGGTGATGAAGTGGTTAGAGCGTCAGGGACGGGGCATCCATGTGGGGCCTGCTTGTGTGCCCATCGTGCCAGCGGCCGTCATTTTTGACTTGGGTGTCGGCGACCCGCAGTTTCGCCCCGATGCGGCTTCGGGCTGGGCGGCCTGCGAGTCCGCCAGCGCATCACCGGTGGTCTTGGGCAATGTGGGTGCCGGTGCCGGTGCCACTGTTGGCAAGCTTTTCGGCCCGCATTTGTCCATGAAAGGTGGCATAGGCAGCGCCGCATTGACGGTCAACGGCATCACGGTAGCCGCGCTGGTGGTGGTCAATGCCTTGGGCGATGTGGTGGATCCCAAAAATGGTCGTGTTTTGGCGGGGGCCCGGGTATCAGAGCAGAGCATGCAATTGCAAGACACGGTGGCATCGCTCATCCAGGGGCACACCCCATCGAACATCGCTGTGGGCAGCAACACCACCATTGGCGTGCTCGCCACCGATGCCGTGCTGACCAAATCGCAAGCGCACAGGCTGGCACAAATGGGCCACAACGGTTTGGCGCAGTCCATCCGCCCCGTTCACACGCCTTGGGATGGCGACACATTGTTTGCCCTGGGCACCGGGGGCAGTGGCATGGCCGCTGACATGATGTTGTTGTCCACCTTGGCGGCAGAGGTGACCGCCATGGCAGTCGTGAGCGCGGTTGAATCAGCGCAGGAGTTGCGCTGGGGCACCGGATGGTGGCCCAGCGCGCAAAACCTCAGTTGAGGGCTTTGTAGCGCACGCGCTTGGGTTTGGCACCCTCTTCACCCAATCGTTTCTTTTTGTCGGCTTCGTACTCTTGGTAGTTGCCATCAAAGAAGGTCCAGTGCGAATCACCCTCACAAGCCAAGATGTGGGTGGCAATGCGGTCCAAAAACCAACGGTCGTGGCTGATGACCATGACGCTGCCAGCAAACTCCAATAAAGCGTCTTCCAATGCGCGCAGGGTCTCCACGTCCAAGTCGTTGGAAGGTTCGTCCAGCAGCAGCACATTGCCGCCAGCGATCAAGGTTTTGGCCAAATGCAAGCGACCGCGCTCGCCACCTGACAAGGTGCCCACGCGCTTTTGCTGGTCACCGCCATTGAAGTTGAAGCGGCCGCAGTAAGCACGGCTGGCCATTTCGAATTTACCCACCGTCAGGATGTCCAAACCACCCGATACGTCTTCCCAAACGGTTTTTTCATTGGACAAGTCATCGCGGGTCTGGTCGACAAAAGCCATCTTCACGGTGGAGCCAATTTTGATGGTGCCGCTGTCAGGCTGCTCTTTACCCGCAATCATGCGAAACAAGGTGGACTTGCCTGCCCCGTTGGGGCCAATGATGCCCACAATCGCACCGGCGGGGACTTTGAAACTCAAGTTGTCGATGAGCAACCGATCGCCAAAGGATTTGCTGACATTGGTGAACTCAAAAACCTCATTGCCCAAGCGCTCGGCCACGGGAATGAAAATTTCTTGGGTTTCATTGCGCTTTTGATATTCAAAGTCAGACAACTCTTCAAAACGTGCAATGCGGGCCTTGCTTTTGGCTTGGCGGCCCTTGGGGTTTTGCCTGACCCAATCGAGTTCCTTTTTCAAGGCTTTGGCGCGGGCCTCTTCGCCTTTTTGCTCTTTCTCTAAACGGTCTTGTTTTTGTTCCAACCACGTGGAGTAATTGCCCTTCCAGGGAATGCCGTGCCCACGGTCGAGCTCCAAAATCCATTCGGCGGCATTGTCCAAAAAGTATCGGTCGTGGGTGATGGCCACCACGGTGCCCGAGAAACGGGCCAAAAACTGTTCCAACCAGTCGACAGACTCGGCATCCAAGTGGTTGGTGGGCTCATCGAGCAACAGCATGTCCGGACGTGACAGCAGCAATTGGCACAAAGCCACCCGCCGCTTTTCACCACCCGAGAGGTTTTTGATCACCGCATCCCAAGGGGGCAAGCGCAAAGCATCGGCCGCAATTTCCAGTTGGTGTTCGCTGTCGCTGCCAGCGGCCGCAATGACCGCTTCCAACTCGCCTTGCTCTGCCGCCAGTTTGTCGAAATCCGCATCGGGCTCTGCATAAGCGGCATAGATTTCTTCCAATCGGTTTTTGGCAGCCAAAACCTCGCCCATGCCACCCTCTACCGCCTGACGCACGGTGCTGTCAGGATCAAGCTTGGGTTCTTGGGGCAGGTATCCGATCTTCAGGCCAGGCATGGGCTGGGCTTCACCTTCGATTTCGGTGTCCACACCGGCCATGATTTTCAGCAAAGTTGACTTGCCAGAACCGTTGAGGCCGAGCACACCGATCTTGGCCCCGGGGAAAAAGCTCAACGAAATGTCCTTGAGGATGTGCCGTTTGGGTGGCACGATCTTGCCAACACGGTTCATGGTGAATACATACTGGGCCATGCGAAGAATCCTTGAGACGCGTTTGAAAACCGGTGATTATCCGCGCTTGTGGCACCACCGGTTCGAAGACATCAATTCATGCGACAATCGCGCCGTTGCATCCTCCAGTTGGTGCAACACCAGCGCTCTGCTGGGGTTGAGTCGGGCAAACTGCCCAAACATGACCAACCCACCTGTGAACCCTGTTGGCCGATGACTGGCTGCTGTTTTGAACAGTGGATCAGGCCGAACTCCCGCGCCCGAGACGGCGCTCCATCATGAACTTTGACGAATTGAAGTTGGCCCCGGCCATATTGAAAGCCGTGCGAGAGCAAGGCTATGAAGTCCCCACGCCGATTCAGGCCCAAGCCATCCCTTCTGTTTTGGAGGGACAAGACCTGTTGGCGGGAGCTCAAACAGGCACCGGCAAAACAGCTGCATTCACCTTGCCGCTGCTGCACAAATTGGCGATGAGCCGCAGCACCCCCAATAAGCACGGGGTGTTTGGCATCCGCGCCCTGGTCCTCACCCCCACCCGAGAGTTGGCCGCCCAGGTCGAAGAGTCTGTCCGTGTTTACGGCAAGTACCTGCAACTGACCTCTGCGGTGATCTTTGGTGGCGTGGGCATGAACCCTCAAATCGATCGCTTGCGCAACGGGGTCGATATTTTGGTGGCCACCCCAGGGCGTTTATTGGACCTGCAGCAACAAGGTTTTTTGGACCTATCCACGGTGCAAATACTGGTCTTGGATGAAGCCGATCGCATGCTGGACATGGGTTTTGTCCACGATGTCAAAAAAATCTTGGCCTTGGTTCCCAGCGAAAAACAAAGCTTGCTGTTCTCGGCCACTTTCAGCGACGAGATCCGCGAATTGGCCAATGGTTTGTTGCGCAACCCCCAAAGCATTCAAGTCACACCCCGCAACACCACCGTCGAGCGCATTTCACAAGTGGTGCACCCCGTCGGTCGTGGCAAAAAGAAGGCCTTGCTGGCCCACATCATTGATGCGCACCAATGGAGCCAAGTATTGGTTTTCACGCGCACCAAATTCGGTGCCAACAATGTGGCCGATTTTTTAAACAAGCATGGCATCACCGCCATGGCCTTGCATGGCAACAAAAGCCAAACCGCCCGAACCCAGGCCTTGGCCGGCTTCAAGTCGGGAGAGATTCGCGCATTGGTGGCCACCGACATTGCCGCTCGTGGGATTGACATCGATGAGTTGCCGCACGTGGTCAATTACGACATCCCCAACATCAGCGAAGACTATGTCCACCGCATTGGTCGCACGGGCCGTGCCGGTGCCACCGGCGAAGCCGTCAGCTTGGTGTCGCTGGACGAGCAAGGCTTTATGCGCGATATCGAACGCTTTACAGGGCAGGCCGTGCCGGTGCAAGCCATCGATGGCTTTGGCCCTGAAGAAAACGAAGTGGCCGAGCCGATTGCCATGGGCCGCCAAACCCTATGGGGTGGCTTGGGTCAAGCCCCCAGCAGAGACGTGATGGCTGCAGCGGCCAAAGCCGCCCGATCAGAAATGATGCAGCGCATGCGTGACAACAAGGCCGCCCAAGGCCCTCGCTCTGCACCCCGCCCCAACGGTCAAGTGCGCACGCCCGGTGCCAAACCCCCAAGGCCCAATGGGGGCCAAGGCCGCAACAGATACCGGGACGACAGAGGGCCACGCGACCCCATGGTGGCGCGCGACCCGCACCCCGCGGCAGCCAGCCACCACAGCCACAGCGAAGGCGGCATGGAGCCCGATGACTTTCAGCCACGTGCCAATGCCCACCTGGGCACTCAAAGTGGGGTGAATGCATTTGGCCATAAAAACCAAAACAGCGGCATGCGCCAGCCTGATCCCACCCGCACCAGCGTTGATTTGATGACCGAGCGCAACCGCGGCGGTGGCCAACGCAACAAAGGTCCACGTCAGGGCGGCCCCCGCAAAGGTGGGTTTGGTGGCGGTGGTGGTGGTGGTGGCGGTCGCTCGGGTGGCGGTGGCAACCGAGGCGGTGGCTTTCCCCGCTAAAGCATCAGCGATCGGCGGTTTGACCGCCGTATATGCCAACCAAGCTCAATGGCTTGGGGCGGCACTACCTTTTCCCAGTCGGATCAATAAATCCTGAACAATCGCTTGTGGCGATTGGCTCACGTCGTATCGCCAAGCCTGTTCCGGCGGCAGTGGGGGTTCCAAAGTGTCGAATTGGCTTTGCAACAAGCTGGGCGGCATATAGTGACCTTTGCGCGAAGCCAAACGCTGGCCGATCAATTCAGCGGTGCCCTCCAGGTGCACGAAAAATGCGTCCGGGCATCCTCGCCGCAAAACATCCCGATAAGATTTTTTCAAGGCCGAACAGGCCAAAACAACGCTTTGACCTTGTTCCGATTGGTGCGCCAATTCTGTGGCCAACCTGTCCAACCAGAGAACACGGTCTGCGTCGGTCAATGCAATGCCTTGCGCCATGCGCTGGACATTTTCCGGTGGGTGAAAAGCGTCGCCTTCGATGAAGGCCCAGCCCAGTGATGTGGCCATGGAAGCGGCCACCGTGCTTTTGCCACATCCGCTCACACCCATGACCACCAAAACCATAGAAGGATCAAACCATGCGTTGCTGGTGGGTGCCATCAAACACATGCACCCGTTGCGGATCCAATTGCAGGCGAACGATATCTCCACGCTTGGCCTGGGTGCGCCCGTGAATCACCTGCACCAGGCTGTTTTGGCCGCACTGGAGCATCAACTCGGTCTCTGATCCTGTGGGCTCTACCAGGCTCACCTCTGCGGCGATGCCTTGGCCTTGGTCCGCAAATTTCAAATCCGTGGGGCGAAAACCATAATGAACCGCCAGTCCTTCTTTCAAGCCCGATAAAGCAGGGACTGGCCAGTGTTGTCCATCGGCCAGCACGCTCCATTGCCCCTGCTCTTTGACCACCACGCCTTGGATCACATTCATGGCGGGAGAGCCGATGAACTGGGCCACAAACAAGTTGCACGGGTGATCAAACAGTTCCAAGGGCGTGCCAATTTGCTCAATGATGCCGTCGTGCATGACCACGATGCGGTCGGCCATGGTCATGGCTTCAATTTGGTCATGCGTGACATACACCGTGGTGGTTTTCAAGCGCTGGTGCAAAGCCTTGATCTCCGCGCGCATCGCCACCCTGAGTTTGGCATCCAAGTTGGACAAGGGTTCGTCGAACAAAAAAACTTTCGGGTCGCGCACAATGGCACGCCCCATCGCCACGCGCTGGCGTTGGCCACCAGAGAGCTCGCGCGGGTGGCGATGCAGCAGGCTGTCCAAGCTGAGGATTTTGGCGGCATTGTGGACCCGCTGTTGAATCAATGATGGGTCGGCCTTGCGCAATTTCAAACTGAAGGCCATGTTGTCGTAAACCGTCATGTGGGGGTACAAGGCGTAGCTTTGAAACACCATCGCAATGTCACGGTCTTTGGATTCCAATTCATTGACGATTCGACCGTCGATGCCAATCTCGCCCGAGGTGATTTCCTCTAAGCCTGCCAGCATGCGAAGCAAGGTCGATTTGCCACATCCCGATGGCCCGACCAGCACCACAAATTCGCCGTCTTGGATGTCAAAGCTGATGCCGTGGATGACATCAACCGCACCGAAAGATTTTTTGATGTCTTTGAATGAAATTTGGGCCATATCGGTACCTTCAGGATTTGACTGCGCCAGCGGTCAGGCCAGTCACCATGTAGCGCTTGAATGCGTAATAAATGGCCGCCGGCGGCAAGGCGTACACCAAGCCTGTGGCCATGAGCAACTCCCAGGGCGAATCGTCGGCCGACAAAAAATTCCCCAGCGCCACCGCCAAGGTCACGGTGTCATCGCGCGAGAGCAACAGAAACGCATACAAATATTCATTCCAGGCCAGCAACAAGGAATAAGTGCCCACGGCCACCATGGAGGGCACCATCAAGGGCAAATAAACCAAGCGAAACAATTGCATCGGTGTGGCCCCATCCATGCGGGCGGCTTCATCCAATTCATATGGCAACTTGTCGGATGCCTGTTTGAGCACCCAGATGCAATAAGGTGAGGCAATGGTGACCATGGCCAAAATCAAAGCCCATTGGTTGTTGAGCAATCCATACAAGCCCATGGTTTTGTACATCGGCACCGCCAAAAATGCCGCAGGAATAAAGTATGTGAACAAGGCCATGTTCAACACCGTTCTGCCACCGGGCACCCGCAATCGGCTGATGGCAAAAGCAGCCAAGGTGGAGATCACCAAGGTCAATATCGCCACAGCTGTGGCAATCAAGACAGAGTTACCCAATTGGACCCAAAAATAATCCAGGTAAAAATGTTTTTGGTAAAACACAAAGTTGAAGTTTTGCAAGGTTGGTTCTTTGGGCCATAAACGCCCAGAGGTCGCCGAGTCACGCGGTGAAATGGAAAACAACACCAAGTGGTAGACCGGGATCATGGTCCACAAAAACACGGGGATGCCAATCAGCAACAATTTGGCTTCGGTCAGGGTATTGCGCCAACTCCAGGCTTTCATGGCTCGGCCCTCATTTGGACAAACGCTTCATCATGAAGAAAACCAAGGGCAGCACCAAAGGCAGCGCCACCACAATCGAGGCCATGGCCAGATCCACCTGATCCAATCGCAGATACCGAATACCCAAGGTGGCCAGCACATGTGTCAAATCAGCAGGCCCACCCCCTGTGAGCAAGTACACCGAATTGAAATCGCCCAAGGTCCAGATCATCGACAAGATGGTGGATGTCAAATACAAAGTCCGCATCGAAGGCCAGGTGATGTAGCGGAACTTTTGCCAATGGGTGGCCCCATCCACCGAAGCCGCCTCGTATTGCTCTGCCGGAATGGCCATGCGCCCGGCCAACAGTATCAAGGTCCAAAACGGCAATGATTTCCACACATGCATCACCATGGAAAACGACAGCGCCAATGTGGTGTCATTGAGCCAATTGGGACCATCGAGTCCGGTGAGTTGAAAAATTTGGGTGTTGATCACGCCCCACTCAGGGTTGAGCATGAAGCGAACCGACAAAATGGTGGGGATCGAGGGCAAGGCCCATGGCAAGATGAACAACACAGATAGGACTTTGATCCACCATCTTTTGTGCAAAAAGAATCCGGACAAGACCATGGCCAAAGCCATCTTGACGTTGATGGCGACCACCAAAAAAACCACGGTATTGATCGCTGTTCGAAAAAAAATCGGGTCATCGAACAGTTTGATGTAACTCTCAGGGTGCCGTGCCAACCAAAGCCCGTAGCAGACCGGGTACAAAACGAACAGAAAAAATATCAATAAATAAGGGACCAACATCCACCGGCCAGCGCGCTCCCATTGGCTGAGCGTGGCAGTGCCTGAATGTGGCATGGCAAGCGAATTGGACATGTGAAGCAATCAAGCTCGGCCAAGGCCCCATCACAAGGGCCTTGGCCAGAGAGATCAGGTCATTCAGCGAGCGACCGTTTTGATCCGGTCGATCATTTCATCGACCGCTTTTTCAACCGGCACTTTCTCGTTGAGCACACGGTTCATGGCTTTGGCCCACACGTTCTCATTGTTGAGTTGGGTGAAGCGGAAGTTTTTGGTGAACTCGAAGGGACTGGTGCCATTCATGAACTGGTTGTAGACGGCTTTGCGGTGCACATCGTCTTGCCAGAACTTGCTTTGCTGGCCCGCTTTGGTCACGGGGAACCAACGACCCAGAGAGCCCTCCACATAAGGTGTCAGATTTTCTTCTTGCAGCAAGAAGCTGACGAAGTCCTTGGCCCGGGCTTTGTTTTTGGCATCCTTGAAGATGACACCGGTTTTGATGGCGGCACGGTAAACCATTTTGCTGCCATCGGGCTTGTTGGGAAAGCCCGCGGTCTTGACCAACTCTTTGTAGTTTTTGCTGGCAGTGGCACGTTGCTCAGCGGTGAGGGCCGCGTTGTTCATGTCATCCAGCCATTTGGCTGCAATGGAAATGGTCGCGTTGTGGGTCATGACCGTGGTTTTGTTGTGAAAAGCCACGTTGTTGTCGGGATCCTTCCAGCTGGTGGATGACGGAGGCGTGCAGCCACGGCTGTAAATCGAGGTGTAGTCGGTCATGGCGGCGATCAGGCCTTTGCGGACATCTGGATCGTCGACCAACAATTTTCCAGAGTCATTGACCAACTTGACGTTGTATGCATCCATGAAGGTCAAGAAAGAGAAAAACGAGTCGCTGGAGTCCACGCCCATGGGTTGACCCATGCCAAAACTGCGTTGCCCGGTTTTTTGACGGTGGGCGGCTTGCACCTTACCGCACCAAAAATCCCAATAGTCTTTCCACGCTGTGGGAATGTCAGACTCTTTGAAGCCCGCATCGGACAGCATGTCAGCCCAGTATTGGATGTGCATGGTCTGCTGCTTGATCGGGAAAGCGTAATAAGCGCGCTTGTTTTCTTTGTTGTTGAGCAAAAACGTGGTTTCAACGGTATTGCCCGCAAAACGCGCACGAATGGGGTTGATCACGCTGCTGATGTCTTCGAGCTTGCCGTCATAGGCCCAAGATGCCGTCACTTGGAAGTCGTACACATCCGCATAGGCCACATCGGGCGGGGTCCCAGAGTCCAAGGCCGCAACGGTTTTCGGGATCATGTCCTGGATCGGGTACTGGGAGAGTTCGACCTTGACGTTCTTGTATTTGGCTTCAAACTTTTTGATGGCCGCATAAAGGGCATCGTCTTCCGCTTTGTAAAAGCCCTTGACCCAAAATACATTGAGTTTTTCTTGTGACATGGCTGGCGCTGCCGCCAGCATGCCAGCGGCCACCATGGCCACGGTCCATATTTTTTTCATTTTCATGCTTGTCTCCTTGTGAATGGAAGTGGAAAAAATCAATGCGCACGCAAGTGCGAGGCAGGCCGCCCGATGTTGGGAATGCGCCGTCTCGATGCCAAAACAGATTCAATGTCGAGCTTTGCGCCATCGATCAAGCGCAAGATTGCAGCTTCAGCGCGATCGGCTTGCCTGGCCGATACGGCGTTGAGAACTTCTCTGTGCATGGACAGTGACTCAGCAGGTCCGTTCTTTTTGGCCGTTGAAATTTCAAAACTGGTGCGCAGCAAAGCGCCCAAGGCCTTGTTCATTTGCACCAGCAAGCGATTGCCAGAGGCCAACAACAAGCCTTGGTGAAAGCGCAAATCGTGGGACACGTAATCACCACCGTTTTCAACGGCATTTTTCATGCCTGCGTAAGCCATTTCAATGGCAGCCAAATCCTGTGGCGTTGCTCGCTCAGCGGCCAGCCGAATGGCTGCGGGCTCCACGATGCGGCGCAACTCTTGCAAATCGCGCAAAAAATCGGCACTCAATCGGTTTTGCGACAGCCAAGTCACCACATCGGGATCAAACCAGTTCCATTGCTCCTCAGGCAAAACCCGGGTGCCCAATTTGGGGCCGGTAACCAGCAGGCCTTTGGCCACCAGGGACTTGATGGATTCGCGCACCACCGTTCGGCTCACCCCAAAGTTTTCACACAAAGCGGGCTCCGGGGGCAAGGTACTGCCCACCGGGTGTTGACCGGCCACAATGCTGCATCCCAGCATTTCAACCATGCTGGAATGGGCATTTTTAGCGGGTGTGCGCTCGGGCACGATCAAGCTCAACTTGTGCATAGGGGACTTATCGTATGACCATTGAGCGGCCACACACCCCCCTGAAAACCCTGAACGGGTTTGCGCTTATTGCCGGGGCGGGGGGCACTCGGGAATGGGGGTCAGCAAGTCTTGCTGGGCAAAATGCGCTTGCAAATTGGACAAAGCCAACTGGGCCATGGCCCGGCGCGTTTCCATGGTTCCACTGGCCATGTGCGGCGTGAGGACCACATTGTCCAAAGCCCGCAGCTCGGGCACCACCCGAGGCTCATCGATGAACACGTCCAGGCCAGCGCCCGCTATTGATTTGGATTTCAAGGCTTGAATCAAGGCGGTCTGATCCACCACAGAGCCACGGGCCACATTGATCAGGTAACCCTTGGGGCCCAATGCCGCCAAAACCTCCGCGTTGATCAGGCCCCGGGTGCCATCGCCGCCGGGGGTGATGGCCACCAAAAAATCAACCTGGGCCGCCAATGCCGCAGGGTTGAGGTAGTAAGTGAATGGCAGATCAGGGCGCGGGTTGCGGGCTGTGTAGGCGATGCTCATGTCAAAACCCAAGGCCCGCTTGGCAATGGCCTGGCCGATGCGGCCGATGCCGACCAAACCCAGGCGAGCGCCCGTGAGTTTGCGTGCCAAAGGAAACGGCCCGTCGACCCAATCCCCCGCGCGCACAAATTGGTGCGCCTGCGGAATGCGGCGTGCCACCGACAGCATCAAACCCAAAGCCAAATCGGCCACGTCGTCGTTGAGCACCCCCGGCGTGTGGGTCACGCGGATGCCCCGCTCCTGGATGGTGGGGATGTCCACACCGTCATAACCCACGCCAAAAATGGAAACCATCTCCACGGCTGGGAACAAGCTGAGCAATTTTTTATCGATTTTGGACTCACCCCCTCCCACGATGGCGCGGATGCGACCCAAGGCCCCGGGGTCAGTGATGTGCTCATGATCATGGATTTGAAAATGATCTTGCAAGTCGCTCATCAAGAACGGGGGGAGCTTGGATACGCACAAAATTTCAGGGTTGCCCATGGATGTCTCCGATGTGAATTTCGAGCTAACATCATACGATAAGCCCGATGTTTCACACCCAACCCAGACGGAGACAAAGATGAACACACCTGCTCGCAAAAAGCCACAAGACCTGCGCAGTCAACAGTGGTTTGGGCGCCAAGACCGTGATGGTTTTGCTTACCGCAGTTGGCTCAAGGGCAAGGGCATACCGCACGATCAGTTCGATGGCCGTCCGGTGATCGGCATTTGCAATACCTTCAGCGAATTGACCCCTTGCAACTCGCATTTCAGAACCCTTGCTGAACAAGTCAAGATTGGGGTTTACGAAGCTGGAGGCTTTCCCTTGGAGTTCCCCGTCATGTCGCTGGGAGAAGTCATGCTGCGCCCCACCGCCATGCTCTACCGCAACCTGACCAGCATGGATGTCGAAGAAAGCATCCGTGGCAACCCCATGGATGGCGTGGTGTTGCTCATGGGCTGCGACAAAACCACGCCCGCTTTGATCATGGGTGCGGCCAGCGCCGATCTGCCCACCATTGGCGTGAGCGGTGGGCCCATGCTCAACGGCAAATGGCGCGGCCAAGAACTCGGTTCTGGCACGGGTGTTTGGAGCATGAGCGAACAAGTGCGCGCAGGCACCTTGAAACTGGCCGAATTTTTAGAGGCTGAAAGCTGCATGCACCGCAGCCATGGCCACTGCATGACCATGGGCACGGCCTCCACCATGGCGAGCATGGTGGAAGCTTTGGGTTTGGGTCTGCCTGGCAATGCGGCATACCCAGCCGTTGATGGACGGCGCAATGTGCTCGCGCGCATGGCCGGTCGCCGCATTGTGGAAATGGTCCACACCGACCAAAAAATATCGGACATCTTGAGCCGAGAGGCGTTTGAAAATGCCATCAAAACCTTGGCCGCGATCGGTGGTTCGACCAATGCCGTGATTCACCTGATTGCCATGGCCGGGCGTTTGGGCGTGAAGCTCACCCTGGAGGACTTTGACCGCTTGGCCAGCGACCTGCCTTGCCTGGTCAACCTGCAACCTTCGGGTGAACACCTGATGGAAGACTTTTGCTATGCCGGTGGCCTGCCTGTGGTGATGAAAGAAATTGAGCACTTGCTGCACAAGGACTTGCTCACCGCCAGTGGCCACACGGTGGCCGAAAATTTGGCCAGCGCGCAAAACCACGACCCCCGGGTGATCAAGCCATTTGCTGCGCCGTTCAAAGACAAAGCGGGCATTGCCGTGCTCAGGGGCAATTTGGCACCGCGCGGTGCCGTGATCAAGCCCAGCGCGGCCACACCCGCCTTGTTGGTGCACAAAGGCCGTGCCGTTGTTTTTGAAAATATCGAAGACTTTCACCAGCGCATCGACGATGAAAACCTGGATGTCGACGAGCACTGCATCTTGGTGCTTAAAAATTGCGGCCCCAAAGGCTACCCGGGCATGGCCGAAGTTGGCAACATGCCGCTGCCCCCCAAAATTTTGCGCAAAGGCATCACCGACATGGTTCGCATCAGCGATGCCCGAATGAGTGGCACGGCCTATGGCACCGTGGTTTTGCACACCGCCCCTGAAGCGGCGGCTGGTGGGGTATTGGCTTTGGTCGAAAACGGCGATTTGATCGAACTCAATGTCCCACAACGCTTGTTGCAACTGCATGTGAGCGACGAAGTGCTCGCCGACCGCCGCGCCCGTTGGTCACCGCCGCAAGCTCGGCTCACATCCGGATACTGGAAGCTCTATACCGACCATGTGCTGCAAGCCGATGAAGGCGCGGACTTGGATTTCTTGCGTGGCCAGCGCGGCTCTTTTGTTCCGCGCGACAACCACTGAAACATCAAGCGCCCAAACCCTTGAGGGCCGTGGCGCTCAATCCGGCTTGCTGGCAATCTGCGATGTATTGCCGAATGATGGTCTGGAAATCGGTGTCAGACACCAGCCCGAGGTGGGCCGCCCGCTCGGCGGTGGCACCTTGGCTCCAGTTGGCGACGATGTCAGCAATTTGCGCATTGCGCTCGAACTTCACCCGGGCACGCACTTGGGGACCGGCCACGGCCTCCAAGGCATCGAGCATTTGCGCCACTGTCACATTCAAGCCGGGCAAATTCATCGCTGTGCGCCCACGGTAGGCTTCGCGCGATGCCTCGTAAACCGTGATCAGGCCTTCAATGGTTTTGCCTGGGGATGCCACCGGGTGCGACACGCTGGCATCGACCGGGCAAATGGCAACTTCGCCGGCCAAGGGTTCGCGAATGATGCCGCTGAAAAAAGAAGATGCCGCCCCATTCGGACGCCCTGGCCGCACCGTGACCGTCATCAAGCGGGCGCTGCGCCCATCGATATAGCCTTTGCGGGTGTAATCGGCCACCAAATGCTCACAAATGAGTTTGTGGGTGCCATACGAGGTTTGCGGAGTGGGCAATGTGTCATCGCTGACCACGCCCGGCCAATGGTGTCCGGCATCAGGCCCGTACACGGCCACCGAACTGGAAAATACAAAACGGGCTTGGTGTTGGGCCTGTCGAAATGCGTCCAACAAGGCACGGGTGGAGTCGATGTTGGAGCGCAAACCCAAATCAAAATCAGCCTCACATTCGCCCGATACGGCAGAAGCCAAATGGAACACCGCATCGGGCCGCCCAGCCACCAGGTCACCAACCTGGCCCAGCAAGGGGCCCGTGACAGACTGCACTTGTGGGTTGGCCTGCAAATCAGTAGGCACCGCCTGCTGATCGGCCAACACCAAGGTTTCGATGCCTTGCCCGTCCAATTGGCCGCGGGCCAACAGGGTGCGTGCCAATCGAGAGCCCAAAAAGCCACCCCCACCAGTGATCAAAATTTTCATGGTTCCTCCGGTCAGCCCATCTGCAATGGGTTCATGTTCATGGATTGCATTATTTCAGGCGCACCGCTCCATGCTCTGGGAACAAACCCGCAGAGGCCATCACTTTTATACTGTGCACCCAAGCCGCTTGGGCTCAATCGTTCCGACCAGGCTTTGCCCCCTTAACCCGCATGAACCGACCCACTCCACACCCCCACTTGATTGCGGTCGACTGGGGCACCAGCGCATGGCGTGCTGCAAGGATGGTGCACGGCCAAGTGGTTGAGCAGCGACACAATGACCAAGGGATTCTGCGCATCCAAGCCGGTGAATTTGCCACTGCCCTGAATGCGTTTTGCGGCGATTGGATGAAGGACCCACAGGCCTTGACCTTGATTTGCGGCATGGCCGGCAGTGCCCAAGGTTGGCAACTGGCCCCTTATTTGCCCTGCCCTTGCCCTCTCGACCAATTGGCCCACAACCTGGTTTGGTTGGAACCGCAGAAATTGGCCTTGGTGCCTGGCATATCTTGCGAATTGCCGCATGCGCCCGATGTGATGCGGGGTGAAGAAACCCAAGTCCTGGGGGCCCTGCAAATGACAGGGCAAACAAGCGCCACAGTGGTGCTGCCAGGAACCCACAGCAAATGGATTCAAGTGCGCGATGGAAAGCTTGAGCAATTTGCCACCTACATGACGGGTGAGTGGTATTCGCTGTTGGCGCAACATTCCATCTTGTCACGCTCATTGCCCCAAGCGCCACCCCCGGTTGGTGAAGCAGCCCCCATCACCCTGGCGGCCTTTGACCAAGGCGTTTCATGGGCGCAAAAAGACCTGAGCCTTTTGCACACTGCTTTTTCGGTGCGCACCCTCTCCTTGATGAAGCGCATGAATCCCACGCAAGCCCAGGCCTACCTGTCTGGCTTGCTGATTGGAGAGGAGTTGCGGGCCCAAGCTGCCCATCTGCATGGCACATTGCTGGTGATTGGCAATGCCCTGTTGCAGCAGCGCTACCAAAGGGCGTTTCACTTGCTGGGTGCCAAGTGCCACCTCATGGGAGACGAAGCCACTTGGCAAGGGCTGCAAAGCATAGCGACATCCATCCACCACAAGAACAGCTAGCATGGCCCCATGAAAACCATCCCAGACCTCCGAGCAGCCTTGAGCGCCTTGCCCCTGATCGCCATTTTGCGTGGCATCGACCCCTCGCAAGCCCTGCCCGTGGGTCAGGTCTTGTTCGATGCAGGCTGGCGCATTTTGGAGGTTCCGCTCAATTCGCCCCAACCCTTGCAAAGCATTGCCGCGCTCAGGGCGCGCTTGCCCCAATGCCTGGTCGGTGCGGGCACCGTCATGACGGCGGAACAGGTCCGGGATGTCCATGCAGCGGGTGGTCAAATCATTGTCAGCCCGCACTTTGACCCCACGGTGGTGGCCCAGGCCAAACATCTGGGCATGATCGCCCTGCCCGGTGTGGCCACGCCATCAGAAGCCTTTGCCGCATTGCGCGCCCAAGCAGACGGGCTCAAGGTATTCCCCGCAGAAATGATTCAACCGCCCGTGCTCAAAGCTTGGACCGCCGTGTTGCCCGCAGACACGCTTTTGTTCCCGGTGGGCGGCATCAAACCCGACAACATGGCGGCCTACCGTCTGGCTGGTGCCTCGGGTTTTGGCATTGGCTCTGCGCTGTTCAAACCAGGCATGTCGGTTGCCGACGTACAGCGCCAAGCAACCCACTTTCACCAAGCATGGACAACCGCCTCATGAGCACCGCATGGCCCGATGCTGCACCCCGTTTGCACATCACACCAGGCTTGGCCACCATCACCTTGCAAAGGCCTGGTTTGCGCAACAGCTTGAACAACCGCGATTTGCAAACCCTGCTCGATCACTTTGCCTGTATCAACGCCGACACCTCCATCCGCGCCATGGTCTTGCGCGCCCATACCCAAGACATGCCGCGTGCGGTTTTCAGTGCAGGCTACAACGTGGCGGGGCTGGATGAGGATGTGTCTGCGCCCAATTTCTTTCAATCGGTACCCGATGTCCTGTGCCGCATGCGGCCCATCACCATTTGCGCCCTCAACGGCAGCGTGTACGGCGGTGCCACCGACCTGGTATTGGCCTGTGACCTGGTGGTGGCCCAGCAGGGCATGGAGTGGCGCATGCCCGCCTGCGCCCTTGGCCTGCACTATTACGCCAGTGGATTGCAACGGTATGTTCAAAGGCTGGGCTTGAACCTCAGCCAACGCGCCTTTTTGCTGGGTTTGGGCTTGCCGTTTGAGCAATTACAAGCCACGGGCTTGTTCCACGCGCTGGCCTCCGATCAAGATTTTGAAGCTCAATTGCAACAAGTCATCCACCGGGTTTTGGCCATGGCCCCATCGGCCGTGCAATCCACCAAACAATCGCTGCTGGACGTGGCCCAGCATGCGGTGGATGCAGAGGTATTGGCGGCCCGCGAAAAAACAAGTCAAGACAGCGCTGACTTTGCCGAGGGCCGACTGGCCCTGCAAGAACGGCGCGCTCCCCGTTTCAACGATCACTGAGGCATCAGCACGGCCATGACCATCGCCCTCCCCCAAAAATTAGCCCCTGAAGCCGCCCAGGCTGTATTGCAAGATTGGTTGGCCTTGGAGCAAGCGGCCCTTCAAAAAAGGTCAACCGCAACGGTCAACACGGCATCGCCTTGGCGATCGAAAACCGGTTTGCAAGGCATCTTGGGCATGTTGGAGGGCCAAATCCCCCCTGCCCCCATGGCCCATCCCATGAACTTTTACCTGGTTGAGGTGAGCGAAGGGCGGGTCATTTTTCAAGGACGGCCACAGCCCGCGCACCTGAACCCCATGGGCACGGTGCACGGGGGTTGGTATGCGACGATTTTGGATTCGGCCTTGGGCTGCGCCGTCCACACCATGCTGCCGGTCGGCCGGGCCTACACCACCAGCCAGCTCAACCTTCAGCTGGTCAGGTCGATACCTTTGGGTGAGCAACGGGTTCAGGCGGTTGGCGAGGTCGTCCACTGTGGCCGGCAAATTGCCACTGCCCAGGGGCAATTGCGGGGTCCCGATGGCACTTTGTATGCCCACGCCACTTGTACTTGCCTGATTTTTGACATACCAGAGGACAAAACACCATGAGGCTGCTTCACACCATGTTGCGGGTCACCGATCTGCAGCGTTCCATCGACTTCTACACCCGGGTGATGGGCATGGGCTTGTTGCGCACCACCGAGCGACCTGAACAAAAGTATTCACTCGCCTTTGTCGGCTATGGCAAAAACCCAGAACATGCCGAAATTGAACTCACCTACAACCATGGCGTGACCCAATACGACTTGGGTACCGCCTTCGGTCACCTGGCCCTGGGTGTTGACGATGTCTATGCCACCTGCGAACACGTCCGTGCACAAGGGGGCCAAATCACCCGCGAACCCGGACCGGTGGCGGGTGGCACCCGCGTGATTGCCTTTGTCACCGATCCCGATGGCTACAAAATTGAATTGATCCAGCAACCATGATCGATGCTTTGTCGATGTTGAGCCGATTTGGGTGTCGCTTTGGGATGCTGCTGGTGCTGTGCTGCGCGGCACCCGCACAAGCCGCCTGGACATTCATGGGTTTACAAGACGGGGTTGGTTTTTTTGTGGATGCCGAGAATGCAGAAAGCGTCAATGGCTACAGGCGTGTTTGGGTACAACAAAACTACCCTTCGCCCAATGTCTATCGCGCCCAATCCATGATGCTGCTGATCGAAATTGATTGCAAAGACGACAAAATTCGATTGCTCAAATTGGTGGCCTATTCGGGTCAGTCACAAACCGGCGACTCGCAAACCTTGCGCAATGGCGTGGGAGCATGGGAGACCACCAAGCCCGGCAGCATGTTCAAAAGCATTCAATTCGCCGGATGCCGCCAACCCATGAAACGCGGCTACAAACTTTACACGTCTAAGTTTTGAGCGCTTCGCCGGCCCACGGCGGCATCAGCGCACGCCACCAGACACATTGATCATGGTCCCGGTGACATAAGAGGATGCGGGAGACAGCAAAAACGCGATCACCTCGGCCACTTCCATAGCACTGCCGGCTCGGCCCACAGGCATTTGGGCACCGACCTTGCTGACCCGGCCCTCCATGCCTGCCGATGCATGGATGTCGGTATCGATCAAACCCGGACGAACGCCGTTGACCCGCACCCCATAAGCGGCCAATTCGGTGGCCATGCCTTGGTTGAAGGTGTCCATGGCACCTTTGGAAGCCGCATAGTCCATGAAGGTGAACGGAGAGCCGGTCAGCGCCCCGACGGAAGACACATTCACGATCACGCCGCCGGCACCGCCATGGCGGGTGGACATGCGTTTGGCCGCTTCTCGGGCACACAACAAAGCGCCAATGACATTGACCCGCATCACCTCGGTCATGATGGCCACATCCATATCCTCAATCCGCCTTTTGCGCGGACCCACAATGCCTGCGTTGTTGACCAGTCCCGTGGGCGTGCCAAAGACCCGCTCGGTCTCGGCAAACAAATGCATCACATCCGCCTCGGTGCCCACATCGCCTTGCACCGCCAAAGCGCGGCCACCCAAACGCTCGACATCGGCCACCACTTCCAAAGCGGCCGCTTGTGAGTTGCGGTGATTGACCACCACGGCACAGCCTTTGGATCCCAATAAACGCGAAGTGGCCGCCCCAATACCGCGACTGCCACCCGTGATGATCACAATGTCTGACATGAAAAACTCCTGGTGCTGATCAGTCAACCCGAATATTGCCAGCCTTGATCACCGGCGACCAGGTGCGCATTTCTTTTTGAATGAAGTCGGCAAATTTATCTGTGCCCAATGTCAGAGGAAATAGCCCCAATGCAGGTTCCGACAACCGCGCCTGCATATCGGGTGCGTTGAGCACAGCCAATATCTCTTTTTCCAATCGGGCGGTGATCGCTTTGGGGGTTTGCGCTGGGGCGGATATGCCCACCCAAGATACGGCTTGAACACCCGGGGCGATCTCCTCCAAGGTGGGAATGTCTGGGTACATGGGCACACGTTTTTCACTGGTCACGGCCAACACACGCACCTTCCCGGCTTTGACCAATTCGGTGGCACTGGCGGTCAAGACCATGTCGAGCCGCCCCCCCAATAAATCGGTGATGGCTTGGGCAGGCCCTTTGTAGGGGATGTGGGTCATTTGCAGGGACAGCGTTTGCTTGAGCAATTCGGCCACCAAAAAGCCCGACGTGCCCACCCCGGCCGAGGCATAGTTGACCGTGCCTGGCTTGGATCGCACCGTCTGGATGAAGTCTTGGATGGATTTGGCCGGGTGGTCGGTGCGGACAATCAAATATTGGGGATACACGCCAATCAAGGCGATGTGCTGAAAGTCTTTGATCGGGTCGTAAGGGATCTTGCTGTACATCAGCGGGCCCGGCGCTATCGAAGAGTTGTAACTGGCCATCAAGGTGTAACCATCTGGGGCCGCTTTGGCCACCGAATCGGCCCCCAAGGTGGACCCTGCACCCGGTCGGTTTTCAATCAATACCGATGTCTTCAGGGCCACGCCCAAACGCTCCGCCACGATGCGCAAGGCCACTTCGCTGGCGGCACCAGGGGCAAAGGGTTGGATCAATTTGATGGGCTGACTCGGGTAGGTTTGGGCCCCCACACCACTGACCCACAAGGCCAATAAAACGCCTGCCCATGAATTTCTCAAACTGCGCATGTTGAATATGTCCTTGTGCAACATTGATGAAATCAGTTTAACCGCTTTGCACCCCATCGATATTGGACAATCTGCACCTGTCAGGCCCTTCCCCAACCCAATCCAATCCACAGATGGAATCTTTTTTGGTATCGACCGGTGTTGTTGCGCTCGCTGAAATGGGCGATAAAACCCAATTGCTGGCTTTTTTGCTGGCCGCACGATTTAAGCGACCCGTGCCCATCATCGCAGGCATTTTGTTGGCCACCATCGTGAACCACGGCTTGGCCGGCGCATTGGGGGCTTGGATCACCACCACATTGGGGCCGCAAACCATGCGCTGGGTTCTGGGTGTTTCTTTTTTGGGCATGGCCATCTGGACCTTGATACCCGACAAAATAGAAGCAGAGGAAGACCCAGTGGCCCATCGATTTGGTGTATTTGGGGCCACCCTGATCACCTTTTTCCTGGCTGAAATGGGTGACAAAACCCAGGTCGCCACGGTGGCCATGGCCGCACATTACGTGGATGCCTGGCGGGTGGTTGCTGGAACCACTTTGGGCATGTTGATCGCCGATGTCCCCGCGGTCTTTTTGGGTGATCGCTTGTCCGCCAAACTCTCGCTCAAATGGATGCACGCCAGCGCGGCCTTGGTTTTCGCAGCGCTGGGCATCGCCACCTTAATGGGCGTGGGAGAGCGTTGGGGCTTTTAAGCCATACTGAACTCCTATGAATGTGCTTGACCTCACCCTGATTTATTTGTTGGCCGCCGTCACCAGCGTGGTGATTTGCCGATTGCTGCATTGGCCCGCCATGCTGGGCTATTTGTTGGCAGGCATTCTCTTGGGCCATGCCTTCAACCACCAATTCACCAACGACCCAGGGGTGACTTACTTGGCGGAGTTCGGGGTGGTTTTTTTGATGTTCGTGATTGGCCTGGAGTTCAATTTGCCCAAGTTGATGGGCATGCGGCAACTGGTGTTTGGCTTTGGAATGGCCCAGGTGGTTCTGACCTTGCTGGGCGCTGTGGCAGGACATGCCCTGTTGTGGTGGTTCTTTCAAACCTTTCATGGGACATGGGATTTGACCTGGCAAGGTGCCTTGGCTTTGGGCGCTGCATTTGCCATGTCCAGCACGGCCATTGTGGTCAAGATGATGGCCGACCGCGCCGAGTTGGAGACCCCGCACGGTCAACGTGTGATGGGTGCATTGCTGTTTCAAGATTTGGCGGTGGTGCCCTTGCTGGTGCTGATACCTGCGCTTGGCCAGGTCAATGAAGGCAATGTATGGACCACCCTGGCCATGGCCCTGCTCAAGGCCAGCGTTTTGGTCACCGTGTTGTTGTGGGGCGGGCAAAAGGTCATGCGCTGGTGGCTGCACATCATTGAGCAGCGCAAAAGTGACGAGCTCTTCATGCTCAATATTTTGCTCATGACCCTGGGCCTTTCTTGGTTGACCGAGCATGCCGGACTATCGATGGCCATGGGTGCCTTCATGGCCGGCATGCTGATCGCTGAAACCGATTTCAAGCACCGCATTGAAAACGACATCAGACCGTTTCACGATGTCTTGTTGGGATTGTTTTTCATCACCATCGGCATGAAATTGGACTGGGCGGTTTTGTACCAGCAATGGGCCTGGGTGTTGGTATTGACAGTGGTTCCTGTGGTCATCAAAGCATTGCTGGTGGCAGCCTTGGCCCGCTGGGTCGGCGCGCCCATTGGTGTGGCCGCACGAACAGGCATTTATTTGGCTCAGGCGGGCGAATTTGGGTTTGTGCTGCTCACGCTGGGCCTGGCCAATGGTTTGATCAATCCACGCTGGTCCAACCCGGTCTTGGCGGCCATGGTGTTGTCCATGGTGGCCACGCCATTTTTGATCCAATACGCTGAGCGAATGGTTTACCGATTTGTGGCCGATGACTGGCTATCGCAATCCCTCAACATCACCGCCTTGGCACAGCACAGCATCGCCATTGATCACCACGTCATCGTTTGTGGGTTTGGCCGCACCGGCAAAAACCTTTGCAATCTGTTGGAGTCAGAAAAAATTGGTTACATCGCTTTGGACCTTCACCCGGATGTGGTCCATGCCGCCATGCTGGCGGGTCATCGGGTCGAATACGGGGATGCCACGCAATTGGCCAGTTTGATGTCGGCTGGCTTGGCCCGGGCTTCGGCCGTGGTGATCAGCCACGACGACACCCATGCAGCACTCAAAATTCTGGAATTGGTTCAACAACATGCACCGGCCGTGCCGGTGGTGGTGCGCACCCGAGACGACCATGACTTGAATCACTTGCGCGAAGCGGGTGCACGCGATGTGGTGCCAGAAATTTTCGAGGCCAGCCTGAGTTTGGCCAGCCAAACTTTGCACCACATTGGCATCCCCACCCGGCGTGTTCGTCGCTTGGTTCAATCACAGCGCCAGTCGCGCTACGCCGGGTTCAAAGAAGACACCGCACCTTGACCACCACACCATGGCCCGTGCGCATTGGCACCGTGCAGATGGTATTCACTGGATCTGCGGTGGAAGCGTGATGTCCCATCGATCAACCCAGGCCGCCAAAGCGGGCATGATGGTGGGGTGCAAATCCAGTCCTTGCGCCAACGCCTTTGCTTTGTGTTGCAAGCCACGCTCACCCGGCAAACGCACCGTTTGATCGGTATGCGCTGGGCGCGCGGCGTGGCATTGGGCATTGACATGGTCCATTTGCCGCACAAAGGCATCCAACCCCCCAAAACACTGCGGATTCAGTATTTGCAAAAAAACGGTTGCACCCCAGCCTTGCGCTGGATCGGCCCGACCGAACCCGGCCAAGCCCCCAGTGAGTGCCTCCACCATCAAACTCAAGCCATAGCCTTTGTGACCAGAATCCATGCCACCCAAAGGCAATATGGTCCCGGCGGGCTGATCAAACAATACCGCAGGATCACGGCTGCTGCGCCCCTTTGAATCCATCACCCATGGGGCAGGCAATAGCCCGCCCTCTTTGTGAATGCGGTTGGTCATGCCATTGGTCGTGGCCGAGGTGGATATGTCCACCATGACAGGCCCAGCTGAAGCGGGCCAAGCCGCTGAAACAGGGTTCGGCGTGAACACCGGATCAAGTCCCCCAAATGGAGCCACACTGGCCGTATTGGGGTCCGATGAATGCAACAACATCACCATGCCTTGTTGGGTGGCCCAATGGTGGTAAGCCGCCAGACAAGCGATGTGGTGGCTGCGCTGGATGACCACCGTGCATGTGCCGGTGGTCTTGGCCCGGACCATGGCCACTTCCATGGCTTGCCGGACCAACCACGGTCCTGGTAAACGACACCCATCCCACACCAATGCGGCGGGGTGGTCGCTGACCACCACCGCTTGCCCCGTGGTTTGCATGCCCCCGGAAACAATTTCACCCAGGTAAGGACTCAGCAATGCCAAACCATGGGTGTTGTGCCCCAACAAATCCCCTTCCAACAAGACCTCGGCCACACATTCGGCCTTGTCAGTGGCAAGCCCTGCCGCTTGCAACAACTGTTGAGCGAAGCGTTTCAGTTCAGCGGTGTCATAACGCATTTGCAGGCATACCTTTCTCAAACGGTGGCTTGGCTGCACAGGCCAAGCCAGACAAGCGCGATGGTGCAAACCGGTTCACAACAATGCACCCCGTGCACTGATGGGCCAAATCGACTCCACACGGCCTGCACGCAGACCAATCAATTCGTCATACAAATTGACCGTCGGGTCGCAGTGTCCCGGCACCAACCACAAAATATCGCCCAACTTGAGCTGTGCAGAGTCGGCCAAGCTCAACACACCGTGTTCGTCCGAGGCTTTGACAAAGCGCAAATCGGGTCGTTGCCAAACAGCCGGCATGCCACTGTCAACGCTGGAAGCCTTCAAACCCGCATCCACTATGGCTTGGTGGGATTGGGATTGGCTCATCACCGTGGTTTGCACAAACAAGGCGTGCTCAAACAGGCAGTCCCCTGGGCCAGACAAGTTATCGCTGTAGTCGCGGTCCAAAAAAATATACGAGCCTGCCTGGATTTCATTGAAAACCCCAGAATCCCGTTCGTGCCAAAAGGTGCCTGTGCCGGCACCGGTGATGCGCTCACACTGCACGCCCATGGCCTCAATGGCATCGCGCGTCTGTCGCGCCCATTCGCTGGCTTGGGCAATGGCGGCTTGTCGTTGCGCAGGATCCCGCATGTGTTGAGCAGCACCTTGGTAACACTGCAAGCCAGCAAACCGCAAGGGTTTGTGCCGGTCCACCACCAAAGCCAAATCCACCGCAGCTTGGCCGGGCTCCACACCGCAGCGATTGGCCCCCACATTCACCTCCACATACACATCCAAGCTCACACCAGCGGCCACGGCCGCCTGTTGCAGCCACAGAACTTGCTGGGCATGGTCCACCAAAACACCTATTCGTGCCTGGCGGGCCAAGTCGGCCAGTCGGTGGGCTTTGGCCAAAGAGGCAATTTGGTTGGTCAATAAAACGTCTTGAATACCGGCCTGCACAAAAACGGCCGCCTCGCTGACTTTTTGGCAGCAAATACCCACCGCACCCATGGCCACTTGGCGCAAAGCAATGTCCGGGCATTTATGGCTTTTGGCGTGTGCGCGCAAACGCATGCCACTGCCCGACAAGGCATCGACCATGCGCTTTAAATTGCGCTCGAACGCATCCAAATCCAGCAAAAGTGCTGGTGTCTCGATGTCTTCCACACGGTCGCCCAATGCCGCGGCGGACCAGGGGCTCATCCGGACAACTTTCTAAGCAGATTGAATTCAGTCAATTGAGGCCCCGAATCAAACCCACCTGAGCCACGGCTCAAGCGTGCAACATGGCTTCTGTGGATTTGTAGTAGCTGATGGCTTCGATGTTACTGAATTTGATGGCTGCGCCGCCCGTTTTGGCTGTGGCCACACCCTGCGACCGATCGATCACCCAGTCTTTGGCCGTTCCCTGTAAAAACAAAGTGTCTGTGCCCGAGCCGCCATCGACTTGCGTGCTGTAGTTGCCAGCGTAAAACTTGTCTGCCGCCGAACCACCCACCACTTTGCTGATCTTGCTGCCGTAGCTCAATGCCAAGGTGTTTTTGCCGTTGTACAAAGTGCCATCGGTTTTTTTGGCTTTGAGTGACGACATGACCGAACTGGCTGCGGCTGTGGCCTTGGAGTTGTCAAAACCTTGTTGGGTCAGTTGTGCCCTCATGTCGGCCAGATGACTGGCCTCAGTGCGGATGGCGATGGAGCTGTAAGCCCCTGCGCGCAGATCAAACAAATTCTCGCGGGTCGTGCTGCTTGCATTGATATCAACGCCTTGTGGTGCCCAAATGGTCTGACAGCTTTTGTAATCATCTTCCAGTGTCAGGGTCTGTGCAGTCACACTGGTTCTTGCGCCGTAAATGAATTGCAAAGCAGCGATGTCAAAGGTTTGAAAGGTATCGGGGTTCACTGCCGAGATGCTGGTGCGCAAACTGTATGAATTGGTGGTGGCTGTACCGATCAAAGTGACCGCATTGGATGCGGTGGGATTGTTATAGGACATGATGGACATGGCCCGGTTGTCCATGGCGGATGGCAAATAAGGGCCCGCCGTGGTGCCGCCGCCCGCGTTGTAAGCACCCGGGTGTTTGAGGCCCATGGTGTGGCCAATCTCGTGGATCAAGGTCTCCCAGCCATACCCGCCTTTGACACCCAAATTGGTGCCGTTGTTTTGCACATTGGCGCTGTTGTCCAGCATCAGGATAGAAGGTCGATTGGCATCTGGCGAGGGATAGGTGGCATAGCCAGCGCTGGCGGTTTGGTCATTGTTACCAAAACGGATATCGGCCTTGGTGTTATCCAATACAAAGTCCACATTGATCAAGCCAGAGAGGTAATCGAATGCCGATTGGATCGCTGCTTTTTGGCCAGCATCGATGGGGCTGAAACCTTTGGTGTCAGATGCGGTCAAAAAAGACTCGGTGCCCGACAAATACCCATACGAAATCGTTTGCCTGGCCCCCTCCAATTGTTTGACCGTGGGTGTGATGGCCTTGCTGGTCGGGGTTGCCACATTGCCTGCATCGTGCCACCAATTGGACCCGCCTGCCAGCACCGCATCCACATATTTATCACCGCTGCTGGCGGGTAATTTGGACAAGGTTTGGTTGGCATTGAGCTTGTAATAAGTGAATTGGGCACTGAAGCCTTTGGCAGGCGTGATGGCCAAGGTGACGGTGTAATTGCCGTCAACAGGTGACACAAATGTCAATGCATTGTTTTTGCTGGTGCTGACCACTTTGCCCTTTGCATCGGTCAAAGTGATGGTCACCGCAGGGTTTGACTTACCGGTGTATGAATAGCCATAAGCACCGGTGAACGAGTAGGAGGCTCCTTTTTTCAAACTCAGTGTCATCGGCACTGATGTCGCCACGCCATTGACCAGGCCCGTGGTGGCGGTCATTTCATGACCAGGTCGGCCTACCGTCCATTCCGTCACCCCTTGCGCGGCAAGGGTTTGCACTTTGTTCACAGGCGTTGACAAAGCTGCGCCATTGCCCAATGGTTTGGGCAATCCCACAGAACCCGTTTTCACGGGCATGGCCTTGGGCAAGGCCGGAATGGACAAAGCGGGCGCACTGATTTTCATCGGGGTCTGCACATCTAGGAATCAAGATGGGCACGGGGACTGCTCCCGCACCCATGGTGTCACGACACCACCCCATAGATCGACCAGAAAACCGCCAGCTAAAGCACCCGTCCCAAAAAGAATACTTTTAAATTCAAAAAATCATCGCGGGCTGGCGGTGATCCGCACAACACACACCTGCCCGCCCCGCTCACTTGATCAAAGTGACAGGAACATGGGTGGCGCTGATCACCCTTTGCGCCACTGAACCAATGAGCAAATCAGAGAACGTGGATCTGCCCTTGGCACCCATTGCAATCAAATCAAATTTTCCGGACTTGGCCACCTTGCAAATTTCAGCGGCCACATGACCCGTTTTGATGATGACCTCATGGTCCAAGCTGAATTCTTCCAACTTTTTGCGAGAGGATTTCAAATCTTTGACGCTCAAATCGTGCAAATACTTGACCACGGTGCCCTTGGGAAAATGCTTTTTGACATGCTTTAGGCCCGCGTCATCGTGCACGGAGATCAAGCTGATGCTGGCTTGCGCACCCACTTTTTGGACCAAGTGGATGGCGAATTCCAATGCACGCAATGCGCAGTCAGAACCATCGGTGGGAACAAGAATTTTCATCAGAAGGCTCCAAGTCGTAAAGCCTCACCATAAGTCGAAATCAGTGGCCATTGCTTGCGCTGGCTCAAACAAATGCCAATGGATACGGTTTTCATGAAGCTTTGGACAAACCATCATCCATGGCGTACCCAGACCAAACTCAGCACAATGCCGCTCATGACCCATATTTGCCCACCCACAACCTGGTAGAAATAGGCGCGGGTGCCCGAATGCCATGACACCCAAGACTTGGCCACCATGTTGCTCAGCAAAGCGGCCATGATGGGCCACTGGGCTTGCTGGGCTGTGACTTGGCCAGACTGAACCATGGAGCCCATCGAAGCGATGATCGCATGGGCATCCACCAAGCCTGTCATGGCCGAGGTGATCAAAATACCGTCCTGCCCCAGCCATTGGTTCATACCCGCTGACAAGACCATGACCGCGACCACCAAAGCCACCAGGGTGAAGGTGGACTTCCATTGAAACAGGTGCGGCGAAATCAACGGTTCCTCCACAGGCAAGAAAGGGCCCGCGTTCCACCAAACCGCGGTGGCATAAAGGCTGGCACAAACCACCCCTGCCAGCATGGGCACACTGGCCCAGTAAATCAATTCCGGCAATATGAGGTTGATCAAAAAATACAACTGCACCATGGTGGACACGCTGGACAAGACCGCGCCCATCACCGCACCATGGGTTTGCGCTGGCAAGTCCCGCGACAACTTACCCATGGCATAAACCGTTGCCGTGCTGGACACAAAACCGCCGGCAAAACCGGTGAGCGCCAATCCGTGGTGGCCGCCCCAAATGCGGCTGCTCACATGCCCCAAAACACTGATGCCCAGGATCAACACCACAAAGCGGACCAAATGATGGGGGTTGATGGCATTCCAAGGTCCCAAATACACATCGGGTGCCAGTGGAAAGGCAATCAAAATGACCGCCATGAAAAAAACCAAATCATTCCACTCGGTGGCACTCAAGACATTTTGGGCAAACGCATGCATGCGTTTTTTGGCGGCCAGCAAAGTGGCCAAACCCAGACCACTGATGGCCGCCAGGGTGGGCGCTTTGACCGCCAACGCACCAATCAGGCAAGTCGCAAACAACGCCAACTCAGTGGTCAAGCCCGGGTTACTGGCACTGTTGCGCCAGTAGGCAATGCCAATCAGGACCAGCAAGAAAACCAAGGAAACAGGCAATATGCCTGGCGCATCCAGTATCACGGCAACAGATCCCATCAAGGCACTGATGGAAAAAGTCCGGATGCCCGCAATCGGACTGAGTCGGCTCGCATTGCTGCGCTCTCGCTCCGCACCGATCAAAAGACCAATGCCCAAAGCAAGCCCTAAATTTTCGATGCTCGCCAAGGAGGCGGCCAAAAAAGTCACGCAAGCCTTTGCAGTCGGCTCATGCCAGGGCCTCTTCGACAGTTCGGCCTGTCATGCACGGCACATCTTTCACAGATTGCGCTGCCGCATCATGGCATCGCGCAAGCCATTCAGGCGGGCGTTAAAGTCAAAGTCTTCTTTTTGGTGAAACGCAATGAACGGATAGCGGCGAGCCTTCAGATGGGTTTTTTCGTGGTGGTGCTTGATGGGACAGAAATAAGCCTCTGTGGCCCCGATCACCGCCTGGACAAAAGCAATCAAGCCGACTGCATAAGCGCAGTAAGTGCAATGAAATTTGGACACCCAGTCCAGGTATTTCAAGGTCTGTCGGTCAAAGACAATGAAATCAGATCGCCGTATTTTTGGAATTTTGTAAATCGGAAAACACAGCGCTTGGTACAGGCTCACAAAAGCATCCAACAGCAGCAGCGGAAAGATGACGCTGTAAATCACGGGCCCCGTGATCAGGTTGATGGGTCTGGATCGTTTGATCAAAGCCCAAAATCCCAGCTGGTGATTGGCGTGTTGCATGTCCATGTTCAAGCCCCTGGATAAATGAGTTCAGGCGGACACCCTTTGGGAAATGTCCAAACCGCGAACGACCTATCCTAGAACTTGTCAGCGCCTGCCACTTGACTTGCGTCAAGCTTTGTCGCTGGGCCTGGAAATGCACTGCCAAGGCATGCTGCGGGCAAAAGGCCCACCCTTTGTCAAATCTTGAATGCCTCAAAGGTTTCGGGGGCAAACAATTCTTCCGGCTTGAGCAAACGCTGCGACAAACCTTGCTGGTGGTGATAGCGCAGGAAGGTCTCCAACACATGGCGATTGCTTTGAAAACCATAGGCCCACCAATCGGGACCCAACTCGCGCTCCAGTTGCTCCACATGGGCGGGCAACCAGGGCAGCATGGTTTTCAGTGCTGCGACTTCACGCAAGGATTGGTAGGTGATTTGCTGGGCTTGGACAAAGGCTTTGAACAATGATTGCGCCATCCACCGATTTTTTTCGTATACATCTTTGCGAATCACAATGGTGTGCATGATGGGCAAAATTCGGGTCTTTTTAAAGTAATCCGACTCGACCTCTTGGTAGTTTTCAAACAGCCTCTTGACTTTTTTCGGCTGGCTGTAAAAGGTCGAAGGCACCCTGGCCGTGTGCATGGCATCGAGCTCGCCGCTGGCGATCATGCTGGACAAGGTCTGGGTGGGGCCAATCGGTGCAATCTTGACCTCTGGCGGCAATTGCAGTTTGATTTTTTCATCTCGGCCCGTGGTCTCTGCGCCGCCTGTCAGGTATTGGACACTGGTGTGTGGCACTTGGTGGTGCTCTTCCAAAATACCGCGAATCCAAACGGGGGCCGTCATTTGGTATTCGGGGGTTCCAATTTTTTTCCCGATCAAATCGGTCGGAACTTTGATGCCGCTGTCCGCATGGATAAAGATGGAGTTATGCCGAAACAAACGAGAGGGAAAGACCGGAATGGCGATGAAATCCGGGTCATTCCTCATCAGAGAAACGCAATACGAAGACAAGGACATTTCGGAAACCTCGAACTCCTTGTTTCTCAGCATTCTGAAAAAAGTTTCCTCCACCGGCAAGGACAAGTAGTTGATGTCCAACCCATCCGCGACGACCGTGCCATTGGCCAAGGCAGCGGTTCGGTCGTAATCCCAACATGCCAAAGTGATGCGCAACTTACCCATGAAAAATCCGTTCTGTTAAATTAAGCACTGGTTAACTATACACATCCCAAACAGGATCCTTGGGTTTGCACACTGTGTTTTCATCCTTGGCAAGGACTGCACATCTCGGATGTATCCCGCCATGCAAAGATGAATTGATCTGACTGATACATCCCATTCAACCCACGGACAAACCCAGGCCAACCCATGAAATGTTTGAGCTTTTCGACAGCAGGCAAAGCCACTTACGGGGTTTTGCTCGATGCCGGCTTGTTGGATTTGGGTCCCATCCTGGGTGATCGCTTTCCGAGTTTGCTCGATGTGATCGAGTCCGGTCAGATCGCCTTGTTGGAGCAAGCCATTGGCCCATCCAAAGACTGCATCCCACTCGATCAAGTGGTATTGCAACTGCCACTGCCCAACGTCAAGCGCATTTTTTGTGTCGGTAGAAATTACAAAGGCCATGTGGCTGAGGTGGGCGCGCCACTGCCAGAGCACCCCAGCCTGTTCTTTCGACACGCGCAATCCCTGGCCGCATCACAACAGCCCATCGTCAGGCCACGGGTATCCACGCATTTTGATTTTGAGGGGGAGCTGGCTTTGGTGATTGGCAAACCTGGTCGACACATCGATCCACAACATGCCTTGGACCACGTGTTTGGTTACACTATCATGAACGACGGCAGCGTGCGCGATTACCAATTCAAGCACTCTGTGGCGGTTGGTAAAAACTTTGAACGGGGCGGCTCCATGGGGCCGTGGATCGTGACGAGCCAAGAAATCCCCGATCCTTCCAAGCTCATGCTGAGCACCCACCTCAATGGCCAACAAGTCCAGCACAGCCCAACCCATGACCTGATTTTTGATGTGCCCACCATCATTGCCTACATCTCTCAGTTCACCACCTTGCAAGCTGGCGATGTGATTGCCACCGGCACGCCCGATGGTGTTGGCTTTGCCCGAACCCCTCCTTTGTGGCTCAAACCAAATGATTTGCTGGAGGTGACCATCAGCGGCATTGGCACGCTGTCCAATCGGGTCGTGGACGAGGCGTGAAGGCCATGCACAGCACCTGCAGCTGAGGCCTGGCGGGGCACTGACTTTTCAGCCCACATATTGATCTTTTTGATGGCCATGACGGCCTCAGGCTGGGCTAATGTGTCAAAGAAACGCAGGCCCAGTATTTGCGTAGGGATTCCCCAAGCAGGTTTTTCGACACCTGCAACCATTGATGGGGGATCCAAGCATGTCCAAATTTGCCGCCAGCCTTATGTTGTCATTTTGCACAGCAACATCTTGGGCAGAGGGCAACCGGTTCATCCTGGCCGAGCAAGACCTGCACCTGGCCATCCACAGCTATGAAAGAGCCATTGCCTTGGAGCCCGATCAAGCGCAGGCACACCATCAAAAAGCCGAAGCACTGAAAGAACTCCAACTTTGGGCCCTGGCTTTGGCCAGTTACGACAAGGCCATCGCTTTGGACCCCAAGCACGTCGCCTCGCACCTGGGTCGTGCCCATGCCTTGATGGCGCTCAAACAACCCGACGGCGCTTTGTACAGTTTGAAACAAGCCATGGCTTTGCAGCCCCAAGATGCCGCCCTTCACCACCAGATTGGCAAAGTTTTCTCCCACATGAAGCTGTGGGACAAGGCCATTGCCAGTTACAACCAAGCGATTGCCCTCCAAAGCGATGCCCAAGCCTTGCATGACCGTGGACAAGCTTTTCACGCCCTGCGCCAATGGGATGCGGCATTGGACAGTTTTGACAAGGCCATCGCCCTGAACCCGAAAGACGCTTTCAGCCACTTTGCCCGTGGACGCGCTTTATGGGAGAAAAAACTCAGCCAACAGGCCTTGGAGAGCTTTGACCAAGCCATCGACATCAAACCCCAATTTGCCCAGGCCCACAACGAGCGGGGAATGGTGTTGCTGCAAATGCAGCAGTACGAGGCGGCCCTCAGCAGTTTTTCCACGGCTGTGGAACTGGACCCTCGCTTTGCACAAGCGCATTTCAACCGCGGCCGGGCGCTCAAGGCATCGCAACAATTCAACGAGGCCTTGCACAGTTTTGAGCAAGCCATTGCCCTTGCGCCCCACATGGCCCAGGCGCACCTGGAACAGGGTGGTACTTTGGTGGCTTCTTACAAGGCCGTGGTCAAGCCTGCCGATGATGGGCAAAACAAGCGCCCAACCGATGGCTTACCGCGCTTTGGCCGCCCCATGCAACTGGCCCTACAACCTTTCGCGCGCAGCCCAATGTCCCAAAAGGTGGTTTGCTGCACGCCCACCCCTTTCTACGACTGAGCCCCAAGCCCACCCGAAGACGCGCCCTGGCCCGCAGGCTTGTCTTTTTTTCATCCGCCTTAAAGTTTTCCAAAGTCCTGCCGATACCCATTTGCGATCTTTTTTGCAAGTGAAGGAGCGGGCATGAAAATCACTGGCGTCAGCATGAATCGCCCTCTGAACAAGGCACAGGGGGCGATCAAAAAAATTTCCTCCGTGGACAAACCCCTCACCTTGGCGGTGGATGAGGTGTCGGGTCACGGTATGCCCAATGCGGACACCGACCCTTGGGAGCGCCCCTCCAAAAAATCCAAAAACAAACTCGACACCCTGGGCACCGAGGTAGATGTGTGGGCATGAGCCCGTTTTTGTCCCAATGGCTTGCCGCTGAGAACATAAGTTAACAAGAGTACTAAATTAACATAAAATTTGGCATATTCGCGAATTCCGTCAAGGATGAATCATGCCCTTACCCGTCCCCAGTTACGACGATTGGATGAAGTTGTCCGATGGTGGATTCTTTTCCACCCGAAACGCCTTTTTGCTGGCCGTTGACAAAGCGGTTGACGATTACCACAAGGGGGGGCGAACCAATGCGCTGCGCGACAACATCCACGCATGCCTGTTGAGCTACTTCTCGAATTACGAGTCGCGCAAGTCCGGCGGGCCCAATGCCTGGCACAAAAGCACCTTCAATTCACGCCAGGGACTGCGCTTGCTGCTGGAGGCCGTCACCCCACCCTTGCCGCCGGTTTTGCCCCAGGTCCAAGAGGATCCCCCGCCGCCGCCGCCCCCACCTGCGCCCTTGCCAATACCGCCTGTTCGACCGCCCAACCCATTCATTGCGGCTGTTCAGCAAGACTTGAACATACTGAATCAGAAGTACACGCCCCTGTCAACGGCCGACATGCGCAACGAAAAAGCCATGCTCTTGAGTGCCATCAACAATTTGGCACTCGACATGGAAAGACTCAACCGAGGCATGGTGCTGTCAATTGAGCGCTGCAGGAACAATTACGTCCGCGCCATGAAAAAAGGGTATCAAACCTTTGAGAACCTTCACAACAAGGATGCAGACAACATCGAATTCAAACTTTCATTGGCCAAAAAAGTATTTGAGGCCATGAAAGCGCTGCCGCCACCGCTGTCTGCCGTGGGGACCTTGGGCGAGGGCATTGCCGGGCAGCTCAAAACCGAGCGATATGCAGGCCATGCCGATGCCTTGTCGCTGAAGATGCCAGAGGCCACCGGCATGATGAAGACCATCCAAGATTTGGCCGAAAAATTCGATGAAGCCAAAACCTTGAATGTCGCCCCATCCAAAATGGGCGGATACGGAAATTTTGAAGCCCAGTTTGAACTGCTGTTTCGCAGCTTTGAGCAAAACGTGGATCAGGCTTGGAAGGACCAGACCAAAATCATCATTGACAGCAATGCCCGGACCAAATTGGCCAATGAGTTGGCGCAGGCCACCACCAAAGCGTTCAATGGCGGGCAGCCAACGCCAGGCATCATCAATCAGCGGGCCCTGGGCGTGGTCAGGGAACTCAATGACCGCATGCGTGATATCCAAAGCCTGTTCAACCCTGTCACACAACTGCGCGACAGCGTGAACTTGGAGCAAGCCGCCACCTGGATTTGCCTGCAATTCATTTGTGACTATGCCCTGAGCGGACTGTGCAAAGTCGACGAAAAGAAACCTTTTTCAGAAATGAAGGCCAGTGAATTGGCCAGCAAAAATTTCGGCGAGCCGTTTCTGGATTTCATGGACCAACACCTGGGCATCATCGAGAAAGACAAAATGGGTGCCGATGGCAAGCGCAAAACCAAAGACATCTTTGCCTCGGGAAAAATCCCCTGGCAAGGCCATCCCACCCACAAGGTGGCTTTGTTCATGTACCTGGATTGGGCCCAGCGCAACCTCAATCCCATGCGGCTGATCACCGCGTCATTGAGCGGGCAGCCCGACATCGACTTTTTAAAAATGTCGCAAGACTACATCAAGAAATTAGGCCCTGCGATTGACCAAAACGCAGAAGGTGCGTTTCTGGGGTTGGGCCACAGAACCGTCAAAGGCAGCGTGGCCGATCTGGGTGTTTGAGCCTGCACCCTGGGTGACCGGACATCCGCAGGAGATATCAGGTCAGTTTCGATACCCGTCTTTGGCCAAGGGCCGCAATTTTCAGGGGCAAGAAAGATGGAGGCGCGGGCCGGAGTCGAACCGACCTACACGGATTTGCAAACACGGCACACTCACGCTATTTAACCGTGTGCGCTTGTGTTGCACGCCGATTTTTTTGGTGTGCAAAAGGCTAACAAAATTTCTGCTGCGTGTTTTCCCAAATTGTGCGAAGTGCAACACACAGAAAATGTACTGCGAATCAGCGTGACAAAGCGTGCTGTTTGCAACTTGCGCATGCATTCTGCATCACGCTGCTGATGGCCAAGCGGTTGATTTGTATGAAGCCCTCTCCGCCGTTCATGCAGCCCTGCTCACCCTGAAGACATGCCAAAACCTTGGATCGCGACATGACTATCAGCGATGTCAAACTGCTGGAAAAGCAAGGGAAAAAAGTATGAGTAATGTGGTCAGTTTTCCATAGGACTCTTAACCCTGATTTGTCAGCGCGATCAGGGATGGCGGCAGCAATACGGCAGTCAATGACCTGGATGTGTACCCGAGTTTTTCGGTCATTTCCAGGCTTGGAGGTGGGATCAAAAACAGGTTCTGAAAGCGTGGATGTAAACGCATATTAAACAGATTGGCCACCCCTTTTTCCATCCCCTCAAAATCATCAAGAGCCACGATCGCATCGTCGGTGAGTAATTCAGCCATGCGGGCGATGTCCGCCTCATTGAGCCGACCATCAATAAAAACAAAATCAAATTTACCGCTCAGTGCGTTTAGCATTTGCGTACTGGTTTGCTTCTGATATTGAACGATGCGGGTGGGCGGATGCTGGGTCAGCTTAATTTCATTGCTGGCATCACAAGTGTGAATTTCCCCACCCCCTTGCAAGTTCATCGCCTTGGTCATCGCCAAGGTGCTACGACCAATGAACGTACCGACCTCAATGGCGCGTCGAACCTTGAAATAACGGCAAAGGAGAAAAAGACCCCAAGCAGAAAAAGCAGAAATAGAACCGGTGTTGTATTCGGCTTGCACTCGCAACGACTCGAGCCCCAATGACTGTTGAGCAAAATCATTTTCGATGGGCTTAAAGAAATCAGACTCCGCGAACACCCCGCGCCAGAATGCTTCAGAAAACAATTGAGAGGAAAGACTGAAATTGGAAGGCATAAACTATCACCTCAAAAAAATTAGATTCAAAAAGTTTTAAAGCCAAATTGATCATTGGCCAAAAAAATCGGTCATTACTTTGACGACTTCAGCCAATTCATGCTCAGACAATCCAACCCACAGTGGCAGTCGGATCAGTCGGCCTGCAAACTGTTTCGTTCGAGTCATATCTCCGCAGGTGCGACCATACTGCAAACCTGCAGGCGAATCATGCAAAGGAATATAGTGAAAAATAGCACCCACGCCAGCAAATCTAAATTTTTCGAGCAATGCGTTTCTAACCAATTCGCTTTCTACCAATATATAAAACATATGGGCGTTGTGCTGGCAGTCTGCTGGAATAACAGGACGGCGTAAAACACCTTTGCGCTCCAGCATGTCCAAGGCATCTGCGTACTGGTTCCAAATATGTAGTCGCTTGGCAGTGATCTCTGTAGCCTGTTCCAGTTGGGAATACAAAAAAGCTGCGATCAACTCTCCGGGCAAGAAAGATGAGCCGACCGATTGCCAAGTGTATTTATCTACGGCACCCCTTAAAAACCTGGATCTATCGGTACCTTTCTCACGGATGATCTCAGCCGTTTGAATCCAAGCGGGATCATTGACCAATAGGGCACCTCCTTCGCCAGAGATCACATTTTTGGTTTCATGGAAACTGAAGGTGCCCAATTGACCTATGGCGCCCAATGCTCTGCCTTTGTAAAAAGACATGATCCCTTGGGCGGCATCCTCAATGACTGGCAAGCCATGTGCATGCGCAGTCGCCAAAATAGAGTCCATTTCGCAAGCCACCCCGGCATAATGCACGACTACGATGGCCTTGGTACGCGGCGTAATGGCCGTCTCGATCAGGCTCTCGTCAATGTTTCCCGTGTCTTCTCGAATGTCAACGAACACGGGGGTGGCTCCACGCAGCACAAAAGCATTGGCCGTGGATACAAACGTAAATGAAGGCATGATGACTTCATCACCTGGTTGTAAATCCAACAGCAGCGCACACATTTCCAGTGCAGCAGTGCACGAGTGAGTCAGCAACGCTTTATGGGTGCCGGTCTGAGCCTCGATCCATTCATGGCAATCACGGGTAAAAGGGCCGTCGCCGGAAAGCCGACCGGCAAAGTGCGCTTGTGCGATGTTGAACAACTCCTTTCCGGTCATGAAAGGTTTGTTGAAGGGTATGCGAATGGGATTAGTCACTTCGGGTTAGAGCCATTAAGCATTTGGTGTGTCAGCAAACTCCAGCGGCCCATATCCGACAAAACATCGACAAAGAATCGCAAGAACCTTTGCCCATGCTCTCTCAACAATAACCTGTGGTTTGCATATTCTTTCAGGCAAACCGAAATCAGTGAGCCATCCGACAGATAGTAGGGGCGGGTACAGGGTGTGGCGAAATAGGTTTTGACCTCATCAATGGTAGACAGCAATTGAAAGTGGTTTTGTAGATCCTCCCGCGACCCCAAGGCACCGATACTGCCTGATTCAGATGCCGATATCACCACTTTGCCCATGGACATGGCCCAATAAGCCACCATACCACCCAAGTTGGGCGTATCAACAAGCAAGTCTACCTGTGTCAGAAACGTGGCTGGATCAACCCAACCGGCAAAATGGACTTGATGATTTAACTGGAGTTCTTGCTGGCCCATCAAGCGCAAAGTCAAATCGGGGTCTCTTTTTCGACCGGTCCAAAACAAATGGAGATTTGGATTCGCAACCAGGCTGTTATGCAATATCTCCGGTAGATGGCTCGATGCAAATTTCTCCTCTCTTGAGAGGACCCCAACATTCAGACCTTCGGTATCAGTTCTTAAAGGGGGTGGCGCTGGATTTGGAGCCAGTGCTTTCAGAGCAAAAGGGGCGCATTGCCAAAGCGCACCATAAAACACTTTTTGCGTTGGGTACAGCGTGCGGTTGCAAACCAGACGGTCGAAATGTGACATGCAACCCAATGGGTACTTCATGGACCACCAGGTAAGGGCAATCCCATCGCTAATGCGTTTCAGATAACCAGACTGGAGTGGCAAAGAAACAAAAACGATATTGGCAATTCCCAGGCTGTGACAAATCTGTATCAAAGCATCGCATCGGGCTGCGACACTTTGTCGGTCATCGATTGTCAGTATCTCAATACCCGCTTTCGAAAAAATGGATCGAGAACTGTCCAGGTTGACATTACTCAGAGCTGATGCATAAAACTTGGTTCGCACAGGCAAATGTGTCGCAAAATCAAGAACCAATTGCGTGTGGGCAAGAACTGAATAATTTTGAAACCAAAACAGCGTGCTGACCTCTTCGGAGTCTATTTCATCAGGCGTAGAGGTAGCCAGTGCAACACCGACATCAACCACATTATTTAGCAAGGTCTGATAAGGCGCATAAAGATTTGAGAATGCACGCTGGTAAAAACCATGGTCTTCGTCTTGTTTGATAAAACTCCCATAAACAACACCCTCTAATTCAAGCGCTTCATTCCATGCCGCGCGCTGAATCAACGCCGCGTGCAAAGGAAGCAGAAAATCAAAAAGGATATTATTGAATTCTTCGCTGTGCTTGTATTTCTCAATAACCAGACTCTGTGCAAAGCGACTAATGCCACTCATATCCTGTGCGAGGATAGTGGCCAATTCATGCAGCAGCGAGCGCCGAATTTCTGCTGGCAGTGATGATATTTCCATGACCCACCATTTCATTGGGTGAGTACCGATCGTCAGAGCGGTTGACAGAGACCGCAAAGCTTTCTGCGCTGACGGGCTGGGTGGTAAATTCTTGCTCACGACCCGGGCTTCCAAAAGCGATTCGCACCCACATTGGTGCCTTCGGGCATCGATGATTTTTCCTTCATGGAAGAATTAAAGCCCAGAGAACAAGTGGCACCAACTGTGCAACCTCCGCCGACGACTGATCCTGAAGCCAAAAAGAC
>JACCDX010299603.1_pt1 | contig 182905 bp, 150 predicted proteins | sample 7449681 | NCBI WGS metagenome assembly JACCDX01 (sample SAMN15323450, study PRJNA562643) | freshwater metagenome | isolation source: river surface water | place: USA:Blue River Watershed | collected 2017-08-18 | reverse complement strand
CCACCAAATTTGGTCGACAAAATCGTCGTGATCGCCGCCGTCAGCGTCGTCTTGCCATGGTCAACGTGGCCAATCGTGCCCACGTTCACGTGCGGTTTGGTCCGCTCAAACTTGCCTTTTGCCATTTATCGACTCCGAAAAAAAAGCACATCAAAAAGTGCAACTGCACCAAAAAACTGGTGCCCATGGCGGGAATCGGACCCGCGACCTCTCCCTTACCAAGGGAGTGCTCTACCACTGAGCCACATGGGCATTCAACCAAACAACAACCTCAAAGACATGGAGCGGGAGACGGGAATCGAACCCGCGTCATTAGCTTGGAAGGCTAAGGTTCTACCATTGAACTACTCCCGCATCAGGCTCTCACCTTCACAGTCGCAGGTCACCCATAGTCACGTCTTTGCGATGGTGGAGGAGGCTGGATTCGAACCAGCGTAGGCGTAAGCCAACAGATTTACAGTCTGCCCCCTTTAGCCACTCGGGCACCCCTCCGCCGAACCGCGCACTATAGCATATTTTGGTCTGCGCTCGGCTTTGGCACATCGATTGAGGGGCCTTGCGATGCCCAAGCCCAATGCCAATCGATGCCTTGTGCGCACAACCAATTTTGCGTGGTCGAAAAATGCCCGCAGCCCACAAACGGCACGGGCGGGCGGCGGGCCGACAAAGGGGAAGGGTGATTGGCCATCAGCACCAGGTGTTTTTGCCCCATTTGCTCGGCCTCACCGTTGATGAAATCGGCCTTGGATTGGGCGTGGGCACCCCACAACAAGTACACGCAAACAGGTACCGATGCAGTCACTGCCTTGATTACTTCGTCAGTGAGCGCATCCCAACCTTTGTGGGCATGGCTGCCGGCTTGGCCCTGCTCCACGCTCCAACAGGTGTTGAGCAGCAGCACGCCGCGCTGGGCCCAGCCCATCAAAGAGCCGTGGGCGGGGGCGGGCAAACCGACATCGCGGCGCACCTCTTGCACGATATTTTTCAGCGATGGCGGCAACTTGACCCCAGGCGCGACCGAAAAAGCCAAACCCTCGGCCTGGCCTGGGCCGTGATAAGGGTCTTGCCCCAAGATCAGCACTTTCACCGAGGACAAGGGCGTGAGGCGCAGCACCCGCAACGGATCGGGGGGGTAAACCACCGCGCCCGCGTTCAGGCGTTGGTTCAAAAAACCATGCAAGGCCTGGCCCGAGGGGCTGCTGGAAAATGCCTGCCACAGCACTTGCCAAGCCGCATCCAAAGGCGCGCACCCGGCTTCACCGGGCAGCACGCCTTGCAAATCTGGCGGCCAATGCCGCAAGCTGGCCTGGGGCAAGCTCGCTTCGGTCCACAGCGGTGTTTGCACGGCCCCGTCAACCCCGACAGCCTTCAGGCTTGAAAGAGATCCGCCAGGGCCAAGCCCGGCTCAGGGGCCCGCATGAAAGCCTCGCCCACCAAAAATGCCTTCACGCCCGCTTGGCGCAGGCGCAACACATCTTCGCGGGTTTGGATGCCGCTTTCGGTGACCAACAAACGGTTGGCAGGCACCTCTTGTTGCAAGGCCATGGTGGTCTCCAAGGCCACCTCAAAGGTGTGCAAATTGCGGTTGTTGACACCGATCAGCGGGGTTTTGAGTTTCAAAGCGCGGGACATTTCGGCCTGGTCATGGACCTCGACCAACACGGCCATGTCCAAAGACACGGCCACGGCCTCCATCTCGGCCATTTGTACATCGTCCAAACAAGCTGCAATCAGCAAAATGCAATCGGCCCCCATGGCCCTGGCCTGGTAGATTTGATAGACATCGACCATGAAGTCCTTGCGCAGCACCGGCAAATCGCAAGAGGCCCGCGCTTGTTTCAAGTCGTCCACCCCGCCTTGGAAGTATTGGCGGTCGGTCAACACCGACAAACAGGCGGCGCTCAGGCTGCCATCGCCTTGGGCATAGCTTTGAGCGATGTCGGCGGGCACAAAATCAGCGCGCAGCACGCCTTTGGATGGGCTGGCCTTTTTGACCTCCGCGATCACGGCGGGTTGACCGGCGGCGATTTTGCGCCGCAAAGCCCCCACAAAGTCACGCGTGAGCACCCGGCTTTCGGCATCGGCACGCATCTGGGCCAGTGGCTTGCTTTGCAAAGCGGTGGCCACTTCCTCGCGCTTGGTGGCAACAATTTTTTTCAAGATATCGGACATGGATCAGGCCCCTAGGCTTTGGGTGGCGGCAATCAGTTGCTCCAATCTTTGCATGGCCTGGCCCGACTCAATGGCTTGACGGGCCAGCACCAAACCTTGGGCGATGTCGGGTGCCACATTGGCCGCATACAAAGCCACGCCTGCATTGAAGATCACGATGTCACGCGCTGGCCCTGGTTGGTTGAGCAAGACACCGCGCAACATGTCGCGCGAGGCCTCTGGGGTTTCCACCCGCAAAGCGCGGTTGCTGACCATGGTCAAGCCAAAGTCTTCCGGGTGGATTTCGTATTCGGTGATTTCACCGTTTTTCAACTCACCCACCAGCGTGGCCGCGCCGAGCGAGACCTCGTCCATGCCATCGCGGCCATAGACCACCAAGGCATGCTCGGCCCCCAGGCGTTGCAAAGCGCGCACCTGGATGCCCACCAAGTCGGAGTGAAAAACCCCCATCAAGATATTGGGTGCGGAGGCTGGGTTGGTCAGTGGGCCCAAGATATTGAAGATGGTGCGCACCCCCAACTCTTTGCGCACAGGTGCCACGTTTTTCATTGCCGGGTGGTGGTTGGGCGCAAACATAAAGCCTATGCCCACCTGCTCGATGCAGCGGGCAATCGCCTCGGGCGGGAGTTGGATGTTGACCCCCAGGCTCTCCAACACATCGGCGCTGCCGCTTTTGCTGCTCACGCTGCGCCCGCCGTGCTTGCTGACCTTGGCACCGGCAGCAGCGGCCACAAACATGGTGCAGGTGGAAATATTGAAGGTGTGCGAGCCGTCCCCACCCGTGCCCACGATGTCGATCAGGTGGCGCGTATCGCTCACATGCACCTTGGTTGAAAACTCGCGCATCACCTGCGCGGCCGCGGTGATCTCGCCAATGGTTTCCTTTTTCACCCGCAATCCGGTGATCAAGGCGGCCATCATCACCGGCGACAACTCGCCGCTCATGATCATGCGCACCACTTTGAGCATTTCGTCGTGAAAGATTTCTCGGTGCTCGATGGTGCGCTGCAAGGCTTCGACGGGCGTGATGGGCATGGTGTTCTCCTGGGGTCTCATGGGTTCAATATTCAAAAGGTGGATGGGTGGGCAAAGCGCCCGTCATGGGCTGGGTACCGCAGTGGCGAGGAAGTTTTTCAACATCGCGTGGCCATGCTCCGACAAGATGGATTCGGGATGGAACTGCACGCCTTGCAAGGGCAGCTCGCGGTGGCGCACCCCCATGATTTCATCGTCGTCGCTCCAAGCCGTGACCACCAATTCAGCCGGGCAGCTGGCCCGCTCTATGGCCAATGAGTGGTAGCGATTGACCACCACCCGCTCGGGCAAGCCAGCGAACACGCCCTCACCCGTGTGGCGGATGCTGGAGGTCTTGCCGTGCATGAGTTGTTGGGCCTGGACAATGCGCGCGCCCAAGGCGGCACCAATGCTTTGGTGGCCCAAACACACGCCCAAAATCGGCAACCGGCCCATGAAGTGGCGGATCGCATCCACCGAAATCCCGGCTTGCTCGGGCGCACACGGGCCGGGCGAGATGACCAAATGGGTGGGCTGGCGCGCCTGCATGTCGGCGATGGTGATTTCGTCGTTGCGATACACCTCCACCGCTGCGCCCAACTCCCCAAAATACTGCACGATGTTGTAGGTGAAGCTGTCGTAGTTGTCGATCATGAGCAGTTTCATTCCAAGCCCTCCACGACCAATTCGCTGGCCCGAAGCAAAGCGCGGGCCTTGTGTTCGGTTTCGCGCCATTCCATCTCAGGCACCGAGTCGGCCACCACACCGGCGGCGGCCTGCACGTACAAGGTGTCGTCCTTGACGATGCCGGTGCGAATGGCAATTGCCAAATCCATGTCGCCGGCAAAGCTGATGTAGCCACAGGCCCCGCCATAAATGCCGCGCTTGCTGGGTTCGAGTTGATCGATCAACTCCATCGCATGCACCTTGGGCGCACCGCTCAAAGTGCCGGCTGGAAATGCGGCTTTGAGCACGTCCATGTTGTCCACGCCTTCGCGCAACACGCCTTCCACATTGCTCACGATGTGCATCACATGGCTGTAGCGCTCGACCACAAAGGCCTCGGTGACCTTGACGCTGCCAACTTGGGCAATGCGCCCAATGTCGTTGCGGGCCAAATCAATGAGCATCACATGCTCGGCCCGCTCTTTGGGGTCTTGGATCAGTTCTTTTTCAATGGCTTGATCGGCCTCGGGCGTGGCACCGCGCGGCCTGGTGCCCGCCAATGGGCGGATGGTGACTTTGCGACTCGCCTGAGGTTTGTTGCCCTCGCCCGGGGTGCTGACCTGCTCCATGCGGACCAAAATTTCCGGGGAAGCGCCCACCACGTGAAAGTCACCCAGGTTGTAGAAATACATATAGGGGCTGGGGTTGAGCGAGCGCAGTGCGCGGTACAAAGACAGCGGGCTTTCGGTGTAGCGTTTTTTCAAACGCTGGCCCACTTGCACCTGCATGAAGTCGCCCGCCTCGATCAGGGTTTTGGCACGCTCGACCGCTTTCAAGTAATCGGCTTTGGCAAATTCACGCTCCACCGGATGGCTGGTGCTGGGCCGCAACTGGGGGGCGCTGACCGAGTATTTGAGCAAGTCCTTGAGTTCGCGCAAACGCTTTTTGCCATTGGCATAGGCCTCGACCTCGCTGGGATCGGTATAGACCATCAAATACAGCTTGCCCGAGAGGTTGTCGATCACCGCCAACTCCTCGGTTTGTAACAACAAGATGTCGGGGCATCCGAGCTTGTCGGGCGGGCAAGAAGCTTGCAATTTTTTCTCAATGTGGCGCACGGTGTCGTAGCCGAAATAACCCGCCAAGCCACCGCAAAAACGCGGCATGCCTGGGCGCAAGGCCACTTTGAAACGCTTTTGATAGCGGTCAATGAAGTCCAAGGGGTTGCCGTGGTCGGTCTCCACCACCACCCCGTCCTTGACCACCTCGGTCATGGCCTGATCGCCAAAGCCCTGCGCGCGCAACAGGGTGCGTGCAGGCAGGCCAATGAAGCTGTAGCGGCCAAAGCGCTCGCCGCCCACCACCGACTCCAGCAAAAAACTGTGTTTTCCACCGTCTTTGGCATAGGCCAATTTGAGGTAGAGCGACAGCGGGGTTTCCAAATCGGCAAACGCCTCGGCCATGAGGGGAATGCGGTTGTGGCCTTGCAAGGCCAGGCTTTTGTATTCGAGTTCGGTGATCACAGAGAGCCTCCACAGCTCAACCCCAAAAGGGCATTCAATCCAAGGGAAGACCCGTCAAAGGGTCCAAAAGCGAAGGGAGGCCGAGGGGAGAAGTTTCAAAGCGCCCGCACGGCCAGGTCTGCGCGGCGACGCCAGGGCCAAGCTCCCCGGTCGCTGCAACCTGTGATGGTGATGCGGTGTATGAACATGGCGCGCAGTGTATCAAATGGCCGTGGGACCGGGCCGATCGCGCAACCACACCCAATCACGCCCATCGTGGATGTGCTGGCAGTCGTCCACATGCGCCAAAGCCGCCACAGCCTGGATCGGCTCGCCGTGGTTGTAGCCATAGGTGACCAACACCAAGGGGCAGCCCGCGGCATCGGCGGCCTGTGCATCGTTGCGCGAGTCGCCCACCATCAGCGTGCGCGCGGGCACGCTGGCCAGGGCGCGGCAGGTTTCCAGCAGCGGCAAAGGGTCGGGTTTTTTGCGCGCAAACGAGTCGCCGCCAAACACACACTGGAAAAAACCATGCAAGCCCTTGGCCCGCAACAAATCCTTGGCAAAGCCGACGGGCTTGTTGGTCAAGCAAGCCAGGGGCAAGCCCATGCGGTGCCAACGCTCCAACGCTGGCATCACACCGGGGTAGACCTGAGAATGCTGGCCATTCAAGCGGGCGTAATGGTGTTGGTAGCGCTGCCAAGCCGGTTCATACAGGTTGTCCACCGACCTGCCCGCACAGCGTTGCTGACCTGGCGAGCCCAGTTGATGGTCGATGACCGTGCGGATCAAGTGCTCGGAGCCTTGCCCCACCGCATGCGCCACCACGTCCACAGTGGCCGGGGGCAAATCCAAATCGCCCAACATGTGGTTGATGGCGGCGGCAAAGTCGCCCAAGGTGTGGACCAAGGTGCCATCGAGGTCGATCATGATGGCTTGAATGGCCATGTGCAGTTCTCCGGTGCTGGTTGCAGGCCCAGATGCTAGCCCAGGGGCCATGGCCAAAACCAGGCAAGGCCATTGGCTAGGACAACCCGCCAGCGCAGACCTACCGCCTTAAAATGGAACCTTCTTTCTCATGTGCGTTCAATCGTTTGAACGCCAAAGCCCCCATGAAATCCCTTTTGAACGCACGGCCAACGGCCCATGCCCATGGCGCTTGGAACCATCTTTGTGTCGGTTTGGGCTGGTTGGTCTGCCTGGCCACAGCCCATGGCCAAACCCCACCCAGCGCCCCCGCCAAACCCGCCCTGACGGTGAGCGTGGGCAGCCCCAGCGTGCAAACCTTGCCCATGCAAACCAAGGCCAATGGCAACATCGCCGCTTGGCAAGAGGCCAGCGTGGGCAGCGAAATTGGCGGCTTGCGGCTGACCGAGGTGCGGGTCAATGTGGGCGATGTGGTCAAGGCCGGGCAGGTGCTGGCGGTGTTCAACCCCGCGCCGGTGCAAGCCGACCTGGCCCAGGCGGTGGCCAATCTGAGCCAAGCGCAGGCGGCGGCCAACGAAGCCCGCGCCAATGCCGAACGCGCGCGCGGCCTGCAACCCACGGGGGTCATCAGCGCACAGCAGTATGTGCAGTACATCACCGCCGAAGAAACCGCCGTGGCCCGTGTGGCCGCGGCCAAAGCCAGCGTGGACAGCCAGCAACTGCGCTTGCAACAAACACAGGTGCTGGCACCCGACAGCGGCATCATTGCCGCGCGCAGCGCTTCGGTGGGTGCCGTGCTCGCGCCGGGCACCGAGTTGTTTCGCCTGATTCGCCAAGGTCGGCTGGAGTGGCGGGCGGAGGTCACCGCCACGGAGTTGGGGGCCATCAAGCCCGGCATGGGCGCGCGCATCTTGACCGCCAGCGGTGCCAGCCTGAATGGCCGGGTGCGCATGCTCGGCCCCACGGTGGATCCGCAAACCCGCCAAGCCCTGGTGTACGTGGATTTGCAAGCCCCCAGCGCCGGGCAAGCCCCGGCTTTGGCGGGCATGTATGCCAGCGGCAGCATCGATTGGGGTTCGAGCCGGGCTTTGACCGTGCCATCCCAGGCCGTGGTCAGCCGCGATGGGTTCAACTATGTGATGCAACTCAAGACCGACAACCGGGTGGGCCTGGTCAAGGTGCAAACCGGCCGTCGCGTGGGCGAGCACATCGAAATCACCCAAGGTATGCAAGAAGGCATGAAGCTGGTCTTCCAAGGGGCTGGCTTTTTGAACGAAGGTGATGCGGTTCGGGTTGCACCATGATCAACGTCTCTTCTTGGTCGATCAAAAACCCCATTCCAGCGGTCATGCTGTTTGTCATGCTCTGCTTTGCAGGCATGGTCTCGTTTGGCTCGATGAAGGTGCAAAACTTTCCCGACATCGATTTGCCCACCATCACCGTCACCGCCAGCTTGCCCGGCACCGCCCCCGCCCAAATGGAAACCGAGGTGGCGCGCAAGATCGAAAACACCATCGCCGCCTTGCAGGGCTTGAAGCACATCACCACCCGGGTGCAAGACGGCAGCGCCACCATCAGCGCCGAATTCCGGCTTGAAAAACCCATCCAAGAAGCCTTGGACGATGTGCGCTCGGCGGTCAACCGCATCCGCAGCGACTTGCCCGGCGACATGAAGGACCCGGTCATCACCAAACTGGACCTGGCCGGACAGCCGGTGTTGGCCTACACCCTGCGATCGGACCGCATGGACAGCCAAGCCCTGTCGTGGTTTGTCGATGACCAAGTGGCCCGCAAGCTGTTGTCGGTGCGCGGCGTGGGTGCGGTCAACCGGGTGGGCGGGGTGGACCGACAAATCCACATCGCTTTGGACCCGCAACGGCTGCAAGCGCTCAACGCCAGCGCGGCAGATATTTCGCGCCAGCTCAAACAAATGCAGTCGGACAGCTCGGGGGGCCGCACCGATGTGGCTGGGGGCGAGCAACCGGTGCGCACCTTGGGCAATGTGGCCAATGCCCAGGCCCTGGCCAGCATGTCACTGACCTTGTCCGATGGCCGCCGCCTGCGCCTGGACCAAGTGGCCACCATCAGCGACACCGTGGCCGAGCCACGCTCATCGGCCCAACTCAACGGCCAAGAGGTGGTGGGTTTTGAGGTGTCGCGCAGCCGTGGGGCCAGCGAGATCGAGGTGGGCGAAGCGGTCAAAAAAGCACTGGCCGATTTGCGCGCCAGCCACCCCGACATTGAAATGACCGAGGCCTTTGACTTTGTCACCCCGGTGGCCGAGGAATACCAGGGCTCGCTGCACCTTTTGTACGAAGGCGCCATCTTGGCGGTGCTGGTGGTGTGGCTGTTTTTGCGCGACTGGCGGGCCACTTTTGTGTCGGCCGTGGCCTTGCCTTTGTCGGTGATTCCGGCCTTCATTGGCATGCAGCTGCTGGGCTTTTCCATCAACGTGGTGACCTTGCTGGCCTTGTCGCTGGTGGTGGGTATTTTGGTGGACGATGCCATCGTGGAAGTGGAAAACATCGTGCGCCACTTGCGCATGGGCAAAACCCCTTACCAAGCCGCCATGGAAGCGGCCGACGAAATTGGTTTGGCGGTGATCGCCACCACCTTCACCTTGATCGCGGTGTTTTTGCCCACCGCTTTCATGGCGGGCGTGCCTGGCAAATTTTTCAAGCAATTTGGCTGGACCGCCTCCTTGGCCGTGTTTGCTTCTTTGTTGGTGGCGCGGGTGCTCACCCCCATGATGGCCGCCTACCTGCTGCGCCCCATCGTGCATGCCGAAACCCCGCCAGCTTGGATGGCGGGCTACTTGCGCATGGCCCAGTGGTGCTTGCGCCACCGTTGGTGGACGGTGTTGGGCGCGCTGGCGTTTTTCATCGGTTCGCTGTCGCTCGTGCCTTTGCTGCCCACAGGGTTCATCCCGCCCGACGACAACAGCCAAACCCAAATTTATTTGGAGCTGCCCCCGGGGAGCAAGTTGGCCCAAACCCAGGCCAGCGCGGAAGCGGCCCGCCAACTGGTCAGCCAAGTGCCGCATGTGAAAAGCATCTACACCACCATTGGCGGGGGCGCGGCCGGCTCCGACCCCTTTGACCCCTCGGGCGCGGCCGAGCCGCGCAAAGCCACCCTCACCTTGGTGATGAGCGAGCGCGGACAACGCCCCCGCAAACAAGTCATAGAGCAGCAAATCCGCCAAGCCCTCACCGCCTTGCCGGGGGTGCGCAGCAAAGTCGGCTTGGGCGGGTCGGGCGAGAAATACATCTTGGTGCTGACCGGAGAAAACCGCGAGACCTTGCTCAGCTCGGCCCAGGCCATTGAGCGCGAGTTGCGCCTCATCCCCGGCTTGGGCAATGTGGCTTCGAGCGCCAGCTTGGTGCGGCCCGAGGTGGTGGTGGTGCCCGACTTTGCCCTGGCCGCTGATTTGGGCGTGACCAGTGCCGCCATTGGCGAGACCTTGCGCATTGCCACCTCCGGCGACTACGACGCAGGTCTGGCCAAACTCAACCTGGACCAACGGCAAATCCCCATCGTGGTGAAGTTGCAAGACCAGGCCCGCCAAGACCTCGACACCCTGGGCCGCTTGAGCGTGCCGGGCAAACGCGGCCCGGTCATGTTGGCCCAGGTGGCGCAAATTGGCATGGGCTCGGGCCCGGCGGTGATCGACCGCTACGACCGCTCACGCAACATCAAGTTTGAAATTGAACTCTCGGGCCTGCCCTTGGGCGAAGTGACCGACAAAGTGAAAAACCTGCCGTCGGTGAAAAACCTGCCCGCTGGCATAGCGGTGGTGGAGGTGGGCGATGCCGAGGCCATGGGCGAGTTGTTCGCCAGCTTTGGCTTGGCCATGCTCACCGGCGTGCTGTGCATCTACATCGTGCTGGTCTTGCTGTTCAAGGGGTTTTTGCACCCGCTGACCATCTTGGCGGCCTTGCCCTTGTCGCTGGGCGGCGCGTTTGTCGGCCTGTTGCTGGCCAACAAAAGTTTTTCCATGCCGTCCTTGATTGGTTTGATCATGCTGATGGGCATTGCGACCAAAAACTCGATTTTGTTGGTCGAGTACGCCATCGTGGCCCAGCGCGATCAGGGCATGAACCGCTGGGATGCCTTGATCGATGCCTGCCACAAACGCGCCCGCCCCATCATCATGACCACCATCGCCATGGGCGCGGGCATGCTGCCATTGGCGCTGGGCTGGGGCTTGGCCGATCCGAGTTTTCGCTCACCGATGTCGATCGCCGTCATCGGCGGCCTGATCACCTCCACCGTGCTGAGCTTGCTGGTGATTCCGGTGGTCTACAGCCTGCTGGAGAGCCTGCGCTGGGGCTGGACCGCGCGCTGGCGACAGTGGCGCGGCACCGCCTGAGTCAGGCCAAGGCCTGGCGCATGGCGGCGATCACCGCCGCGTAATTGGGCTGGCCAAAAATGGCACTGCCCGCCACAAAGGTGTCGGCCCCGGCATCGGCCACCCGGCGGATGTTGTCGGGCTTGATGCCACCATCCACTTCCAAACGGATGTCACGCCCACTGGCGCGGATGCGTGCACGCGCTTGCTCGACCTTGCGCAGCGCCGAGTCGATGAAGCCTTGCCCACCAAAGCCCGGGTTGACGCTCATGATCAAAATCAAATCGATCTCGTCGATCACCCAGTCGAGCACATCGAGCGGCTCGGCCGGGTTGAACACCAAGCCCACCTGGCAGCCCGCCGCCTGGATGGCTTGCACACTGCGGTGCACATGGGTGCTGGCATCGGGGTGAAAGCTGATCAGGTCGGCGCCGGCTTTGGCAAAGGCTTGGGCCAGTTCGTCCACCGGAGACACCATCAAATGCACATCGATCGGCACGCGTTGGCCATCAGCGGTTTGGGCATGCGGCCTGAGCGCTTGGCAGACCATGGGGCCAAAGGTGAGGTTGGGCACATAATGGTTGTCCATCACATCGAAGTGGATCCAATCTGCACCGGCTTGGATCACGCTGCGGACCTCTTCGCCCAAACGGGCAAAGTCGGCCGACAAAATGGAAGGGGCGATGCGATGGGTGGGTGTCTTCATGGGGCGATTATTTCACCCCCTGACGCAGCCCTTGGCCATGAGACAAAATCAACCACCACAGAACGCACCACCACCATGCCCAAATACCAGTTCCGTGTTGACGTCAAACCCGAGTTTTTGCCCGATCAGTCCGACCCCAGCGCGTCGCTCTACATGTTCGCCTACACCATCACCATCACCAACGTGGGTTCGGTGGCCGCGCAACTGATTTCGCGCACCTGGAACATCAACGATGCCCACGGCCTGCACGAGAAAGTGCGCGGCTTGGGCGTGGTGGGGCACCAACCTTTGTTGCGCCCAGGCGAGTCGTTCGAATACACCAGCGGCACCCGCTTGCGCACCCCCACCGGCACCATGCACGGCCAGTACTTTTGCGTGGCCGAAGACGGCGAAAAATTCGATGTCGACATCCCCATGTTTGTGCTCGATGCCTTGAGCCACGAGCCGGGCTCGCGCAACCTGCACTGACGCTACACATGGGCGAGTTTGAGCTCATCGAGCGTTACTTCAAACGCCCGCCCCAGCGCGCCCAAGTGGGCGTGGGCGACGATTGCGCCATCTGGCTGCCCACGCCGGGCCAGGCCCTGGCCATCTCCAGCGACATGCTGGTGGAAGGCCGCCATTTTTTGTCCACGGTGGACCCTGCGGCCCTGGGCCACAAAGCGCTGGCCGTCAATTTGAGCGACCTGGCCGCATGTGGTGCCAAGCCCTGCGCCTTCACCCTGTCCCTGGCCTTGCCCCAAGCCGATGAAGCCTGGGTGAGCGGCTTTGCCCAGGGCCTGTGGGCGCTGGCCGATGCCCATGGCTGCGAACTGATCGGCGGCGACACCACGCGCGGCCCGCTGAACATCGCCATCACCGTTTGGGGCGAATTGCCACCCGACCAAGCCCTGCTGCGCAGCGCCGCCCAGGTGGGCGACGACATCTACATCAGCGGCACACCCGGGCAGGCGCGCATGGCGCTGGAGGTGTTTCGCGGCAAGCTGCGCTTGCCCAGCGAGGCCTTTGAGCGCGCACGCTTGCGCATGGAGCGGCCCACACCGCGCGTGGCCTTGGGCCAGGCCTTGCGCGGGGTGGCGCATGCGGCCATAGACCTCAGCGATGGCTTGTTGGGCGACCTGGGCCACATCCTGCAAGCCTCCAAGCTGGGTGCCGACATCGACACCCGCTGGCTGGCGCAAGCCAAAGATGGCGAGACCCCATGGCCCGCCCACTGCCCGGACCTGGCCGCCTTGCCCTGGGCACAAGCCCTGGTCTGTGGCCTCAACGGTGGCGACGATTACGAATTGCTGTTCACCGCCGCCCCTGCAATGCGCGATGCCGTGCAGGCGGCGGCCCAAACCAGTGCCACGCCGGTGACCCGCATCGGTCAGATCACCGCCCAAGGCTTGCGCGTGCTGGACCCGCACGGCCAGCCCATGGATGTGAGCGCCCTCCACAGCTTTGACCACTTTGCCTGAATGAACATCGCCATCGACCGCCGCTTCATGATGCGCCACCCGGCCCATGTCATCGCCTTGGGCTTTGGCGCAGGCCTGAGCCTGTGGGCCCCCGGCACCGTGGGCACGCTGTGGGCTTGGGCCAGCTTTGTGGTGTTGGATTTGTATTTCGACGCGGTGCAACTGGGCTGTCTGATCGGCCTGAGCCTGCCCGTGGGTTGGTGGGCCAGCACCGTCACCGCCCGCCATTTGGGGGTGAGCGACCCGGGCAACATCGTGTGGGACGAGATCGTGGCCTTTTGGCTGGTGCTGTGGCTGCTGCTGCCCGCCGGGTTTTGGGCCCAGTTTTGGGCTTTTGCCTTGTTTCGTTTTTTTGATGCCGCCAAACCGGGCCCGGTGGGCTGGGCCGATCGCTTGTTCAAAGGCTTTGGTTGGCGCGGCGGCTTTGGCATCATGTTCGACGACCTGGTGGCCGCTTTTTGCACCCTGCTGGTGATCGCTTTATGGAGGACAACCGCATGAACCCAACACCCACCGACGACACAGCGGCACTGGTCGCCCAACTGGCGCAGGCCTTGATGCAACGCGGCTGGGGCTTGGTCACGGCCGAGAGTTGCACCGGCGGCCTGATCTCAGCGGCCTGCACCGAACTGGCCGGGTCCAGCCAATGGTTTGAGCGCGGTTTTGTCACCTACTCCAACGAGGCCAAGCACGAGTCGCTGGGGGTGGACGCGGCCCTGATTGCCCGGGTGGGTGCGGTCAGCGAACCCGTGGCCCAGGCCATGGCCTTGGGCGCTTTGCGCCATTCCAAGGCACAGGTCAGCTTGGCGGTGACCGGTGTGGCCGGGCCCAGCGGGGGCAGTGCCTCAAGACCAGTGGGCACCGTGTGCTTTGCCTGGGCCTTGCCCAGCGACAGCGGCCCCACCTTGGGGGCCGACACGGCTTGGGTCAAAACCGAGCGCCAACATTTCGACGGCGACCGCGCCCAAGTGCGCCAAGCCACGGTGCAACACGCGTTGCGCCATTTGCTGCAATGGATGGGGCAAAAAAGCGAGGCATGAACATGGCTTGGTTCGACGGTTTCAGCCGCCACACCACCGACATCAACGGGCAAACGGTGTGTTACCGCACCGGCGGCAAAGCCGGTGCGCCGGTGTTGGTGCTGCTGCACGGCTTTCCGCAAACCCATGTGATGTGGCAGCGCGTGGCACAAGCACTCCAAGCCCATTTCCATTTGGTCATGCCCGACCTGCGCGGTTATGGCGACTCTTCGCACAGCCTGGGTGGGCCTGACCACAGCCACCACAGCAAACGCGCCATGGCCAGCGATGTGGTGGGCTTGCTCGATGCCCTGGGGGTGAAAGCCTTTCACCTCTGTGGCCACGACAGAGGGGGCCGCGTGGCCCACCGCTTGGCGCTGGACCACCCAGAGCGGGTGCTGCGCCTGAGCGTGCTCGACATCGCCCCCACCCTGGACATGTACAACGCCACCGACTTTGCCTTTGCCCAGGCCTACTACCACTGGTTCCACCTGACCCAACCAGCGCCCCTGCCCGAAACCATGATCGCGGGCAAGCCGCTGGCTTATTTGCATTCCAAGCTCGGTGGTTGGGGCAGCGCCGGTTTGGGCCACATCGAACCCGAGGCGCTGGCCGAATATGAGCGCTGCTTCACCCACCCGGCCTTGGCCGCCAATGGCCTGCCAGCGGCCATCCACACCGCCTGCGAGGACTACCGTGCCGGTGCCAGCATCGACTTGGCACACGACCGCGCCAGCCGCGCCCAAGGCGACAAAGTGGTTTGCCCTTTGCATGTGCTGTGGGGCGCGCATGGTGTGGTGCAGCGCCTGTTCGACCCCATGGCCTTGTGGCAGGCCCAATGCCGTGGGCCCGTGACGGGCCGCGCCTTGGACTGCGGCCACTTCATCCCCGAGTCATTGCCCCGCGAAACCGCCGCTGAACTGCTGGCCTTTCACGGCTGATTGGCCGGGGATGGTGGCTCACTCGGGCTTGATGTTGGCATCTTTGATCACCTTGCCCCAGCGCTCGTGCTCACGCCGGATGTAGGCGGCAAATTCAGCCGGTGAGGCACTCGGGTGCAAGGTGGCCCCGATGTTGGTGAAGCGCTCCACCACCTCCGGGTTTTGCAAACCCTTGACCAGGGCGGCGTGCATTTTTTGCACCACCGCAGGGGGCGTGCCAGCGGGTGCGCCAAAGCCAAACCAAGGTTGCACCACCAAGCCCGGGAAGCCCGCTTCAGCCGCCGCAGGCACATCGGGCAGTTGCGGCGAGCGCTTGGCTGAAAACACCGCCAAAGCCTTGACCTTGCCCGCCTTGATTTGCGGCAAGGCCACCACCAAGGAGCTTTGAAAATCCAATTGCGTAGAGCCCCCGATCAGGTCTTGGATTTGCTGTGTCGCCCCCTTGTAGGGCACGTGCAGCAAGGTGACCCCGGCTTGGGTTTGCAGCAACTCGGCGGCCAAGTGCGGCACGGTGGCCACACCCGGTGTGCCATAAGCGAATTTGTTGCCCGATTTGGCCGCCTTGACCATCTCGGCCAAGCTGTTGAAAGGGGCCTCTTTGTTGGCAATCAGCACCGGTGTCATCGACACAAAGTTGGTGATGGGTGCAAAGTCTTTGAAGGCATCAAAACCCGGCTCGCCCACATGCGGCGCAATCGCGGCGGTGATGGCCAGCAAGCCAATCGTGTGGCCGTCTGGTGCGGCCTTGGCCAAAGCCACCAAACCGGTGACCCCGTTGCCGCCCGGGCGGTTCTCCACCACCACGCTTTGCTTGAGTTCCTCGCGCAAGATGTTGGCCGCTTCGCGCCCCACCAAATCGGTCGGGCCACCGGCGGGAAACGGCACGATCAAACGGATCGGCTTGCTCGGCCACTCCTGGGCCCACGCGGTCGACAGCACTCCCCACAAAGCCACACACAACAACAGCCAACGATGCGCCATGAAGTTCTCCTGTCAGTGGATGAAAGATCCCCCAGTATGCCTGTGGCGGGCACCGGCCCACTCAAGCGGGTCGTGAGAACAGCGCTTGCAAACGCTCTGGCGCATACAACACATGGGCTTGGCAAACCAAACGCTGGCCCAAGCCATGAAAACCGATACACCTTGGTGCTATGGCGAACCACCACTTGAGGCGAGTGGGAGCCACACCGGCAACACGGTCACGCCCAATCGGGCCAGGCGGTTTTTCATGCACAACACCGCTTTGTCTTTGCTGATCAGCAGGGCTTGGTGGGCCACGGCCAGGTCGATGTATTTTTGGTCGTCGGCATCTTTGCACACATAGGGCGCGCGCGCAGCAGCGGCCACTGTCTCGGCGTGGCGGTCGAACTGGGCCAGCACCTGTGGGGCGCTGACACCGCGCGTGGCCTGGCGTTGCACCAAATGCGGATAGGCCAGCACCCGCAGCAACTCCTCGCGCATCGGTGCACTGGCCAACCAACGCAAGCCACCGCTTTGCAATGCCTCGTTCAGGGGGCGTGAGCGCGGGTCGTCAAACACCCACATATCGAGCATGATGTTGGTGTCGATCACCACCGGCTGCATGCGCAGACCTCAGGCCGTGGGTGCGGCGCTTGGGTTCGCCCGGCGCATGGAGCCCGCTGCCAGGTCAAAGCGAAACAAGCGGCACTCGATGGGGCCGTTCCACATGGGCACGCGGCGCGACTCTTTGAGCCGCATGCGGCCCGGCAGTTTGAGGTCGGGGGTGAGCACCCAGGCGCTCCAACCGCTGTAGTTTTTCTTCCAGTGGCTGGCCAGTTGCACAAAGAAGTCGCCGCCGTCCGTGACTTGCGCTTGCTCGCGCGCACCGGCCACACCCGCCACCTCGATGCGCTCGCCATACGGCGGGTTGAGCAGCATCACGCCCGCCCCTTCGCACGGTGGCATGCGCTGCAAGGCATCGCCGCCGCGCAGCACCAGGGCATGGGCCACGCCCGCACGCTCGGCATTGCGCTGGGCAAAGTCAACCATGCGAAAAGCCACATCGCTGCCAAACACGGCAGCGCGGGGGGGCACTTGGGCCGCGCGGGCTTGGTCGCGCAAACCATTCCACACATGCGACTGGTAGGGCAGCAGTTTTTCAAAGCCAAAGCGGCGCGACAAACCCGGTGCCATGTTGCATGCGATCAAAGCGGCTTCAATGGCAATCGTTCCGCTGCCACAACACGGGTCGTACAAGGGCAGGCCCATGTCCACACCGCAAGTGGCTGGCATGCTCGGTGGTGCTTCACCCGGTGCCCCCAACAAGGGCATGCTCCAACCACTGGCGGCGAGCATGGCCGCGGCCAAGGTTTCTTTCAATGGGGCATCGCCTTTGTCCACGCGCCAGCCGCGCTTGAACAGCGGCTCGCCCGAGGTGTCGATGTACAGCGTCATGTGTTCGCTGGTGAGGTGGGCATACAAGCGCACATCGGGCCATTGGGTGTTGACGCTGGGGCGCTCGCCGCCTTTGGCGCGGAAGCGATCGGCCACCGCGTCTTTGACCCGCAAAGTGGCGAAGTTCAGGCTTTTGAGGGGGCTGTGCTGGGCAGTGACCTCGACCTTGAAGCTGTGCTGCGGGGTGAACCAGGCCTCCCAAGCCACCGCGTGGGCGGCGGCATACACATCGTCTTCATGGCGGTAAGGGGTGTGCGACAACTGGACCAACACCCGCATGGCCAAGCGGCTGTGCAAGTTGAGTTGCATGGCCATGCGCCAAGAGCCGCTCAAACGCACACCGCCTCGGGCCACGACCATGCGCAAGCCAGGGTCGGCCACCAGGCTGCGCACCTCTTGGGCCAGGCAATGCTCCACCCCGGCCGCACAGGGCAAAAACAAGTCCAGTTGGTTCATGGCAATGCCTCAGAGCGTCTTGCGCAAATTGGTGGGCGCGATGCGCAAGGATTCGCGGTATTTGGCCACGGTGCGGCGGGCGCAGTCGATGCCTTGCTCTTTGAGCATGTCCGAGAGTTGGTTGTCGCTGAGTGGTTTCTTGGGGTTTTCGTTGGCCACAAATTGCTTGATCAGGGCGCGCACCGCCGTGCTCGATGCGTTATTGCCACTCTCGGTGCCCAAGCCCGAGCCAAAAAAATACTTCAATTCAAACGTGCCATAGGGCGTGTGCATGTATTTGGCGGTGGTCACGCGGCTGATGGTGGACTCGTGCAGGCCCAACTCGTCGGCGATTTCGCGCAACACCATGGGCCGCATGGCCAGCTCGCCGTGCTGCAAAAAACTTTTTTGGCGCTCGGCAATGGCCGTGCCCACGCGCAATATGGTGTCAAACCGCTGCTGGATGTTTTTGATGAACCAGCGCGCTTCTTGCAAGCGCTGCTGCAAGCCTTGGTGGCCCTCGCCTTTGCCGGCCGATTTCAGCGCGTTGGCATAAATATCGTGCACCCGCAGCCGGGGCATCACATCGGGGTTGAGGGCCACGCGAAACTTGGGGTTGCCCTGGCGATCGGTGCCCACCCGGGTGACCAGCACATCGGGGACCACCGCATTGCGCTCCACATCGATGAAGCGCCGGCCGGGTTTGGGCTCCAGCCGGGCGATCAGCGCGATGGCCAGCTTGATGGTGGCCTCGCTGTCACTCACGGCCAACACCAAGCGCTTGATATCGCGCCGCGCCAACAACTCCAGGGGCTGGGGCGCAGACTGATCTTGGGGCTGGGCACAAATGCGCAAGGCGCAGTCGCGCACGCCGATGGCCTCCTCGGTGCTGGGCGACAAGGCCTTGAGTTGCAGTGTCAAACATTCGCCCAGGTGGCGCGCGCCCACGCCCACGGGCTCCAAGCTGTGCAACAGGTGCAAAGCCATTTGAAAGCGCTGCTCCAACTCTTCGAGCTGCTCTTCATCGTCACCGGCCAAGCCCTCGGCCAGGCTGCGCAAACTGTCTTCCAAATAACCATCGTCGTTGAGCGACTCGATCAAAAAGCGCAGCGCAGCGCGATCGGTATCGCTCAAGCGCAGGGCCAAGGCTTGGCGGTGCAAGAAAGCAGTGAGCGACTCTTGGCTGCGCGCCAACTCGGTGGCATCGGTGTCGTCGCCCTCGTTGGACCCATTGCGCGCAGGCGCGTCGCCCCCCCACTCGGGGTCGTCGGCATGTGTGTCGGTGCTGCCGTCGCCCTCCCAACTCTCGGCCACACCGTCCACCGAAGGCTCGGTGTCGCTGGCGCTGTTGTCCACCGCCACCTCGCTCACGCCAGAGCCGGGCACAAAGTCCATCGCCTCGTCGCTGTCGTTTTGGGCCGGGGCATCGGCCTTGGTCAAGCCAAACTCTTCCCGGGGTGCCTCTTCGACTTCTTTTTCCAGAAACGGGTTGTCGTCGAGCATTTGATCGATCTCTTGGCTCAACTCCATGGTGGAGAGTTGGAGCAAGCGGATCGACTGCTGCAACTGGGGCGTGAGCGCCAGGTGCTGGGAGACGCGCAGTGACAGGCCTTGCTTCATCACATTTTGAAGTGCTCACCGAGGTAAACCCGGCGCACATCGGCGTTATCAATGATTTCTGCGGGTGTGCCCTGGGCCAGCACACGGCCGTCGTTGATGATGCAGGCATGGTCGCAAATGCCCAGGGTTTCGCGCACATTGTGGTCGGTGATGAGCACACCGATGCCGCGCGACTTGAGAAACCCAATGATGCGCTGGATCTCGATCACCGCAATCGGGTCGATGCCTGCAAAGGGTTCGTCAAGCAAGATGAAACGCGGTTGGGTGGCCAAAGCGCGGGCGATCTCGACCCTGCGCCGTTCGCCACCGGACAAGGCCAGGGCCGGAGAGTCGCGCAAATGGTCGACCCGCAATTCGGCCAGCAAGGTGTTCAATCGTTGCTCTATGTCGGCGGGCGACAGCGGTTGGTCGTTCGCGTCGCGTTGCAACTCCAGCACCGCGCGCACGTTGTCTTGCACATTGAGTTTGCGAAAAATCGAGGCCTCTTGCGGCAGGTAACTCAACCCCAAGCGGGCGCGGCGGTGGATGGGCAAACGCTCGATGGACTGGCCATCGATGCTGATCGTGCCTCCGTCAGAGCGGACCAGGCCAACGATCATGTAAAACGAAGTGGTTTTGCCCGCGCCGTTGGGGCCCAGCAAACCCACCACCTCGCCCTTGTTCACACCGATCGACACGTCTTGCACCACCACCCGGCTGCCATAAGACTTGCGCAGGTGTTGGGCTTGCAGGCGGCTGTCCGCACCGGATGCCGACAGCGCGCCCGAGACGGCAATCACTTTTTGTCTCCGCTGGCGGGTCGGGGCGAGAGCACCGCACGCACACGCCCGCCATCGGGCTTGATGCCGCTGGGTGCGGTCGCCGCCGCTTTACCGCCTTGGGCCTTGCCATCGACGGAGAAAACTTCGGTGAGGTTGTTGTAGCTGATGGTTTGGCCAACGATTTCATCGCTCACCACTGTTCCACGCAAGCGGCGCAGCTCGGCGCGTTCGCTCAGCAGCACCTGATCGGCGCGGCCATCGTATTCAATGGTTTGCGCCTCGCCTTCCATGAATTCGTTGAGCCCTTCGCGCTTTTGCCGAAAAAACGCCCGTTCATTGTCTTTGGCGCTGAGGACGGCAAACTGATGGCCATCGGCATCTTGGCGCACCTCCAAGCGGTTGCCACGCATGACGATGCTGCCTTTGGTGGCCACCACCCGGCCGGTGAAAACGCTGGTTTTTTTGAGCTCGTCGTGGCGCAGGTTATCGGCCTCGATGTTGAGCGGTTTGTCACGGTCCGCCCGCTCAGCCCAAACCCCCGCAGACCACAGGCCCATGACCAGGCTCAAACTGGCATGGATGGCGAAGGCATGAATCTTGCTGGACATAACTGGGCGCGATTGTAGCGGGGTGGCGTTTGCCCATTTTCCCCTCTCAAATGGGGCATTTTTGGGGTCTCAGTTGGTTAACGCCCCCTGCAATGAAAACGCCATGTGGGGCAAGTATTAACTCCCCCTCTGAAACCGCCATCTCGGGGTATGCGGGCTTCCTCCCCTCGCTTCGCTCCCATGTCGTCAGCCCGCACACCCCTCGTGCCGGTTTTTTTTATCTTGTTCGCAGCACCGATGGTGGGTGCGTCGACCCGACGACATGGGAGCGAAGCGACTGGAGGAGGGCGGCGTACCCACCAGCGGGGCGGGCTCAGCTAAGAAAGCTCAGCAAATAACGGGCGGGCTCAGCAAATAAAGGCTCAGCGCCCTTTGCGAACCTGACCCAGCAAATACTCGACCACACCCAAAGCCGACTCCATGCTCGAGGCCAAGGAACCGTCGGTGTAAAAACGACCGGCCACGCCCAAAGAAGGCACGCCCTGGACCTTGAAGGCCTCTTGCAATTGGGTGGCGCGCTTGGCCTTGGTGGCCACGCCAAAGGAGTTGAAGGTCTCGTTGAATTTGGCCTTGTCCAAGCCGTTTTTGACCGCCCAAGCGCTCAGGGTGTCAAAGGTGTCGAGCTTTTGCTTTTCCCCGTGGATGGCGGTGAACAATTTCACATGCAAAGCCTCTAACTTGCCCATCGCTTCCAGGGTGTAGAACATGCGTTGCTGGGGTTCAAAGTCATCGCGAAAGCGCACCGGCACCCGGCGCACCACCACATCCTTGGGGATGGTTTTCAGCCACTGGGCAAAGCGCGGCTCAAAAGCGTTGCAATGGGGGCAGTTGTACCAAAAGAACTCGATCACCTCGATCTTGCCGTCATTGGCCTCGGCAGGCACGCGCTTGTCCAAGGTGACGTATTCAATGCCCTCTTGCGGCGCAGGCCGGCTTGGGGCGGCTCCTTGGGCCAAGGCCCAGGTGGGCAATCCGGCGGCAGCGGCCAGGGTGAAATCGCGGCGTTTCATGGGTCAGTCCTTTTGATTCAGGGGGTGTGGTGGGTCAGCGCTGCACGCGCACCAAAGCGGCTTCTATTTTGATGCCATCGAGTTTTTTCTTGGCGGCTTCGGCATCTTCTTTGGTGTCATATGGGCCCAGGCGCACCCGAAAAACGGTGCGACCGTCTTGTTCGCGCTCGCTGATGGCCGATTCCAGGCCCTTGAGGGCGAGCTTGGCCTTTTGTGCCTGTGCTTCAGACTCGCTGCGGTAGGCACCGGCCTGGACAAAGTACAAAAACGGATCGGCCCCGGCCTTGGCCCGGGCCAGGTCGCCTAAGGGGTCGTCTGATTTTTTGTCCTCGGCCGAGGGCGGGGGGGCATCGGTGGGCTCGCTGGGGGCCGCCGGTTTGGCCGGATTTTTGCCATACAGCGGTGCGTTGGGGTCCCAGTCTTTGTTCTTTTTTTCTTCCGCCGCATTTTGCTCAGCGCTGCGGCTTTGGGCTTTGTTCATGAAGGGAATGGGCACCTTGGTCACATACACGGCCACCACCAGGGCCACGGTCAGGCCCACGACCAAGCCCAAGATAAACCCCAACAATGTGCCGCCTTTTTGATGCCTCATGTGCCCTGTCCTTACATGCTGGTGGGGGCGGAGACACCCAACACCTGCAAACCATTGTGCAACACCTGCGCGGTGGCCGCGACCAAAGCCATGCGGGCTTGGCGCAAGGGCAGCTCGTCGACCCAAATGCGCTCGGCATCGTAATAACTGTGGTAGCTGGCGGCCAAGTCGCGCAGATAAAAAGACACATCGTGGGGCGCAAAGTCGCGCGCTGCCGCACTCAGCATTTCAGGGTACTGGGCCAGCTTGAGCATCAAGGCCTGGGCGGGCGGGCTGGTCAGGGGCGACAGGTCCACCGCCTGCAAATCCGCCATGGCCTGGGCCACGCCCGCTTGGCGCTGGGCCGCGTCCAAGGCGCTGCGCTGGGCTTCCTCGGGCCAAGCCTGGCGCAACAGCACCGAGCAGATGCGCGCATGGGCGTATCGCACAGAAAACACCGGGTTGTCGTTGTTTTGCGCCAAAGCCAGGTCGATGTCGAACACGTATTCGGTATCGGGCTTGCGGCTGAGCAAGAAAAAGCGAACCGCGTCTTTGCTGGTCCATTCGATCAAATCGCGCAGGGTCACGTAGCTGCCTGCGCGCTTGGAAATTTTGACCTCCTCGCCACCGCGCACCACCCGCACCATGGTGTGCAACACATAGTCTGGATAGCCCTGGGGGATGCCCACACCGGCCGCTTGCAAGCCCGCGCGCACCCGGGCAATGGTGCCGTGGTGGTCGGTGCCTTGGATGTTGACCACCCGGGTGAAGCCGCGCTCCCACTTGGTGATGTGGTAGGCCACATCGGGCACAAAGTAGGTATAGGTTCCGTCGCTCTTGCGCATCACCCGGTCTTTGTCATCGCCGTAATCGGTGCTGCGCAGCCACAGCGCGCCATCTTGCTCGTAGGTTTTGCCAGCGGCTTGCAAACGCTGCACGGCTTGCTCGACCCGGCCACTGGTGTAGAGGCTGGACTCCAGGTAGTAGTGGTCAAAGCGCACGGCAAAAGCCCGCAAATCCAGGTCTTGCTCACGGCGCAAAAAGGCCACAGCGAATTGCCGCATGCCGTCCAAATCGTGGATGTCGCCGCTGGCGGTGAAGGCGCGGTCATCGGCTTGCACCGTTTGGCGGGCCATGAAGGCATCGGCAATGTCTTGGATGTAGTCGCCGTTGTAGGCTTGCTCGGGCCAACCCGCTTGGCCAGGGCGCAGGCCTTGGGCGCGCAACTGGGTCGAGGTGGCCAAGGTGGCAATTTGCACCCCGGCATCGTTGTAATAAAACTCGCGGTGCACCGCATGCCCTTGGCTTTCGAGCAGCTGGCAAATCGCGTCGCCCAAAGCCGCTTGCCGGCCATGGCCCACATGCAAGGGCCCTGTGGGGTTGGCCGACACAAACTCCACCAAGATGCGTTGGCCCGTGGCGGCCTGGTGGCCAAACTGGGCACCGGCTTGCAGCACCTCGCGCACGATGTTTTGTTGGGCGGCCGGTTTCAAGCGCAAATTGATGAAACCCGGCCCAGCGATCTCCAAGCTGTCCACCCATTGCACAAAAGCCGGGCGCGCCAGCAGGTCGGCCCGCAAGCGCTCGGCCACTTGGCGCGGGGGCTGGCCCAGTGGTTTGGCCCATTGCAAGGCGGCGGTGATGGCCCAATCCCCATGCGAGGCCACCTTGGGGGTGGCCAGTTCGGGGGAGTGGGAGTGGCCGGGCGCCAGCGCCGACAGGGCCTGACCCAAATCGGCCAGGAGTTGTTGTTTGACAAGCAGCATAGGGGCGCGATTTTACGGTCGGTGCGCCGCCCCATTCTGTGGCGGATCGCTCTTAATTTAAGATGATTGGTTTTCAACCCTTTTGGGCCCACACCATGACCGCACGCACCGCCATCCATCGCCTGCATGTTGACACCGCCTTGCAGCAATTCATCGACCAACAGGTTTTGCCTGGCACAGGCATCAGCAGCGCCCACTTTTGGCAGGGCTTTGACAGCCTGGTGGCCGACCTCGCCCCCAAAAACCTGGCCCTGCTGGCCGAGCGCGATCGCTTGCAAACCGAGCTGGACCACTGGCACCAAGCCCATCCCGGGCCCATCACCGACATGAAGGCCTACCAAGCCTTTTTGCACGACATTGGGTATTTGGTCAAACCCCCCAAAGCCTTCAAGATCAGCACCCGCCATGTGGATGCCGAATTGGCCGTGCAAGCCGGCCCGCAGCTGGTGGTGCCCATCCTCAACGCCCGCTATGCGCTGAACGCAGCCAATGCGCGCTGGGGCTCGCTCTACGATGCCTTGTACGGCACCGATGCCATTTCCGAGGCCGATGGCTGCGCCAAAGGCCCGGGCTACAACGAAAAACGGGGGGCCAAGGTCATTGCTTACGCGCGCCATGTGCTGGACCGCACCGTGCCGCTGAAAAAAGGCTCGCACATCGACTCTGTGGCCTACCAAATCGTGGGCGGCGAACTGGTGGTTTCGCTCAACAACGGCCAGTCGAGCAAACTGGCCAAGCCCTCGCAATTGGTGGGCTACCAAGGCAGCGCAGCCCAACCCAGCGCGGTGCTGATGGTGCACAACGGCTTGCACCTGGACTTGCAAATCAACCCACGCCACCCGATTGGTGCGACCGATGCGGCAGGGGTGTGCGACCTGGTGGTGGAAGCGGCCTTGTCCACCATTTTGGATTTGGAAGATTCCGTGGCCGCTGTGGATGCCGAGGACAAGCTGCTGGCCTATGCCAATTGGCTGGGCATTTTGAAGGGCACCTTGACCGAAGATGTGACCAAAGCGGGCACCACCTTCAAGCGCGGCTTGAACCGCGACCGCGTCTACCACGCCCCCAAAGGCAAGGGCGAGGTGGTCTTGCACGGTCGCTCGCTGCTGTTTGTGCGCAATGTCGGCCACCTGATGACCAACCCGGCCATCTTGTACCAAGGCCAGGACGGGCAACTGCACGAAATCCCCGAGGGCATCATGGATGCCATGGTCACCACCACCATTGCCCTGCACGATTTGCAAGGCCATGGGGCGAATGGCGTTCGCAATTCACGCACCGGCTCGGTGTACATCGTCAAGCCCAAAATGCACGGCCCAGACGAGGTGGCTTTTGCATCTGAACTGTTTGGCCGGGTGGAAAAAGTTTTGGGCCTGCCCAACAGCACGGTCAAGCTGGGCATCATGGACGAAGAGCGCCGCACCAGTGTCAACCTGAAAGCCTGTCTCGCCGCCGCCAGCAGCCGGGTGGCTTTCATCAACACCGGCTTTTTGGACCGCACCGGCGACGAAATGCACACCGCCATGTTGGCCGGTCCGATGCTGCGCAAAGGCGACATGAAGAGCAGCGCCTGGATTGCCGCATACGAGCGCAACAACGTGCTGGTGGGTTTGTCTTGTGGCCTGCGCGGCAAAGCCCAAATTGGCAAAGGCATGTGGGCCATGCCCGACCTGATGGCCGAGATGCTGAAACAAAAAATCGCCCACCCCAAAGCCGGGGCCAACACCGCTTGGGTGCCCAGCCCCACCGGGGCCACCTTGCATGCCATGCACTACCACCAGGTGTTGGTCAGCGATGTGCAAAAAGAGTTGGAAAAAGTCGATGCCGACAAAGAACGCGCCCGTTTGCTGAAAGACTTGCTGACCGTGCCAGTGGTCGCCAAAGCCCCTTGGAGCGAGGCCGATAAGCAGCAAGAACTCGACAACAACGTGCAAGGCATCTTGGGTTATGTGGTGCGCTGGATCGACCAAGGCGTGGGCTGCTCCAAGGTGCCCGACATCCACAACGTGGGCCTGATGGAAGACCGCGCCACCTTGCGCATTTCCAGCCAACACATTGCCAACTGGCTGGCGCATGGCGTGGTCAGCGAAGCCCAGGTGCGCGCCACCTTTGAGCGCATGGCCGCTGTGGTGGACCAGCAAAACGCGGGCGATCCGCTGTACCAACCCATGGCCGGTCACTTTGCCACCTCCAAAGCCTATCAAGCCGCTTGTGACTTGGTGTTCAAGGGCAAAGCCCAACCCAGCGGCTACACCGAGCCCTTGTTGCACGCTTGGCGCTTGCGCGTCAAAGCCGCTTGATATTTGCCCCCACCACCAGGAACCCCCCATGGATTTATCCCGCTTTCCCCGCCGCCGCTACACCCACGCGCCCACCCCCATTGACCATGTGCCGCGCTTTTCCAAAGCCCTGGCGGCAAGTTGCCCGGGTGGGGTGGGCCCCGACATTTGGATCAAGCGCGACGACATGCTGGGCCTGTTTCCGGGGGGCAACAAAACCCGCAAGCTGGAATTTTTGGCCGCTGATGCGCTGGCCCAGGGTGCCGACACCTTGATCACCTGCGGCGCGCCGCAGTCCAACCACTGCCGCATCACCTTGGCCGCTGCGGTCAAAGAAGGCCTGCGCTGTCAGTTCGTGATTGAAGAGCGCGTACCCGGCACCTACAAAACCGAGGCCTCGGGCAACAACTTCATGTTCCACCTGATGGGGGTGGAACACATCACCCTGGTGCCCGCTGGCAGCAACATGGCCGAGGCCATGGGCAAGATTGCCGCCGACTTGCAAGCCCAGGGGCGCAAGGGCTACATCATTCCGGGTGGGGGCTCCAACGCCTTGGGCAGTTTGGGTTATGTGGCCTGCGTGCAAGAAATGCAGCAACAGTGGTACGACATGGGCTTGGCTTTTGACAAGGTCATCGTGGGCTCGGGCAGCTCAGGCACCCACGGCGGCATCTTGGCGGGCTTTTTGGGCAACCACATCCACATCCCACTGATTGGCATTGGCGTGAGCCGCGACCCGGCCGATCAAGAGCCGCTGGTGCACAAAGATGCGCAAGCGGTGATGGACTTGCTGGGCACCGGTATCCAAGTGCCGCGCGAAGCGGTAGTCACCCATGGTGGTTACTGGCAGCCCAAGTATTCCGTGCCCAATGCCAAGATGGTCGAGGCCGTTCAGATGCTGGCCCGCACCGAAAGCATCTTGCTCGACCCGGTCTACACCGGCAAGGCCATGGCCGGGTTGATGGGCTTGGCCCGCAAAGGCTTTTTCAAAGCTGGCGAAAAAGTGCTGTTCATGCACACCGGCGGACTGCCCGCGCTGCACATGTATGAAAACGAAGTGCTGGGGCGGGTTCCGGTAGCAGGCTGAAGCTTGCAGCGGGGTTCAACCCGAGCCCTGCGCCGCCACTGAAGAGTCAAACGGCCAGAACCAGGGGGTTGGAATGAACACCCCTGGGCAGGCTCAGTGGTGTTCCATCAGGCTGCCAAAACCCGCCTTTTTGTCATGGATGCCGCAAGCGCGCAGGGCATGCCAATAGGTGGCGGTGTTGATGGCAATGACGGGCTTGCCCAAAAACAACTCGGCCGCAGCGGCCAAGCGGATCATGGACATATTGGTGCCCACCTGCACGATGGCATCGACATCGTCGCCATTGAGCTCCAATATGGCCTTGCGCATCATGTCGTCGGTGGTGTGGGCGATTTGCACTGGGCTTGGCCGGTGAAAACAAATGTCGCGCACCACGGTGAAGCCACAGTCTTGGTAAAAGCGTTTCACCTGTTCGTTGGCCACCTCAAAGTAAGGCGACATGAAAGCAATGCGCTTGGCCTTGTAGGTGTTGAGGGCCGCTTCGGTGGCAAACGAGCCGCACGACACGCCCACACCCGCACGCTCGGTCATCATCTTGAGGTATTTTTCGGCCCCATCACGCCCGTTCCAAAAGGTCGCCGCTGACATGCCCATGACCAGGTAGTCCATCTCGCACGATGTCAACGTGTCCACCGCTTCCACCGTGGCTTTGTTGATGTTGTCGACCAACTTCAAAAAGCTGGCGTTGTCATTGACCGGATCGTTGGGGATGGCGATGCGGCTGTAGTGGTTGGTCACCCCCACAGGGCGCAGGTCGTCAAAGTCGGGCTGGACGATGGTGTTGGTGGATGGGCCCAATGTGCCCATTTTCTTGCGGTACCCCAGATGGTCGGCCATGGCGGTTTCTCCTTATTTCAGTTGTGCCAAAAATTCGTCGCGGGTCATGACATCGGCATACTTTTGCTGCATGTCAAACAAATTGGCCTCGTGCGGCTCGATGGCACGGTCGCCCACGCAGTCGCTGATGACCACGGTGCGGAAGTTGTGTTGCATGGAGTCGACCACGCTGGCGCGCACACAACCGCTGGTGGTGCAACCCACGATGATGGCGGTGTCCACGCCCTTGAGGTGCAGCCAATCGGCCAATCCGGTGTTGAAAAATGCCGAAGCGGTTTGCTTGCGCACCACCCATTCGCCTGCCACCGGTGTCAACTGCGGCACGATTTGCGAGCCCGGGGCGGTCTCGGTGAGCTTTTGCAAAGGTTTGACGCGCAGGGCAAACACATTGAAGTTGGACCCATCGTCTTCAAACACCACACGGGTGTGGGCCACCGGCAAAGCTTTGGCACGAAACGCAGCCAGCAAAGGCACGGTGGCGTTGGCCGCAGCCTCAATGTGCGGCCCGCCCAATTGATCGATGTCCACAAAGCCGTTGACAAAGTCCACCAAGATCAGGCCGCAGCGCTGGCCAATGCCCGATGTTCCGCCCAGGCCCTGGTGTTGGTAAATTTCATCGCGATTCATGCCCACCTCTTAGTCGTTGGATGCATGGGTTTTGTCAAAGGTCGACACCCAATCAAAACCCATCAGCGCGGAGAATTTTTGAAATTCATACAAGGGTGCCTTGACCTGGGTGGTCGAGCGGTCTTGCTTCAAGGTGCTGTAGACGCTTTCAAAGGCAGCCCCTGCGGCCAAAAAGGCCGTGGCCGGAAAAATCGCCAAACCATAACCAATCGACTTGAGTTGTTCAAAGGGCAATACCGGTGTGCGACCGCCCTCGACCATATTGGCCACCAAGGGCAGGTCAAAACTGCGCCCAATGCGCTCCATCTCTTCCACCGATTCGGGGCTTTCAACAAACAGCAAATCGGCCCCAGCTTTGGCATACAACTCGGCGCGGCGCAAGGCCTCGTCCAGGCCATGGGTGGTGCGCGCATCGGTGCGGGCGATGATCAAGAAATTGGGGTCGCTGCGGGTTTGCACCGCCACGCGGATTTTGGCCGCCATGTCCTCGGCCGGCACCACCCGACGGCCCAACATGTGGCCGCATTTTTTGGGGAACTCTTGGTCCTCAAGTTGGATGGCGCAGGCCCCGGCCATTTCGTAGCCACGCACGGTGTGCATGACATTGAGCAAGCCGCCGTAACCGGTGTCGCCATCGCAAATCATGGGAGTGGCGGTGATGCTGGCAAATTGCGTCACGCGGTTGACCATGTCGCTGTAGGTGGCGATGCCCGCATCGGGCAGGCCCAGGTAAGAGGCCACCGTGCCGTAGCCGGTCATGTACAAGGCATCAAAGCCCATGCGATCGGCCACCTTGGCCGAGATCATTTCAAAAACGCCAGGGGCGATGACCAACTCGCCCTTTTTGATTTTGGCCCGCAACTGTGCGCGCCGTTCGGTGCCGCTGATGGTGGATATGCCTTGGTGAATGGTGCTCATGCGATGGCCTCTGCGCGTTCCAATGCGTCCAACATGGACGTTTTACGAATATACGCCTTGGCCGCTTTGGGATCGCTGGCAATGGCGCGCAATTCGTCTTGGGTTTTTTTGCGCGCCACGGGGTCGCGCTCTTCGATTTCTTTTTTGTTGCGCGCGGTATTGGCATTGATGTACTCAATGGCAATGCTGCGGCGTTGGCGCTCGTAGCGGTCGAGCACGTCGGTGCTGTGGCCTTGCTGGATCACACCGAGCAGTTTTTGGCACAGGTTCATGGCATCGTGCACGCCACCGTTCATGCCCATGCCGCCCAGGGGATTGTTGATGTGGGCCGAGTCGCCCGCCAATAAAACGCGGCCATGGCGGAAATTTTTCGCGACACGCTGGTGCACTTTGTACAAAGTGCGGTGCACGGTTTGGTAGGGAACGGGCTGGGGCAACAGGCCTTGCAAGCGGCGCTGCACCGACTCATCGCCCATGACCTCGTCGTCGGTTTCTTCAACCTTGGTGGGGAACAGCACACGCCACAAGGTGGGCACGCGCAGCAACACGCACCACTCCTTGGGGTCTGAGCAGTAATTCACATACGACAGCTTGGGCAAGTGATTGGCGTACTCAAAGTCGGTAGACACCACCAAAAAGCGCTCTGGGTAGGTGAAGCCTTCGAACTCGATGTTTTGGCTTTTGCGAACCGCGCTCCATGCGCCATCGGCACCGATCAAATAGTCGCTGTGCACGGTGTGCGCCTGGCCATCGGTGCTCAAACGGGTGGTCACGCCATCGGCGTTTTGCTCAACGCCTTCCACCTTGGTGTTCAGGTGGATGGTGACATGCGGCATTTGGTCGAGTTGGTTTTTGATCAGTTGGGTGAGCTTCCACTGCTCACACTGCAAGCGGTAAGGGTGATCGGTGTCGCCTTTGATCAACTCCATGTCGAACTCGGCGATCAAGCCCTCTTGCCGATCGCGCTGCTGGGTGTAGCGGGCGACCAGGCCTTGCGCAATCAGGCCATCGGTCAGGCCCAGCGGGGCCAGCATGTCCAAGGTGGGGGGGTGAAAGGTAGAGGCGCGCAAATCCAAACTCAGGGCCGGGGCCGCTTCGGCCAAGGTGACCTTCACGCCCGCGCGGGCCAACACCAAGGCGCTGACCATGCCAACCGGGCCAGCGCCCGAAATCATCACATGTGCTTGACTCAAGGGAAACCTCTTTTCATGGTGGGAAAGGCTGAAAATGTACACAATCATCGCAGCCGAGCCACATTCTTCATCCAAATCCCCGCTTTTTCCTGATAATTATTTGTGATTTATTCGGTATTTACCCCTATCGCCTGGCGGACCATCAACTTTCGCAGCCAAACTTGTACACAATTACGCCAACATCCCTGACCCATGACCCGCGCCAGCGACCTCGCCTACCAATCCATCCGCAGCCTGATCTTGGCCGGTACCTATCAGCCTGGGCAGCGCATGATCGAGGAGGAATTGGCGCATCGCGTGGGGGTTTCGCGCACCTCGGTGCGCGACAGCCTGCGCCGCTTGGCCTCGGATGGCTTGGTGCGCAGCGAGCCCAGCCGTGGCACCTTTGTGGCCGAGTTATCCATGGCCGAAATCGAAGAAATTTTCCAGCTGCGCGCCACCTTGGAAGGCCATGCCAGCGCCTTGGCCGCTTTGCATGCCAAGCCCGAAGACATCGAGGAGCTGGCCCACATCAGCGCCCACATTGAAGACCTGCTGCAAGCCGACTTGGACAACGATGCCTTGTTTGCCCAGTTTCAGGCCAGCAACAACCAGTTCCATGGCGTGATGCTGCGCGCCAGCGGATCGGTGCGGCTGAACGCTTTGGCCAAACCGCTGATTGAACTGCCCTTGGTGCAAATGAAAAACCACAACTGGCCTGGTGAGGTGTCGGTGCGCCGCTCCAATCAGCAACACCTGGAAATCATCGAGGCCTTGCGTGCGCGCGACCCCTTACTGGCCAAGATGCGCACCCAGACCCACATCATCTCCACCCGCCCCAAGGCGATGGTGGAGAACAGCCAAACCATGCTGGGCCTGCTGTGAGGCCCCACCCCGTTTCAAGCCGCAGGCAGGTCTGCGCCGGCAAATCGGAAGTGGTCGCCGTGGCTGACCACGCGGCCCGCCACCGGGGTGGGAAAGTGCCCGGTCATCAACAAGGTATCGGTGTCGGCAATGGCATGCACCAGGTCTTTGCGCACCTGGGCCGAAGCCTGGGGATCGAAACAAAAATGCGACGACCAATCGGTGTTGATCAGTTGCGCGGGCGTGTGCAAGATGTCGCCGCTGAACACCGCACGCCGCCCCTGGCTGTGGGCATGGAGCACGCAGTTGCCCGGGGTGTGGCCGTGGGCGGCACCGAGGTACAGGCCGGGCTCGAATTCAAAATCATCGTTCACCATCAGGGCACGCCCTGCATCCACCACCGGCAACACACTGTCGGCAAACGAACCATGGTTGGGCGCAGGCTCGCCCTTGGCCAAGGCCTCGCGGTGGGCTTTCTCCCAATGGCTGTATTCGGTTTGCGCAAACACATAGCGGGCATTGGGGAAGGTGGGCACCCATTGGCCATCTTGCAAGCGGGTGTTCCAACCCACATGGTCGGCATGCATGTGGGTGCAGCAGACAAAATCAATGTCGGCGGGCGAAACCCCTGCTTGCGCCAGCGATTGCAGGTAAGGAAATTGCGCATGGTGCCAGCCCGGTCGGTGCACCCGCTCTTTGTCGTTGCCCACACAGGCATCGACCAAAATGCGGTGCTTGCCCGTGTTGATCAGGTAGCTGTGGAACGACATGACGGCCCGGTCTTGCGCATCCACATACCAAGGCTTGAGCCAGCTGGCGTGGGCATCGATGTCGGCTTGCGTGATGCTGGGCAAGATGTTTTTCAGAGGAGCGAACGAGCCCTCAAATTCGGTGACCCGATCGATGGTGAACTGCCCCAGTTGTTGCGTTTTCATGTGGATGCCCTAGGTTCATGGGCGACCCCTCGCCCTGCTGTTTTGTTTTCACACGGCGGCCCTGTGGGCCCCGCCTCTTCCACCCGAGTTTAAAAGGAGTTTTGCATGCACTATCCCTGGTCACCGATGATCAACCGAAAGCCCCTGCGCTGGCCCAATGGCAAAAAGCTGGCGGTCATCATCACCATGAATTGCGAGTATTGGGACTTGACCAAAGACACCACCGAGCCTTACTACGCCGGTGGTCCGCCCATGCTGCCCGACTCCTTGCCTGGCAATGTGGCGGACTTCCCCAACTTCACCTGGCGCGAGTACGGACAGCGGGTCGGTGTGTGGCGCATGTTTAAACTGTTTGACGACATGGGTGCGCGTTTGGGCATCACCATCAACGCCAAAACCGCGCTCGAGCGCCCCGAGATCGTGGCCTATGCCAACGCCCGCAATTGGGAGATCGTGGCCCACAACTACGAGCAAGGCGAGTTGCTGACCCGCTACACCTTTGACATTGAAAAAGAGCGCCAGCTCATCGCGGCCACTTTGGCGGTGTACGAAAAAGCCGTGGGCCGCAAGGCCAAAGGCTGGTTGTCGTCCTCACTGCGCAGCACGCCCAACACGCCCGACCTGCTGGCCGAGCAAGGCATGCAGTTTTTCTGTGACTACATGAACGATGAACAGCCCTACCTGATCAGCACGCCTTCGGGCCCCATCGTCAATGTGCCCTACACCATCGAACTCAACGACTTCACCTTTTTCCACCGCCGTGCCATGTCCACCTGGGATGCGGCCCGCATGCTCAAAGACCAGTTTGATGAGTTGTACCGCGAAAGCGCCGAGTCCAGCCGCATCATGAGCATTGGCCTGCACCCCCATGTGTCGGGCCATCCCCACCGCATGCCTTGCTTCCGGGAATTTTTGGCGCATGCCAAGGGCCACCCCGATGTGTGGTGGACCACCCGCGAAGAAATCTCCAGCTGGTACCTGGAAAACCACCACGGCCACATCGGCTGATTCGGTTTGTGGCTGGGCGCGGCCAACACCGCGCCCCATGAAAAACGGGGCCCATGGGGCCCCGTTGTTTGGGGTGCCAGCCAACGGCTGGCGCGCCCATCACATGCAGCGGTCGGGTGCGTGTGAGTCGAGCAAGGTGCGCTGTCCGTTTTTGATGCGGATGATGTAGGCGGACAGTTCGGAGTCGCGGTCTTTGCTGAAGCAGACCTTGCCCACCACGCCATCGAGGTTGGTGGCCATCAGGTTGTCGCGAATGGCCGTGCGCTCGGCCTTGAGCTTGGCCGGGTCACCGGTCACACCGGCACGGCGCAGCACATCGGCGTACACATAAACGATGTCATAGGCCGATGCGTCCACATGGTGGGCACCGGTTTTGTTGACCCCGCGCTTTTTGGCCTCGTCCAAGAATTTCCTCTCGAACTGGCGTGTGCGGTCGTTCAGGTCCCACCAGTACCACGACACATAAGTGGCGTTTTCACCGTCAGAGCCCAAGATTTTGGCAATGTCAGGGTCGGCAAAAATTTGTCCGCCAATCAGCATGCTGTTGTGACCTTGGCGGCGCAACTCTTTCATCACCTTGGCCGTGCCCTCGGGCAAACCTGCAAACGCAAACACACCGGGCGAGTTGCCTTGCAACTTGGTGATGTGGGGCGACAAGTCGGTGGCGTTGGTGGGAAAGCCTTCAGCGGGGATGACCATCTTCCAGCCATTGGCTTCGAGCAAATTGGGCATCCAGGTGGCCAAAGACTTGCCCACAAACTCATCGCTGGGGTACATCACCGCAGCGGTCTTGTTGCTCACACCGCCCTTGGCGGCCATGGTCTTGAGCAAACGGCCAAACTGCTTGCCCTCGTCTTCGGTGACGCGAAAGGCCCACTTGCGGTCCTTGGTCAGGCCAGGGGCCGATGCGGCGTTGGGGATCTGCACAATTTCAAGGCGCTCGCCAGCGGCAAAAGCCACTTGGGCTTCTTGGCTGGAAAAGGGTCCGATGATGCCCAAGGCCTTGACATCTTCGGCAAATTTTTGGGCCGCGACCTGGGCGTTTTTGGCATCGCTGCCGGTATCGAATTTTTCGATGCGGATTTTTTTGCCGTTCACACCGCCAGCGGCATTGATTTCGGCCACCGCAATATCGACAGCGATTTCTGTGCCCACGCCCACACCCGCAAAGCGTCCGGTTTTGGCGTGCGTCAGACCCAACACCAACTCTTGGCTCAGCACTGGCAGGGCAAAGCCTGCGGCCAAGGCCAGGGTCCATATCCGTTTGTTCATTTCATGCTCCTGTGATCAAGCGCCCAGATATGCGGCGGCCATGCGCGGGTCCGCTGCAATGTCTTGGGCATTGCCTTCCAAAACCAGCCGCCCAAGTTCCAACACATAGGCCCTGTGGGCAGTGGCCAGGGCCATGTGTGTGTTTTGCTCTACGAGCAAGATCGACAAACCGTCACGGTTCAAATCTTTCAGCAAACCAAACAAGGTTTGCACCAGCATGGGGCTCAAACCCAAGGATGGCTCGTCGAGCATCATCAAGTCGGGCTTGCTCAGCAAGGCGCGGCCAATCGCCAGCATTTGTTGCTCGCCACCCGACAGCACCGAGGCCAGCATGTCACGGCGCGCAGCCAGGTTGGGAAAGCGCTCGTAAATGGCATCGATTTCGCGCTGCGGGTTGTCGCGCCGGGTGTAAGCCCCCATGAGCAGGTTGTCGTTGACGGTGAGGCTGACAAAAATTTGCCGGCCTTCGGGCACCAACACCAGGCCACGGCCCACCCGCCAAGCCGCGCTTTCGCGCAACACCGATTGGCCTTTGAAATGCAGCTCGCCTTGTTGGGGCTTGACCATGCCTTGCAAAGCCCGCAGCAAAGAACTCTTGCCCGCCCCGTTGGCCCCCAGCACGGTGACGATCTCACCGGCATTGACCTTGACCGATACCTGTTTGACCGCATGGGTGCGGCCATACACCACATCCAAAGCTTGGGCTTCAAGCAGCATGGTTGCCCCCTGCCGTGGCGGGCGTGCCCAAATAGGCCTCCAACACACCCGGATCGCGGTGCACCGCTTCGGGGGTGCCTTCGAAAATCTTTTTGCCAAAGTTGAGCACCACCACATGGTTGCACAGGGTGCGCACAAATGGCATGTCGTGCTCGACCACCAGCAAGGTGATGCCTTGCTGCGACAGGCCTTCAAGCAGGCGGCGCAACTCGTCGGTCTCGACATGGTTCAAACCGGCGGCCGGTTCGTCGAGCAGCAAGATTTGGGGTTTGGCCATGATCGCCCGCACCACCTCGATGCGCTTTTGGATGCCGTAGGGCAAGTCGGCCACCACTTGGCCCGGATACGTGCCCAAGCCGGCATCGGCCAAGGCCGCGCGGGCGCGCTCGCTGGCGCGCTGGCCCCGGGCCAAGGACCAGGGCGAGCGCAGGTGGTGTTCGCCCAACATCACGTTCTCAACAGTGGACAAATGCGGCATCAGCCGGATGTTTTGAAACGAACGGGCCAGGCCATGGGCCACCCGGTTGGCCACCGACATCTCGGTGATGTCTTGGCCCAAGGCGGTGATGCGGCCTTGGTCGATGGGGTAAACGCCCGAGATGAGGTTGAACACCGTGGACTTGCCAGCCCCATTGGGGCCGATCAAGGCGGTGCGGCTGCCCTTGGGCACGGCAAAGCTGACATCGTCAATGACCTTGAGGCCACCAAAGGATTTGCTCACCCCCGAAAGTTCCAACACGGTGCTCATGCGCGCCCCCCGGTTTGGGGCTGGCGAGCGCCGCCCCACAGGCCGCGCAGGTTCTCCAGCATGGTGCGGGTGACCACGCCTTGCGGCCGCCACATCATGAGCAACACCACGGCCAGGCCAAACACGATGTAGCGCCCGCCTTCTAAAAATTTGAGCGACGGGTCTTGCTCAGACAACTTGCGCAGACCTTCGGGCACCAGAGTGAAGAAGAAGGCACCAAACAAAGGCCCCCACACGGTTTGGGTGCCGCCCATGAGCACATACAACAAGACATAAATGCTGAACATGGCACCAGTGGACTGCACATCGATGAAATTGAACTGGTGCACCAACAACGCACCGCCCAAGCCGCCGATCGCACCGCCGATCGTGAGGGCCACCACCTGGGTCATGCGCAGGTGCACGCCAAACAAGTGGGCCACGTTTTCGTCGTCGTGCACCGCGCGCACCGACAGGCCAAAGCGGGTGGCCATGAGCCAGGCCACAAAACACACCACCAGCACCGCCACCGGCGCCACCACTGGCAAGCCTGCATAGGCCATCACCGACAGACCTGCCGCACCACCGAGGGCGGGAATGTTGATCAGCACGCCGCCCACCACTTCGGCAAATGCAAACGTGGCCAGCACCATGTAGATGCCACGGGTGCGCAAAATCGGGAATGCGATCAAAAAGGCCACCAAACCTGCCACCAAGGCGCCCACTGGCACCGCCAGCCACAAAGAAACATCCCACAAAGCAGTGAGTGCGCCAGCGCTGTAGGCCCCCACCAACACAAAACCGGCGGCACCCAGGTTGAGCAATCCGGCAGAGGCCGGCACGAACACCGAATAGGCAATGATGGTGTTGATGGCCAACAAAGCCAGCAAGCCGCTGATGTAGCCCGACATCAAAACTTCCCCTTGCCAATGTGGGTGTGGCCAAACAGACCCGAAGGGCGCACGATCAAGATCGCCAGCAACAAGCCCCAAACGGGAATCTTTTCGATCTCGGCACCAAACACGCTGATGGCCAATACCTTCACCAAGCCCACCAGCAAGCCCCCGGCGATGGCCCCCCAAATATTGCCCAGGCCACCCAACACCATGCCCGCAATCGCATCGGTGGCCACGGCATCGCCCATGAAGGGCGTGACCGTGCCATAGCTGGCCGCATACAAAATGCCTGCAAAGGCCGACAACATGCCAGCGATGACAAACACCAAGGGCACGATGTGTTGCACCTCCACACCCATCAAGGTGCTGGCATCGGGGTTTTCGGCAATCGCACGCAAGGCGCGTCCCGTTTGGGTGCGGGCCAACACCTGGTGCAGCACCGCCACCAAAACAATTGCCAGACACAGGCTGATCAGGTGGGGCACGCCCAGAATCAAACCACCCCACTGCAAGTTGGTGTCTTTGAATGGCAACTCAAAGCGCTGCGGATCGCCGCCCCACAAGGTCATGGCCAGGTGTTCAAACACAATCAGAAAGCCCAATGAACTGACCAGGGGCAAGGCATGCTCGGTGGCATCGCCAAAACGCGCCTTCATGTAGCGGTAGGTGAAGCGCTCAATCAACAACGAGGCCAGCACGGCCACACCGACCCCGGCCAAAGCGGCCCAAGCCCAGTGCCAACCCATGCCCAACCAATGCGGCCCTGCGGTGGACAGGGCCCAAGTGACCATGCCCGCCAACATGAACAACGCGGGGATGGTGAAGTTCAAGAAATTGAGCATGCCAATGGTGAGCGTGAAGGCCACGGCCACAAAAGCCAAAACCCCGCCAAGCATCAGGCCATTGATGATTTGTTGAATGAGTTGCAATGGATTCAATTCAAATGGATTGAATCCATCATGCCAGAAAACCCTTGCTTCGGCGCTAGGAAAAGCCCTTAACATCCCCTTACTTTGTGTACGGCTTTGGTGCCTTGGTGTCCAAATCCGTGCATGCTCTCAGGCATCCCTCATCAGACACTGGAGTTCACCCATGACCCCATCGACACCCGCCCTGCCCACCGATCTGGCCCATCAGCGTTTGCTGCTGGTGGGGGGTTGTGGCGGCATTGGCCGCGCTGTGGCCAGCGCCGCCGTCCAAGCTGGCGCACAAGTGGCGGTGTTGGACCTGCCTGCCTCGATCGCACGCCACCCCTTGCCCGGCGTGCACCTGTTGCCGCTGGATGCCAATGACCCGGCCAGCGTGGACCAAGCCGTGGCCCAAGCCCGCCAACACCTTGGCGGCATCGATGGCTGTGTGAACCTGGTGGGCTTCATGACCGCCCCAATGGCTTTGACCGACACCCCCAACGAGGTGTGGCACGAGGTCATGCATGGGAATTTGGATTCCGCTTTCTATATTTCGCGCGCGGTGATGCCCCATTTGCGTGCCAGCGCCAGCGGCAGTTTGGTGCACATCTCTTCCGGCCTGGGGGCCTGGGCCAGGCCCATGTATGGGGCCTACGGCCCGGCGAAAGCGGGCCTGTTGCTCTTGATGCGCCAGTTGGCTTTGGAGAACGCGCCCCAGGTGCGCGTCAATGCGGTGGCACCTGGCCCGGTGGACACGGCTTTTTTGCGCGGCGGCACGGGCCGCTCGGACGAGCAAGGCGCACCGCCTGTTCCGCCCGAAGCACTGGCCAAACTCGCCCCCATGGGCCGCATGGCCACCCCACAAGACATCGTGGGCCCGGTGTTGTTTTTGCTCTCGGGTGCATCGGCCTACATGACCGGCCAAACCTTGTTCGTCAACGGCGGCGCCTACATGCCTTGACCCCCAACCAGCTTTTTCATTGAATTGGAGAACCCCATGGCTTTTGCAACAAACCCATTTCGCCGAACCAGTTTGCGCTGGGCCAGCGCGGTCTGCGCCAGTGCTTTGCTCGGCTTGGCACATGCCGCCGATGATGCCTTTCCCAACAAACCGATTCGGGTGATCGTGCCCTTCACCACTGGCGGTGTGACCGATACCAGCGCACGCTTGGTGGCCGAGCACCTGGGTCGGCGGCTGAACCAGCAAATCGTGATCGACAACAAACCAGGCGCATCGGGCAACATCGGCATGGCCTTGGTCAAAGCAGCGCCCGCCGACGGCTACACCTTGGTGATGGGCTTTGACGGCACCATGGTCATCAACCCCCATGTGTTTGCCAAAGTCGGCTTCGACCCTGTCAACGATTACGCGCCTGTTGGCAAGATTGGCGATGCCACCTTGATCTTGGTGGCCCACCCCAGCGTGCCCGCGAAAAACCTGCAAGAGCTGATTGCCTTGTCCAAGAAAACCCCTGGCGGCTTGTCCTATGGCACCTCAGGCACGGGCAGCACGCCACACATCGCTGGCGAGTTGCTGAAAATCAAAGCCGGGGCCCAACTCACCCACGTGCCCTACAAAGGCGGCGGCCAAGCCATGATCGATGTGATGGGCGGCAACATTCCCCTGGTCTACACCGCCGTGGCCGGTGCATACAACCATGTCAAGTCGGGCAAGCTCAAGCCGATTGCGGTGTCGAGCCAACAGCGCGCAGGCTCACTGCCCGATGTGCCCACCTTTGGCGAAAGCGGCGTGAGCGATTTCAACGCCTACTCCTGGGTGGGATTTTTGGCCCCCGCCCAAACGCCTGCGGCCGTCATTCAAAAGCTCAACACCGAACTCAATGCCACTTTGAACGACCCGGTGGTGCGCGACAAACTGCGGGTGCTGGGCATCGAAGCCGCGCCCGGCAGCCCTGAACAATTCCGCGAAGAAATTCGCCGCGACCTCAACCGCTATGGGCCGGTGGTCAAGGCCGCAGGCATCCAAGTGGAATGAGTGTTGCGCGCCTGAAGGGGCATCCTCACGGGGCGCGCAAAAACAGCACGCTGCGGGTGTGCGCATCCACATCGGGCGCATCCAACCATTGGCCCCGGGTGCGGCCTTGGGCATGCAGCAAGGCTTGATCGCTGTAGTGCGGGTCACCCCACACCCCGCTTTGCCCGACCGGTAACACGCCTTGCGCGGCTTGCGGCTGGGCAAAGTCAATCACCCGCCGGGTCGATGGGCCGTAGGTCACGCGCCAAGGCGCGGCCGTCAAAGCGTGGTTTTGGTTGTTGGGCATTTCACGACCGCCGGCCACCGGAAACGGGCCCACATTGAACACCCGGTCCAGCGGGCTGACCCGCCCCAAGGGATGCACATGGGTCAGGCTGTGCACCTCTCCCCAAGCCCAGTTTTTCACCACTGGTCCGAGCTGGCTTTTCAAATGCGCGAGGCTGGCGCGCCAGGCCTGGGCCACCACTTGGGCGCGGGTCTCCACCGCAGGGGTGTCGCGCCGGTCCCACCAGGGCGAGTGGGCATCGGCGGCCAAGCGCGGCAAAGCCATGTCCACCAGTCGGGTGCGCAGCAACAAAGCCATCCACTCGGTCCCGAGTTCATCGGCCATGGTTTGTTGCAACAGGTCAAAAGCGAGTTGATTGGCCAGGGTGGGCGCGATCTTGTCGGCCCCGTGGTTGCCGTCCCAGGCCAACAACAGCTCGACCCACATGCGTTCTTCGTCATTGGTGGCCGCCGCCCGCAAATCATCGGCCAAAGGCCGCCAAATGCGCGCAAAGTAATCGGTCTGCCCATCGAGTTGCAGGGCTTGCGAAAGGGGGGTGTCCCAGCGCACCGCATCTTGCGCGAGTTGCTGGAACAAACGCCGCGCACGGTCACCGGTGTTGTAGTAGCCCGGTATGGGCGTGGCGGCGGCCGGTTGCTGGTTGGCCGACACCACAAAGCCCCGCGCCGGGTTTTCTTCTTGGGGGTTGCGCTCAAACGGCAAGAAACCCAATTTGTGCGCCTCTCCACGCGCATCGTCCAAGATGCGCGATGGGTCCACCCCTTCGGGGCGAATCGGCAAACGGGCCGCTGCCCACCAAGCAATATCGCCATTCGCATGGGCCCACACCACATTCAAACCCGGTGCATGGATCAGGCTGGCCGCCTGGCGCGCTTTGTCCAAACTGTCGGCGCGGTTGAGCTGGTAAAAAGCCTCGACGATGGGGTTGGGCGTGTGATAGAGCGACCACCACAGGGCCAGTGGCTTGCCATGGGGGGGTGAGGGCAGCGCATCATTGATCACCGGCCCGTGGGGCGAGCTGCGCACTGACAACACCAGGCTGTCTGCGCCTTTGACGGCAATCGTCTCTTCGCGCAAGGTCAAGTCCACCCAAGTGCCTTGGTGCCAAATGCGGTTGGGGTTGTTCGGGTCCACGCTAAGGGCGACCAAATCGGTGTCGTCGTTTTGGAACATGGTCAGGCTCCAACCAAACGCGCGGTTGTGCCCCAACAAGGCCATGGGGTTGAGGGCCAAAAAGTGGCCATACAACTCAAACCCGGGGCTGCTCAGGTGGGCCTCGTACCAAACCGCGGGCACGGCATAAGCAATGTGCGGGTCTCCGGCCAACAAGGGCCGACCACTGGCGGTGCGCTGGCCCGAAACGGCCCAGGCATTGCTGCCTTCGAGCACCGGCATGCCCGCCACATCCATGGCCGCTTTTGACCAGCGCAACCACTGCATGGCATCGCGCACTTCAGGCGCGGCGGCATGGCCGCCATGGGTTCGAGCGGTTTGCTGCGCCAAGGCCACGGGCGGTGCCGACAAGGGCACCGCCGCAGGCTGGCGCCAAACCCCTTCGCTTTGCCAGGGCCGATCGAACAAAGCGCTGTAGGCGGGGCCAAGTTCATCGTGGATGTGGGACAGCACCGGCTCGGTGCGAAAGCCCGCCGCAAAACTGTAGGCCATGTAGGCGGCCACACTGAAGCTGTCTGCCACGGTGAACGGCTGGGGCTGGATGCGCAACAAGTGAAACTCCAGCGGCAGCGGCCGGTTGCTTTGGAATTGGTTGATGCCGTCCAAATAAGCCACCATGGCCTGCCCGGCGGGGCTGCCCAGGTCCAAATGGGCGGCGGCTTGCTCCGCATGCTGGCGCAAACCCAGGGTGCGGAAGATGCGATCGGTGTCGAGCAGTTTGGGGCCCAAGATTTCAGCCAACTCGCCCTTGGCCAAGCGGCGCATCATCTCCATTTGGAACAAACGGTCTTGGGCATGCACAAAGCCCAGGGCACGGTACAAATCGCTGTCGTTTTGCGCTTGTATGTGGGGCACGCCAAAGTCGTCGTAGTGCACTTGCACGGTGGCGCTCAAACCGTTCAAGGGCAGGTTGCCATCGCGCTGGGGCATGCTGGCCTGCCACATGGCGAGCACCAAGACCCCTGCGCCCAAAACCAGTGCCAACAAACCGATCGCTATTTTTTTCATGCCACGCCCAAATGATGGTGGTGCACAGGGATGCGCCCACCGCAAGCGGGCGATTTCATCACAACCGGCCAGGTTTGGATGGCAGGGTCTGCGCTACCATGCTCGCATGTCCTCCACCATTGACCACGCCACCCAAACCCTGCGCCGCTGGGCCTTGAAATTCATCCGCACCTTGCTCTGGCTGGGCGTGGCCGTTTTGCTGCTGATCGCGGCTTATTTTTTTGCCGCCTACCACTTTGCATACTCGCGCGGCGAAAGCGTGGGTTTCGTGCAAAAAATATCCCACAAGGGTTGGGTGTGCAAAACCTGGGAGGGCGAGCAAGTGCGCGCCCTGTCTGTGGTGCCCGCAGTGCCAGAGAAATTTGCCTTCACCGTGCGCGACCCGGCGGTGGTGGACCAAATCAACAACCAGATCGGGCAAAAGGTGGTGCTCGAATACGCCCAGCACAAAGGCCTGCCCAGTTGCTTTGGTGACACCCCGTACTTTGTGACCGCCGTCAAGCCCGCCCCTGTGGCGAGCGAAGTGGATCAAGCGCCCAAGTGACGGAAGTGGCGCACACCGCGCGAGACCTGCTGCCACCAGCGGGTGAATGACAAGCAGGGTTCATCCAAGTTTTTGAACAAGCGCTGAGGGCTTCTGCGCGCCAGCCCCAAGCCCTCCCAGGCGGGCAAACGCGGATGGTCCCAACAGGCCAGCGTGCGGGCCTGGGCCAGCGCATCTTGCCACTGGGCGGCCGACCCAAATGCACACACCGATGTGATCACGCCCATGCGCTGGGCCACAAACATCCACCGCCGAAAGCTCCACGGCATGTCTTGCATCCATTCCTCGCACCACAGGCCCACGGCCACGGCACCGGGCGGCAGGTCGGCGGGCAAAGCCCCCAAAGACCAGGGGTGGACCAGCCACACATCGCGCCCAGCCCATGCGCTGGCATCGGGGGCTTGCCATTCCAGCAAGGCAGGCGGTTGACGCAGCAACTCGGGCTCGGCCATCGCCCAAGGAATGCGTTTGATCGCATCTGAAATGGTGAATGAGGCCGGGTTGTGGGCCATGATCTCCATCATCTCCATGGGCTTGTCGATCATGGAGCCACGGCTGTGCCATTCTGCGGGGGCATGGCGGGCAATGGTGTCAGCATTGAACACCCAAGGCGGGTCTCCGGCCAAGCCAGCCACCCGCTGCCAATTGAGCCAGTTGCTGGCCAAGTCGCCGTCGATCAAATGGCCTTGCATCCATTGGGCCCCGACGCGCCAGTCAATTTTGCGCACATGCACGATGTAACTGGCCAACCACTGGCGCGCTTGGTGGTGCAGGTAACCGCAGCCATACAACATGTTGACCGCCATGTCGATGGCGGCAATGCCAGTGGCGGCATGGCGCACATCCAGCGGCAATTCGGATTTGAAATCGCTGTCTTGCAAAGGCCCAGGGAACAGGCCTTGCTGACCCATGGCATCGCCCAAATGGGCATGCAAATGTTGTGCGTATTCGCGCAAACCCAATTCGTGCACCAAGCGGTGCTGCACCCCAATGCGGTAGCGGGCCACCAGCGGCCGCACCACTTCGGGCAAGCTCAGGTAACCATGGGTGATGTAGGGCGAGAGTTGGGTGACCGCGCCGCGCAGCGAATGGCGGGTGCGCGCGTAATCGTGCACCTTCACGGCCGCCAAACGGCTGTGTGCGGCTTCCAGGGTGGGGGGGAATTCAGGCAGTATGAGCATGGCGCAACCAGGGTGCAGATTGTGCACGGATGCGCCCGCGCTGGGGCATGCCCGGTGGGGCGATGCGGGGCACTTCAGCCGAGCGCTTGTTCCAGGGCATCCAGGAACATCGCACCCACATCAAAACCGGTTTGGTCCATGATTTCCCGAAAACAGGTGGGGCTGGTCACATTGACCTCGGTGAGACAGTCGCCGATCACATCCAAGCCCACCAACAACAAACCGCGCTGGGCCAATTGGGGGCCTAGGTCGGCGGCAATTTCTTGATCGCGCGCACTCAGCGGCTGGGCCACACCCTTGCCACCGGCGGCCAGGTTGCCCCGCACCTCACCACCTTGGGGGATGCGCGCCAGCGCATAGGGCACGGCCCGCCCACCAATGACCAGCACCCGCTTGTCGCCTTGGGCAATGGCCGGGATGTACTTTTGCACCATCAGGCTTTGGGCCCCGTCGCGGTTGAGGGTTTCGATGATGGCCCCCAGGTTCAGGCCATCGGCACGAACCCGAAAAATGCCCATGCCGCCCATGCCATCCAGCGGCTTCAAGATGATGTCTTGGTGCTGGGCATGAAAGTCACGCACATCTTGCGCGCTGCGGGTGACCAAGGTGGGGCTGGCGTATTGGGCAAACTCCATCAGGGCGAGCTTTTCCGGGTGATCGCGCAAAGCCGCTGGCTTGTTGAACACGCGTGCCCCCTCGCGCTCGGCGCGCTCGAGCAAATGGGTGGCGTAAAAAAACTCGCTGTCAAAGGGCGGGTCTTTGCGCATCACCACCGCGCCCAGGCTGTGCAGCGGGCGCACAGCGCTGTCGCGCACCACAAACCAGTTATCACCAGACTCTTGCAGCACGATGTGTTGCATGGGCGCTTGCACATTGCCGCCGCTTTGCCACGCCAGGTCTTGCGTTTGACAGGCCCAAATGGCGTGGCCCCGGCGCTGGGCCTCGCGCATCATCACAAAGGTGCTGTCTTTGTAGATTTTGAAAGATGCCAGCGGATCGGCAACAAATAAGATGTCCATGGCGGTCGAGCTTAGCAGGCCAGCGGCGGGGCTGGCTGGCTCAGATTTCGATCTTGCTGCCCAGCTCCACCACCGAGTTGCTGGGCAACTTCAGGAAGTCGGCCGCCGCACTGGCATTGAGGTGCATTTGTGCAAACAGTTTTTCGCGCCACTGCGCCATCTCGCCATTGACGGTGGGCACGATGCTGTCGCGCGACAAAAAGTAGCTGGTGTTCATCGGTTCAAGGTCGCAGCCGCGCCCGTTCATCAGGCTCAGGGCCAGGGGCACATCGGGGTCGTTTTTGAAGCCGTAATGGATGGTGACTTGCCAGCAATCGTGGCCCAGTGACTCGGACTCGATGCGCTTGTCCAAACCAATCCAAGGCACCTCGTGGTTGCGCACCGTGACAAACAGGTTTTGCGCGTGCAGCACCTTGTTGTGCTTGAGGTTGTGCAACAAGGCGTTGGGCACCACGCCAGGGTCGGCGGTCAAAAACACCGCTGTGCCCGACACCCGTGCGGGCGGCCCTGTGAACACCGAGTCCAAAAAGGCCCGCAAATCGATGGCATCGTCGCGCAATTTGCTGCTGAGCAGTTCGCGGCCATCGCGCCAGGTGAGCATGAGCAACAAAATGAGGCCGCCGATCACCAAGGGGAACCAACCGCCCTCAAACAGTTTCAGCAAGTTGGAGGCCCAAAAGGCCAAGTCCACCACGAAGAAAAAGCTGGTGGCGGCCAGGCACAGCCACAAGGGGTAGTTCCAGCTGTAGCGGATGACAAAAAACGTCAGCACCGTGGTGATCAGCATGTCGGTGCACACCGCAATGCCATAGGCTGCGGCCAAATTGCTCGACGACTTGAACAAGGCCACCGCCAACACAATCGCCACAAACAAGCCCCAGTTGACGAAGGGGATGTAGATTTGCCCGGTATCGCGCACGCTGGTGTGCAGCACCTGCAAGCGGGGCAAAAAGCCAAGTTGAATGACTTGCTTGGTCACGCTGAATGCGCCCGAAATCAAGGCTTGCGAGGCAATCACGGTGGCGGCGGTGGCCAAGATCACCAGGGGCAACAGCAGCCAATCGGGGGCCATGTTGTAGAAGGGGTTTTTCACCGCTTCGGGGTTGTTGAGCAGCAATGCGCCTTGGCCAAAATAATTCAGGGTCAGCGCGGGCATGACCACCGAGAACCAGGCCAAGCGGATCGGCTTTTTGCCAAAGTGACCCATGTCGGCATACAGCGCCTCGCCGCCGGTCACGCACAGCACGATCGCGCCCAAAATGATGAAGGTGGTGCCCGGGTCATTCAATATGAAGCGGATCGCATGGTGCGGGCTGACGGCCCACAAAATCATGGGCTCGGTGGCAATGTGGTAGACCCCGAGCAAGGCAATGGCGATGAACCACACCACGGTGATGGGGCCAAACAGCTTGCCAATGCCACTGGTGCCGCGTTTTTGCACCGCAAACAAACAAAACAAAATCACCAGGGTCAGCGGCACCACATACTTGGAAAAGGCCGGTGAAATCACCTCCAAGCCCTCCACCGCCGACAGCACTGAAATGGCCGGGGTGATCACCCCATCGCCATAAAACAAACAGGTGCCAAAAATACCCACCACCAACAGGACCCGGCGCAAGCGAGGCTTGTCTTTGACCGATTGCGAAGCCAGCGCCAACATGGCCACCAATCCGCCCTCGCCATTGTTGTCAGCACGCAGCACCAAGCTCACGTATTTGAGCGAGACGATGATGGTCAGGGTCCAAAAGAAGATGGACAAAATGCCATACACATTTTCTGGCGTGAACTCCACATGGCCAGAACCAAAAACCTCTTTGACCGCATACAAGACACTGGTGCCAATGTCGCCGTAAACCACACCGATGGCACCCAAGGTCAGGGCGGCCAGAGAAGATTTTTGATGTTCCATGAGAGAGTCGCGCGAAGCCGAGCAAGGTCGGCATTATGCGAGGTTCCCAGCCGATTTCCTCGGCCTTTTGATGGTTTGGCGACCCTAAAAAACGCCGCCTAGGCCATTAGTCGTAAATTTCTGCGTCTGGGTCGGTGGATTCGAGTTCGTAGCTGGCCGCCAACATGGCCAAACGGCCAATCACCCCATACATGTAAAAGCGATTGGGCACGCTGGCCCCGGCTTTGAGGCCGGGTTGGGGCGTGTGGGCGCTTTGCTCAAAAGCCAAGGGCACAAAGCTGGAACCAGGGGCGTTCAGGTTTTCGTCCACACCGCGCTCGGCATGCACCCGGTAGAAGCCACCCACCACATAGCGGTCCATCATGTAGACCACCGGCTCGGCCACCGCATCGTTGATGCGCTCATTGGTGAGCACGCCCTCTTGGATGATGACCTCATTGACCGATTGACCGTCTTTGATGACGCTCATTTTGTTGCGGGTTTTGCGGTTGAGCACTTCCAGGTCTTTGACATCGCGCACCGTCATGATGCCCATGCCGTAGGTGCCGTTGTCGGCCTTGACCACCACAAACGGCTTTTCGTTGATGCCGTACTCTTTGTACTTGCGCCGGATTTTGGTCAGCAAGGTGTCCACATGGCTGCGCAAAGACTCCAGGCCTGCGCTTTCGTTGAAATCGACCTCGCCACACTGGCTGAACATCGGGTTGATCAGCCACGGGTCGATGCCCAGCAACTTCCCAAACCGCTTGGACACCTCCTCATAGCACGCAAAGTGCTGGCTTTTGCGCCGCACACACCAGCCCGCATGCAGCGGGGGCAGCAAAAACTGCTCGTGCAGGTCTTCCAAGATGCCGGGGATACCGGCGCTCAAATCGTTGTTGAGCAAAATCGTGCAGGGATCAAAGTCTTTCAGCCCCAAACGGGTTTTGCTGCGGATGACGGGCTCGAGCTTGACCGAGTCGCCATTGGGCAAATCGATGACCGTGTCTTCTTTGATCTCGGGGTTGATCGAGCCAACGCGCACATTCAAACCCGCCATGTTGAAGATGCGTGCGAGCTGGGCCACATTGCTCAGGTAAAAGGTGTTGCGGGTGTGGTTTTCGGGGATGAGCAACAGGTTGCGCGCCTCGGGGCAAATTTTCTCGATGGCGGCCATCGCCGCTTGCACCGCCAAGGGCAGCATCTCGGGCGTGAGGTTGTTCCAGCCGCCGGGGTAGAGGTTGGTGTCCACCGGGGCCAGTTTGAAACCCGCATTGCGCACATCCACCGAGGTGTAGAACGGCGGCGTGTGCTCCATCCACTCCATGCGGAACCAGCGCTCAATGGCGGGCATGGAGTCGAGGATGCGCTGCTCCAACTCGTTGATGGGGCCGGTCAGCGCGGTGATGAGGTGAGGAACCATGGGTTGCTTGCTTATAGTTAAGGTGAACAGGTGGGGGTGATTGTCACAGCTTCAACCTCAGGCCGATGAACCCGCAAAAGTCAGTTGCCCCTGCCTGCACCCAGCCCTCCCAGCCTCACCCATGCCGACCCTGAAGCGGTCTGGCCAGCCCATGGCCCGAATCAATTTATGGGATAAGTGTTTATATGACCGATTAAAAGTATACTTTTGTATTTAAACAAAAGGAGGGATGATGAAAAAACAATGCATTGGTTTGCTCATTGTGGCGGCCGCTTGTGCTGCACAGGCCCAATCGAAAGACTTCGCGGGCTTTTCTGCGGGGGCCAATTTGGCCATGAATGCCGGAAGTTTTTCAACCAATGACGGAACCAGCTTGAGGGATGGGTATGGCCAGCAATCCGTGGGGGTGGGCGGCTTTGCGGCATATGGCTTGTCGCTGGGCAGCAACTCCCTTCTCACCCTGGGCTTTGATTATTCTTTTTCGGATGTGAAGGCTGGCGAGTTCAAAAATGACGGCGTGACTTATAAGTTGCAAAACCTTTGGTCTTTGTCCATTGCCCCTGGCACCTTGTTGAACGACAAAACCATGGCTTATTTCAAACTGGGTTTTGAAAATGGCAGGGCCGTCAGTTCAAGCGGCAGCGAACTGACCAAAAACATCACCGGCAGCAGCTGGGGCCTGGGCTTGAAGACCCTGATGGACAAAAACACCTATGTGCAAGTCGAGGTCAAGCAAGCCAACTTTGGCACCGCCCGCATGGACGGAACCTCCACCGATTTCACCGCCCGCGGAACTGCCGGTTCCGTGGGTGTGGGCTTTATGTTCTGAGCACCCCCTCAAAGAAAAAAAGGCCACTAAGGTGGCCTTTTTCCTGGGTTTGATTTTAATTGAATATTGATATTTTAAAATCACACGTTAAAATTTCAATGATGATAGATCGCTCGCTGCTTTCCACACTGACCACACGCCTGCAGCAATCCCCTGCCGTGGTCTTGCTCGGCCCACGTCAGGTGGGCAAAACCACTTTGGCCTTGAAATTGGCCGATGAGTGGCCTGGTGGCAGCACTTATCTGGATTTGGAGCGCCCCGCCGACCGCTTGCGACTGGACGATGCCGATGCTTTTTTGCGCAGCCAAGGCGGGAAGCTGGTCATTTTGGATGAAATCCACCGCATGCCCGGGCTGTTTGAAGTCTTGCGCGGCATCATCGATGAGCGCCGCCGTGGGGGACAAGGTTTTGGGCATTTCTTGCTGTTGGGCTCGGCCTCGCTGGACTTGATGCAGCAAAGCAGCGAGACGCTGGCCGGCCGGGTGGCTTATCTGGAAGTTGGGCCTGTTCACGGCTTGGAGTGGCATGCCACCGATTTGGACACGCTGTGGCTGCGCGGGGGATTTCCCGAGAGCTTGCTGGCAGCGGATGATTCCGTCAGTTTGCGCTGGCGTGAGGACTTTGTGCGCAGTTACCTGTACCGCGATGTGCCCATGTTCGCTCCGCGCCTGCCCGCCGAAACCGTGGGCCGCCTGTGGACCATGCTGGCCCATCAACAAGGCGCTTTGTTGCAACAAAGCCGATTGGCCAGCGGCTTGGGTGTCAGCAGCCCCACTTTGGACCGATACATTGATTTGTTGGTGGATTTGCTTTTGGTGCGTCGCTTGCGCCCATGGAGTGGCAACACCGGCAAGCGCTTGGTCAAGGCACCCAAGGTGTATGTGCGAGACAGCGGATTGGTCCACGCGCTGCTGGGCTTGGGAAATTTACACGACTTGGCAGGACACCCGGTGTGCGGCATGAGCTATGAAGGTTTTTGCATCGACAACGTGCTGGCGGCTGCGGGCAACAGGGTCACACCCTACACCTATCGCACGCATGCAGGTGCCGAAATTGACTTGCTGCTTGAGCGTGGCGGCAAGCCATGGATGGCCATTGAAATCAAGCGTTCCACAGCGCCGAGCTTGAGCAAAGGGTTTGAGATTGCGTGTGATGACTTAGATGTCACGCAACGCTATGTGGTGTACCCCGGAACGGACAGGTTTCCCATGCGCCATGGGACACAAGCGATTGGGCTGGTGGCGTTGATGCAGCTGCTGCAAAAGGACTGAGCAAGCTCAACCCCTGACTTCCCCCGCCCCCAACACCACGTACTTGAGCGAGGTGAGGCCTTCAATGCCCACCGGTCCACGGGCGTGGAATTTGTCGGTGGAGATGCCGATCTCTGCGCCCAAGCCGTATTCAAAGCCATCGGCAAAGCGGGTGCTGGCATTGATCATCACACTGGCCGAGTCCACCTCGCGGGTGAAGCGCTGACCGTGCACATGGTTCAAGGTGAGGATGGCATCGGTGTGGTGGCTGCTGTAATGGTTGATGTGGGCAATGGCCGCATCCACACCGTCCACCACCTTGATGCTGATGATGGGTGCCAAATATTCTTCGTACCAATCTTGCTCGGTGGCATCTTTGAGCTGCGCGCCCTGGACGCTTTGCAGCAGGGCTTTGCTCTCGGGGCAGCAGCGCATCTCCACCCCCTTGTTGGCAAACACCGCACCGATGCGCGGCAAAAAAGCCGCTGCCACACCGCGCGCCACCAACAGGCTTTCGGTGGCATTGCAGGGGCTGTATTTTTGGGTTTTGGCGTTGTCGACCACGGTCAAGGCCATGTCGAGATCACAGGGGTCGTCCACATAGGTGTGGCAGTTGCCATCCAGGTGTTTGTTGACCGGCACCTTGGCATCAGCGCTGATGCGCTCAATCAAGCCCTTGCCGCCGCGCGGAATGATGACATCCACATAAGCGGGCATGGCGATCAACTCGCCCACGGCCGCGCGGTCGGTGGTGGGCACGAGTTGCACCGCATCGGTGGGCAACCCAGCCTCGGCCAAGGCCTGCTGCACCAGCGCGGCCAGGGCTTTGTTGGATTCGATGGCCTCAGAGCCGCCGCGCAAGATGCAGGCGTTGCCGCTCTTGATGGCCAAGGATGCGGCCTCGATGGTGACATTGGGTCGGCTCTCGTAAATCATGCCAAACACGCCAATGGGCACGCGCATTTGCCCCACCCGGATGCCGCTGGGCTGCTGACTCATGCCACTGATGCTGCCAATGATGTCGGTCATGGCGGCGAGTTGCTCGCAGCCGATGGCGCAGGTCTCCAGGGTTTGGGGCGAGAGCTTGAGCCGGTCCACCATGGGCTCGGCCAAACCCGCTGCTTTGGCGCGTGCCAGGTCCTTGGCATTGTCGGTTTGCAAAGAAGCGGTGTGCTCACGCAGCAAGCGCGCGAGCGCGCGCAAGGCCAGGTTTTTGTGGGCGGCAGAAGCGCGCGCCATGCCCGCGGCCGCGCACCGCGCCTGCAAGCCCAGGTTGCGCATGAGTTCGGGAACGGTGGCGGCATTCATGGGCTTGGATCAATCCATTTTGAGGTTGATGGATTTGAGCAACTGCGACCAGTCCTTCAAATCAGCGGCAATTTGGGCGGCAAAGTCTTCCGGGCTGCCGCCCACCGGCTCGATGGCATCGGCGCTGAGTTTGGCCTGAAAGTCAGGCCGCTTCAAAATGGACAGCACATCGGCATTGATTTTTTTCACCAAGTCGGCGGGCATGCCTTTGGGGCCCATCAGGCCATACCAGGCCTCGATCTTGAAGCCGGGCAAGACCTCGGCGATGGCGGGCACATTGGGCAGGGCTTTGGCCCGCTTGGCACTGGTCACGCCCAAGGCCTTGAGCTTGCCGCCTTGGGTGAGTTGGATGGAAGCGGTGATGCCGCCAAAAATCAAGGGCACATGCCCGGCCATCACATCATTGACCCCTTGGCCAAAACCTTTGTAGGGGATGTGTGCAATGTCCACCGCCGCCATGCTCTTGAGCATTTCACCCGACAAGTGCTGCTGACCGCCGGGGCCGCTGGAGGCGTAGCTGATTTTGCCGGGCTGCTTTTTGGCCAGGGCGATCAGTTCTTTGACATCATTGGCGGGAAAGCCCGGATAGGCCAGCATCACAAACGGGCCGGTGGCGACGTTGGCGATCGGGCTCAAATCGCGGATGGGGTTGTACGGGATATTGGTGTACAGATTGGGCGCGATGGTGATGGACGCATCGGCCGCAAACAACAAGGTATAGCCATCGGGTGCGGCCTTGGCCACAAAGTCGGTGCCAATCGTGCCGCTGGCCCCGGTTTTGTTTTCCACCACCACCGACTGCTTCCACAGCGTGCCCAGCTCTTGCGCCAGCACCCGGCCATAAATGTCGGGCGTGCCACCCGGCGGGAAGGTGACGATGATCTTGACCGGCTTGTTGGGATAGGGCTGCGCGCCCACCGTGCCCGCCAATGAGAGGGCGGCCAAACCAAGCCAAAGCCAGCGTTGCAAATTAGTTTTCATGGGGTAGCCCTTGTGAACATCAAAAACCGAAGTGTCGCAAATTTCAAATCTGAAATTCGATCAAGAACGGGCCGGGTCGGGCACAGGCGGCGGTGAAGGCATCGGCAAAGCCCTCCAGGCTTTGCACGCGCACGGCTTCCACGCCCATGCCATTGGCCAATTGCACCCAGTTGAGCTCGGGCCGGGCCAGGTCAAACAACTCGTTGGAGGCAGGCCCGGGTTGGGCACCCACGGCCAGCAACTCGCCTTGCAAAATTTTGTAGACCCGGTTGGCAAACACCACATTGACCACATTGAGCCGCTCGCGCGCCTGGGTCCACAGCGACTGCAAGCCATACATGCCACCACCGTCGGATTGCAGGCACACGGTTTTGCGGGTCGGGCAGGCCACCGCAGCCCCGGTGGCACAGGGAAAGCCGTGGCCGATCGCGCCGCCGGTGATTTGCAACCAGTCGTTGGCAGCGGCCCCAAAGGTGTGGCCAAACAGGCTGCGGCCCGAGGTCACCGCATCTTCCACCACGATGGCGTTGTCGGGCAACAAAGCGGCCAAGGTGAGGGCAAAGGCATCGGGGTGGAAGGCACCGCGATGCACCGTGGGGCGCTCGATGGCATCGGGCGCGCCCGACCAAGCCGGTGCACCCAAGGCATCGGCCAACCATTCGAGCGCGGCCACCGCGTCTTGATCGGGGCGGGCCAGCACATGGGTTTGCGCATCCGGCGGGGCCATCAGGCTGGGCTTGCCGGGATAGCCAAAGAAAGCGGTGGGCGGTTTGGCCCCCACCAACACCACATGCTGGTGACCGGCCAACGATTTGAGCGCGCCGTCGACCGCATAGGGGATGCGGTCGATGGGCACGCGACCGCGACCACGGGGCATGCGCGCCACCTGGGCCGATGCCCGCAAAGACACCCCCGTGGCCACAGCGATCCGATGGGCCGCTTGTTGCCCGGCCTCGCACAAGGATTGGCCCGACAACACCATCACCGTGGGCTCGCGCCGGCGCAGCAGTTGCAGCATGTGGGTGAGCACCTCTGGGGCCACCGCGTCGCGCTGGGGCACGGGCAATGCGTCGGCCACCACACCGCCAGCGCTCCAGGCGGTGTCCGCGGGCAAGATCAGGCTGGCGATGTGGCCCGGTGCGCTGCGCGCGGCTTGCACCGCTTGAGCCCCATCGGCACCCACTTGGGCGCTGGACGCGCTGGTGCGCACCCAGTGCGAGGTGGCCCGCGCCAGGCCTTCGGTATCGGCCGTCAGCGGTGAATCAAAGGGGCGGTGGTACACCGCATGGTCGCCAATCAGGTTGACCATGGGCGAGTGGGCCCGCCGCGCGTTGTGGATGTTGGCAATGCCGTTGGCAAAGCCCGGCCCGCAGTGGAGCAAGGTGGCGGCAGGCTTGTCGGCCATGCGGGCATAACCGTCGGCGCAGCCGGTAACCACGGTTTCGGCCAGGCCCAGCACACAGCGCATGCCAGCCACTTTGTCGAGGGCGGCGACGAAATGCATCTCGGAAGTGCCTGGGTTGGCAAAGCAGGTGTCCACCCCACTGGCCAGCAGGCTTCGCACCAAACTCTCAGCACCGTTCATGTTGTCCTTTCAGGCCGCAGAAAAAAAACCGGCCAGCCAGTGTATCGCTCAGAGGAGAAAGCGCTCAGCGCGGGCGGCACTGGCGGGTCAGCATCATGGCCAGGCGCTGCAAGGCTTGCCACGGGTCGTGCGGCCAGGCCGCCACGCGCAAGCCTTTGACAATGCCGTCGACCTGGTGCGCCGCCCACAGCAAACGGTCCACCGCCGGGGCTGGCATTTGCGGCACGATGCGCTCGAACAAACGCTCTTTGATGCCCCAGATGCGCGATTCGCGCAGGGCCATGGGCAAGGGGCGGCCCGCCTGCACCGCTTGCTTGACCCGCTTGAGGTTGCGGATGTCCTCGGCCAAGGTGTGGTGCACCAGCACCGCGGCCACGCCTTCGGCCTGCAAGCCTTCGAGCATGCGCTGCACCCGCGCGCTTTGCCCGGCCAAAGCGGCTTCGGTGAGTTTGAACACATTGAAGCGGGCCACATCCAACACCGCGCTTTCCACCTGCGCTTGGTTGAGCTCACCCGGCGGGTACAACAGGGCCAGCTTTTGCACCTCTTGGTGGGCGGCGAGCAAATTGCCTTCCACCTTGTCGGCAAAAAACTGCAGGCAGCGCTGGCCCGCTTCTCCCGTTTCCACCCGCTGATCGTTGATGGCCATGCGTTGGGCGATCCAGGTGGGCAAGGCGGAGCGCTCGATGGTCTCGATGGCAATGTCCACCCCCGCGCCCGACAAGGCCTCGAACCAGGCGCTGGTTTTGCTGGCCTTGTCCAAGCGGGGCAAGCTGACCAAGGTGAGCACATCGGCGCTGTCGGCAGCGCGTTCGGCCAGCTGCTGCAAGGCCTGCGCCCCTTCTTTGCCGGGCTTGCCCGATGGGATGCGCAATTCGACCAGTTGGCGGTCGCCAAACAAACCCATCGAAGCACCGCTGGCCAACACCTCGGCCCAATCGAAATGCGCGCCCGCAACAGTGAACACGCTGCGCTCGGTAAAGCCTTGTGCACGCGCCGAAGCACGGATGGCATCGGCCGCCTCTTGCACCAACAAAGGCTCGTCGCCGTGCAGCACATACAGGCTGCGCAAGCCTTTGGCCAAGTGGGCGCTGAGTTGATGGGCGGGGATTTGCATGGACGGGCCGCTCAGACGGGGTCGCTCAAAGGCTGGGCAAAGCGGCCATGCGGCGCACGACTTGGCCCACCAAATCCATGCCCATGTTGCGGTAGAGCATTTGCTCCTCCTGGTCCTTGGACAGGGCCAGGGTTTCGTTGTAGCTGATGTCGTTGGTGGCCACCAGCAAGGTGTCGGGGATCAGCTCTTTGCCCTCGCGGGTGCGCAAGCGAAAACGCAAGCTGGTGCGCAACAAAAACTCGCGCACCGAGCCCGACGAGGTGCGCCCGGCCACCACTTTTTCGCGTTGCTCTTGCAGCAGCTCAAAAATCACCTCGGCGCGTTCGAGCTGGCGCTGGTCGGTGATGATCTCCACCCCGCCGGTACCCGCCACCTGGCGCGACAAATCGATCAGCAGGGGAGAGCCCGCGATCGGGCCGGTGTACATGGTTTTGAAAGGAAACTTTTGCGTCGAGCGCAGCGCAAAACCGCATGAGGCCAAAGCCAGCGCCGCGACCGGGGCACATGCCCCACGCAACAGCGATCGGCGCGCAAAAGCATCCATCACAACACCAGGTTGACCAAGCGGCCCGGCACCACGATGACTTTTTTCGGTGCAGCACCTTGGGCTTGTTTTTGAAAGGCTTCGCTGGCCAAGGCCGCTTGCTCGATATCGGCTTTGCTGGCCGTGGCGGGCACCGAGATGGCCCCGCGCAATTTGCCATTGACTTGCAGCATGAGCTCGATCTCGTCGCGCAACAAAGCCGTTTCGTCCACGCTGGGCCAAGCGGCATCAAGCAAATGGCCCGAGCGGGCGGCATAGCCCAACTCGGCCCACAAATGGGCACTGATATGGGGGCAGGCGGGGTAGAGCGTGCGCAGCATCACCGACACGCCTTCGCACAAAACGGCTTGATCACCCGGGCTGCCATCGGGCTTGAAGTCTTCCAAGGCATTGAGCAGTTTCATGCAGCCCGACACCACGGTGTTGTATTGCATGCGCTCGTAGTCGTAACTGACCTGCTTGAGGGTCAGGTGCACATCGCGGCGCAGATCGGCGGCCGACTTGCCCAAGCTGGCTTGGCTGAGGTCGCCTGCGGTGGCGGCCTTCAGCAGGGCTTGGTGCTTGTGGGCGAATTGCCAAACCCGGCGCAAGAAACGATAGCTGCCCTCGACCGCCGAATCGTTCCACTCCAGCGTGGCCTCGGGTGGGGCGGTGAACATGGTGTACAGGCGCGCCGTGTCTGCGCCATAGCGCTCGATCAGGTCTTGCGGATCCACCCCGTTGTTTTTCGACTTGGACATGGTGCCCACACCCTCGTAGTCGATGGGCGTGCCCACGGGCAGGTGACCGTCGCCGCTGTCGGCAGCGTTTTTCAGGCGGGCACCGGTGATCTTGCCGCCCTCATCGAGCACATGCTCGACATCATGCGGCCAAAAATAATCTTTTCCGCCCTTGGCGGTGCGGCGCGAGTAAATGTGGTTGAGCACCATGCCCTGGGTCAGCAGTTTGGTGAAGGGTTCGTCCACTTTGACCAAACCCAGGTCACGCATGACCTTGGTCCAAAACCGCGCATACAGCAGGTGCAAGATGGCGTGTTCAATGCCCCCGATGTATTGGTCCATGCCGCTACCGCCGCTGGCCTTGTCGCCTTCGCGCATCCAGTACTGCGTGCCCTCGGCCACCATCGCGTCGCTGCGGGTCGGGTCGCAGTAGCGCATGAAGTACCAACTCGAATCGACAAAGGTGTCCATGGTGTCGGTTTCGCGCCGTGCGGGTTTGCCACAGGTGGGGCAGACCACGCCCGCGTGGAAACCTTCGTGCTTGTGCAAGGGGTTACCCGAGCCGTCGGGGATGCAGTCTTGCGGCAGCACCACCGGCAGGTCTTTTTCGGGCACGGGCACCGCGCCGTGCTCATCGCAATGGATGATGGGAATCGGCGTGCCCCAGTAGCGCTGGCGGCTCACGCCCCAGTCGCGCAAGCGCCAAGTGATTTTTTTCTCGCCCAAGCCTTTGGCTTGCAGCAATTGGGCCACCTGGTGAACCGCATCTTTGAAGCGCAGGCCGTTGAGCGCGCCGGAGTTGACGCACACGCCGTCTTTGGTGGCGTACCAGTCTTGCCACTGGCTGGCATCAAAGGGCTTGGCCTCGCCACTGCCCATGGCCACCACGGGTTGGATCGGCAACTGGTACTTCAGGGCAAACGCAAAGTCGCGCTCATCATGGGCGGGCACGCCCATCACCGCGCCATCGCCATAGCTCATCAGCACATAGTTGCCCACCCACACTGCCACGGGTTCACCGCTCAAGGGGTGGGTGACCTGCAAGCCCGTGGGCATGCCCACCTTGTCCTTCAAGGCCAACTCGGCCTCGGTGGTGCCGCCCTCTTTGCAAGCTTCCAAGAAGGCCGCCAGCTGGGGGTTGGTCGCGGCCGCATGCAGCGCCAAGGGGTGCTCCGGGGCCACCGCGCAAAAGGTCACGCCCATGATGGTGTCGGCGCGGGTGGTGAAAACATACATGCGGCCGTCTTGGATCAACTGGCCGTCTGCGCCTTGGATGTGGTGGGTGAAGGCAAAGCGCACGCCTTCGCTCTTGCCGATCCAGTTTTCTTGCATCAGGCGCACTTTGTCGGGCCAGCCGTTCAAGGTGGCCTTGGGGTTGCCCACTTGCACATGGTCGAGCAGCTCTTGCGCGTAGTCGGTGATCTTCAGGTAGTAGCCTGGAATTTCGCGCTTTTCCACCACCGCACCGGTGCGCCAGCCCTTGCCATCGATCACTTGCTCATTGGCCAGCACCGTTTGGTCCACCGGGTCCCAGTTGACCACCTGGGTTTTGCGGTAGGCAATGCCTTTTTCCAGCATCTTCAAAAACAACCACTGGTTCCATTGGTAGTAACTGGCATCGCAGGTGGCGACTTCGCGCGACCAATCGATGGCCAGGCCCATGGCCTGCATCTGCTGCTTCATGTAGGCGATGTTTTCGTAGGTCCACTTGGCCGGGGGCACGCCGTTCTTGAGCGCAGCGTTCTCAGCGGGCAAGCCAAACGCGTCCCAACCCATGGGCATCAACACGTTGTAGCCCTTCATGCGCAGGTGGCGGGTGAGCATGTCGTTGATGGTGTAGTTGCGCACATGGCCCATGTGCAGCTTGCCGCTGGGGTACGGCAGCATGGAGCAGGCGTAGTACTTGGGGCGGCTTTGGTCTTCGGTGACGCGGTACACATCGCCAGCGGTCCACTCGGCGCGGACTGCCGCTTCAACGTCTTTGGGGTGATAGGTGTCTTGCATGGGGCTCAATGAGAAACCCCTGCAAGGTGTTTGCCGCAGGGGTGGGGAAAGTGGCGAGATTTTAGGCGCAGGGCCAGGACCACAGCGCGCGCCCCACCGCTGCACCGCCTGGGCCGCTCAAGGTTGCCGCTCGGGTCGCACCACCAGGTCCAGCTGTGCCCAGCCCTGGGCTTGCAAAGCGGCCATCAACTCGACCACCCGGCCATAGGCCGTGGCCTGATCGGCCCGCAGCTGCAAGCGTGTGGTGCCGGGTGGGTCGTGCTGGGCCATTAAAGCGGCCAACAACTCGGCTTGGCCCACCACCCGGCCCTGCCAATGCAAGCGCCCCTGGGCATCGAGATCGACCGATACCCCGGTTGACGCATCGGCGGTGTCGCCACCACCAGGGGCTTGAGGCAGCTCCAGCGGCAGCTGGGCCAAGCCCATGGGGGCGCACAGCATGAAGATGACCAGCAGCACCAAGAACACATCGACCAAGGGGGTGGCATTGATGTCGCTGATCGGGGGTTCGTCCCGCGTGGGGCGCTGCATCCGGGCGAAAGCCATGGTGCTGCCTCAAGCCACAGACCGGTTGCCCAGCGCCAGCAGGTCGTGGGCAAAGCCTTCGAGTTCGGCATCGAGTTGCCGGGCCCAGCGCGACAAGGCGTTGTAGGCCACCAAGGCCGGGATCGCCACGGCCAAGCCCAGTGCGGTCATGAGCAGCGCCTCGCCCACGGGCACCGACAGCCGCTCCAAGGAGGCCCAGGCACCGGCTTCCATGCCCAGCATGGCACGGCGCAAACCCCACACCGTGCCCAACAAGCCGACAAATGGCGCGCTGGCCGAGACGGTGGCCAAAAAAGTGTGCCCCTGGTGCAAACGGGCACTGGCCCGGTGCAATGCCTCGCGCAGTGCACGCTCGCTTTGCGCGGACGGTTGGGCACATGCGGCCAAGGTGCCGGGCAAGGGTGGCTGGGTGGCCAGGGCCAAGCTGCCCAACAGACCTTCTTTTTCGGTGTCGCGCAGCACCTGCACAGCCTGCGGCCAATCGGGGGCTTGCCAGAACAAGGCTTTGGCGAGTTGAAGGTCGGTTTGCACGCGGCGCAAGCGCCAGGTTTGACCCCAAATGAAGGCCCAAGAACCGATGGAGGCCGCCAGCAACAGGCCCAGCACCGCGCCAGCAACGGCATCTGCGGGGACCCACCACGGGTGCACTGCGGCCTCTAGCGCAGGTTCAGCACATCGAACATGTCGTACAGACCATGGCGCTGGGCGGCCAAGAACCAGGCCGCGCGCATGCTGCCTTGGGCATAGGTGGCGCGGCTGGAGGATTTGTGGGTGATTTCGATGCGCTCGCCGGTCCCGGCAAACAACACCGTGTGGTCGCCCACGATGTCGCCACCACGGATGGTGGCAAAACCAATGCTGGAGGGGTCGCGCTCGCCGGTGTGGCCTTCGCGCGCATAGACGGCGCAATCTTTCAGGTCGCGCCCCATGGCTTGGGCCACCACCTCACCCATTTTGAGGGCGGTGCCAGAGGGGGCATCGACCTTGTGGCGGTGGTGGGCCTCGATGATTTCTATGTCGTAACCCGTGGCCATGGCCTGGGCCGCCATCGCCAGCAACTTGAGGGTGACATTCACCCCCACACTCATATTGGGTGCCATCACCACCGCGATGCGCTCGGCGATTTGTGCAATCGAGTGCTTTTGCTCGTCGCTGAAGCCTGTGGTGCCAATCACCATGTGCACGCCCAGGTCGGCGCACACCTGGGCATGGGCCATGGTGCCCTCGGGCCGGGTGAAGTCGATCAGCACCTGCGCATGTGCCAGCCCTTGGGGCACATCGGCCGTGATGACCACGCCGCTGGTGTGGCCCAAAAAAGCGGTGGCATCGCTGCCAATGGCCGGGCTGGTGGCCACGTCGAGGGCACCCACCAACTGGGCATTTGGATCGTTTTGAACCGCCTCGATCAACATGTGCCCCATGCGGCCACTGGCACCGGCGACGGCAATGCGCAAAGGGGTTTGGGGCTTGTTCATGGGGCAATGGCAACCGGCTTAACGCTGGCTCGGCTCCAGCGGGGGGTAACTCATGCTCACGGGTGCATCGTTGCTGGGGGCTGGGGCCGCAGGTGACTTGGATTTGAACTTGCTCAACTCGGCTTCGCTGGCCTCGAGCTTGGGCACTTTGATGTCGATGCGGCGGTTGTCGATGCGGGCAGCAAACTCGGCCTCGGTGGGCAACTCGTCGGCCTCATAACGCAGCATGACATCGCCCTCAAAAAACACACTGATCTTGCGCTGCTGGGGCTGGGCGCCTTGTCGGCGCAAGGTAAAGGCGTAATCCCAGCGGTTGGCGTGGAACACGCTGGCCACCAAGGGGGTGCCCAAGATGTCACGCACTTGGCGGCGGTTCATGCCTTTTTGCAGCAATTGCACCTGCTCTTTGGACACAAAATTGCCTTGCACCACATCGAAGCGATAGGGCGTGAGCGCGGTGATGGTGCGCGAAGCGGTGCGGTTGGCGGTCTCGCAGCCCGTCAAGCCCATGCACACACAAACCACCAAAACCACAGACCAAGCCGCACCGCGCCGAGGCGGTGGGGTGGGGGTGCATGCAGACGCTATCATGCTTTGATTCTAGCGTCTGGGCCTGCATCACACCGCTCGGCCTGCCTCCCCAAATTGCCATGGCCCACATTGACGATCTCAAAAGCATTGGCCTCAAAGCCACATTGCCCCGGCTGAAAATCTTGGAGTTTTTCCATGCCGGTGCACAACGCCACATGTCGGCCGAAGATGTGTATCGCCTGGTGCTGCAAGAGCGCGCCGATATCGGCCTGGCCACGATTTACCGCGTGCTGACCCAGTTTGAGCAAGCCGGCTTGCTGCGGCGCAGCCAGTTTGAGTCGGGCAAAGCGGTGTTTGAACTCAACCAGGGCGAACACCACGACCACTTGGTGTGCCTGGACTGTGGGCGGGTGGAAGAGTTTTTTGATGCCCAAATCGAGTCATTGCAAAACGAGGTGGCCGCCGCCAAGGGCTTTCAAATTGCCGACCACGCCCTGAGCCTGTATGCGCACTGCACCCGCAAACCCTGCCCGTACCGCAACGCAGCGGCTTGAAGCTCAGGCCAGCATGGCCTTGCGCTGGCGCTCGGCAAATTCTTCGTAGGTATTGATGCCGCGCAACTGCAAAATGGTGTTGCGCACCGCCGCCTCGACCAACACAGCGATGTTGCGCCCGGCCACCACCTGAATCACCACCTTGCGCACCGGCACGCCCAAGATTTCTTGGGTGAGCGGCTCATGCGGCAAGCGGTCGTAATCGCGCTCCAAGGTTTCGCGCCGAACCAGGTGCACGATCAGTTTGAGGCGCATTTTGCGGCGCACCGCTGTTTCACCAAAGATGGCGCGGATGTCGAGCAAACCAATGCCGCGCACCTCCAACAGGTTTTGCAGCAGGTCCGGGCAACGCCCTTCCAAAGTGGTTTGGTTGATGCGGTAGATGTCCACCGCGTCATCGGCCACCAAGCCATTGCCGCGAGAAATCAGCTCCAGGCCCAACTCGCTTTTGCCCAAGCCCGACTCGCCGGTGATCATCACGCCCAAGCCCAAAATGTCCATGAAGACACCGTGCATGGAAGCGCGATCGGCAAAATGTTTGGACAAATAAGCGCGCAAGATATCGATCACAAACGCCGACGACTCGCGGGTGGAGAACATCGGAATTTGGGCCCGCTCACACATGGAAACCAGGGCTGGCGGCGCGGCCTGGCCATCGGCCAAGATCAACACAGGGGGCTCCAAGGTCACGATGCGCGCCACCCGGCGGGCGCAGTCCTCGGGCGTGGAATTGCTCAAATAACTGACTTCGCGCTGCCCCAGCAGTTGGATGCGGTAGGGGTGGATGTAATTGAGGTAGCCCACCAAATCGGCACCCGAGCTGGCCGCGCGCACCGCCACTTCGTCAAAGCGCCGCTCTGATGCGCCTGTGCCGGCCACCCATTGCCAACCGAGCTTTTCGCGAAAGGCCTCGAACAACACATCGGCGCTGACAACCGTGGGTCTCACTGTGGGTGCCCGCCTGGATGACTGCGTGGGAGGGGCTTCATGGGGATGTGGGTTGGGCGCTCAGGCCGCTTGGGTCGACTTCCAGGTCGACAAAATGTGGTGCAACTCGCCCGCGTCTTGGCTGGCCTTGAGGCGGTCGCGCACCCGGCTGTCGCTGAGCAACTCGGCAATTTCGGACAGGATTTCCAAATGCTTTTGGGTCGATGCCTCGGGCACCAACAAAAAGATCAACAAGGACACGGGTTGCTCGTCGGGGGCATCAAAACCAATCGGTGCGGCCAACTGAAAGACGGCGGCCATCGGTGTTTTGAGGCCCTTGATGCGGCCATGGGGAATGGCCACCCCGTAACCCAAGCCGGTCGACCCCAGCCGTTCACGGGCAAACAAGCTGTCGGCGACCAGGGCACGGCTCATGCCGTGGCGCTCTTCGAACAGCAAACCCGCCTCTTCAAACGCGCGTTTCTTGCTGGTCACGTCCACGCAGACCAAAACCTGTTCGGATGGGAGGATGGCGGAGAGTCGGTTCATGAGGGTGTCACAAAAGTGTGGCAGATTATGCACCCGTCAATAGTGCAAACCCAAATACTTTGTGATGACCGCGTCAGACTCTCACCACATCCCTCTCATGGGTTTGTCCAGCACAAAACAGGGTTGTGCCATGGCCCGCACCCAAACCCACCACTTTTGGACGACAAAACGCCCCTGGGCAGTGTCTGTTGGGGCCCATTGCCGCCCAAACAGGGCGCTGGCTGGGCCAGCAAGCCCAGCCAGTCGTGCAGCTTGGCGGCTACATGCGCTTGGCGGCGGTGTGCTGGTGGTCTTGCAGCTTGTCTTTGTGGCGAACAACTTGCCGGTCGAGTTTGTCGACCAAGTCGTCGACGGCCGCATACAGGTCGGCATGGGCGCTCTCAGCGAACATGTCGCTGCCCTTGACGTGGATGTTGCATTCGGCCCGCTGACGACGCTCTTTCTCCTTTTGCTTCTCCACGGTCAGCAAAACCTTCACATCCACCACTTGATCAAAGTGGCGGGTGATGCGGTCCAGCTTGTGGGTCACATAACTGCGCAGGGCCGGGGTCACTTCCAAATGGTGACCGCTGATCGTCAAGTTCATGGCGTCTCCTGTGGTTTCAAGTTGTCGCTCTGAGCACCCGCATGGCCAAGGCTGTGAAGGCACTCAGGCAGCCCCACTATGCACCCGCCACCTGGTTTTGACAACCACTTTGACCCCAAAATTTCAAGGCTTCTTGCAGTGGTTTTCAAAATCGGTGCGGCCCACCCATGGCGGTCTCAAAAGACCCTTGGCCGTGGCCTTTTTCGACCCACTTCGGTGACATAATTGAAAGTTGTTCAGCAACGGAGCGACCTTCTTGGATACCTACCCCAGTCGGTAGCTTTCGGATTTCTTCCCGCAACGGGTCGCCCTGCCGGGGCCACGCTGCCAGAGGTTCGAAAGCTGCCATTTCCCCACCGCCTTCGAAATCTGGTGCCTGCCGCCACCCCTTGCCATGCTCAATATCTTTACCCTTGCCAATGGGCGCTTGTTCCAAGAGGAAATCGAATCCTTGGAAGAGCTGTCTCGCTTTCAGCCCATCTGGGTGGACCTCGAGTCGCCGACCCTGGAAGAAAAACGCTGGATCAACCAACACTTTGGCCTGCTCATCCCCGAAGACGCGATGGACGAGGACATCGAGGAGTCTGCGCGTTTTTACGAGGAAGACAACGGCGAGTTGCACATCCGCAGTGACTTTTTGATCGCCGACGAAGACGAACCCCGCACCGTGCGGGTGGCCTTTATCTTGAACCAGCACAACGAGGCCCTCAAAAGCCGGGGGGTCTTGTTCTCCATCCACGATGAAGATGTGCCGGTTTTTCGCTTGTTGCGCATGCGCGCACGCCGGGCACCGGGCTTGATCGAAAACGACAAGGACGTGCTGCTCAAACTGTTTGATGCCGACGCAGAATATTCGGCCGATACGCTGGAGGGCATTTACGACGAGCTGGAAAAAGCCAGCACTTTGGTGCTGTCGGCCGATTTGACCGATGCCTCGTCCGCCGAGGTGCTGGCCGCCATCGCTCGCCAGGAAGTCCTGAACGGCCGCATCCGGCGCAATGTGATGGACACACGGCGCGCGGTCAGCTTCATGATGCGCGCCAAGATGCTCAATGCCGAGCAATTTGAAGAGGCCCGCCAAATTCTGCGCGATATCGAGTCGCTCGACAGCCACACCGCCTTTTTGTTCGACAAGATCAACTTTTTGATGGATGCCACCGTCGGTTTCATCAACATCAACCAAAACAAGATCATCAAAATTTTCTCGGTGGCCAGCGTGGCCTTGCTGCCGCCGACCTTGATCGCCAGCATTTACGGTATGAATTTCCAGTTCATGCCCGAGTTGGGGCTGCAATGGGGTTACCCATTTGCCTTGGCATTGATGCTGGCCAGCGCCATCGTCCCCATGTGGTATTTCCGCAAACGCGGTTGGTTGCAATAAACCCGGCGGCCCGCAAGTGACCGCCCGACCCGCCCAAAGACCACAGGCTTGATGGGGGATTGGGTTCGCGGGTTTAATTCGCCCACTCGATGGGGAGTAGCTCCGTCTTTTTGAACAAGCCTCTGCGGCTTGTTTTTAAAAGATCAACAAATCGTCAATACGAAGCATTGCTTCCGGTTTGTTGGGCACATAACAGCATCATCACAAGCTGAGCAAGACCTTCGATCCGTCACCTGTGGGTGCGGCGAAGCCTTGATGAGCCCCATTCATCTCGTATTTGCGTGCCACAACGGGTAGTGATTGACCGTTCTTGGAGCGCATCGTGGAACTTTTTTCTGCCCCCTGGTGGTCGGCATTGCTGGCCATCATCTTGATCGACTTGGTTTTGGCCGGCGACAACGCCATTTTGATCGCGCTCGCCGCGCGCAACCTCCCCCCTGCACTGCAACGCAAAGCCATCTTTTGGGGCACCGTGGGTGCCATCGTGGTGCGCAGCCTGATGACCTTGGGTGTGGTCTGGTTGCTGCAAATTCCTGGCTTGATGCTCGTCGGTGGTTTGGGCCTGCTGTGGATTGCTTACAAATTGCTGGGCGACCAAGGCGGCGAACACGGCGATGAAGCTGGCCCGAGCTCGTTTTGGGCTGCCATGAAAACCATTGTGGTGGCCGATGCCTTGATGGGCGTGGACAACGTGTTGGGCGTGGCCGGGGCCGCCCATGGCGCCATGGATTTGGTGGTGCTGGGCCTGCTCATCAGCGTGCCCATTGTGGTTTTTGGCAGTTCATTGGTGCTGCGCTTGGTCGAGCGCTGGCCCGTGATCATCCAGTTGGGTGCTGCTGTGTTGGCCTTCACCGCCGCCAAGATGGTGATGGACGAACCGCTGCTGTCAGACTTCTTCCAATCGCTGCCCTTGCCGGAAGTTTGGTTGGAAGGCATTGCCAGCAGCCTAGCCATCGCTGGCGTGCTGTTGGCAGGCTGGTGGAACGCCAAGCGGCAAATCAACAACGACGACTCCCCCAGCATTCAAACTTAAAACCCACAGGAGACCTGAACCATGGAAACTTGGCTTGTTTACATCAACGACAAAACACATGCCCAACAACAGATCACGCCCTTGTTGGTCAAGGGCGCGCCCATCCAATGGATTTTGGTGGCCTGCCCCCCACGGTTGACGCGCCATGCCGGAAAATGGCTCACGCAAAAATCCATTCAACGGTGGAAACTCCAATGGACCCAAGAAAACCTGCAACCCATCCAGGCCTTGCTGAGCCAGCGGGGCGACAAGGTGATCACCGAGGTGGCCCGTGGCTCCTTGGTCGACATGACCCGCCAAATGCAGCAGACTTGGGGCCCCATGCGGGTGCTCGATGCGCGCCGCCCACGCTTGGCGCAAGACTTGCAGCCCGCCACCCAAGATCAGCCCCGCTCGGCGAACAACCCCTTGTTGGTGCCGGGATCGGTGGCCTTCATGGGCACCATGATGACCTTGGCCGCCGACTAAAACTTTGGATCGCCGCTGCCACCTGGGGGTTGGCGGTGATGGTGCCATCTGGTTTGGCCCATGCCAGCGGCACGGGCCAAACCGTTCACATCGGTGGCTGGCAGTGGGATGCCCACGAAGTCACCATCGGCCAGGTCAAGGCCTATGCGGTGGCCACCGGTTTTGTCAGCCAAGCCGAGCGCGCAGGCGGTGGCTCGGTGTACGAGTCGGGCTGGACACCCAAACCCGGTTGGACCTGGCGCACACCGTTTGGCGTGCCTGCACGCGACGATGAACCGGCGGTGCACCTGGACTTTGACGAAGCCCAAGCCATTTGCAAGCACTTTGGCAAACGCCTGCCCACCGATGCACAGTGGACCGCTGCGGCTTACCGCGAACAAAGGCCCACGCCACCCACCGGATGGGTGCGCGGTCAAACCTACCCCTACCCCATGGGTGCATCGGCCCGGCAAAGCCATTGCCTGGGCGAGTGCGCCGGGCTGAAAGGCAGTGCGCCCGCAGGCAGCTTGAGCCGTGGGGTGGGCCATGTGCCGGTGATGACCACCCCGCCCGGGGTGAATGGTTTGTACGACATGGGTGGCAATGTCTGGGAGTGGGTGGACGGGGGCAGTGGCGACGAGCGCATCACCCGGGGCGGCTCTTGGTGGTACGGCCCCGAGCGCCAAATGGCCGCCGATGTGGCCACCAAACCGCGCAACACCCGGGTGGTCTACATCGGCTTTCGCTGTGTCAAGCCGCTTGCGCCTTGATCAGGGCCGCCGCCATCACAACAACCGCAAACACTGGGACACGATGGCCGCGCTGTAGGGGCTGGCCACCTCGGTGAGGAAGCGATTGAAATCGGTGGCGGCACTCGCATCGGCCCGGTCTGAGATGGTGCGCACTGCGGCAAAGCGCACCCCAAAATCGTGACACACCTGGGCCACGGCGGCACATTCCATCTCCACCGCCAAGGCCTGGGGCAGCTCTTGGCGCAAGGCATGGCTTTCGCTGGCACTCGATACAAACCGGTCCCCACTGACCACCAAACCTTGGTGCACCCGCGCCCGGGCCAGGCCCCAGCGCTGGGCCACCGCCGCACCCAAGTGCTCGGGGGTTTGGCGCAGCACCTGGCTGGCGGCTTGTGACAAACAGGTGGACATGCGGGCATCGCACACAAAACGGTCCAAGCCATACAAAGGCACTTGGTGGCGCGCAAACAAAGGGGACGCATCCATGTCGTGCTGCAAACAGGCACTGGCCACCACCACATCGCCCACCCCAACCCCATCGGCCAATCCGCCCGCCACCCCACTGAAGAGGATGCTATCGGCACCAAAGCGCTCGATCAACACGCTGGCCGTGGTGGCGGCGGCGACTTTGCCAATGCGCGACAACACCAAAACCAGCTCATGACCCTGCCAGTGGGTTTGCCAAAACTGCCTGCCCGCCACCTGCACCATGGGCATGCGCTGGGCCGCCTGGCCGCGCGCAGCACGCAAAGACCCCGGACGGTGCGCATCCGACGCGCCATGGTCGGCGCGCAACAGCTCAAGCAAAGCCGCCAACTCCTCGTGCACGGCGCTCATGATGGCCAAACGCGCCATGCTTAGAATCCTCCCATGGTATAAAAGTTGTGATTATGTCGATTTGATGTTTACTGGCTGTAGTTCAGCCAGCATATCTGGCAATTTGCCAACCGGATCGACCGTGACTTTCATGGGCATTTCAAGTACCAACTACCAAACACCCATCCAATGACCCTTCCATTGTCCAACTGGGAAGCGCTATCGCCCCAAAACAAAACCGGCTTCTTGGGCGAGCCTCAGCTGATGACTTTGCTGCCGGGCACAAAAATTTACCGGCTGGACAATTCGGATCACCCGGGCTGGGAAGACCCCAGCAACCCCCATGACCCATTGCACAACAACCTGAGTGGGTGGTGGTCTCTGGTGGACCCCGCCCCATACCACTTTGACCGGGCCATGGGTGTGCAAGAGGTGTATGAAACCGCCGTCTTGAACGGCATCGACTTCAGTGCCATGGTGCGCTATTTCAGCGCGGTGAAACTGGAGTGGAATAACCTGACCAATTACGTGGAAGTGGCGGTCGGCTCGCAGCCCATCAACGCTTGGTACGGCAAATTCGCCCCCATGTCTTTGAGCGATGGCTTGGACCCGGCGCAATACCAAAAACTATTGGCCCAGGCCCAGGCCCAGGTTTCGCCCAAACTGCCCATGACGCCCGAACAGCTGCGCGAAAACTTAAAGGCGCAAGACAAAGCCTATGCCAGCATGTCTGAAGATTTTTTGCTGGGCCAAACCCTGGGGGCCGCAGACCATTGGAAGAGCGTGAACCTGGCCCACGCAGGCATGAGCCCAGATGATGTGGACAAGATCGCTTTGCTCAGCGGCATGTCACTGGGGATTTTTGAGGCCTATCAGCTGTACATCCCCAAATTCAAGAATCTCCATTTGGCGGGCGGCACGGCCAGAACATTCTTCAATGCCAAAACCCAAATGCGAGAACTGGGTGCCCATTTCCGCTCCTCCATCACCTTGGAAAAAGTCGCCCAAGACCGGCAGGCAAAAATCAAACAACTGGCACAGGCCAGGATGAAAAAGCGCAGGCCTTGAGGGGCGCGACAGCGCCCGGGCTATTCCACCGCCTTGACCATGTCTTCGACGACCTTCTTGGCATCGCCAAACACCATCATGGTTTTGTCCATGTAAAAGAGTTCGTTGTCCAAACCGGCGTAGCCGGCTGCCATGGAGCGCTTGTTGACGATGATGGTTTTGGCCTTGTAGGCCTCCAAAATCGGCATGCCGTAAATCGGCGAGCCTTTGATCATGGCGGCCGGGTTGACCACGTCATTGGCCCCCAAGATGATGGCCACATCGGCCTGGCCAAACTCGCCGTTGATGTCTTCCATTTCAAACACCTGGTCGTAAGGCACTTCGGCCTCGGCCAACAGCACGTTCATGTGGCCCGGCATGCGCCCGGCCACTGGGTGGATGGCGTATTTGACGGTGATGCCCTTGTGGGTGAGCTTTTCGGCCAATTCTTTGACCGCGTGCTGGGCACGGGCCACCGCCAGGCCGTAGCCGGGCACGATGACCACGGTTTCGGCATTGCCCAAAATAAAGGCCGCATCGTCGGCGCTGCCGCTTTTGACCGGGCGCTGCTCGGCGCTGCCCGCAGAGGCGCTGCCCGCATCGCCGCCAAAGCCACCCAAGATGACGTTGAAGAACGAGCGGTTCATGGCCTTGCACATGATGTAGCTCAAGATGGCACCCGACGAACCCACCAGCGAGCCCGCAATGATCAACATGCTGTTGTTCAGTGAAAAGCCAATGCCCGCTGCGGCCCAACCCGAATAGCTGTTGAGCATGGACACCACCACCGGCATGTCAGCGCCGCCAATCGGGATGATGATGAGCACACCCAGCACAAACGACAGCGCCAGCATGATGAGGAAGGCATCCCAGTTGCCGGTGAACATGAAAAACACGCCCAAGCCGACGGTGGCCAAACCCATCGCCAAATTCAGCATGTGCTGACCGGCAAACACCACCGGTGCGCCTTGGAACAAGCGGAATTTGTATTTGCCCGAGAGCTTGCCAAAAGCGATCACCGAGCCGCTGAAGGTGATGGCCCCAATGGCCGCGCCCAAGAACAACTCCAAGCGGTTGCCGTTGGGAATGTCGGCCGTGCCCAGGCCTTGCGCCACGATGCCAAAGGCCGCAGGTTCGACCACGGCGGCAATGGCGATGAACACCGCTGCCAAACCAATCATGCTGTGCATGAAGGCCACCAACTCCGGCATCTTGGTCATCTCGACCCGCTGGGCCATGATGGCACCCGCGCCGCCGCCAATCACCAAGCCCAGCAAGACCCAGCCCAGGCCTTCGGCTTGACCGGCCAAATTGACAATCAGCGCGGCCGTGGTCAGCACGGCAATCGCCATGCCGGTCATGCCAAACACATTGCCACGGATCGAGGTGGTGGGATGGCTCAAGCCCTTGAGGGCCTGGATGAAACAAATGCTGGCCACCAAATACAAGAGAACAACGAGGTTCATGCTCATTTGTCAGCTCCTGCTTTGGGGGCTTTTTTCTTGAACATCTCCAGCATGCGCCGGGTGACCAAAAAGCCGCCAAACACATTGACGGCGGCCAAGGCCACGGCCAAAACGCCCATGGTTTTGCCCAAGGGTGTGACGGTCAGGGCCGCCGCCAGCATGGCACCCACAATGATGATGGCCGAAACCGCATTGGTCACCGCCATCAGCGGCGTGTGCAATGCGGGGGTGACGTTCCAGACCACGTGGTAGCCCACATAAATGGCCAGCACGAAGATGATGAGGTTGGTGATGGTGTGGTCCATGTTTATTTCCTTTTGACCTCGCCGCCTTGGGTCATCAAACAAGCGGCCACGATGTCGTCTTCCAAATCAACATGCAAGCTGCCTTCTTTGTTGATGATGAGCTTGAGAAAGTCCAGCACATTGCGTGCGTACAGTGCCGAGGCATCGGCCGCCACGCGGGCGGGCAAATTGGTGTCACCCACCAAGGTCACGCCATGCTTGACCACGGTTTGATCGGCCTCGGTCAGCGGGCAATTGCCCCCTTGCCCGTTGGCCCCTTTGCCAGCCGCCAGATCGACGATGACGGAGCCGGGCTTCATGCTTTTGACCATGTCCTCGGTCACCAACACTGGCGCGGCGCGGCCAGGGATGAGGGCGGTGGAGATGACCACATCGGCCAAGGCCACCCGCTTGGCGACCTCGACTTTTTGCCGGTCCAACCAGCTTTGCGGCATCGGGCGGGCATAGCCGCCCACGCCTTCGGCGGCTTCTTTTTCTTCGGCGGTTTCGTAGGGCACGTCAATGAACTTGGCCCCCAAGGACTCGACCTGCTCTTTCACGCTGGGGCGCACATCCGAGGCTTCAATCACGGCCCCCAAGCGCTTGGCGGTGGCAATGGCTTGCAAACCGGCCACGCCCACACCCAAAATGACCACGCGGGCGGCTTTGACGGTGCCGGCAGCGGTCATCAGCATGGGGAAAAAGCGCTGGTATTGGTTGGCCGCTTCCATCACCGCTTTGTAGCCCGCGATATTGGCCTGCGAGGACAGCACGTCCATGCTTTGGGCACGGGTGGTGCGCGGTGCGGCTTCCAGGGCAAAGCTGGTCAAGCCAGCACTGGCCATGCGTTGCAGGCCATCGGCATCAAAGGGGTTGAGCATGCCCACCAGGGTCGCGCCCGCTTGAACCTGCGACAACTCCGCTGGGGTGGGTGGGCGCACTTTGAGCACCAAGGGGCAGGCCCAGGCTTGGGCGGCATCGGTGATTTCAGCGCCCGCAGCGACCAAAGCGTCATCGGTGGCGCTGGCCGCCAATCCGGCACCCGACTGGATGCGCAGGGTATGGCCCAAGGCCTTGAGTTTTTTCACCGTCTCGGGCGTTGCAGCCACGCGGGTTTCGCCTGGCAGGGTTTCTGCAGGCACACCAATCAGCATGAAGTTCTCCTCAGGATAGGCCCATTAAATGCGGGCCCAGGTCTAGGAATAAGGGGGGACACAAGCTTACCCGAGTTTGACCCCATGAAAAACAGGCCCGCAACGGGGCCTGTGGGAGGCTGGCAAGACAGGGACCAGCCCAGTCAAGTTAGCGCTGGCTTAGGCTTTCTTGGCGTAAGCACTGCACCAGCCAGGGCCGGCCACTTGCTTACCGGCAAACAAGGGGCAACCACCAGCGGCATCGGTGGGCTTGCCTTGGTACAGCTGGCAGTTCTTGCAAGCTTGACCAGCGGCGTATTTGGGGAACTTTTTGACATCCACTTTGGTGGCATCGGCCTTGTAGCCCAAAGCCGTGGCTTGGGCATCGTTTTCGGCCAGCATGGGGCCAGCGGCCATGGCTTGGCTGGCGGCCAAAGCACCCGTGCCCAGGCTGAGTTGAACAATGAATTCGCGGCGGTTGGTCATGGTTTTCTCCAGAGTTGTGAAACTTGATAACGCCCCGGCCCATCCATGGGGTTGACAGCAGGCCGGTTGGCAATGTGGGCGGTATTGTCGCTCAGCCCCAAAAAGGGGCTTGGACAGGTGTCTTTGCCGGGGTAAACCAGTCGGTTTATGCCTTTGGGGTCGCCAGGCCAGCTCAGCCCCTGGCCAATGGGTTGACAATGTGCCCCATGGACATGCGATGGAAACCCAGTGTCACCGTGGCTGCGGTGATCGAGCGGCAAGGCCGCTACCTGCTGATCGAGGAACACACGCCCGAGGGCTTGCGGCTGAACAACCCGGCCGGGCACCTGGACCCGGGCGAATCGCTGGTGCAAGGCTGCGAGCGCGAGGCCTTGGAAGAAACCTGCCACCATTTCAGTGCCCAGGCGCTGGTGGGCGTTTACCTGTCGCGCTTTCAGCGCCCCGCCAAAGCCGGGCATCCGGCCGAAGACATCACCTATTTGCGCTTTGCTTTTTGCGGCAACCTGGGCGAGGCTGTCGCAGGCCGCCAATTGGACAGCGGCATCGTGCGCACCCTGTGGATGAGCCCCGAAGAAGTACAAGCCAGCGCGTCCCTGCACCGCAGCCCCTTGGTGTGGCGTTGTGTGCAAGACCACCAAGCCGGTCTGCGCCTGCCCCTGTCGGCTTTGCACACCGATGCGTCGGTGTTCCTGCACCCCTGAGCAGCGGGTCATCGGCCATGGTCAAAAAACACAAAGTGGTGGTGGGCTTGAGCGGCGGGGTGGACTCGGCCGTCAGCGCTTGGCTGCTCAAGCAACAAGGCCATGAGGTGCTGGGCATCTTCATGAAAAACTGGGAAGACGATGATGACGATGGGTACTGCTCATCCAACATCGACTTTGTCGATGCCGCTGCGGTGGCCGATGTGATCGGCATCGAGATCGAGCACATCAATTTCGCGGCCGAATACAAGGACCGCGTGTTCGCCACCTTTTTGCAAGAGTACCAAGCAGGCCGCACGCCCAACCCAGACATCTTGTGCAATGCCGAGATCAAGTTCAAGGCGTTTTTGGACCATGCCATGGCCCAAGGGGCCGACAAGATTGCCACCGGCCATTACGCCCGGGTGCGCCAACTCGGCGATCAGGTGCAGCTGCTCAAAGGGCTGGACCCGGGCAAAGACCAAAGTTATTTTTTGCACCGCTTGCGCCAAGACCAGCTGGCCAAGACCTGGTTTCCGGTGGGCGAATTGCACAAAAGCGAGGTGCGCCGCTTGGCCAGCGAGATCGGTTTGCCCAATGCCAAAAAGCGCGACTCCACCGGCATTTGCTTCATTGGCGAGCGGCCCTTTCGGGCTTTTTTAAACCGCTACATCGCCAGCGCCCCCGGCCCGATGCGCGACGAACGCGGCCGGCAAGTGGGCGAGCACATGGGCCTGAGTTTTTACACCTTGGGCCAGCGCCAAGGCCTGGGCATTGGCGGTGTCAAAGCCCGTGGCGCAGCGCGGGGGGCGGGCGACCATGAACCCTGGTTTGTGGCCCGCAAAGACATGGCCAGCAACACCTTGTGGGTGGTGCAAGGGCATGAGCACCCCTGGTTGTTGTCGCACCACTTGAGCGCGCAAGACCTCAGCTGGGTGGCGGGCCATGCGCCCGCATCCACCGCTTTGGCGGCCAAAACCCGCTACCGCCAAAGCGATGCCAGCTGCCAGGTGGTGTCCGTCGATGACCAGCGGCTTGCACTGCAATTTGACCCGGCCCAATGGGCGGTCACGCCTGGGCAGTCGGCGGTGTTGTACGACGGTGAGGTCTGTTTAGGCGGCGGCGTGATCGACCACGCCAGTGCGCTGGAATGGGCTTTGCCCAACCCGTCAGGCCGCGCAGCGGCCGCCAAGTTCAGTTGAGTTTGGCCACCCAAGTGGTGCCCGAAGCGGCACCGGCCTCAACCCGGCCAGCCGCTTGGGACTTGCCCGGTGTTGCCGCAGCAGCCCCGGTGGCGGCTTTGGCCGCTGAACGCGGCTTTGCTTGCATCTCCGGGTACAAGGCTTTCATCAGCAGCGCTTGGTAGCGCTGGTTGTGCTCAGGGGTGAGCGAGTGGTAGGCGGCCACCCCGTGCCAGGTCAGGCCATGGCGGTCGATGTTGCGCCGCAACAACCAGGCCGCCACATAGCTGGCCACACAGGGGTCAAACAAATGCTGGGTGTGGATGCCGTGTTTGGCCAATTCCGGCAGGTGAATGCTGTTGATTTGGGCCATGCCCAGGTCCAAGGTGCCGTTGGCATTGCGGCCCAAAGCCCAAGGCCGCAAATCCGACTCCACCTTGAGCACGGCCCGCAACAAGCGGGGGTCGATGCGGTGGTGTTCTGCCGCCGGCCCGATGCAGCGCTCGGGCGATTGAAACGAATCTGGCGGGGCGATGGTGCCAGCGGGCTGGGCCAGCGCCCATCCCATGGCATTGAAAAAAACCCCAAAACCAAGGGTGAGGCGGGCCCATTTGCGAAGAAGTATTTGATAAACCATAAATATCCATTCTTGGCGATTTGAAGCGCCATTATGAATTAATTGGTATCAAATTTGTGGTTTGTTAATTTGAAACGCGAACAAAAGTTGCAAATTCACCACAAGAAACGGAGGCCAAAGCCCCCCATGCCGTCAGAACGGGATGTCGTCGTCCATGTCATCAAAGCCGGATTTGGCCGGGGCAGCGCGCTGGGGCGCGGCCGATGGGCTGGGTGCGGCCGAACGCTGGGGTGCGCCACCGCCCTCACCCCCTGGTGCGCCCATGCCCTCGCGCCCGCCGAGCAATTGCAGCTCGGTGGCAATGATGTCCACGGTGTTTTTCTCAACGCCCGTGGTTTTGTCGGTGTAAGAGCCGTATTTCAAACGGCCTTCCACGTAAATCGGGCGGCCTTTTTTGACATATTCGCCCGCAATTTCGGCCAAACGGTCGTAAAAAGTGACGCGGTGCCATTGGGTGTCTTCGATCATCTCGCCGCTGTTGCGGTCTTTGCGCCGTGAGCTGGTGGCGATGGACACATTGGCCACCGCTTGGCCCGAGGGCAAATAGCGGATTTCGGGGTCGCGGCCACAATTGCCCACGAGGATGACTTTGTTGACTGATGCCATGGTCTTGCTCCAAATAGAAGGCAGATTATGCGGCCTGGGCCGGGTCGGGGTTGGCCGCTGGGCTGGCATGGGGCGGCGGGGTCACCATGGCCCAGGCCACTGCCAACCAAACGCCCATGAACAGCGCGCAACATAAGAACAAACCCGGGGTGCCGCCGCCCTTGGCCAGCCAGCCACCAAAAGCGCCGCCCGCAAAAATGCCCAGCGATTGCAAGGTGTTGTAAACGCCCAGGGCCGAGCCGCGACCGCCGCGCGGCGCGAAACGCGATGCCAAGCTCGGTTGGCTGGCTTCGAGCACATTGAAGCCGCAAAAAAAGAAAAACAACAGCACCGCCAATACCCACAACTGCGCCGTGCCCAAGGACACCCACAGCAGGGCCAATTGCACCAGCATCACGCCCGCGATGCAGGCCAAAAACAAGGGGCGCAACTGACCGCGCCGCTCCATCGGAAACAGCGTCATGCCCATGAACACAAATGACAACAGCACCGTGGGCAGATAGACCCAACCGTGGTCGGCCTGGGCCACGCCGGCTTGCACCAACAAAGCCGGCATCGACACCCAGGTGGCAAATTGCACCGCGTACAGCACAAACACCCCCACGTACAAGCGCAGCAAATCGGTGCTGAACAATTGCGTCCAACGCACCCGGGGCGCGCCACCACTGGGCATGGGCGGCTCGGGCGGGGTCCACCACAGCACCATGGCCATGCCGGCGATGGCCATCACGGCGGTCAGGTTGAACAAGCCCGGCAAACCCGCCCATTGCGACAACCAAGGGCCCACCACCAAGGACAGGGCAAACATCAGGCCAATGCCACCCCCCAACAAGGCCAGGGCCTTGGTGCGCACCGCATCGCGGGTTTGATCGGCCAGCAAGGCACTGACCGCGGCAGACACCGCGCCACAACCTTGCATGGCGCGGCCCCAGGCCAGAGTGTGCAAGTCGGTCGCAGCGGCAGCGATCAGGCTGCCCACGGCAAACAAGCCCAAGCCAAACAGAATCACCCGCTTGCGGCCCCAGCGGTCGGCGGCCAATCCAAACGGAATTTGCAGCACCGCTTGCACCAAACCATACACACCCAGGGCCAGGCCCATGGCGGCGGCATCCTCGCCGCCGGGGTAGCGCCGCGCCTCCAGGGCAAACACCGGCAGCACCATGAACAAGCCCAGCATGCGCAGGCCGTACACCGTCGCCAGCGAAAAACTGGCGCGCCGCTCCTGCGCCGTCATCTGGGACGCGGTGGGGGGAACAGCTTGGGGGTCGGTCACGGCAGGGCGCAGGGCAAATGGGTGCTTATTGTGTCCCAAGCCTAAGTTGGGGCGGGCTTGACTATGATCGAGGGTTGTCCTTTTTTGAACGCCCTTTGTGAACGCACCCTCCGACGGCCCCCATTTAGCCCAGGTTTTGAGCGCCCAGCGCTTGAGCATCCGGGGGGCTCGCACGCACAACCTCAAAAACATCGACCTGGACATCCCGCGCAACCAGTTGGTGGTGATCACCGGCTTGTCGGGCTCGGGCAAGTCCAGCCTGGCCTTCGATACCTTGTATGCCGAAGGCCAGCGCCGCTATGTCGAGAGCTTGTCGGCCTATGCCCGCCAGTTTTTGCAACTGATGGACAAGCCCGATGTGGACGTGATCGAAGGCCTGTCCCCGGCCATTGCCATCGAGCAAAAAGCCACCAGCCACAACCCGCGCTCCACCGTGGGCACGGTGACCGAAATCCACGACTACCTGCGCCTGCTGTTTGCGCGCGCGGGCACACCCCACTGCCCCGATCACCAACAACCGCTGCAAGCCCAGAGCGTGGCCCAAATGGTGGATGCGGTGATGGGCTTGCCCGCTGAGACCCGGGTGATGATCTTGGCCCCGGTGGCGCGCGAGCGCAAAGGCGAATTCACCGAATTGTTCGCCGACATGCAGGCGCGCGGCTATGTGCGCTTTCGCATCGGCCAAAAGGTGGTGGAGTTCAATGACCTGCCCACCTTGGTGAAAAACGAAAAGCACGACATCGACGTGGTGATCGACCGCTTGCGGGTGCGCGAAGATGCCCGCCAGCGCCTGGCCGAGAGCTTTGAGGCCGCGCTGCGGCTGGCCCAAGGCCGCGCAATGGCCCTGGAGATGGACAGCGAGACCGTCCACCATTTCAATGCCAGCTTTGCCTGCCCGCAATGCCACTTTGCTTTGGGCGAGTTGGAGCCGCGATTGTTTTCGTTCAACTCGCCGCAAGGGGCCTGCCCCAGCTGCGATGGGCTGGGCTTGCAAGAGCACTTTGACCCAGCCCGGGTGGTGGCCTTTCCTTCGCTGAGTTTGGCCAGTGGGGCGATCAAAGGCTGGGACCGGCGCAACCAGCACTGCTTTGCTTTGCTGCAAAGCCTGGCCAAGCATTACGGCTTTGATGTGGAAGCGCCGTTTGAGTCGCTGCCCGAGGCGGTGCGCCAAGCCATTTTGTGGGGCTCGGGCGAAGAAGTCATCAAATTCACCCACGCGGTCGACAGCGCCAGCGGCGCGACCCGCAAGGTCAGCAAGCGCCACCCGTTTGAAGGCATCATCCCCAATATGATGCGCCGCTACCGCGAGACCGACTCGGTGGTGGTGCGCGAAGAGCTGGCGCGTTTTCGCGCCACCCAGGCCTGCACCGATTGCGCGGGCACCCGGCTGCGGCGCGAAGCGCGCCATGTGCTGCTGGGCACAGGACCACTGGCCAAAAGCATCCACGCCCTGGGCCACATGACCTTGAAAGAAAGCCTGCGCTACTTTGAAGGCCTGGTGTTGCAGGGCAACAAAGCCGACATCGCCGCCAAAGTGGTGCACGAAATCAGCTCGCGCCTGCGCTTTCTCAACGACGTGGGCCTGACCTATTTGAGCCTGTCGCGCAGTGCCGACACCTTGTCGGGCGGCGAGTCGCAGCGCATCCGCCTGGCCTCGCAAATTGGCTCTGGCCTGACCGGCGTGATGTATGTGCTCGACGAGCCCAGCATTGGCCTGCACCAGCGCGACAACGACCGCTTGATCGCCACCTTGAAACACCTGCGCGACCTGGGCAACAGCGTGCTGGTGGTCGAGCACGACGAAGACATGATCCGCGCCGCCGACCATTGCGTGGACATGGGCCCGGGTGCGGGCGTGCACGGTGGCCGCGTCACCGCCCAAGGCACACCCGCGCAAATCGAGGCCAACCCCGACTCACTGACCGGGCGCTACCTTTCGCGCCAGTTGCGCATCGCCGTGCCCAGCCAGCGCCGCCCGTTTGTGCGGGAAAAGCGCGCCCCCAATGCCTTCAGCGCGCGCCTGGATGCGCCCGCCACCGAACCCACACCAGTGCTGTCGGTGCTGGGCGCGCGGGCGCACAACTTGCAACAGGTGTCGGTGGACATCCCGGTGGGCTTGCTCACCTGCGTGACCGGCGTATCGGGCTCGGGCAAATCCACCCTGATCAACGACACCTTGTATGCCGCCGCAGCCCACAGCATCCACCGCGCCCACTTGGAGGCGGCCGCGCACGACGACATCCGTGGCTTGGAGTTGTTTGACAAGGTGATCAATGTCGACCAGTCGCCGATTGGCCGCACGCCGCGCTCCAACCCGGCAACCTACACCGGTTTGTTCACCCCCATCCGCGAGTTGATGGCCGAAGTGCCCATGGCCCGCGAGCGCGGCTACGGGCCGGGCCGCTTCTCCTTCAATGTGGCGGCGGCCCAAGGCGGTGGCCGCTGCGAAGCCTGCCAAGGCGATGGGGTGGTCAAGGTGGAGATGCACTTTTTGCCCGATGTGTACGTGCCCTGCGATGTCTGCCACGGCGAGCGCTACAACCGCGAAACCCTGCAAGTGCAATACAAAGGCAAAAACATCGCGCAAATTTTGGGCCTCACGGTGGAGGACGCGCTGGCTTTTTTTGCGGCTGTGCCCAACATCACCCGCAAGCTGCAAACCCTGATGGACGTGGGCTTGTCCTACCTCAAGCTCGGCCAATCGGCCACCACCTTATCGGGCGGCGAAGCCCAGCGGGTCAAACTGGCGCTGGAGCTGTCGCGCCGCGACACTGGCCGCACGCTCTACATCTTGGACGAGCCCACCACCGGCTTGCACTTTGCCGACATCGCCTTGCTGCTGCAAGTGCTGCACCAGCTGCGCGATGCGGGCAACACCATCATCATCATCGAACACAACTTGGATGTGATCAAAACCGCCGACTGGATCATCGACATGGGCCCCGAGGGCGGTGATGGCGGTGGTCAGGTGGTGGCCATGGGCACGCCCGAAGACGTGGCCGCCCACCCCAGCAGCCACACCGGCCGCTATTTGGCGCGTTACTTATTGACTTGAACGCTCAGGGCAGCAACCACTGCGCGCCCACTTGCCAGCGCCGGCTCAGGGGCTCGGTGCCCAGGTAGTTGCGGGTGGTGGTGGAAAAAGCCACCGTGTCCGAGTCGCCCAGCCAGGTCCAGCGCACAAAAGGCGACCAGGCCCCAGCCCTGAGGCCTTGGCGGTGCTCGCTGCGAAATTGCAGGTAAAACCCTTTGTCTTGGCGGTTGGTGATGTCGGGGTACACCGATGACACCTGCGACAACACCGAGGTGTGTTGGCCTGACAGCAGCAAACCGGTTTCGGCCGTCCATGCCGAAGCCCAAGCGCCTGGGGCCAAGTTTTCTCGCCAGCGCAGCGGTGCCCACAGCTGAATGGCTTTGCGCACATAGCCGCCCGCGCCGGTGGTGGTGGTGCCGTCCAAGTTGTTCCACAAGGTGTGCAAGGCCAAGCCGTAGCTCAGGCCGAGCGCACCGCCATCGGTCATTTGGCCTGCGGGCGCATACAGGACGCGGGTGCGGGTCTCCAAATTGGGGATGTCGCTCAAGCGGCCAGTGGACAAACTTTCATAGTCTTGTCGGCCATACAACACATCGGCTTCCAGCGCCCACTTCGGACCGATGCTGCGATCGCTCAGGCGCAGATGCAGGCCCATCTCCGGGCCTTGCAAACGCATCAGGCCTTCGGTGTAGCTGTTGAGCCCGGCACTGGTGGCCCATTGCCAGCGCAAACCACCCGCCGCCGATGCTGGCTGCGCGCTGGCCTGGGCCGTGCTTGGGCCTTGGGCCCCGGCCACGGCGCACCCAGCGCCCAAGGCCAGCGCTGCACACCAGCGCAGCCCCCAGCCCATCCAGGTCTCACGGCTGCGCACGGGCGGCCTCCAGCACAGCACGGGTTTGCAAGGCCTCGCGGCGGGCCGCTTGGGAGAAATCGTCACCGCTGCTGGCATACAAAATGGCCCTCGATGAATTGACAATGATGGGGCCGCTGGTGCGGCCCTGTTGTTGGCGATAGCCCGCGCGCACGGTGGCCAATGCATCACCGCCTTGGGCACCCACGCCCGGAATGAGCAAAGGCAAGGTGGGGGCCAGGGCGCGCACCCGCTCGATTTCGGCCGGATAGGTGGCACCCACCACCAAGCCCAACTGACCGTTCAGATTCCAAGGCCCTTGGGCCAATTGCGCCACATGCTCGTACAACAAGGGCTGGCCGGGCACGCTGGCCAAGCGTTGGTTTTGCAAATCGTCGCCGCCCGGGTTGGAGGTGCGGCACAGCAAAAAAGCACCCTTGCCCGCATGGGCCAAATACGGCTGAACCGAATCAAAGCCCATGAAGGGCGACAGCGTCACCGCATCGGCCCCGTAGCGCTCAAAGGCCTCGATGGCATATTGCTCGGCGGTGCTGCCAATATCGCCGCGCTTGGCATCCAAAATGATCGGCACCATCGGTGCCTGGGCCCGCATGTGGTCCATCAATCGCTCCAATTGGGCCTCGGCACGGTGGGCGGCAAAGTAGGCGATTTGGGGTTTGAAGGCGATCACCAGATCGGCCGTGGCATCGACGATGCGGGCACAAAAATCAAAAATCCGATCGGGCTGGCCGCGCCAAGCCAAGGGCAGCTTGGCCGGGTCGGGGTCCAAGCCCACGCACAGCAGCGATTGGTGGGCCCGCTCGGCCGCGTGCAGTTTGTCAATGAAGTTCATGCGGGCATTCTAATGAGCGACTCTGCGGGCAACCCCTTGCCAGGCCTGCATCGGCTTCATTCAAAACGCGGCGCACGTTTGGCCAAGAAGGCCGCATAACCTTCCGCAAAATCGGGGCCGGCGAAACAGGCTTCAAAGTCGGCCTGCAACTGCGCATCGCTCAAGGGGGCCACACCGGTCATCGATTGAATGCTTTGCTTGGCATAGGCGATGGAATGGCGCGAATTGGCCAACCACGCATCGATGCAAGCGCGTGCGGCCTGCGCCAGATCGGCACTGGGGCAACGCTGGTCCACCAGCCCAATGCGCCAGGCCTCGGCGCTGTCGAGCAGCCGACCACTGAACAACATGTCCTTGGCCCGCGCCGGTCCGACCAAGGCCACCAAGCGGCGTGTGTCGCTCTGGCTGTAGGCCGCACCGATGCGGCTCGGGGTGATGCCCAGCCGCGCATCTTCACTGACCACGCGCATGTCGCAGGCCAGGGCAATGCCGCAACCGCCCCCCACACACACGCCACGCACCAAGGCCAAGGTGGGCTTGGCCAAGCGCTCCAGTGCCACCTGGGCCAATTGCACCTTGGCGTTGTATGCGCGGGTGCTGTCTGCGCTGGCATAGACCTGGGCAAACTCGCCCATGTCGGCCCCGGCGCAAAAGGCCTGTGGGCCCGCACCTTCGATCAACACCGCCTTGATCTGCGGGGCTTGGGCAATGGTTTGCACATGCGCCAGCAGCAAATCCCACATCGCCTGGTTCATCGCATTGCGCACCTGGGGGCGGTTGATCAACAAACGCGCCAGCGGCCCATCCAGGGCCAGGGCCAATGGGGCATCGGGCGGGGGCAAGGGGTTGGGGCTGTACCAAGCTTGCCAAGCAACTTCTGGGGTGGACATCGGGGGCGGGCCTTTCTGTGGGACTGCACATCAAACAACCATAATGCCATGGACTGTCCGCCACGGAGACCCCGGCATGAACACCTTGCACCACCACAGCTTAGACGAACTGACCCAGGCCCACGACAGGGCCATGGCCTGCCACGACCTGGAGTCGGCATGGCGCGCGCTGGCGCGTTTTTGCGTGGACCACGTGGGCGACAGCCAGGCCCACCGGGTCAGTGGTGCCATGGCACCTGGGCAAACCCAATACAAAATTTCGGGCTGCTTTGTGGTCACCCCCGACAGCCAGCACCACATGTTGGTGGGCCAAGTGGGGTTTCCAGCCGAGCAAGAGCGCTTGATGATCCCCATCGACGGGGGCCATCCCGCCTGGGTGTTTCAACACCGCCAAGCCCTGTTGCTGGGCGACACCGACCAAAGCACCACCGCGTTCAAGCAGTACCTCAAGACCTCCAAAATGGGTTCGGCCATGTACTGTCCCATGCTGTGGCAAGGCCGTTTCATCGGCCAGTTTGTGATGGCGGCCCAGGCCAAACACACGCTGCGCGAATGCGATTTGTCGGTGCTGAAGTTGGTCGCCAGCATGGCCTTGGGCCTGTGGGCGCAACATGCGGGCGATGCCTGGTTGGCCGCCAACCACCCGCCGCCCAATGCCTACCGGGTGGCGGCCAGCGGGGTCAGCGACAGCGCTGCGCCCTCAAGCGCGCGGTGACACGCGGGCAAAGTGCTCGGCGATTTGCAAACGGCTGGCCACCCACACCTGGGGTTGTGCGGCCACATGGGCCATGAATTTTCTGAGCGCGCCAATGCGGCCCGGTCGGCCAATGATGCGCAGGTGCAAACCCAGTGACATCATCTTGGGCTGGTTCAGGCCTTCGCTGTACAACTGATCGAAGGTGGCCACCGCATAGTCCAGCCACATGGCCGGGGTGAAGCCCGGGTCCAACCAAAACTTCATGTCATTGGTGTCCAAGGCATAGGGCACGATGACCATGTCTTTTGGGCCGTTGGCGGTTTGCACGCTTTCCCAGCGCGGCACATCGTCGCTGTAATCGTCCATGTGGTAGGTGAAGCCCTCTTCGGCCAACAAGCGGCGGGTGTTGTCGGTGAGCAGGTAGCGCGAGAGCCAACCGCGTGGCCGCTGGCCGGTGGCTTCGGTGATGGTGCGCACCGCGTCTTGGATGAACTGGCGCTCGCGATCTTCTTTGTAGGAAAACTGGTGCACCCAGCGGTGGCCGTGGCAGCACACTTCGTGGCCGTCTTGTTGGACCCACTCGATCAAGTGCGGGCTTTGGGCCAAGGCGGTGGCCGCCGCGGTGACGGTGCAGGTGAAGCCGTGTTCGCGAAACAAAGCCGTGATGCGGGGCGCACCCGCGCGCAAGCCGTATTGGTAGTTGCTCTCGTTGCCGTAATTGCGGATGGGGATTTTCAGCGCCACGCCCAATTCGTCCACCGGCTCGGGCAGCTTGTCGCCACGGGCAATGCTTTGCTCGGAGCCTTCTTCCACATTGACGACAAACGACATGGCCAATCGGGCTTGGCCGGGCCAGGAAAAAGCAGGTTTCATGGGTAGTCCTGTGCAGGGGGTGGGGCAAATGCATCCAAGCCCAGGGCACCAGCCCTGGCCAGCAATGCGCGGTCTTGACCGGGTGCGGCCATCAGTTGGGCAGAAGCGGGCAACCCATCGGTGGACAGGGCAAAGGCCAGGGCCGGTGCGCCCCAGACATTGGCCAAGGCGGTGAAGTCGGCCTGGTTCACCGGCACCGGCGCATCATGGTGAAACGCGGTTTGCGGTGTGGTGGGCATGAGCACGGCATCGACCTGGGCAAACACCTGCGCGGCGGCTTGCCGCAGTTGTTCGAGTTGGCTTTGCGCTTGCGCCAGCTTGGCCGCCCCAGCGCGCGCGGGGTAGCGCAGCATGCGGGCAAAGCCTTCGCTCAAACCGGGCAAGTCTGCGCCGAGTTGGCCAAGCCAGTAGTCAGCGGCATCGCGCTCGCTCAGCAACAAGCCCGCTTGGCGCACCACCGTGGGCTGCCACAGCGGCACATCGATGTCCACCCATTGCACACCGGCTTGTTCCAGTTTGGCGCACAGGGCCGCATAGGCCTTCGCCACCGCGGGCTCCAGCACCACGCCATCGGCTTGGGCCAAACGACCGATGCGCAGGGGCGCGGTGCTGACCTCGGTGTCAGGCCCTGCCCCAGCGCTTTGCCACAAAGCCGGGGCCAAGGCCTGGGCATCTGCCACCGATGCGGTGAGCCAACCCACGGTGTCGAGCATGTGGCACAGCGGCACCACGCCTTGGTTGGACACCGCCCCAGCACTGGGCTTGTAACCGGTGACACCGCAATATGAGGCGGGCACACGCACCGAGCCCATGGTGTCGGTGCCAATGGCAGCGGCACACAAGCGCGCGCGCACCGCAGCGCCACTGCCACCGCTGGAGCCACCGGGGGTGAAGCCCAACTGCCAGGGGTTGTGGCAATCGCCATAGGTTGGGTTGCGGTTGGTTGCACCCAAAGCGCCTTCGTGCATGTTGAGCTTGCCCAAGATCACCATGCCCAAACCACGCAGGCGCTGCACCAGTGGCGCGTCTTGGGTGGGGCGGCGTTCGCGGTAGGCCGCAGTGCCCGCACTGCACGGCCAGCCTTGCACATCCACGTTGTCTTTGATGGCGATGGGCACACCGTCCCAGGGGCTGAGCGCTTGGCCACTGGCCCAACGCTGTTGGCTGGCACGGGCCATGGCGCGGCTGCGCTCCGGGTCCAGCCACAGGTAGCAGCCCAGCGCAGCGTTGTAGCGCTCGATGCGGGCCAGGTAATGGTCGCAAGCGGCCACGGGATCCAAGCGGCCTTGGGCAAAGCCGTGCATCCAGTCCAGCACAGGTGAGGTACTTTGATCGATGGTTGACATGCGGTCCTCTTTCAACACCTCAACGCCGATCGATCAAGCGCAACGGCTTTTGCCGGCTTTCAATGCCGGTGAGGTCTTTGATCTCGCCGGGCTGGGCCAGCACCACGGCCATCTCCACGCCCAAGCGGGCCCGCAACAGGTTTTGGCAAGTCTCTTGCAAACCCGCCGTGTCGGGCTCGCGCATTTCCGCATGCACCGTCATTTGGTCGCGCCCGCCATCGCGGGTGACGATGCACACAAACTCGCCATTGAAGGCGGGCACCTCGGCCCCCAAAATCACGCCCACACTGGTGGGGTACACATTGATGCCGCGCAGCTTGACCATGTTGTCGCTGCGCCCCTTGAAGCCAATGATGCGGCGAAACGGCAAGCCCATGGGCGAGTGGCCCACCACCTCGTGGGTCACGTCGTTGGTGTTGAAGCGGATGATGGGAAAGATGTCGTCCTTGAACAAACAGGTGTTGACCATGTTGCCGGGCTCACCGGGTGCGACCACCGCGCCGGTATCGGGATGGGTGATTTCCAGGTACTGGGCATCTTCCATGATGTACATGCCGCTTTGGTCTTGGCTTTCACCGGCGATCAAGCCGGTGTCGCCCACGCCGTACCAGTCATAGACCTCGCAACCGCCCCAGGCCTGGCTCATGGGCTCGCGCCCCTCTGGGCCGAGGTGGCCGGTGATCATGCGCAAGCGAATGTCGCGGCCTGGCTCGATGCCGTTTTCTTTGGCCACCTCCGACAGCCGCTTGACGAAGTCGCCAAAACCAACCAATACCGTGGCTTTGAAGTCGCGCATCAGCATCACCTGTTGCTGCGAGCGGGTTTCCACGCCCGTGCCCGCGCTGAGCAACTGCGCGCCCACCCAATGCAACAAGGTCTCGCGGATGTAATGCCCCCCATTGACCATGCCAAAGCCATAAACCGAATGCACCACATCTTGCGCGCTCATGCCTTGCAACAGGTAAACCCGCGCCAGCAAGGCGTTTTGGGTTTCGCGGCTGCGCGGACCAAACAGCAAGGGCTGCGGCATGCCGGTGGTGCCACTGGTGGTTTGCAAAATGATGGGCGGTCGCTGACCCACTGGGTGAACCTGCTGGCCATGAAAGTCACCCAACGGGGGGTGGGCCTCGACCGATGCCATCAGGTCCGATTTGGAATACATGGGGATGCGGGTGATGTCGTCCAAACTTCGGATGTCGCCCGCTTGCAAGCCAGCGCGGCCCCAATGGCGTTGGTAAAACGGCACCTGCCAGGCAAAAGCCATCACCCGCATGAAGCGTTGGTTTTGCAAATGGCGCAACTCATCGGCGCTCATGCCTTGGAAGCGCTTTAAAAATGCCGCCCCCAGGGGATAGTCACGGCGAATCGATGCCACGTCGGCGGCATCAAAGTAATTCAAGTCGCTCATGGGTTCTCCATCGTGTTTTTTGTAGGGGCTGTGGGCTCAGCGCATCCAGCGCGCCACATCGGCCACGCTGGGGGCATCCACCAAGGCCGCGCAGTCGGCAATGATGGCCTCGATGTGATCGCGGCTGTGGTCCGTGGCAGCCAGCAGCATGTGGGCTTTGGCATGCAGTTGCGCCTGGCTCAGCGGCAGTTCAGGGTCGCCCAAGGCATCGCTCACCTGGGCTTGCAAGCGCCGCCCATCGCGCAAGGCGATGGCCATGGATGCGCCAAAGTGGGCCGGGTAAACGCCGCTCAGTGCAGGGTCTTCGTGCAAGCGCACCCGGCTGCGCAGTTGCGCCACCTCCGGGTCTTGGGTGGCGGGCACATCAAAGTCGGCCAGGCCCGGTGCACCACGCATCAAACACACGGCGGCCGCATGCTGCAAGCTGAATTTGGCCTCGACCGGCGTGCGCGGCTCGGGCTTGTCGCAAATGTGGACCGCATCGCGGTAGCTGTGCACATCGACGGACACGATTTCGCTGGGCTGGAGCTGTGGGCGCAAGGCCAGGGCCAAATCGATCACCGCATGGGCATGGCGGCAAGCGGGCCAGGGTTTGAAACTGGTGTCGTGGATCAGCCAGCGGTCTTCGTCGCCACCGGCCATGCGATTGGCTTGTGCATCTGGGCACATGGCCCGAAAAAACCCCAGCTCACCTTCCAAAATGGCATGCGCGCCGGTGAACCCATGTTGCGCCAAGCGCGCTGCCAACAGCCCCGACTGGGCGGCGCGCCCGTTGTGCAACTGCTTGCTCATGGTGTCTTCCAAGCGGCATTGCCACAGGCCGCTGGCTTGGGTGCCCGCATTGCCAAAGGCATCGCGCATGGCCGAGGCCTCCAACTTGAGCAAAGCAGCCCCCACGGCGGCCGCGCCAAACACACCGCAGGTGGCGGTGTTGTGAAAGTAGCGGTAATGCGCCGGACCCACCGAGCGGCCCAAGCGAATCATGATCTCAAAGCCCTTGACCAAGGCATCGAGCATGTGTGCCCCGCTGGCCCCGGTGGCTTGGGCCATGGCCAGGGCCGCAGGCACCAGCACCGGACCCGGGTGAACAATGGCGGTGCGGTAAAAGTCGTCCATCTCCAGCACATTGCCCAAGGAACCATTGACAAGCGCCGCATCGCCCTCTGACAGCGACAGGCCCGCCAACGTGGGGCAGGGCCCCGGCCCCAAGCTGCGCGCATAACTGGCCATCGCCAAACCCGGCGGCGTGCGCGAACCGGCACTGGCGCAGGCCAGCCAGTCGAGCACATGCAGGGCCGCGCGCTCGCGTTCAGCGCGGCCCACGGGCCGCGCCATCCAACGCACCCAATCGGCGGTGCTGGGCGGTGTGTTGCTCATGTGGGGTCCTTGCGCGCTGGCGTTTGCGCCAACACCGCTGCGGTGTGCTCGCCCAAGGCGGGCAAGCGGGTGTCGATGTGGGCAGGTTCGTGGCGGAACTTGATCGGGTTGCCAATGTGCAACTGCCCTTGCGCGTCTGTCAGCAGCATCTCGCGCGCGCGCAATTGCGGGCGGTCAAACGCCTCCTTCAAATCCAGCACCGGGGCCACCGCCACGTCTTTGCCCTGGAACCATTGCATCCATTCGTCGCGGGTTTTTTGCCGGAAGGTGGCCCGCAAAAAAGCCTTCACCGGTTCATGCACCGGGCCGGGGGGTTGGGTGGCGGTGTCGATCCACTCGGTGGCCCCCAAGGCGGTGAGCAGGTTGCGGATGAACTTGGGCTCCACCGCGCCCAGCACCAAATGCTTGCCATCGGCGGTGGGGTAGATGTTGTAGAAAGAATTGCCGCCCCATGAGCGCTCTTGCTGCACATCGGGGGCGCGGCCCTGGGCAAACACCGCACCGGTGGCATTGGGCAACCACGACAAGGTGCTGTCGTGCATGGAGATGTCGATGTAGTCGCCCTGCCCCGTTTGCTCGCGCCGGTACAAGGCCATCAAGATGCCGGCCAGGGCCATCATCGAACCGGTGATGTCCGACACCGGCATGTGCGGATGGGTGGGCTGACCGTCTTGTCCCAAATTCAAACTCAAGACACCGGCCAAAGCCTCCATGCCCAGGTCATGGGTGGCCAAGGGGCTATCAGGCCCGGTTTGGCCGAAAGCGGCGATGGAGGCATACACAATGCGCGGGTGGATGGCGGCAATGCGCTCATAGTCGATGCCCAATCGCTTGACCACCCCCGGGCGAAAGGCCTCGACGATCACATCGCAGGTGCAAGCCAGGTCCAAAAACCGCTCGTGATCGGCGGGGTTTTTCAAATCGAGCACCAGGCTTTTTTTACCCCGGTGGGTGTTGCGAAACCACACGCTTTCGCCGCCCGCGCGGTAGCCAATGTGGCGCACCGGTTCGCCCTCACCGGGCGGCTCGATTTTGAGCACCTCGGCACCGTGGTCGGCCATCATGGTGGTCAGGTGGGGACCGGGCAAAAACAGCGACAGGTCCAACACCCGGATGCCAGCGAGCTTCATGCCAGTGCGGGTCCGAAATGGGCCAAGGTCATGGGGTGCATTTTGATTTTGTCCGGACAAAATAATGACAGGGTCGTTAGGTTAACACCAGCGCGCACCACCCACCGGTGCAAGGCTTTCAGCCTCGGCACCAGCGGCTTGTCTCCCCAGGGTTTACCCGTGTTCACCCCGTTTTGAGGGGCCGCTGTGTGGCACGGCTTGGCCCAGCGTGGATGCGAGATGCCCTTCAACTGTCCGGACAATTGACATGCCCGGGGGCCATCTGTTAGGCTGGATGCGATCAACACCACGCTGGAGCTCATGATGCAATGGATTCGCCGCCTGCTAGTTTTGTCCATCGGTTTTTCTCTCGCCCCTTGGACGCTCGCCCAAACCAAATTGGACATTTCCATGCCCTGGGGGCCGACTGAATTTCACACGGTCAATGCACAAAACTTTGCCAAGCGGGTGGCCGAGGTCACCAAAGGCCAGGTGCTGATGACGGTGCACCCCGGCGGTGCCTTGGGCATCAAAGCCAATGAAACCGTGCGCGCGGTGGAAGACGGTGCCGCGGCCATGGCCGAATTTGCCGGTTTTCAAAACGTGGGCGACCTGCCCTTGTTGGGCATTGAAAGCATTCCCTTCTTGGTCGACGACTACGAACAACTCAAGGTGATGCACAGCTTTGTGCGGCCCAAGTGGGTGGAAGACCTGGCCAAGCGCGGCAACAAGGTTTTGTACGTGGTGCCATGGCCCAGCCAAAACTTCTTCTTGAAAAAACCCGCCAAAGGCTTTGAAGACCTCAAAGGGGTGCGCATGCGCACCTATGACCGCTTGACCGCCGACATGGTCAGCAAACTGGGCATGGTGCCCCAGCAAATGAACAACCCCGATATCGTGCCCGCCTTGGCCTCGGGCCGCTTGGATGCGGTGATGACCTCGGGCACCACCGCCGTGGCGCAAAAGTATTGGGAATTCCTCAAGCACACCTACAACACCAATCACCTGTGGGCCTCCAACTTCATGGTCATCAACATGGGCGTGTGGAACAAGTTGTCGGCCGAAAACCGCGCAGCGATTGAAAAACTGGCCCAAGAGATGGAGCCCGAGTTTTGGAAGGTCAGCATGGCCGAACACGAAAAGCGCATGGACGAGTTGCGCAAAAACGGCATGACGGTCGAGCCACCGAGCAAAGAAATGGCCACCCGCATGCGCCAAGTCACCCGCCCGATGTGGGACGACTACAAAAAATCGGTGCCCGAGTCGGCCAAGATCATTGAAGCCTTCATGGCCAAGACCAATAAAAAATAAGCGCCTGCCCCCCGCAGCGCACCGCCCATCCTCGCCATGACATTTTTGCGCCAGTGCTGCGATTGGATTGACCGTTTCAATTTTTGGGGTGCGTGCATCGCAGCCGCGTCTTGCGCCTTGCTCAGCCTGATCTTGCTGGTCGAAGTGGTGGGCGCATCGGTGTTGGCTTGGTCTCAGCCGTGGGCGGTGGAATACGCATCGTATTTGTGCGCCTTTGTGCTGCTCAGCGGATCGGGGTATGCCCTGCGCCATGGGGCCCACATCCGTGTGGCCGTGGTGCTGGCGCACTTGCCCTCTGGCTTGGCCCGCGCCTTGGATGTGCTGTGCACCCTGTGCGCCCTCTACATCAGCGGCTTGCTCACCGTGGGCTTGATCGAGTTGACCTGGCGCAGCCATGTGCGCCAAACGGTTTCTTACTTTGTGATGCAAACCCCCATGTGGATACCGCAGGCCATGGTGGCCTTGGGCGCATTCATGTTGTCCTTGGCTTTGCTCGCTCGCTTGCTGCGCTTGTTCATCCAGGATGCACCCGACCTGGCCGATGAGCGCGAAATCGGACAAGGGGCCGCCGAATGATGCTGGCCTCGGTGTTTGTGTTGGTGGTCATGCTGGTGCTGCTGTGCTCGAGCATGTGGATTGGTTTTGCCCTGCTCGGCACTGGCTTGGTGTCGCTGGAATGGTTTCGCGATGTGCCGATTCAGCGCATCTTGGCGCAAGACGTGTGGTCGCGCCTGAATGCCGACGAGTTGGTCACCCTGCCCTTGTTTGTGCTGATGGGCGACATCTTGTTTTTCAGCAAGTTGTCGGAGTCGCTGTTTCGCGGCATCGCCCCCTGGGTGCAGCGCTTGCCCGGCGGTTTGCTGCATGTCAATGTGATCGGCTGCACCATCTTTGCCGCCGTGTCGGGCTCCTCGGCCGCCACCACGGCCACGGTCGGTCGCATGACCTTGCGCGAACTGCTGCAGCGCGGCTACGACAAAGACATGGCCATGGGTTCGCTGGCCGGTGCGGGCACGATTGGCCTGATGATCCCGCCCTCCATCCCGATGATCGTTTATGGCGTGCTGGCCGATGTGTCCATCTTGGACTTGTTCATCGCGGGCGTGGTGCCCGGCTTGATCATCGCCGCCATGTTCATTGGTTGGATCATTTGCCAAGCCCTGTGGCGGCCGAGCGTGCAACCGCAAGACCCCGAGGTCTACACCTGGGCACAAAAAATCGAGTCGCTCAAAGACCTGTTGCCGGTGAGCTTGCTGATCTTGTCGGTGATTGGCTCGATGTACAGCGGCTTGGCCAGCGTGACCGAGGCCGCTGCGGTCGGTGTGGCCGGTGCCTTGGCCATATCGGTGGCCCAAGGGCTGATGAGCTGGCAAAACCTGGGCCGCGCCTTGCTCTCCACCGTGCGCACCTGCTCGATGATCGGGCTGATCTTGCTGGGTGCCTTGTTTTTGGCCAAGGTGATGACCATGCTGGGCATACCGGGCGAAACCGGCGAATGGGTCAAGTCGCTGCAACTGTCGCCCTACATGCTGATCTTCACCTTGCTGGTGGTCTACCTGATTTTGGGCACGGCCCTCGACGGCTTGTCGGCCATGGTGATGACCTTGCCGGTGGTGTTTCCGCTGGTGCTGGCCTCGGGCTTTGACCCGGTGTGGTTTGGCATCTTTTTGATCATCACCATCGAGTTGTCCAACGTCTCACCGCCGGTGGGCTTCAACCTGTTCATCATCCAGCAAATGACGGGTGAGAGCCAAACCCGGGTGGCCAAGTCATCCCTGCCTTATTGCAGCCTGATGCTGGTGCTGATTGTGGTGATGACGGTGTGGCCGGGCCTGATCACCTGGCTGCCGCAGATGCTCAAGGGCTGAGCGCCGATGCGCTGGCCCACCAAGCGCACCGCGCCCAAGCTGCAGGTCTGGGCCTGACACATGCAAGCGCTGTCGCAGATCTTGTCGCGCCATGCCACAGCCTTGATGCTGATGGGCGTGCTGACCGGGTTGCTGGTGCAGCCCTTGGCCGCCCAACTGTCCCCGTATGTGCTGTACATGTCGATGGGGGCCATGTTTTTATCGGCCCTGCGCATCGACCCGCGCCAACTGCGCGCCTGGGCCCAGCGCACCCGCTTGTTGGCCGCGGTGTGGGTGTGGACCTTGCTGGTGATTCCCGCCGTGGTTTGGCTGGCCTTGCCCGTGTTGAACCTGCCGCTCTACATGGGCGTGGGCTTGCTGCTGCTGGCGGCCACACCGCCCATCATTTCGGTCGGCCCTTACTGCGCCTTGCTGGGCACCGATGCCGAAATGCTGCTCACCATGGTCTTGCCCGCCACCGTGATTTCCATTTTGACCCTGCCCCTGTTTGCCGCCTTGAGCGGCGTGCCCGGCCTGAGCCCCGGCCACATGCTGCTCAATTTGTTGTGGGTGGTGGGCATTTCGCTCGGTGGTGGTTTTGCCTTGCGGCTGTGGGCCACGCCTGCGCGCATCGAACAACATGCCAGCGCATGGACCTTGTGCATGGTGCTGCTGATGGTCTTCATCGCTTTGGGCGTGACCCATGGTTTGAGCGCCCAAATCGCCCAACACCCCTTCCAGGTGTTGCAACTGCTGGCCTTGACCGCCGCCTTCAACTTGGCCTGGCAATGGGTGGGTTGGCGGGTGTTCAAACGCTTGCCCGTGGTGTCGGCCATGGGCATCAGCTTGATCAGCGGCTTTCGCAATGTCGCCGTCTTGCTCGGCTTGGTGCTGGGCCATGTGAGCCCCGATTTGCAATTGATGCTGGTGATGGCACAAATTCAGTTGTTCATCCTGCCATCGGTGATGAAATACGTTTACCTGCGCATGGGCTTGTCGCCCACCCCTTGATGACCTGCTGGAGCCTGCCATGAACCTGACCCCCACCCAAGACAACCCCTTGACCGCCTGGGCCCAACTGGTGTGTCGCTCGCGCTTTGAAGACCTCAGCCCCTTGGCGGTGGCCAAGGCCAAAGTGTTTCTGATGGACACCTTGGCCTGCGGCGTGGCCGGGCGCACCGGCCCCAACGCGCATGAGCTGGCGGTGGCCGCCCAGCAATGGGGCCAAGGCAGCGAAGCGGTGGTGTGGGGCTCGCACCTGCGCGTCCCGGCCGCCCAAGCAGCGGTGATCAATGGTTACCGCATCCATGCGCTGGAGTGGGACTGCGTGCACGAACCCGCCGTGGTCCACCCCATGGCCACCTTGCTGCCCGCGCTGCTGGCCTATTCAGAGCGCAGTGCGCTGGCCGGTCAGCCCATCAGCGGCAAACAGTTTTTGCTCGCCATGACCATGGGTGTGGAGATCGCGGCCACCTTGGGCGCGGCCTCCAAGTCGGTGATGCGGTTTTTCCGGCCCGCCACCTGCGGCGGCTTTGGCGTGGTAGCGGGCTTGGGTGTGTTGGCGGGTTTGGACGAAGCCACGGTGATGAATGCCTTTGGCATTCAATACGGCCAAACCTCGGGCACCATGCAAGCCCACGTCGAAGGCTCGATGCTGCTGGGCTTGCAAGTGGGCTTCAATGGCCGCGCGGGCTTGACCTCGGTCGACCTGGCCATGGCGGGCATGACCGGCCCCAAAGACATCCTCACGGGGCCTTATGGTTATTACACGCTGTTTGAAACCGAGCACGACATTGCCCATTGGTGGCCCCAACTGGGGCAGCAGTGGCACATCACCGAGTTGTCGCACAAGCCCTTTCCCAGCGGCAGGTTGACCCATGCGGCGGTGGATGCGGTGCAACAAGCGGTGGCCGCCTTGGGCTTTGGCCCCCAGGACCTGAAGGCCATGCAGGTGGGCGCACCGCCCTTGACCTACCGCTTGGTGGGGCGGCCAGACATCCCCAACCCCAAGCCCAATTACGCGCGCTTGTGCATCCCCTATGTGGTGGCCGCCACCCTCACGCACGGCACTTGCACACCGGCTTCGTTTGCGCCCGAACACCTGTCAGACAGCGCGTTGCACCAATTGGCCAGCAAAGTGCATGTCAGCCTCAACGACAACCCCGATGTGAACGCTTTGTGGCCGCAACAAATCCGCATTGAACTGCACGATGGCCGGGTGTGGGAAAAGGAAATCCACACCCCCATCGGCCACCCCGACAACCCCTTGAGCGCGGCGGCTTGCCACACCAAGTTTCGCCAGTGCTGGGAGATCGCCAACATGCCCAGCGCCCAAGGCGATGCCCTGCTGGCCTTGATCGATGGCTTGGAGTCGGTGGCCGATGTCAGCGCCCTGACCCAATGCCTGGTGCACGCGGCCTGAGCTCAGGCCAAGGTCTCCCAGGTTTTGCGCGGGGGTGACTTCACCTCGATTTGTTCGCAGTCTTCCAAAGCCTCGCTGAAATGCTCCACGCCGGGCGGGTGTATCCATGAGGTTCCGGCTTCGGCAATGAATTCTTCGCCACCAATGACCAGGCGCAAACGGCCTTTGATGAGGTAGGCCACGGTTTCGTGGTCCATGTGTTTGTGCACCGGGTCGATCAGGCCTTTTTCGCGAAACACGTGCAGCATCAATATCTCATGGCCCACCATCATGCGGCGCACTTCGACCTTGCCCTGGGGCTTGGCCCCTTCCACCGAGGCCAGCCGCTCGGGTGCAATTTGGTCGCGCACGGAAAAAAAGCCTTGGCTCAAAGCCATCAAGCGAGAGGGATCGGTCATGGCAAGGGTCTCCTGAGTTGAACAACTTTCATCGGGCTTGGGCGGCTGTCACTCAGCCATGGCCTGGGCCTGCGCCATCAGTTCATCGCGCCACATCGGGTGGGCCACCCGGGCAATCGCCTGGGCCCGCGCGCGCGGTCCCAAGGCACTGACATGGGCCACGCCGTATTCGGTGACCAAACAATGGTAGTCGGCCGGGCCCAAGGTCGGTGGGCCGTGATCGGCCAGTTGCCGCACGATGCTGCTGCGCCCCTGGGCACCATAGGTCGAGCGCATGGCGATGATGGCCAAGCCCCCTTTGGCCCGCATCGCACCGGCGGCGAAGTCGGGCAAGCCGCCGGGCAGTGACATGCGCCGCTCACCCACCCATTCGGCATTGACTTGGCCTTGCAAGTCCACTTGCAAGCCGCTGTTGATGGCGCAAAACCCGTCCATGCGGGCCAGCACCTCGGCCCCATGGGTGACCCCACAGGGGTGCATTTCCACCAGCGAGTTGCGGTGCATGAAGGCATACAACTCGGGCGTGCCACAGGCCATGGTGGACACGCTCACCCCCGGTTTGAAGCGCTGGGTGCTGTTGTCGACCACGCCCGCTTCGATCAAGCGGCGCATGCCATCGGTGAAGATGCCAGTGTGCAAACCCAGGTGGCGCAAATGCCCCAATTGGGCCAGCACCCCTTCGGGCAGCGACCCCATGCCAATTTGGATCACCGCGCCATCGCCAATCAGTGCCGCCACCTCGCGGGCAATGCGCTCGTCCACCGCATCGGGTGCGGCGGGCACGGCGGCTTGGGGGCCTTGGGTGGCGCGGACAAACCAGTCGATGCGCCGCGCATCCAAGCGGCTGTGGCCACAGGTATCGGGCATCAGCGGGTTGATCTCGGCCACCACGCAGCGCGCCTGTTGCAATGCGGCTGGCATGTAATCGACGCTCACGCCCAAGGACACCTGCCCCTGGGCATCGGGCTCTGAGACTTGCAGCATCAACACATCGGCGCGCAACTCGCCGCGCTCAAACAAGCCCGGCCAGGCCGACACGGGATGGCGCAACAGGCCCACCGACCCGGCCAATGCCGCCGGGCGCAAACCCAAGCCCGGCATGAAGGTATCGACTTGCAAATGGGCCAAGGCGGCCGCGCTGGCATAGGGCGCGTCCCCCATGGGCATGGTGGCCAACACCGACACGCCCTTCAAAGCGCTGGCATGCGCTGCCAAACCTTGGGCCAGCGCATGGGGCTGTGCATGGCCCGAATGCAACACCACCCGGGAGCCGGCGGGCAAGGCATCGATCAATGGGTCGAAGGTGAGCAGTTCTCGCACAGCGGTTTCATGAAAAGTGTCAAACCATTCTAGGTGGCGCTGCCTGCGCGTACCATGGGCCCATGATTGAATGGCAACCGCGACAAATCCTGACCCTGGTGTTGATGACCTTTGTGTGGGGCTGCAACTGGCCGCTCATGAAGTGGGGCATTGCCGATTACCCGCCCCTGATGTTTCGCTGCCTGAGCATTTGCATCGGCCTGCCCGTGCTGGGCCTGGTGCTGTGGCGTTGGCGCATTCCCTTCAAAGTGGCGCGCGCGGAATGGGCAGAACTGCTGCATTTGTCCATCCCCAATATGTTCATTTGGTATGGCTTCATGATGCTGGCCTTGCCGCACTTGAACAGTGGCCGCGCGGCCATTTTGGGTTACACCATGCCGATTTTCTCGGCCGTGTTTGGCTACCTGTGGTTTGGTGCCCTCATGGGCCCACGCGCTTGGCTGGGCGTGGCCGCCGCAGCGCTGGGGGTTGTGCTGTTGGTGTGGCATGAGCTGATCGCCATCTCTGGCCACCCTGGCGCGGCCTTGCTGCTGCTGAGTGCCGCTGCATCCTGGGCCTATGGCACCCAGCGCATGCGCCGCACCCGCATGCAAGCCCACACCTTGACGATTGCTTTTTGGATGACGGCCATGACCGGCGTGGTGCTCACTTTGCTGTCGTGGGCGATGGAGGGCTTTGTATGGCACCCCCTCAACCGACCGGCGGTGGTGGCCATTGTTTACAACGGGCTGGGCGTGTTTGCCTTTGCCCAGGTCGCCTGGTTGGTGATGGCACGCAGCCTGCCACCGCTGGCCTCGACCCTGAGCCTGATGATGATCCCCGTGCTCGGCGTGTTGGTGGGCGCACTCGCCCTGGGTGAAGTGCTGCATTGGCAAGACCTGGCGGCGGTGTGCCTGATCGTGGGCGCGATTGCATCGGTGCTGTGGCCCAGCAGCAAGCCCGCCGAGCAGCGCGTCAGCTGAGGGCGGTGCTGGACTTTTGCATCAAGTAGGTGCGAAACATTTGCGCCAAGGGTGACAGCCGCTTGGCCTTGGGACACACCAGATGCCATTGCGAATTCAATGGAAAACCTTTGACCGGTAAGACCACCAAGCCCTGGCTTTGCGGCTTGGCTGGCAGCGCATGCTGGGAGATGACCGCCAGGCCCAAGCCACCGGCCACCGCTTCTTTGATGGCCTCGTTGCTGCCCAAGGACATGCGCAGGTCCGGCACAAAACGCTGGCGCTTGAAATGCCGGTCAACGGCCATGCGCGTGCCCGATCCACTCTCGCGCAAAATAAATTTTTGATCTTTCAGGGCCGACAAAGCCACCTGCTTGGCCTTGCGCAAAGGGTGCGACCAGGGCGCGATCACCACCAGGGGGTTGCGCATGAACACCTGGTCTTGCAAAGCCATGTCGGTGGGTGGGATGGACATGATGTACAGATCGTCTTGGTTGTCGCGCAAGCGCGCCAGCACACCATCGCGGTTGAGCACCTCCAGCGACACCTCGATGTCGGGGTGTTGGGCGCAAAAATGCCCCACCCAGCGCGGCACAAAGTGTTTGGCGGTGCTGACCACGGCCAAGCGCAAGCGCCCGCGCTGATGCCCTTTGAGCCCTGCCATGCCCTGGGCCAATGCCTCCCATTCAGCCATGATGGCCCGCGCGGTGCGGGTCAACTCTTCGCCCGCTTGGGTCAAATAAACCTTGCGCGAGACCACCTCGTACAAAGGCATGCCCACCGCGCGGGTGAGTTGTTTGAGCTGCATCGAAGCCGTGGGTTGCGTCACATGGTTGATGGCAGCGGCGGTGCCCACGCTGCCTGTTTCGGCCAAGGCCAACCACAGGCGCAGTTGGCGAAAACTGATGTTCATCATTTTTTTTGATGTAATTTGGTTGAAAAATCAATTTTACTTATCGATCGACATTGCCTACCATGCCCGCGATTCAACCCGCACCCGCATTTCATGCAAATTTTTTCAGACCCGGCCATTTTGTTTTTCTTGCTCGGCATCTTGGCCGGTAGCGTCAAGTCCAACCTGGAAATTCCCACGCCAGTGGTGAAGTTTCTGTCCCTGTACCTGCTGATGGCGGTGGGCTTGAAGGGTGGTTTCGCGCTGGACAAGTCCGGTCTGAGCGCAGATGTCTTGGCCTCTTTGGGCGCATGTGTGGTGATGGCCTTTGTGGTGCCCATCTTGGGCTACCGGCTATTGCGCCGCCTGATCGACCCCCTCAATGCCGCTGCGGTGGCTGCGGCCTATGGCTCGGTCAGTGCCGTCACCTTTGTCACCGCCACCCAGTACCTGGAGTCCAACGGCCTGGAGTTTGGCGGCCACATGGCAGCGGCCATGGTGTTGATGGAGTCACCGGCCATCTTGCTGGCCTTGGTGTGGGCCCAACAACTGCAAACCCAAGGCCCGCTGGCCAGCCCAGGCCAAAGCGCAAGCCCGCACACCCCGGCCCATTGGGGCCATTGGTTGCGCGAATGCTTTACCGAAGGCGCGCAAATGCTGCTCATCGGTGCCATGGTGATTGGCTTTGTCAGTGGCGAAACCGGCCAAGCCATCATGAAGCCCTTCAGCGGCGATTTGTTCAAAGGCATGTTGGCGTTTTTCTTGTTGGACATGGGGCTGCGCGTGGCCCAAAACTTTGGCGCGGCACGCCAAGCGCCGGTGTGGCTTTGGGCCTATGCACTGCTTGCGCCCTTGGCGCATGCGGCTTTGGCGCTGGGCCTGTGTGCTGTGTTGTCCCTGCCACCGGTGGATGCGGTGTTGGTGATGGTCTTGTCGGCCAGCGCCTCCTACATCGTGGTGCCCGCTGTGTTGACCCATGCCATGCCACAGGCCAACCCAGCGATTTATTTGGGCTTGTCGCTGGGCATCACCTTTCCCCTGAACATCTTGGTGGGCATCCCGCTCTACACCACCTGGGCCTTTCAATGCCTGGCCTGAAACCAGCCTGAATCCGCCGCATGCGCTACCTCCAACAAACCGTCAGTTTGCTGACCATGCACGGCAAAGAGCGGGTGATTGCGCCGGTGCTGGAAGCGGGCTTGGGCTGCACCGTGGCCCACATCGACAGCTTTGACACCGATAGCCTGGGCAGCTTCAGCCGCGATGTGGCGCGCACCGGCAGCGCTTGGCAGACCTGTCGGCGCAAATCCGAGATGGGCATGGGCCTGGCCCAAACGGCTTTGGGCGTGGCCAGCGAAGGCTCGTTCACCGCCGACCCGTGGTCGGGCTTGTTGCCCTGGAATGTGGAAACCCTGGTGTTCATCGATGCCACCCACGGTTGGGACATCACCGGCGTGGCCCAAGGCCCGGCACACAACCACCAAACCCGCGTGCAGACTTGGAGCGAGCTGGCCAGGTTTGCCGAACAACATGGCTTTCCCGGCCACCAGCTGTGTTTAAGGCCCCATGGGGACCACGATACGCGGGTGCTCAAAGGCATTGCCAGCTGGGAAGATTTGAAACAAGGCTTTGGGTTTTGCCTGGCCCAGTCTGACGGGCAACCAGTGCATGTGGAGAGTGAGTTGCGCGCTTTTGGCAACCCCACGCGCATGGCCATGATCGCGCGCGCCGCGCAGGACCTGGTGGACAAGATCCGCCACGACTGCCCGGCCTGCCACAAGCCGGGTTATCAGGTGACCTCGCACCTCAGCGGCTTGCCCTGTGCCGCCTGTGGATCGCCCACCCGCATGGCCACCCATGCGGTGTGGCGCTGCGCGCATTGCGAACACAGCCACCCAGAACCGATGGCCACCACCAGCCGCGCCGACCCATCGCGCTGTGACCGCTGCAACCCATGAGGCGCAAGCACCCTGGGCGCGGCCACGCACTCAGGCCATGCTGTGGCTCAACTCACCAATGCCCTCGATCCACATCTTGATCTGATCGCCGGGTTTCAAGAACAAGCGCCGGCCCATGCCCACACCCGCTGGCGTGCCGGTGAGGATGAGGTCGCCAGGGTGCAAGGTCACGCGCGCGGACAAGCCAGCGATTTGCTCGGCCACATCAAAAATCAACTGGCTGGTGTGCGAGTCTTGCATCAACTCACCGTTGAGCCAGAGTTTGAGGGCCAGTTGGTGCGGGTCTTTGATTTGGTCGCTGGGCACGATCCAAGGGCCCAAGGGGCAGGCACCGTCAAAGCATTTTTGGCCGATCCAGTCGATGTGAAAGGGCATGGACTGCGGAATTTTGTCGCGCTTCATGAAGTCGCGGGCCGACAAATCGTCGGCAATCGTGTAGCCCGCCACATAAGACAAGGCTTTGTGGACGGGCACATTCTTGGCGGTCTTGCCAATGACGGCGACCAATTCAATTTCCCAATCCACCATCTTCGAGCCAGCGGGCATCTTGACCTTGGCACCCGGGCCGACCACCGATGAGGCGCCGGTTTTGATGAAGTGCCAAGGCAGTTCGCCCAGCTCTTTCATCGATGGGCCTTGGGGCTGGTTGAGCACCCGCGCCATCTCTTGCATGTGATCGGTGTAGTTGGCCCCGGCGCAATAAATTTGGCCCGGGTAGAGCACGGGCGCGAGCAGCTTGGTTTTTTTCAAGGGCGTGCCTTGCACCCGGGTCTTGCCCGCATGCACCTTGGCCTCAAAAACCGCCAGTGCTTTTTTGGCGGCGGCCCAATCGGCCAGCAGGCCCAACATGCTGGCATGCGCGGCCACCCCCGTGGCTTTTTGGGCATCGTAGACCGTCTCGCCCACCAGCACCCCGGCGCGGGGCAGCTTGTTGGCGCTGTAACTGAGCAGTTTGTAGGTGGTTTTCATGCGGATGGCATTGGATTTATCGGGCGCGCTTCATGGCTTCGGTGTGGAAGCTCGCGTCGTAATAGGGTGTGGGATCGGTCAAGACCTTTTTGGGCAGGCCGTATTTGGAGCGCAACAGCAACACGGTGCGGACCCCTTCCATGTCGATTTGGGCTTTTTTCTGAAAGCCTTCTTTGGGCGAGAGCAACACACCGTAAGAGGTTTCGGCCGCTTGGCGTGTGGCATTGTTTTGGTTTTTCAGAAAAATGCCAATGGCTTCTTCTTTGTTGGCGGGGTCATAAAGCCAATCCACGGCTTGTGAAAAAGCGGCAATGTAGGCCACCACGCTGTCGCGGTTGGCCTCGGCCCATGACTTGCGAGCACCACCCACCAGGCCCTGGTACTTGCCCAACACGTCAATGCCGCTGCCCAGCAAATTGAAGCCCCGCGCTTGGGCGGTGACTTCAAACGGCGAGATCAACAAGGTGCCCGCATGCTTTTTTTCCATCAAGGATTGGTAACGCTGCAACACGCCACCGGCCGCGGGTGTGGTGTAGTCGCGGTCTTTGACCAAGCCATTGCGCTCCAGCATGTCGAGCAACACAAAGGCATAGCCGGTGGTCAGCGCATCGACCGAGACTTCTTTGCCGCGCAAATCCGCATAGGTCTTGACCTCTGGGACGGTCACCAAGCGCAAAAAGCCGGTGTCGCCGCCCATGAAGGCGAACAGGTCCGGGCCCAAGGCCGCGCCCTGGCCCTCGCGATAGGCAATCAGGTTGTCGATCGCGGTCATGGCGATGTCGAACTTGCCCTCGATCAAACCCGTGAGCTGAAAGGTTGAATTCGGCGTGGGCGTGACTTTCACATCCAAACCTTGGCGGGTGAACAAACCCTTGTCTTGGGCCACCCAAACCGGCCAATTAAAGCCGCCAGGGAAAACGATCAGGTTGACGGGTTTGAGGTTTTGCGCAAGGCTCAGGCCACTGGCGCAAATCAGCAAGGCGGCCAGCAAAGGGCGAAAAAATGTGGGCATGAATGTCTCGATGTAAAAAAGCGAAAAGGTTTTCGGGGTTGGGCCAGCAGGGTGTGCCTGCCATCAAGGCGAAATGAGTTTGGTGCCCGGCGCGGCCGAGTCGCGTGGCCACACCACCACCCACTTGCCGTTTTGCACCTGCTTGACGCGGTACAGGTCGGTGCCCTTCATGAAGTTGTTGGTGCCGTCCCAACGCACCCGGCCAATGATGGTGTCGACCTGGTTTTTCTTCAGCCATGCGGCCAGGGTTTTGTCGTCCAGGCTTTTGGTGGCCATGACAGCCGCGTCCAGCACCTGCCAAGTGGCGTAGGCCACGGCCGCGATCAACTCCACCGAGGTATCGGGCAAATTGGCTTTGGCGGCACGCTCGTTGAACTGTTTGACAAATTCGGCGGCCACCGGGTTGCTGGTGAAGGGCGGGTGCTCTTCAAACACGGTGAGGGCCAGCACGCCCTTGCCGTCGGGCGACTTGAGCATCGGGCCCGAGGCGGGGAAGGCAATGAAGAACTGCGGCGGCACGTAGTCGATTTTTTTCATTGCATCGAGCAACAAATTGCCGTCCAAGCCCACGCCACCGACCCACACCATGTCGGGCTTGGCCTCTTTGACGCGGGCGGCAATGGCCCCAAAGTCGCGGTTGCCAAATTCCCACTCCAGGTAGGTGGCTTCGGTCAGGCCGCGCTTTTTCATCGCCTCGCGGGCACCTTGGGTGACAAAGTGCACCGAGGCAAATTTGCTGGTCAACACCGCCACGGTTTTGGGCGGTTTGTTGCCAGAGGCCACGGCATCGAACACCAGGTTGGGCCAGGTGCTTTCGATCTCATAGGCTTGGCCGCCCACTGAGAACAGCATGTCGTACTTGGCCAAGGCAGGCAGGCCAAAGGTGTTGTGCAGCAGCAGCTTGCTGTAGCGCTGGGCAATGCCCATGGCCGACAAAATATTGGGGGTGGCGTAGGGGCCCATCAACAAATCGACCTTCTCCACCGTCACCAATTGCTCATACAAGGTGCGCGCCACATCGGGCTTGGACTGGTCGTCCTTGAGCACCCACTCAACCGGGCGGCCCATCCAACCGCCGCGCTTGTTGAGTTGCTCCAGGTAAATGTCGCCCGCAATTTTTTGCATCACCGCGGTGGCACTCAAAGGCCCGGTGAGCGCCATCGAGCCCCCCACGCGGATGGGGCCGGTTTGCGCCAGGGCGGGCGCGGCCCACAAGGCGGCGCTCAAGCCAATGGCACCCAGCAAGCTGGCACCCAGGTTTTGAAAACGTTTGAACATCTGTTGGTCTCCGTGAATCAATGAAATGAAAAAAAAGGGGCTTGGTCGCGCCGGCTGATCAGTTTTTCAGCTCTTGCAGGTTGGCCGCGTCGCCCTCTTCTTCCATGGTGAAGCGGTCACCAAAGTCAAAAAAGTCGTCGTGCTGAAAGCCGTTGGCGTAGTGCTGAATTTCCCACCAGTTGTGGTCGAGGTCTTCCAGGTAAAAGCTGTAGACCCCGTGCATTTCTTGCACCGGCAGCACCTGGCGAATCTGGTATTTGTCTTTGTGGGCCAAGGCTTTGGCATGGGCTTCATCGACTTCCGCGCGGGTGGCCACATCCACACCCCAGTGGTTGAGCAGGCTGCAAGGGTGGATTTGGTCGCCCACTTCCACGCACACCACATGAAAACGCATGCCCAAGCGGATGACCATGGCGGGCTTGCCGTGGCGCACACACTCCAGGCCCAAAAATTCTTCGTAGAACCGGCGCGAGGCCTTGAGGCTGTACACCTCCAAGGTGCCGTGGCTCATGCAATAGGGCTTGATGACAGATTGGCGCTCTTGGGGCACAACGGTGCAGTTTTCGGGCAGCATGGTGGGGGTCTCCTAAAAAATGAAGTGGGTCATGCGGGCTGGACCGCTTGGTCGGCCGCGCTCAAAAACGAGTCGGCAAAAAATTGTGCTTCGGGCAAACCGGCTTGTTGGACAAAGTCGCGCCGGGCCGCCTCCACCATCACCGGCGCACCACAGACATACGCCTGCATGCCGCTCAGATCGGGGTGGTCTTGCAACACGGCTTGGTGCACCAAGCCGGTTCGCCCGCTCCAGGCATCGCTGGCGGCGGCCTCGCTCAGCACCGGTGTGAAGCGGATGTGGGGATGCGCATCGGCCCAGGCCTGGGCCTTGTCGGCGCGGTACAGGTCGGCGCGCTGGCGACCGCCCCAGTACAAATGGATCGGTCGGCGCAAGCTGCGCACCAGGCTGTCTTCGACCATGGCCTGTATCGGCGCAAAGCCCGTGCCCGAGCACAGCATGACCATCGGTGCTGCGCTGTCTTCGCGCAGGTAAAACGAACCCAAGGGCATTTCGATTTGCCAAATTTCGCGCAGCTTCATCGCCCCAAACACATGATCGGTGAAGGCCCCGCCGGGCATGTGCCGGATGTGCAACTCCAACTGGCGCACACCGGCCGCCTCAGGCATGGTGGCGATCGAGTAACTGCGCCGTGTGCCGTCTGGGCGCAGCACATCGATGAACTGCCCGGCGCGAAATTGCACCGGCTCGTTGGCGGGCAGGCCCAGGGTGACGATGCGCACATCGGGCGCTGGGGCTTCAAACGACAGCACGCGCGCTGGCATGCGCTGGGGGGCGAGGTGGCGGTCGGGGTCAATTTCTTCCACCTCCACCACCAAGTCGCTCAAAGGGGAGGCACAGCACAGCAAGGCAAAGCCTTGTGCGCGCTCGGCATCGGACAGGTATTTGACATGGGCATCGCCAAAGTCAACCTGGCCTGAGACCACCCGGCCTTTGCAGGTGCGGCACATGCCGGAGCGGCAACTGAAGGGCATGCGCAGACCAGCGGCCAGGCCTGCTTTCAAAATGGCTTGACCCGGCGCACAGCTGAACTGGCTGGCACTGGGTTGCAGGGTCACACGGTGGGTCATGGCAAACGTCTGGGGTTGCATCAAAAGCGATCAGCGCAGCCGCAGCATGGGTGCGCTGCGCCAGCGCCGACAAGCTGCAAGTGTTGTCGAAAAACCCCGGCCCACCGCCTAGGGATTTACCCGGCTTGGGCCACGGCCAGCGAGCGGGCCATGCACCAATCGGCCCAGGCCTTGGCTTTGTCAGCGTGGTTGCGCAGCAGGTAAGCGCTGGGGTAGGTCACCACCACGGGAATGCCTTGGTGCTGCCAGACCTGGCTGCGCAAACGGCCCAGCGGCAGGTTGGCGATTTGTGCGGCATCGTGCTGCAACACCGCCTGCGCCGCCACCAAGCCCATGGCCACGATCACCCGGGGTTGCAACAAAGCCACTTGGCGGGCCAAGTGATGGGCGCACATGTCGAGCTCTGGTGCCTGCGGGTTGCGCGCTTGGGGCGGGGCGCATTTGACGGCGGGGGTGACGAACACGCTGTGGCCCAAGGGCCCCAGGCCTTCGCGCTGCAAACCCAAGGCCGCCAACATGTTGTCCAGCAGTTGACCGGGATCGCCCGCCATGGGCATGCCCTGGGCATCGTCCTCGGCACTGGGCGGGGGCAGCACCACCAACCAATCGGCATGGGGCGTGTCAGGCGACTGCGCAGGCTGGCCCCAAATGGCCTGCCGGCGGGTCTGGCCCAAGGCGCAGGACTGGCATTGCTGCACCGCCGATTGCAAGTCGGCCCAGCCCAGCGTGGCCCAGCGGGCGGGGTGGTCGGGCAGTGCCTCGCCGGGGGGCACGGGTGCCGCTGCATCGGTGCTGGCGATTGATGCGGCGGGTGGCGCAGGCGGTGGCGCGCTGGGCGCTGAAGCCGTGGCGGGGCTGTCGGGCGCAGCCTCCGTGCGGGCCGCAGGCTCGCTGGGCGGGGACCACACGCGGATGTGCATCTCGGCCAGCATGGCGCGTTGGCGTGCGTCGAGGGAGAGGCTCACAGCGTCAAGCCCATGACCAGCGCATCCTCGCGCTGCCCCCGGCCTGCGGGGTAATAGTTTTTGCGCTCACCCACGGTCTCAAAGCCCCAGTGGGTGTAGATGTCACGCGCCAATTGGTTGCTGCGGCGCACCTCCAACCAAATGCGCGCAGCGCCCACCGTGGGGGCCCATTCGCACAGGTGCTGCCACAGCGCTTTGCCCAGGCCTTGGCCTTGGCGCTGGCGGTCCACCGTGATGTTGAGCAAATGGGCCTCTTGCACGCCGGTCATGGCCACCACATAGGCGCACAGTTCATCGCCTTGGTACAGGCACTGGGCGTGGTAGCGCGCCGTCAATGCATCGGCAAAGTTGCCCCGGGTCCAGGGATGGGGATAAACCTGTTGTTCGAGCATGACCACCGCATCCACATCGGCCATGGCCATGGGCCGCAAGGCCATGGCCGCAGCGGCGGGGGAACAGGTCGGGGAGGTGGCAGTCATGGTCAGATTGTCCGACATGGCGCGGCCCGGCCAGATGGCGGTGCCAGGCCTTTATGCGGGGCCCGCAGCGGCTTTGGCCTGGGCGCGCTCGGCGGTGGTTTGGGCCACTTTGTCGCGCAGGTACAGCGGCAGGGCCAAGGCCGGGGCCACTGCCAAACCATCGGCCTGGGCCTGATCGGCCAAGCGCAGCAAGGCGCTGGCCGTGGGGCTGGCGGCGATCCACGGCAGGTCCACCCCGCCAACCTGGGGCAACAAGGCCTGGGCCAGGCCCACCGCCTGCACCGCTTGGCCCGCCCATGCAGTGGGCAACGCGCAGTCTGTCGGGTTTTGAACCGCAGGCGCTTGCACGGTGCGCCAGCGCCCAGCTTGGTGCTCGTAAGCGGCGGTGTACAACTGGCCCATGCGCGCATCGAGCACCGCATAAAAGCGGCCCACCCCATTTCCCGGCGCGCCGCACAAAAACCGGCCCTCTTCGGCCAGGGCCAGCAAGGTGTCGATGGGCAATATGCCAATGCCCAGGCCATAGGCCAGGCCTTGCGAGACCGAGCAAGCGGTGCGCAAGCCGGTGAAGGAACCCGGCCCCCGGCCCATGGCAATCACCCCCAGGTCGGCCAAGCGCAAACCGGCTTGGGCCGTTACCTGGTGCACGGCAGCGAGCAATCCGCTGGAAGCCTGCGCCCCGCCCGGACCCAGGTGCGACCACACCTGACCGGCGGCAGAGACGGCGACCGACAACTGCTCGGTGCTGGTTTCGATGGCCAGGCGGTTCATGCGGCTTTCACGGCCGCGGGCTTGGCCGCCCACACGCCACCCAAAATGCCCAGGGTCACGCACAACAAGCCCCACAGCAAATGGGCATGCAAGGGCTCGCCCAGCAGCAGCACCGCGCCCATGGCCGAGGTGGCGGGCACCACCGAGGTGATCATGCTGGTGCGCACCGGCCCGTAATGGCGCACCATTTGGGTGAAGGACAAACCCGAGACGACCACCGAAATACCGCCCTGGAAAAACGCTTGGAAACCGATTTCGGCCCAAGAGGCCTGCGGCAAGGCCGAGGTGATCCAACCCATGGACCAAGCCAGCCCATAGGCGGGCACCAAAATGAAAAAAGCCACCACCGTCGTGGCAATGGTGGCGCGCACCGGATCGACCTGGTAGCGCTTGATCATCACGCTGTAACAAGACCAGGTGAAAGCCGTGGCCATGAAGCACAAATCGCCACGCCACACGCCGCTGCCGTCAAACGCCTGGCGCAAACTGTTCCAACCGACCACCGCGTCGCCAACCAAAATCAACAGCAAGGCCAGGGCGCGGCGCGGCCCAATTTGCTCGTGCAACCAAATCCAGGCGACCAAGGTGGACCACAGCGGCAAACTGCCGGTCAAAAACACCGATGCGTGTCCGGCCGGTGCCATGAAAAAAGCCGAATACGAAAACAAACCAAACAGCACCCCACCGCTGATGCCCAGTTTCAAGCTCAGGCCCCAGGGCAAGGGCGAAAAACCAGCAAAGCTCGATGAATGCCCGACCTGCTGGCGCTGGCGTGCCACCAACCAAAGCCCCCAGGGCAACAAAATCACGCCCGCCCCCAAAGAGCGCAACAAAGCCAAGTCAAAGGGTTGCAAGGTGTGGGCGGCCGAGGCGCGCGAGATGAGGATGAACGAAGTCCACACCGTGATGGTGAGGGCTGCGGCCAGTGCGCCTTTTTGCGAAGCGCTCAAACGGCCCAGGCCGCGCGGAGTTGGAGTCATGCCCGGATTATCCGGGCAGTGCGCGGTTGCCGCTGCCCGTCCAAGGGGGACCGCTGTGCCAAGCTGACAAGAGCATGCGCAAGGCTTGTGCATCGTTCAAAGCATCCAAAGCCACCTCCACCATGGCCCGTTGCTTGGCATCAGGCAGCATCCGCCCTGCCTTGTCACGCACATCTTGGGGGGACCAAGGCAAAGCGGGATCGCCCCAACTGTCCACCGCCAACATCTCATGTACGCCAGATTGGGTATGCACCCGCAGCTTGGCTGGCCATTGGGCCGGGTACAAACGGTCCATGCTCTCATCTGGCTGCACCGAAATGCGATCGGCCCACACCCCTAAATCGGCATCGCCTTCGACCGGTGTGCGCAACACCTCATCGAGCCGGTGCGGCGACCAAGCCGCTAAGCTGAGTTGCCAGCGCAAGCTGACCATGCTGGCCAAGCGGCTGGCGGTGGGGGGTTCGCGATCCACCATGGCGGCATAGGCGGGGGCCACCAACACCTCGATGCGCACGATGTCCATGGGGCGCAAACCTTGTGACCGCAGTTGCAAAAAAGCGTGCAATGCCGACAAGGTTTGCTTGGCCGCGCAATGGGGCTTGAAGCTCATGTGTGACCAAGGGTCAGCCGGGGCTGGGGCCAGCGCATCAGCACCCGCATGGCCCAGCGCTTGCAGCCAGGCGGGTGTGAGCAAACCCAAATCGCCTTGCATGCCTTGTTGCGCTGCATAAGCCGCTTGGCAGCCCGCCTGCACAGCCTGGCCAAACAACCACCAGCGACCTGGCCAGTCGCCTTGGCTGCGCCCCACAGACCGTCCGGTTTGTGACAGGGCCAATGACAGGGCGTGGGCCAAGGCTTTTTCGTCCAGGCCCAACAAATGACCCGCGGTGGCCGCCGCTGCACAAGGGGCCACCAAATAACTTGGCCACAAACCTTGGGCGAGCAAACGGGCACCTCCCATGGCCACGCCCAATTGCAATGCCAGCCGATAGCCCGCCGTCATTGCGCCGGCCAACTGAGCCGGTTCGCAGGGGTGGTCATGGGCAACGGCCATCGCCGTGGGCACCACCATGGCCGCGGCCGTGACAGCACTGGCGCGGTGAATGTCATCCACTTCCGACAAACGCAAACAAGCGGCGTGCCAAGGCAAAGCGGCCAAGGCGTGTGGTTGGGCAGCCAATCCCCAAGCCGTGTGCATGCGCTGCGCTTGCTCGGTTTGCAAGCCCAAGCTGTGGGCCACAAAGGCATCGGCCAAGTGCAAACTGGCGCGCTCGGTGGCCACTGGACGGGTGGCCCAAACCATGTGGGCCAAACTTTGCAGGCTCAAAGACATGGATGCTTGCGCCCGTTCAGGCCCACTGCACCGCTTGGGCAGCAAACCAATGGCCACTGGGCAAGGCCAATTGCGCGCTGACCACGCCCCAACTGGTACCGTTTGGCAGCCCAGCCGAAAGGGCGGGCAGATCGACCACCGGGCTCAATGGCAATCCGCCCTGGCACAACTCCACGCGCCAGTGGCGCAGTTCACCAACCGCTGGTGCCGCTGGGGCATGCACGGCCAAGGCGCTGGCCTTGATCTGGCCTTGCCACCAATCCTCGGCCTGTGCCCAATCGGCCGGCGGATCACCCGCACTGAGGTTGCGCACCGCACGCACCCAGGTGCCCTTGTAGGCCAGCGACAGCTCCACCGCATAACGCGATGCCAAAGGCATTTCTCCATCCACCCGCAACCAGGTGCTCGGTTGGGCCAAGTTAGGCGCGATGCGTTGCACCACCTCCTCGGCACCTGCCAAACGGGCATGTTGCTCAATGGCTGCGGTGACGGTGGCCGCATCGGCCACCCCTTTGGGGATGGCCGCCAAAGCCCTGTGCGCCATGGCATTGGCCTGGGTCAACAAACCCTTTTCCGAAGCATCGGAGGTGCGGCGCAGGGCAGCAAAGCCGTCTGAGGCATCGACCCACTGCAAGCGCGGCGCATGGGCCAGCAAGGGCTTGGCCACCGACCAAGGCAAGGCAGGCATGCCCACCATGGCCACGCGCGCGTCCGGGGCCAGGCTGGCCAACAAATGTTGCGCCGTTTGCTCACCCAAGCGCGGGGCCATGATCAGCTCACCCATCAAGCCGACTTCGCGCATCCAAGGGTGAACGCGCTTGGTCAATGAGGCCAACAAAGTGGGCGCGCCCGTGGGCCACACCACCATCATGGCCTCGCTCCAATAGGGGGTGAAATGGGTCAACCAGTGCACCACCGATGGCTGGGCAATCGAGGTGTGTGCCAGCAATGCCGACACGCCCTGCTCGACCATCCAGGCTTGCACCTGTGCAACCCGCGCTTGCAAGCGCTCGGGGGGCACCTCTTGGTGGGACCAGCTCATCAATCCGCGTCGCATGGTGTTGCTCCTGGTTCAGCGATAGGTTTCACGGGGAGACCGAGATCAATTCGCGCGTGGTGTGTGTCAGCACGCGGCAGCCATCTTCGGTGACGCGCACCGTGTCGCCCAACACCATATAGCCCACATCCGGGTGATAGGTGTTGGGGTGAACAATCAAAGTCATGTCGGGGACCAGCACCAAATCCACGTCCTCCAACACATGCGGGCCGTCCACATACAAACCCATGCCATGTCCGCGCACACGGGTGTACTCAGGGCCCACATACGCACCCAAGCCGTGTTGGCGAAAGACCGCATTTTGGGCGCGGGCCACGTCCCCATGGGTGGCCCCCGGTCGCACAGCGGCAATACCGGCTGCCAAAGCCTGGCTGAACACCGCATAGGCATCGCGTTGCGCCGGGCTGGGCGTTCCCACCACCAAGGTGCGGCATATTTGGGCGTAATACCCATCGACGCAAGGAGTGAGTTCAGTGGTGACCAAATCGCCTGCTTGCAGCGCTCGCTCGCCGGCCGGGTGCATGCCACGCACTTCAACCCCACCCGAGCCCACGATCATGAAGTTTTCAGGGCACGACTGGGTGCGCAGCCAAGCCTCGGTGTCGGCCACCAACTCGAACTCACGCCGCCCCACCCGGGCGGCTTTGGCAAAAACCGCATAGCCCTCGTCGGCCAGGCGTGCCGCACGTTCTACGGCATCGGCCTCGGCAGGCAATTTGTGCACCATCAAATGGTCCAGCCAGGCCGTGGTGGCGGCCAATGAGGTTTCCCAAGGGCCCTGAGCCAAACCCCAGGGCAATGCCGCTGCGGGCGCTGCGCCCCAGCGGACCTGGCCCAACTGTTGTGCTGCGAGCAACACCGCCGCATGGTGATTGGCGCTGTGGTGCACCACCAAGTGGCCACACTCAGCGCGCAGGCGCTGCGCTTCGGTGGGGTGCTGCACCCACAACTGGGCGGCGGCATCGCGGGTGATCAAGGCAAACGCCTCGCCCTCCATCGGGGTCACATCGACGGCGTAGCGCAGATAGTCGCTGCGCCAGGCATTGCCCGCCACCAGCAATGCATCAACACCTTGGGCCTGCATGGCCAATTGAATTTGCGCATAACGGGCCCGGTGCAGGTCTGTGCTCATGGGTTCACCCCGCTGTGGCTGCTCTCGCCAGTGAAACCGTAATCGGCCTGTGCATTGGCCTGGGTGATGTAGCCCTGGCGCAAATCTTCGGCAACGGCCAAGGGATCGCGCAAGCGGGGGTCGCCATACCCCCCGCCGCCCGCCGTGCGAAACACCACGGTATCTCCCACGGCCAGCGCAATATTGCTCTCTTTGGTGACGGCTCGCTCCGCACCTGCGCTGCTCAAGGTGGCAGCATTGCTGCGCCCCACATGTCCACCATTGATGCCCCAAGGCGGCTCTAAGATGCGCTCGAGCATCACATTGACCGTGCTTTTTTCCAAGGCGCGGTACCTCAACTCCACGCCCAGTCCACCGCGAAATTGGCCCGGCCCGCCGCTATCGGGGCGCAACCGGTGGTGTTCCACCAAAAACGGGTAATGGATTTCTTGCAATTCAACCGGCGTGTTGCGCACATCGCCTTGGCAGATGGACACAGCGGCCGACTCGCCATCGGCTTGCTGGCGCCCGCCCCATCCGCCGCCAAAAATGTTCATCAAGACATAGCGCTCGCCACTGCCCTCGCGCTGGCCATAAAAAGAGCAGCCGCCCATGTCGCCCTTGTGTGCGGCCGGAATCACACCGGGCAACACCGGTGCCAAGGCCCGCAGCAAGGTGTCGATGACGGTGGGCAGGGCGATGCTCCACAAACCCAGCGCAGCCGGAGGCCGGGCGTTGAGCATGGTGCCCAGGGGCGAGATCAATTTCAAAGGCCTGAAACAGCCTTCATTGACGGGGGCACGTGGCATGGTCAAAATTTTGAATGCCACCCGCGCCGCCGACAAACCGCCCGAGTAGCCCGAGTTCAAGGGGCTGGGGACTTGCTCATTCATCTCGCTGTAGTCGATGGTGAAGTCTGAGCCTTTGATCTCCACCGTCACTTTGACACGCAAAGGCACGCCCAAGCGTCGGCCATCGCTGTCCAAACGCGATTCCGCGCTGTAGCGGCCATCGGGCATGGCGGCCACCACTGCTCGGGCCTGGGCCTCGGCTTGGTCCCAGGCTTGCGCAATGCAGTCGTTGACGGTTTCCAGGGCATAGCGCTGGTGCAACTCGGCCAAGCGGCGCGCCCCCAATTGACACGCAGCAATTTGGGCCCGCAAATCGCCCAAAGAGGCTTGGGGGAAACGGATGTTGTCGTGGATCATTTGCCACACGCCCTCATTGCGTCGGCCGGCTTCGTACAACTTGATCGAGCGCATTTGGATGCCCTCGTGGAATATCTCGTAGGTTTGCACATTGCCAAATCCAGTGCGCAAGCCGCCCACATCGACCCAGTGGGCACGGTTGGCCGCGAATGCCACCACCTTGCCCTGGTGAAAACAAGGGGTGTAAACCACCACGTTGTTGAGGTGCTGGCCGCACACGCCAGCATGGTTCATGATGACCACGTCGCCCGGCGAAAAACCATCCAAGCCATAACGCTCAATGCCGTCTTGGACCGCCAAACCCAAATCGGCCAAAAAAATGGGCAGGCCCCCTTCGTTTTGGCAAATCATGCGGCCTTGTACATCGATCAAACCGCAACAAAAATCGCGCACCTCGTAGATCATCATGTTGTAGGCCGACTTGCACAGCGCCAGGGCCATTTCTTCGGCATAAGCGATCAGCGAGTGGGTCACCACCTCTTGCGTGATGGGATTGACGCTGCGGGCACGCGGGGCTTCGCGGGGTGCGTTCATGCCAAGGCTCCTTGGGGCAAGTCAATGTCAATGATGATGTGGCCATGCGCGCTGACCCGCGCACGGTCACCGGGAAAGATCAGTGTGGTGGAGTTGGGCTCCTCGATCACCACCGGACCGGTGACCTCAAAACCAGGGGGCAAACTCGGCCGCCACAAGATGCGCGCGGGCACGGGCTTACTGGGGTCGTCATAAATCACATCCCGCCAAGTCTCTGGGGCGGGCGCTTGGGCCTCCCAGGGTGCCGCCAAAAAACCTTGTGCGGCATGATCGTTGCGCGGCACACTGGAGGTCAATCGCAGATTGACCACTTCGATCATTTCACCCAAGGCTGCATGCCCATAGCGGCTGTCGTGCAAGCTGTTGAAGGCCTCTCGCACGGCCTCTAATTGGTGGATCAGGTCAAGTGGTTGCGACAAGGGCACTGGGATGCTGTGCTCTTGCCCGCGGTAGCGCAAATCAGCGGCATACGTGAGTTCGGCCAAACCGGGGTCCAACGCGTCCTTGGCCAACTGTGAGTGGGCAGAGGCCACCAACTCGCCAAAGGCCGACTGCACCCACGGCGCTTGCAGTTGACCCAGCACACCCATGGTGGTGCGCACAAAGTCATGCCGCCAAGGTGCCAACAACATGCCCAGGGCTGAAAAATTACCTGGCATTTTGGGGATGATCAAAGTTGGGATGTTGATCTCCTTGCACAATGCCGCCGCGTGCACCGGGCCGGCCCCACCAAAGGCGATCATGGCCGCCTCGCGCGGATCCACGCCTTTGCGCACAGACACTGCCCGCACAGCGAGGGCCATGGCGGTATCGGCAATGCGCACCACGCCCAGCGCGGCCTCATGAACAGGCAAACCCAATGGCTCACCCACTTGGCGCGCCATGGCCTGCTCGGCACCGGACCGATCCAAGGCCATGCCACCGCCCAAAAAGCGCTGTGGGTTCAAGCGGCCCAAAATCACATTGGCATCGGTGACCGTTGGTTCGCTGCCACCCCGGCTGTAACAAACGGGTCCAGGCGCAGCCCCAGCGCTTTGCGGCCCCACATGCAAGCCCCCTGCGTTGTCGCGCCAGGCAATGCTGCCGCCGCCCGCGCCAACTTCGATGATGGCCACCACAGGCAACTGCATCGGCTGACCGCTGGCATAGCCGCCGATGTAATAACCCTCTTCAATGGCCGGTACCCCGTCCACGATCAAAGTGGCTTTGGCCGTAGTGCCGCCCATGTCAAAGCCAATGGCTTGTTGGTGACCCAGCAAACGGGCCACTTGACCGGCAGCGATCATGCCCGCCACTGGACCAGACTCCATCATGGAGACCGGTTCTTGGCAGGCATGGGCCAGCGACATGCTGCCGCCATTGGAGCGCATGATGTGCATCGCGCCTTTGAAACCTTGTGCGCGCACATCGGCTTGCAAGTGCTGCAAATAATTTTTTACCCGAGGCCCCACATAGGCATTGAGCACCGTGGTGGATGTTCGTTCGTACTCGCGAAACTCACGCAATATTTCATGCGACAAAGTCACAAACAGGTCTGGGTGGGCGCGGCGCAGCAACTCGCCCACGGCGATTTCATGGGCCGGATTGGCATAGGCATGCAAAAAACACACGGCCAGTGAATCCACGCCCGCCGCTTTCAGCTGTTGGCCCAAAGCCAATACCTGGGCCGGGTCCAAGGGCGTCAACACCTCCCCGCGAGCGTTCAAGCGCTCGTTGATTTCAAAGCGCCACTCGCGTGGCACCAAGGGTTTGGGTCGGCTGAAGTTCAGGTCAAACGCCTCAGGTCGATTGCCCCGACCAATTTCGTAGACATCGCGAAAACCCAAGGTGGTGAGCAATGCGGTGCGTGCGCCCTTGCGCTCCAACACCGTGTTGATGGCAATGGTGGAGCCGTGTAAAAACTCGGCCAAACTGGCCACCTGCGTGTTGCTCAGCTCCAGCGCGGTGGCCACGCCCAATGCGGGGTTGTCGGGGGTGGTGAGGGTTTTGGCCAACACCAGTTCGTCGTTGCGATAGCCCACCAAATCGGTGAAGGTGCCACCGATGTCAACCCCGACGATGTCATGCGAAGCAGCTTTGTTCAATTTCATTGTTCCAGTTTGATGCCGTTGCGCTCGATCAAGGTTTTGAAGCGATTGCTTTCGCTGCGCACAAAATTGGCCGATTCCTGCGGCCCCAATGCCAAAGTGGTTTGACCCGCCTCGGCCAGCTTGGCCCGAATGACCGGGTCTGCCAACACCGAACGAACCTCAGCGCTCAAACGGTTGACGATCTTGGGATCGGTCCCTTTGGGGGCGGCCAACACCCACCAATTGCCAAACAGCAAATCGGGAAAGCCCGCCTCAACGGCTGTCGGCACGCCGGGCAAGTCGGCGATCTTTTGGTTGCCCATCACCGCCAGCGCTTTGAGCTTGCCTGCCTTGAGTTGGGTCGCCACGGTGGTCACCGTGGGAAAAGCCAATTGCACATCCCCTGCCAGCATGGCCATCACCATGGGTGGGCCACCTCGATAAGCTATGTGCATCATGGCATTGCCATGCAATTGAGAAAACGACACCCCCGCCAAATGGGTGGGTGAGCCCGAACCGGGCGAGCCAAAGTTGTATTTGCCTGGGTTGCTGCGCACCAACTGCGCCAACTCTTTCAAGCTGCTCGGCCCATTGGGGCCGACCACAGCAATCAGCGGTGCTTCAGAAATGGTGACCACCGCATCGAGTTGGGTCACGGGATCGAAGTTCAAATTGCCAAACAAATGCTGGTTGACCGCATAGTTGGCCGTGGGCGCAATCAGCAGCGTGTAACCATCTGGCTTGGCATTGATGACCTCGGATGTGCCAATGTTGCCTGCTGCCCCGGTTTTGTTATCGATCAAGAAACGCTGGCCCAGCTTGGCCTCCAAAGCCGGTCCGATGATGCGAAACAACACATCGCCCACGCCACCCGCGGCATAAGGCGAGACGATGCGCACGGGCTTGCTGGGCCATTCAGGGGTCTGGGCCGCGCTGAACACGGGCACCAGTGCCAACCCCACAAGGGCAGCGACACGTTGAAACTTCCGCAACATGGTGGTGGGTGTCATGACAATCTCCTGGAGCTGGGTTGAATCGAATTGGAACTGGAATGCACAGGCTGCGCCATCCCGGGCCACCTATGACTCCATAGTAATATGGCTATGACCCCACACACCCCCAGGTAAGCCCATCCCATGCCCCCCTTGACCCTGCGCAGCTTGGAAGTGTTTACCGCCGTGGTGCAAGCCCGTGGATTTGGTCAAGCCGCCGCCATGCTGGGCATATCGCAACCCTCGGTGAGCGTGCACATGCGCAACCTGGAGGCCAAACTCGGTCACGCCTTGTTTGTGCGGCAACCGGGACAAGCCCCTGTATTGAGTGCGGCAGGGCAAGCCCTGCTGGTGTTTGCCCAAGAGACGGTCCAACGGGCTTCGGCCATTCACGCACAGCTGGGAACCCAACGGCGGCAATTGCGTTTTGCCGCGCAACGCTTTGTCGCCCAATCACTGCTGGGGTCGACCTTTGCCACTTTGCCAAAGTCTTTTTCCCAACTGGAGGTGATTGCGCGCACGGGCACTTACGAGGAAGTCACCCATCTGTTTCAAAGCGGCGCAGTTGATTTGGCATTTTTCCTCACCACAGCGCAGCACCGACCGGCCTGGCCATGCGACCCGATCGGCCGCTACCGCTTGGCCTTGATTGCCGCACCCGCGCACCCACTGGCGGCGCACACCCAGATCGCCACCACCGAGTTGTCGCAACACGCTTTCATCTCCCCTTATAGAGGTTCTTTTTTTGCACGCTGCCTGGACGCTTTGTTGAGCAACGCAGGCATAGAAACCCCACACATCGCCGCCCAAGGCGAGGATGCCGGCACCGTGCGTGACATGGTGAAAGCCAATATGGGTTTGGCCTTTACCTTGCGACGCAGCGTGCACAAAGACATCTTGGCTGGTGAATTGGTGGAGCTGGATGTGGACATGCCACCGCTGCACCTGATGCTGTGCGTGGCCCGGCGTGCAGATGCCACAGGGCCGGAAATTGACCAACTGATCGACCGGGTGCGCCGCGGTGAAAGCCGCACCCGCCATTTGGGCGAGCAAGCATGGGCCAAGACATGAAGCCCTCCGTCAAGGGCCGAACCTGCCCCAGCCCTTGGGCCTGGCTGGGTTTGCTGTGGTTGGTTGTTGCGCCCTTGGTTGGGGCACAAAAACCAGCCCAGGTGCCCACCGAACTGGCCCAGACCATGGAGCGGCTCAAAATCCCTGCCGATGCCTTGAGCGTGGTCGTCTTGGACCCACAGCGGGCCGAGCCTGTGCTGTGGCAGCACCGGCCCGAAGCCGTGGTCAATCCCGCTTCGCTGATGAAGCTCATCACCACCACCGCCGCGCTGGACCTGCTGGGGCCCGCCTTCACTTGGAACACGCCGGTGTATGTGGACGGCCCGATCAAAGACGGCCTGTTGCAGGGCAATGTGTACCTGCGCGGCCAAGGCGACCCGCGCTTGGTGGTCGAGCGTTTGTGGCTGCTGATGCGCCGCTTGCAAGCCATGGGGGTGGCCCGCATCCAAGGCGACATCGTGCTCGACCGCAGTGCCTTTGCGCTGGCCCCGCGCGACCCCGGCAGCTTTGATGGCGAGCCCCTGCGGCCCTACAACGCCGCGCCCGATGCCTTGCTCATCAACTTCAAATCCATCGTGCTGGGCTTTGTGCCCGATGCGGCGGCCAAGTTGGCCCTGGTGCAGCTGGACCCGCCCTTGGCCGGTGTCAGCCACACGGCCAGTGTGCCCCTGGTGGCAGGCCCTTGCACCGATTACCGCGCCAGCCTGCGGGCCGATTTTCAAGACCCCGAGCGCATCCGCTTGCTCGGCGGCTACCCGGCCAGTTGTGGCGAACGGTCGTGGCCCCTGGCCTATGCCGACCCGGCCAGCCACAGCCGGCGCGCCGTGGCCGCGATGTGGCAAATGGTCGCGGGTCCTCAAGCATTGGGCGGCACGGTGCGCGAGGGCTCGGTGCCGCCCGATTTGCGCCCCATGTTCCAGTTGGAGTCGGCCCCCTTGGGCGAGTTGATCCGCGACATCAACAAGTTCAGCAACAACGTGATGGCCCAACAACTGTTTTTGACGCTCAGCTGGCAGCAAAAGGGTGTGGGCAGTTTGGAGGGCTCGCGCGAGGTGGTGCTGCGCTGGTGGCGCGACCGCTTGGGTGAGCCGCTGCCGGTGCTCGACAACGGCTCCGGCCTGAGCCGCGAAGAACGCAGCTCGGCCCAGGGCCTGGCACGCTTGCTCACCTGGGTGCATCGCAGTCCCTTTCAGGCCGAGCTGGTGGCTTCATTGCCTTTGAGTGGCCAAGATGGCACCTTGCGCCGCAGCCGCTCGCAAACCAGCGCGCACCTGAAAACAGGCAGTTTGCGCGATGTCTCAGGAGTGGCTGGCTTTGTGCACAGCCCCGGCGGCAAGAACTTGGTGTTGGTGGCGCTGGTCAACAGCCCCCAGGTCAGCGGCGCGAATGCCCGCGCTTGGTTTGATGTGCTGGTGGACTGGAGCGCCAAGCAGGCCGATCGGCTGGGCAGCAAGCCCTGAGCCGCGCTGCGACCCAGGTGGGGAAATCAATGCGTCAGTTGATCCAAGCGGCCATGCGCATTTTGCTCAAGGCTTGGTAATAGATCTGATTCTGCATGGCCGGGGTGAAGTTGACCCCGTCGGCATACACATAGGTGCCCGGATTGGCACCGCCCAAGGTGTCCGTGGTGCACAAGGCGGCCGACAAACGCCCGGCCGGTGTGGTGCCCACCGCTGCCGATGGCTTGACACCGGTGCCAATGCTTTTGGCATTGTCCGTGGTGCTGGTGTTGGTGGTGGCCGCGCACACGGCGCTGGAGCGGTTGGCAAAGGTGGTGTTGGTGCCATCGGTCAAGGTGTTGACCACACCAGCGGTCTCCACAAACAAAACCGGGTTGTTGATGGTGGAACCAAAGGTTGCCTGGATGCGGGCCAAGCCCTCTGAACTCATCGATGTGTATTCCGAACCCGTGGCATAGCTCAAGTTTTGCAGCAAGGCGGTGTAGCCAGTTTCAGCGGCCCAGGGCGAGCGCCCCACATTGGGCGGACCCACCACCAGCACATACTTGGCCCCGGCATCGGTCAAGCGCTTGACCTGCACCGCCAAGGCATTGGCAGCCGCCTGGATTTGCGCGTTGATGCTGGCCGTGGTGGTCAAGGCACCCCCCAAAGCCGTTTGGACATCGTCCAGCCCTGCATAAGGCGCGGTGGAGGTGATCGTCATGCCCCGGATGCCGTTGGCCATGATGTCACCGGTGCCAATCGAGATGACAAACAAATCATTGGCGGTGGGCGTGCCATGCGATAAAAACAAATCTATTTGGGCTTGCAGGTTATAGGCGCAATAAGCCGTGGCGGTCGCCGCCACTTTGGTGCAGCCGCGGGAATCCTTGGTGCCCGCAGCCCCAGACACCATGGCGCCGAATTCACCATAGCTGTATGCGCCGGTGCTGGGCAAGCGTGAAGACACCAGGCTGTCCAAGGCATAGGTGACCGCACCAAGCCCAAAATTACCAGCGATGGCCTCAATGAAAGTGCTGCTCGTGTTGGCACCACCGGCCGCGGCTTGGTTGACGGTGAAGCGGTATTTGGTGTTGGCGTTGTTGGCATCCACCCGCCCCGACTGCCCCACATCGACCAGCGCATCGCCAAATGCCACGATGCGGCTGGGGGTGATGGGGTCGTAGGTGCTGGCCGAACCACATGCCAACAAGCTGAGCGTGCTGGCGACCACGGCGGCCAAGGCCAAAAAGCGGGCTGATCGGTTCATTTGGAGCATGTGGGCATTCTGGGCAGGGGCAAACCCCGAGTTTAACGATTGTCAGGCTGATGCGACAGCGCGGCGGCGGCGGCGCGCTGCAGCCTATCGCGCACCCCATCCCAAGCCGGGTCTGGTGGGGGGGGCTCGACCCATATTTCAAGCACCCCGGCATCATCGCATTGGCGCAGCCAAGCAAACAAAACCTGGGCGGCCAGGGCTGGGTCTGCGGGCATGGGGTGGTGTTGCAAACCAGGGCCAGCCATGGGCTGGCGCGACCACACCGCGCAAGTCGCCCCCATGGGCAAGCTGCGCGCTTGCAGCCTGGCCTGCATTTGGTCGGTGCTGAGCAAGCGCACCGTGGCCAGCGGCGCGTAATGGGCTTGCAGCGTGCCCGAAGCCTTGGGCGCAGGCTGGGCATGGGGGGCCATCGCAGGCCTGACGGTTTGTCCGGCCGCCGCGCTCAGGGCAGAGAGCGACAGCATGCCAGGGCGCAGCAATATGGGCTGGCCCCGGCTGCAGTCGACGATGGTGGACTCGATGCCCACGGCACAGGGCCCGCCGTCGAGCACCAGCAAATCGCGGCCCAGCTCTTGCACCACATGGGCAGCGGTGGTGGGGCTGACGCGGCCAAACCGGTTGGCACTGGGCGCGGCCACCCCGCGCACACCCAAGGCCAAGGCTTGTTGCAACAAGGCCTGGGCCACCGGGTGCGAGGGGCAGCGCAAGCCCACCGTGGCCTGGCCGCCAGCCGCTTGCTCGGCCACGCCCGCGCAGCGCGGCAAGATCAGCGTCAAAGGGCCGGGCCAAAAAGCCGCCATCAAGCGGCGCGCAAACTCGGGCACTTCGCTGGCAAAAAAGTCCACCTGCCCGATACCCCGCACATGCACGATCAGCGGGTGGTCGCTGGGCCGGCCCTTGGATTCAAAAATCTGGGCCACAGCCCCCGGTTGGCAGGCATCGGCCGCCAAACCATAAACCGTTTCGGTGGGCATGCCCACCAAACCGCCATCCTTCAAACATTGGGCGGCTTGGGCCAGCGCTTGGGGCTCGGTGCCAGGGAGGATCATGGGCGGCTCACCATGCGGCCATGCCCAGACATTGCGCCGCCTGCCGCGCCAGTGCCCGCGCTTGCGCCAGGGTGGCGGCGGTGCAGGTGAGGTGGCCCATCTTGCGCCCAAGCCGGGCCTGGGTTTTGCCATACAAATGAAGGTGCACGCCGGGCAGCGCCAAAACCGCCGCCCAATCGGGCTTTTGCGCGGGGGTCGTGGCTGGCGCAGCGCCACCGGTGTCGGCGGCTGGCCACCACAAGTCGCCCAACAGATTGAGCATCACCGCTGCGCTGTGGGCACGCGGCTGCACCAAAGGCAACTGGGCCATGCAGCGCACTTGCAAATCAAATTGCGACAGGTCGCAGCTGTCGATGCTGTGGTGTCCGCTGTTGTGCGGCCTGGGCGCGATTTCATTGACCACCAAGCGGGCAGCGCCGCCGGCTGTGTCGGCTTGCAAGACAAAAAACTCCACGCACAACACGCCCACGTAATCCAGGCCTTGGGCCACCTCGCGGGCCGCCGCCAAGGCTTGTTGCGCCAAAGCCGGATCGAGCGCGCCCTCACCGACCTCGGTCACCGCCAAGATGCCATTGCGGTGCACATTGGCCTGCACCGGCAGGTTCACCATTTGGCCGTCGTGCCCACGGGCCAACACCACCGAGCATTCGCTGGCCAGGGGCAGCATTTTTTCCAGCACACACACGGTTGGGCCGCTTTGACCCGGCGCTTGCATGGCCTGCCAGGCCGCCATCAACTCGGTGCGGTTGGCCACCCGCGCCTGGCCTTTGCCGTCGTAGCCCAAACGGGCGGTTTTCAAAATGCCGGGCAGCAATGCGCCGTCCACCGCCGCCACTTCGGCCGGGCTGGCCAGCACCGCATGCGGGGCCACCGGCACGCCGCAGCGGGCGAAATGGGCTTTTTCTTCGGCCCGGTCTTGCGCCACCGATACCGCATGGGCCGCCGGTGACACGGGCCTGGTTTGGGCCAATTGGGCCAGGGCTTGGGCGGGCACATTTTCAAATTCGGTGGTGATGGCCGCACAGCGCTGGGCCATTTGCGCCAAAGCCTGTGCATCGAGGTAATCGGCGCACACGTGCAAATGGCTGACCATGCCCGCAGGGCTGTGCGCATCGGGGTCGAGCACAGCGGTTTGGTAGCCCATGCTTTGCGCGGCATGCGCCCACATGCGGCCCAACTGACCGCCACCGAGCACGCCCAGCATGGCACCCGGCGGCACCGGTTGGCGGGTCATGGGCTGGGTCACGCCAGCGGGGGCAGCGTCATTTGGCGCGCTGCGTCGGTTTGGCGTTGCCGAAACGCTTGCAAAGCCTGCTGCAAAACGGGGTTGCCATGCGCCAGCATGGCCAGGGCAAACAAGGCCGCATTGGCCGCGCCCGCTGCCCCAATGGCAAAGGTGGCCACGGGAATGCCCTTTGGCATTTGCACGATGCTGTGCAAAGAATCCACACCTTGCAAATGCTTGCTCGGCACCGGCACCCCCAGCACCGGCACAGTGGTTTTGGCCGCCAGCATGCCGGGCAAATGGGCAGCGCCCCCGGCCCCGGCGATGATGGCGCGCAAGCCCCGGCCCTGTGCGTCTTGGGCATAGGCGAACATGTCATCGGGCATGCGGTGGGCCGAAACCACCCGGGTTTCAAAGGCCACAGCAAATTCCTGGAGAATCAGGGCTGCGTGTTGCATGGTGTCCCAGTCTGAACTGGAGCCCATGACCACGCCCACGAGCGGTTGTGTCATGTTGTAGAGGCAGGCGAGCTGCGTGTGGTCAATGTTGAATTTTAAGGTTTCACCCCGGACACCCCCATGATTGATGTGACTGTTGAAAATTTCGAAGCCGAAGTGCTGCAAGCCTCGACCCAAATTCCTGTGTTGGTCGACTTTTGGGCACCCTGGTGCGGCCCGTGCAAATCGCTCGGCCCGGTGCTGGAAAAGCTCGAAACCGATTACGCTGGCCGCTTCAAACTGGTCAAGATCAATTCGGACGACGAGCAGCAACTGGCCCAGGCCTTTGGCATCCGCTCCATCCCCACCTGCGTGCTGCTCAAAGACGGCAAGCCCGCGGACGGCTTCATGGGCGCGCTGCCCGAGGGCAAGGTGCGCGAGTTTTTGGAAAAACACCTGCCCAGCACCGACGAATTGATCGCCGAAGAAGACCTGAGCGAGGCCGAACAACTGCTGGCCCAAGGCGACACCACTTCGGCTTTGGCCAAATTGCAAGAGGCATTGGCCGTCAACCCGGCCAATGACGATGCCCGCTTTGACTATGTGAAGCTGTTGATCGCCATGGGCGAGCTCGAAACCGCCCAAGCCGCGCTGGCCCCAGCACTGGCCCAAATCCCCTTGCAACTGCGTTTTGATGCGCTGCACCACTGGCTGCAAGCCATGGTGTTTGCCACCACCGACGAGCGCGGCCAGTGGGAGTTGGCGCAGTTTGATGCCCTGATCGAGAAAAACAAACGCGACTTTGACACCCGTTTGGCCAAAGCCCGCTTGCTCATGGCCGCAGGCCAGTGGACCCAGGCCATGGACGAATTGCTGGAAATCATCATGCGCGACAAAGCCTGGTCCGATCAGACCGCGCGCAAGCACTTTGTCGCCATCTTGGAGTTGCTCACCCCGCCCAAGCCCAAGGCCGATGCCCCCGTGCCGGGCAAATCGGCTGGCGGCATCGAACTCACCGGCAAGGCCGCAGCCCAGGAAGACCCCCAGGCCGAGCTGCTGTCGCGCTATCGCCGCCGTTTGAGCATGGCGCTCAATTGACCCGCCGCAAGCCCTTGTTCCAAAAGCTTTTGCTGGCCTGTGTGGCCCTGTGTCTGGCGGTCGCGGCCCAGGCCAGTGATTTGGCCCAAAAACTTCATGGGCCCCACCATATCTTGCTGATCCGCCACGCCCTGGCCCCGGGCGTGGGCGACCCAGCCCATTTCTCCTTGCAAGACTGCAGCACCCAGCGCAACCTCAACGACGAGGGCAGGGCCCAGGCCAAGGCCATCGGGGCTTGGCTCAAACGCCAAGGCCTGGCATCAGCGCTGGTGCTCGCCAGCCCCTGGTGCCGCTGCCAAGACACCGCCCGCTTGATGGATGTGGGCCCGGTGGTGGTCGAGCCGAGCTTGGCCTCGTTCTTCAATGAGATGCACACCGCCAAAAGCGCCAACCAGGCCTTGCAAGCCATGGTGGCCCAGCGGCTCAAAACCAAGGGCCAGCAGGCTTTGGTTTTGGTCACCCACCATGTGAACATTTATGAATTCATGGGCCAAAACATTGGCTCGGGCGACATGGTGTTGGCCCAGGTCGAGCCCAACGGCCAGGTGCTCAGCCACCAAGTGATCCCCAGCCCGCGCTGAGGCACCCGGGCCCCCACATCCGAACAGCCCTGGTGAGGCCCTCTCTGGCCACGCCCGGCCTGGGGCCGTGCGAATTAGCCTGGCTCAATGCCGGCCATTGACACAAACAATCAGGGTTAACCCGAAGCTCCATTATGATTCCCCTCAATGAGTTTTGCTCATTAGATAGTTTTTATCAACCATTGAAAGGAATCCACCATGTCCATCATCAACACCCCCGTGCAGCCCTTCAAGGCCCAAGCGTTTCACAACGGCAAATTTGTCCAAGTCTCCAACGAGTCGCTCAAAGGCGAGTGGTCGGTCCTGATCTTCATGCCCGCCGCCTTCACCTTCAACTGCCCTACCGAAGTGGAAGACGCGGCCGACAACTACGCCGAATTCCAAAAAGCCGGTGCCGAGGTTTACATCGTGACCACCGACACCCACTTTTCGCACAAGGTCTGGCACGAGACCTCCCCCGCCGTGGGCAAGGCCAAGTTCCCCCTGATTGGCGACCCCACCCACCAACTGACCCGCGCTTTTGGTGTGCACATTGAAGAAGAAGGCTTGGCTTTGCGCGGCACCTTTGTCATCAACCCCGAAGGCATCATCAAGACCGCTGAAGTCCACTCCAATGAAATCGCACGCGATGTCAAGGAAACCCTGCGCAAGCTCAAAGCCGCCCAGTACACCGCCGCCAACCCCGGCCAAGTGTGCCCGGCCAAGTGGAACGAAGGCGCCAAAACCCTGACCCCATCGCTGGACCTCGTCGGCAAGATCTGATCAGGTGCTCTGCTCAAAGGGGCGTGCGCTGCGCGACCCTTTTGGCAGAAGCCTTGTGGCCGCTTCGCCGTTCCACCGCATCCATTCTCCAAAGGAGTTCACCATGCTCGACACCGCCATGAAAACCCAGTTGCAAGCCTATTTGCAAAACTTGCGCAGCCCCATCCAGTTGATCGCCAGCCTCGACAACAGCGCCCCCAGCGCCGAGCTGCGCGAGTTGCTGCAAGAAATCGCCGGGCTGTCGGACAAAGTCAGTGTTGACGACGGCGGCACCGATGCACGCGTGCCCTCGTTTGTGGTGGCCAAAGCCGGTGAAACCCGTGGCGTTCGCTTTGCCGCCATCCCCATGGGCCATGAATTCACCTCCTTGGTGCTGGCCTTGTTGTGGACCGGCGGACACCCGCCCAAAGTGGCCCCCGAGGTGATCGAACAGATCAAAGCCTTGGACCAGCCCATGAAGTTCGAGGTGTACATGTCTTTGTCCTGCCACAACTGCCCAGATGTGGTGCAAGCGGCCAGCCTGATGGCCATCTGCAACCCCTTGATCGAAACCACGGTGATCGATGGTGCCCTGAACCAAGCCGAGGTCGATGCACGCCAGGTCATGGCCGTGCCCATGGTCTACCTGAACGACCAGGTGTTTGGTTCTGGCCGCATGAGCCTGGAGGAAATCGTCGCCAAATTGGACACCCGTTCGGCCGAGCGCGAGGCTGAAAAACTCAGCGAGAAAGAGCCCTTCGACATGCTGATCGTGGGCGGCGGCCCGGCCGGTGCGGCGGCCGCTGTCTACGCAGCGCGCAAAGGCATTCGCGTGGGCGTGGCCGCTGAGCGTTTTGGTGGCCAAACCAATGACACCATGGCGATTGAAAACTACATCTCGGTGCTGGAGACCGACGGCCCGAAATTTGCCGCCGCCTTGGAAGCCCAGGTGCGCCACTACGAGGTGGACATCATGAACCTGCAGCGGGCCGAAAAAATTGTGCCCGCCCCCCACCCCGGTGGCTTGATCCAAGTGCACATGGAAAACGGTGGCGTGCTCAGCGCGCGCAGCCTGGTGTTGTCCACCGGCGCGCGCTGGCGCAATGTCAATGTGCCGGGCGAAGCGCAATACAAAAACAAAGGCGTGGCCTACTGCCCGCATTGCGACGGCCCTTTGTTCAAAGGCAAGCGGGTGGCCGTGATTGGCGGGGGCAACTCCGGGGTGGAAGCGGCCATCGACTTGGCTGGCGTGGTCGCCCATGTCACCTTGATTGAATTTGCCGATGCCTTGAAAGCCGATGCGGTGTTGGTCAGCAAGCTCAAAAGCATGCCCAATGTGCGCATCGTGGTCAACGCGCAAACCACGGAAATCACCGGCGACGGCCAAAAGGTCAATGGCTTGCGCTACAAAGACCGCGCCACCCAAGAAGAACATGCGCTGGCCTTGGAAGGCGTGTTCGTGCAAATTGGCTTGGTGCCCAACACCGAGTTTTTGAAAGGCACGGTCGAATTGAGCAAATTTGGTGAAATCGTCATCGACGACCGCTGCCACACCAACCTGCCCGGCGTGTTTGCGGCCGGTGATGTGACCACCGTGCCCTACAAACAAATCGTCATCGCCGCTGGCGAAGGCGCCAAGGCCGCGCTGAGCGCCTTTGACCATTTGATCCGCACACCGCTGGCCACACCACCTGCCGATGTCGAGAAAACGGTGGCGGGTGCGGTGGCTTAAACGCCCTGCAGTCGGGCCCAAGCCTCTTGGTATTTGTCGGCGGTGCGCGCGATCACCGTGGGTGGCAGCGTAGGCGCTGGCGCAGACTTGTTCCATGCAGCGCCTTCGACTTGGGCGGTTTCCAGCCAGTCGCGCAAAAACTGTTTGTCAAAGCTGGGCGGGTTCACGCCCTCGGTGTAGGCATCGGCGGGCCAATAGCGCGACGAGTCGGGGGTGAGCACCTCGTCCATCAACACCAGCGTGCCTTCGGGGCTGAGGCCAAATTCGAATTTGGTGTCGGCAATCAAGATGCCCTTGGCCGCGGCGATGTCGTAGGCCGCCTCGTACAAGGCGAAGCTGATGCGGCGAATGCGCTCGGCCAGGTCTTGGCCGATCAGGGCCACGGTTTGCTCAAAGCTGATGTTCTCATCGTGCTCGCCCACCGCGGCCTTGGCCGCTGGGGTGAAGATCGGCTCGGGCAAGCGGGAGGCGTTTTTCAAACCCTGGGGCAAGGGCAGGCCACACACCGACTGGCTGTCTTGGTATTCCTTCCAGCCACTCCCAGCCAAATAACCGCGCACCACCGCTTCCACGGGAATGGGCTGCAAGCGGCGCACCAACATCGAGCGTTGGGCCACAAAGGGCTTGTCGGCATCGGACACCACGCCCTCGGGGTCATCACCGGTCAGGTGGTTGGGGCACAGATGGCCCAGCTTGTCAAACCAAAACAGCGCCATTTGGGTGAGCAAAGCGCCTTTGCCGGGAATGGGCTCGCCCATGACCACGTCAAACGCGCTGATGCGGTCTGAGGCGACCATCAAGATGCGGTCTTGGCCCACCGCATAGTTGTCGCGCACCTTTCCACGCGCCAGCAGCGGCAGCGAGCCCAGGGTGTGGGTGTGCAAAGGGGTGTTCATGCGCTGGGCGGGCAGGCCATGGGGCCCGCCTGGGTGCAAAGGGTGGTCAATTCACCACTTGCGAGAGCAGGCCCTGGGAGTATTTGGCCGCGATCATGGGCAGGGGCGTGCCTTTGATCTTGCTGCCCTGACCCTGGCAACCAAACTGCAGGTAGCGCTCTTTGCAAATTTGCTTGGCCGCTTCGCGCGCGGGCTTGAGCCATTCGCGGGCATCAAATTTGTCGGGGTTTTCGTGCATGAATTGGCGCACGGCAGCGGTCATGGCCAAGCGGATGTCGGTATCGATGTTGATCTTGCGCACGCCAAATTTGATGGCTTTTTGGATTTCCTCGACCGGCACGCCGTAGGTCTCTTTCATGTCACCGCCAAACTGACGGATCTTGGCCAGCAAGTCTTGCGGCACGCTGCTCGAGCCGTGCATGACCAAGTGGGTATTGGGGATGCGCTTGTTGATGGCCTGGATGCGATCGATGGCCAAAATATCGCCCGTGGGCTTGCGCGAAAACTTGTAGGCACCGTGGCTGGTGCCAATCGCGATGGCCAAGGCATCGAGCTGGGTTTGCTTGACAAAGTCGGCCGCTTGCTCGGGGTCGGTGAGCAGCTGCTCGCGGGTCATGGTGGCATCGGTGCCGTGGCCGTCTTCTTTGTCGCCCTTCATGGTCTCCAGCGAGCCCAGACAACCGAGTTCGCCCTCGACGGTGATGCCCAGCTTGTGGGCCATGGCCACCACTTCCTTGGTCACCTGCAGGTTGTATTCGTAGCTGGCAATGGTTTTGCCATCGGCCTCCAAGCTGCCGTCCATCATCACCGAGCTAAAGCCCAATTTGATGGCACCTTCGCACACCGAGGGGTTTTGCCCATGGTCTTGGTGCATGACCAGTGGGATGTGGGGGTAGGACTCCACCGCCGCCTGGATCAAATGCTTGATAAAGGGTTCGCCCGCGTATTTGCGCGCACCCGCGCTGGCTTGCAAGATGACCGGCGCGCCGGTTTCATCGGCCGCGGCCATCACGGCTTGCACTTGTTCGAGGTTGTTGACGTTGAAAGCGGGGATGCCATAACCGTGCTCAGCGGCATGGTCGAGCAGTTCGCGCATGGAAACAATGGCCACGGGATTTCCTTAATAGATATAGATGAACTTCTAATGATTTTAGGTCAGGCTTGGATGCGCCCTGGGCCGAGGCCCAGGTGTGGCGCTGCCCCTCCTTGGGCTCAAGCGACCTTGCAAATTTTGAGCATATTGGTGCCACCGGGCGAGCCCATGGGTTCGCCGCAGGTGATGGCATAGACGTCGCCTGCTTGCATGATGCCGCGCGACTTCAGATGCGTTTCCGCCTGGGCCAAGGCGGTGTCGCGGTCGGCGCTGGTGTCCATCAGCAAGGGGCGCACATTGCGGTAGAGCGCCATTTTGCGCTGGGTGCTTTGCTGGGTGGTCAAGGCATAAATGGGGATGTGGATGCGGTGGCGGCTCATCCACAGCACGGTGGAGCCCGACTCGGTCAGGGCCACGATGGCCTTGGCACCGAGGTGGTGGGCGGTGAACAAAGCCCCCATGGCAATGGTTTGGTCGATGCGGGAGAAGGTCTTGCCGGTGAAATCGTCGTCCAACTCCACCAACTCGGCCGATTCGGCGGCCAGGCAAATTTGGGCCATCTCCTCCACCGTCTCCAAGGGGTATTTGCCCGCTGCGGTCTCGGCGCTGAGCATCACCGCATCGGTGCCATCGAGCACCGCATTGGCCACATCGCTGACCTCGGCGCGGGTGGGCACCGGGTTGGTGATCATGCTCTCCATCATTTGGGTGGCGGTGATCACCACCTTGTCCATCTCGCGGGCCATTTTGATCATGCGTTTTTGCAGCGCAGGCACCGCCGCATTGCCAACCTCCACCGCCAAGTCGCCGCGCGCGACCATGATGCCGTCGGAAGCCCGCAAAATTTCTTCCAAGCGGGGAATTGCCTCTGCCCGCTCGATCTTGGCGATCAAACCCGGCTTGTGTTTGTACTGGGCCGCGGTCACATTGGCCAATTGGCGGGCCATTTCCATGTCGGTGGCGTTTTTGGGAAAACTCACCGCCAAATAGTCGGCTTGAAACGACATCGCGGTTTTGATGTCGTCCATGTCCTTGCCGGTCAGGGCTGGCGCGGTCAAACCACCGCCTTTTTTGTTGATGCCCTTGTTGTTGGACAACTCGCCGCCCATTTTGACGGTGGTGTGCACCTGCTCGCCTTGCACCTTGTCCACGGTCAACACGATCAAACCGTCATTGAGCAGCAACACATCACCGGCCACCACATCGCGCGGCAGTTCTTTGTAATCCAGGCCCACGCCTTGCAAGTCGCCCGGCTCTGTGCGCGAGGCATCCAACACAAACGGCTGACCGGCTTCGAGCATGACCTTGCCCTGGGCAAACTTGCCCACCCGGATCTTGGGGCCCTGCAAATCGGCCATGATGGCCACTTCCCGCCCGGCCTGCTTGGCCGCTTCGCGCACCATTTGGGCGCGGTCGATGTGGTCTTGTGCGCTGCCGTGGCTGAAATTGAGCCGCACCACATTGACCCCCGCTTTGATCATCGCCTCCAGCAATTCCGGGGTGTTGGAGGCGGGGCCGAGGGTGGCAACGATCTTGGTCGAGCGGTATGGCATGCAAAAGTCCTTTATATATGTCGATCATTTTGACACGCGCCAGTGCCAGCCCAGTGACGGGCCATTGGGGAAAACACAATGACCCTTGTCAGCCGGATCTGACATCGGTTTTGTAGAATCGCGCCAATTTATAAATACGCCAATCGTTTGATTTGTTGATGATCCGCGCCCTTACGCCACCATGATGACCCCTACCGAACAGCCCATCGCCCCCCACGAACCCCTGCCGCACCGCAAAATCATCCGTGAATGGCTGATCCCATTGGCCGAGCGCACCACCGCGCGCGCCGTGGTTTTGCTGCTGCTTGACCTGTCGATCTGGGCCGCCCTGATGTGGGGCACCATCGCTTTGGACGCTTGGTGGGCCAAGCTCGCTTGCGGCCTGGTGGCCGGTTTCATGATCGGCCGCCTGTTCATCATCGGCCATGATGCTTGTCACCAAAGCCTGACACCGCACCGTGGCCTCAACAAGTGGCTCGGTCGCATCGCCTTTTTGCCCTCTTTGACCACCTTCAGCCTGTGGGACATTGGCCACAATGTGGTGCACCACGGTTACACCAACCTCAAAGGCTTTGATTTTGTGTGGGCCCCACTGACCCAAGACGAATTTGCCCAACTCAGCCCCATGGGCCGCTTGCTCGACCGCATTTACCGCAGCGGCTGGGCCCCGGGCCTGTATTACATGATCGAAATTTGGTGGAAAAAAATGATTTTCCCCAATGCCAAAGAAATGCCCACCCGCCGCCCCATCTTCACCAAAGACAGCTGGCTGGTCAGCGCGTTTGCCGCCGTTTGGCTGGGCGTGTTGGTCGCTGGTGCGCTGGCCTATGACCAGTCGGTGGCCTTGGTGCTGCTGATGGGTGGTGCCGTTCCCTTTTTGTTTTGGTGCGCCATGATCGGTTTTGTGGTTTATGTGCACCACACCCATGTCAAGGTGTCTTGGCACGATGACCGCAGCGCTTGGTCCAAGGCACAGCCCTTTGTCTCGACCACGGTGCACCTGACCTTTCCCTTCCAATTTGGCGCTTTGATGCACCACATCATGGAGCACACCGCCCACCATGTGGACATGACCATCCCCTTGTACAAGCTCAAGCAAGCCCAGGCCAAGCTGGAAAATCTGTTGCCTGGGCGCATCATCGTGCAACCGTTTTCTTGGCGCTGGTACTTCCAAACCGCGCGCGCTTGCAAGTTGTACGACTTCACCCGCCAGTGCTGGACCGACTACAAAGGCCGCGCCACCAGCACACCGGCCGTTCAAGCCGCCTGAACCCCCAAGGCCCTGCAAAGGGCCTTTTTTTGGGCCCTGCCACAGGCCCACACCGGCCCGCTTCAGGCCAGTCAATCCTCACCAAAACCCACGATTTGCGCGCCAGGCCGCGTGGCCCGCCGTGCGCCATGGGCCGCTCCATCCGGCCGCTGAATCAGTGCATTTCTCTATTTGTATCAAATTGTTCAAATAGAAATCGTAAAAATACTAATATGTGTGGATATTGCCAGAATTGTTATTTTTGGTGAATAATCAACGTTTTAAGTCACACATGGACCGCTTGTTTTGGCCACCTTTGGGCAGCCCAGACAGGCATCCGATAACCCCGAATGCCCACCCCCAAACCCCCTTCAGGAAAAGGGGTCGTCAGCCGTGCCGCGCCCAAACGTGCCGTGAATGGCGAGGGCCAAGCCATTGCCGTTCACATCTCGCCCGCCCATGCCGAGGGTAAACCCGGGGGTGTCGGTGAAGTCACGGCCATGGGCGAAGCAACCAGCCTGGTCTTGCACAGCGGGCAAACCCAAACCCTGTCGGCCAAAACCCCCAAGCGCTACCGCATCGGCCGCGCCCTGGGGGCTGGCAAAGCCAGCGAGCTGCCCGTTGAAATGGCCGAGCAATTGGTGGTGCTGCGCCAAGGCAACGATCTGTGGCTGCACACCGCCCACAACGCCAGCTTGCTGCTGAGCGGGTTTTTTGACACCGATGGCAGCCAGTTGCAACTTGACTGGGGCGACAACAGCTGGCTGGCAGACACCCGCGAAACCGGCCCCAACGTGGCTGGCACCGATGCCCAACTGCTTTACTGGCGTGGCCCGGCCGAGCACTGGTCGCCCGATTTTTTGCACAGCGCCCAGGCCGATCTGCCCGACTTTGCCCGGCACAAAACCCAACTCCAACTGACCCCCCCGCCGGTGGCCGAAGCCCTGCCCGTTGGACCCGAGGCCGCCCCTGCCCCCACCGCTTCCAGCGGGCTTGCCAGCGATACCGCGGCCACGGCCAGCAGCAACCCATCGGTGGCCAGCACGCCAACTGGTACAGGTGCTGCAAGCAGTGCGGCCACTGCGGCACCTGCAGCCGCGCCCATGGCCGCCCCTGTGTCGGTGCAAGGCCTGGGTTCGGTGATGGCGGCCAGCAGCGGTGTGGGGGCAGCGGTGTTGGGCGTGGCCGGAGCCGTGGGCATGGCGGCGGCCCTGGGCAGCAAACCCAAAGACAGTTCGGGCGCTTCCAGCGGTTCTGGCGGATCCGGCTCCTCCAGCGGCTTGGGGGCCCTTGTCACACCCGGCAACCAAGCCCCCACCGCCGTGGCCCTGACCAGCGCCTTGAGCGGCAATGCCCTGGCCGAAAACACCAGCACCAGCAGTCGCACCAAGGTGGCCGACATGGCCATCACCGACGACGCATTGGGCAGCAACACCATCAGCCTGAGCGGTGCCGATGCCGCCAGCTTCGAGGTGGTGGGCAATGCCCTCTACCTCAAGGCCGGGGTGGCGCTGAACTTCGAGGCCAAGCCCAGCTACGCGGTCAACGTGAATGTGGTCGACAGCAGCGTCACCGGCAGCAGCAGCCTGAGCGCCGCCTACACCTTGAGCGTCACCGATGTGAACGAGGCCCCCAGCGCGGTCAGCCTGACCAGCGCCTTGAGCGGCAACGCCATTTTGGAGACCGCCAGCACCGCCAGCCGCACCAAGGTGGCCGACATGGCCATCACCGACGACGCATTGGGCAGCAACACCATCAGCCTGAGCGGTGCCGACGCGGCCAGCTTCGAGGTGGTGGGCAATGCCCTCTACCTCAAGGCCGGGGTGGGGCTGAACTACAGCCAAAAGAGCAGCTACAACGTGACCGTCAATGTGGCCGATGCCAGCTTGAGCGGTGCCAGCGCGGTCAGCAGCAACTACAGCCTGTCCGTCACCGGCGTGCCGACCAATTTGGGCGGCTCCTTCACCGCCGGTCCGGCCATCAGCGGCAACGGCTTGGTGGTGCAGGTCTACCGCGCCGACACCGGTGAGCTGCTCACCACCAGCAAGGTGCGCGACGACGGCACCTATACCTTTGAGGTGAAGTACGTGGGTGCCGTGGTGGTGGTGATCCACGACATCGACACCGACCCCAACAACCCCGGTGCCGACTATTTGGACGAGTCCAATGGCGCGGTCGACCTGGTCACCGACTTGCGCTCGCTCACCTATGTGGGCACGCCCGGCGTGGCCGTCACCGCCCACGTCACACCGCTGACCGAAATCGCGGCCACCCTGGCCACCGGCAAAACCGCCGCCCAAGCAGCAGCGGCCGGTTATGCCGCGCCCACGCTGACCGCCACCGTGGTGAGCAACACCAACAAAGCCTTGGCCCAAATGCTGGGCCTGGGCGACTTGGACATCACCACCGCCGTGGCCACGGCGGTGACCGATGCCAGTGGCAATGCCAACAGTTCGGCCAATGCCTATGGCCGCTTGCTGGCCGCCATCTCGCATGCCGGTGACTTGAAAACCGTGGTGGCCACCATGGCCGCTGGCATCCAGCTCGATGCCAGCAGCGGCACCGCCAGCTTCAGCAGCAGCAGTAGCAGCAGCGCCCAGGTTTTGCTGGCCCAAGGCATTGCCGGTGCCGAAATCGCCCACGGCATTTCATTTGCCAACGTCACCGTGTTGCAAGAGGTCAAAGCCAAAGGCGAACAAGCCGCCGGCCAAGCCCTGCTCAGCGGCTGGGTCGGCTTTGAAGAAGGCCGCGCCAGCGCCAACACCACCTGGGCCAGTCAACACAGCTTGGCCAGCGTGCGCGAATGGGCCCTCAAAGACAACGCCACCGCCTTGGCCCAAAAAACGGCGCTGGCAGCTGCCGCCACCGCCAAAGAGGCCCAAAAAAGCCAGTTGGCCAGCACCATCCAAAGCGCCAGCGACTTGCAAGCCCAGGCCCAGGCCCACCTCAGCCAAAACCCCAACAGCGCCAGCGCGCGCAGCTTGCAAAGCGACACCGCCCTGGTCGTGAAAGCGCTCAACACCATGGCGGCCCAGCAAGGCAGCGTGGACAACGTGGCATCGCTGGCTTTTGCGCGGCGCAGCAACCCCATCAAGGCGGCCATCCGGGTGCTCGACAGCCCCAGCGCCAGCAGTGAGGCCAAAGCCAATGCCTTGGCCACGCTCGATGCCCAACTGCAAGCGGTGCGCGCGCAAGAAAACACCCAGATCGACAAAACCAGCAGTTTGGCGGTTTACCAAAAACTCATCGCCGACAACCTGGCCGACCTGGCCCAAAGCTTCACCCAACTGCGCAATGCCAACAGCGCAGGCAAGGCCGCCGCCCAAGCCAAGCTGGACCAGGCAGCGGCCCTGGTCCTGAAAGTGGTCCAGGCCAGTGCCGACCTGATCGCTGCCGACAAAGCCACCGCCGATGCCTGGTCGCAAGCCGTCGCTCAGGCCAACCGGGCGCAACGAACGGTGGACAGCCCCAGCACCGATGCCAACACCGCCGTGGCCGCCAAAGCCGCCTTGGCCAAAGCCACCGACAGCATCCAACAGGCCGAACAAACCGCCGCCGACAAAGCCAACACCGAAAAGGTTTACGCCCAGGCCTTGTCCACCTTGTGGCTGGCGCAGCAAGCGGCCCAGACCCAAGCCAGCCAAAACAACAGCGATGCGAACCAGGCCAGCTTGGCCTTGGCCCAAACCGCGCTGGCCCAGGCCATCAGCACCTGGGCCGACAAAACGGCCAGCGAAAAAGTCACCGCCGACTTGTTGTCCCAAGCCCTGGCCCGCGTCGACACGGCGCAAGCCGCTTTCGACAACGCCAGCGCCACCCAAAAGGCCACGGCCCTGAGCGCCTTGCAAAACGCCCAGGCCGTGAGCGACCAATTGCAACGCCTGTCGGCCCACAAAGCCGAGGCCGAACACGTCACCGCCCAGGCCTATCTCGCGGCAACAAATACCAACAGCTTGCAAACGCTGCAAGCGGCCAATGCCGCCAAAGCCAGCGCCGAAGCCACCCTGGCCCAAGCCACGGCCTTGCAGGCCAAACTGGTGCTGGCGGCGCAAGCGGCCCAAGCCACGGCCCAAACCACGCTCGACAGCTTGCCCGCCAACGCCAGCGCCCGCCAAGCGGCCCAAGACGCACTCAGCCAAGCCCAGCAGACCCTGATCGACCAGCAAAGCCAACTGTCGCTGCAGCTTCAGCTGTCGGCCGACAAAGCGGCAGCCGAAAAAGTCGCCTCGCTGGCCCTGGCCCAGCAACTCGCGCAGGCGCAAACCGCGCTCGGCGCGGCGACACAGGCGCAGCAAACCCTCACCCGTTTGGCCAACGACAACAGCGCAGCCGCCCAAGCCAGCAAAGCCGCCGCCCAAACGCAACTCAACCAGGCCGAACAAGCCCAAAGCAATGCGCAAGCCGCGATCGACCAATTGCAAGCCACCTGGGTGCAAAAAACGCTGGACCAGGCCTTGCAAACGGAATCGATAGCGACCCAACTCGAGCGCATCACGCTGGCCCAGGCCGTGCTGCAAGACCCGCTGGCCGCTGCCACCCAGCGCGGCGTGGCCAATGCGGTGATGGCGCGGGCCTTCGATGCCCTCACCACCCAGTTGCATGCGCTGGCCGATAAATTTGCCCAGGAAAAAATCTACCAGGTGCAATCGGCCATGGCCAAGCAATTGGAGCTGGCCGAAAACAGCACCGACAGCATCGCCCTGGGCGTGGCGGGGGTGGACGGCCTGAGCTGGCAGCTGATCGATGGCGGCTCAAACAGCGCCTTGCAACTGAGCAGCGACGGCCAACTGCGTTTTGGCACTGCCCAAAATTTTGAAACCGACACGCAAAGCCACACCCTGCGCATAGCTCTCAGTGACAGCATGGGCCACAGCGCCCAACAAACCATCACCGTGCGCTTGCGCGATGTCAATGAAGCACCGGTGCTCATCAGCACACCGCCGGCCGCCCAAGCCCTGCTTGGGCAAATGTTTGAGTTCCAGGCCAACACCTATTTCAGCGATGTCGATGCCAACGACCGCTTGCGCTACAGCGCCACCGGATTGCCCGAAGGCCTGCGCATCAGCGCCGACGGTGTGATCACCGGCGTGCCGGTCAAAACCGGTGCGCCCGCACAAGTTCAAATCACCGCCACCGACTTGGGCGGCCTGAGCCGCAGCACCAGCCTGACGCTGGGCGTGGTGGAGCGGCTGGACGTGGTCGCGGTGTCGGCCGCACCGCAGGCCGATCGGCTGGTGCATGGCGGTGAATACATTGACTTGCAGGTCCAACTCAACGAAACGGTGGTGGTGCAAGGCACGCCCAAGTTGAACCTGCTCATCAACGACAACCCGGTCCAAGCCAGCTACACCAGCGGCAGTGGCAGCAACAAACTGCTGTTTCGCCTGACCGCCCCCAACCTGGGCAATGGCAGCGACATCCAAGTGGCGGGCATCGAGACGGGCAATGCCACCGTGGTGGGCCAGTCCACCGGCCAAAGCCTGCTGAGCTTGCTCAATGCGGTGCGCACCAGCGACATCACCATCGACAACAGCCCGCCGGTGTCTCCCCGGCTGGCCTTGGCCAGCGACACCGGGCCCGACAGCGGCGACGGCGTGACCCAATCCGGCGCGGTGCGCATCGATGGTTTGGAGCCCAATGCCACCTGGTCTTACAGCCTCGACAGCGGGGCCACCTGGACGGCGGGCGAAGGCAGTGGCTTTACCTTGCCCAGCGCCAGTTATGTGAGCGGCCAAGTGCAGGTGCGCCAAACCGATGCGGCGGGCAACCCCAGCAGCGTGACCAGCAGCCCCATCGCTTGGCGCATCGATGCCAGCGCCCCCACCGCCCAACTGAGCGTGGAACTGGCCGGCGATGCCAGCGTGGTCAAAGCCAACAGCACCGCCACCCTGCGCCTGGTGTTGAGCGAACCGGTGATGCGCTTGCCCAGCGTGAGCAGCGTGGCGGGCAGCTTGAGCGAGTGGCAGGCGGTGAGTGACACCGAATACACCGCCACCTTCACCCCCAAGAGCCTGATTGAAGGCAGCTTTGCCCTGAGCCTGGGCGAGTTCCAAGACGCGGCTGGCAACATCGGCAGCTTCAGCAACGACAGCGCCAACCGCATCCGGGTGGACACCCGCCCGCCCACCGCGCCCAGCCTGAGCCTGACCGACACCGGCCGCAGCAACAGCGACGGCGTGAGCCAAAACGCCAGCTTGCAAGTCAATGGCCTGGAGCCCAATGCCACCTGGTCTTACAGCGTGGACGGTGGCCTGAACTGGTCCAACGGCAGCGGCGATCGCCTCAGCCTGGCCAATGGCCTGTACACGCGCGGCCAAATTTTGGTGCGCCAAACCGATACAGCGGGCAACCGCTCGGGGGTGGGCATGAATGCCCAGCAGTGGCAAATCGACACCACCGCACCCGGCGTGACCATCCAGACCGTCAGCGCTGACAACGTGGTCAATGCCAGCGAACGCAGCGCTGGCGTGCGCATCGCGGGCTCCAGCAGCGGCACGGCGGCGGGCGATGTGGTCACCGTGGGCTGGGGCAATGCCAGCCAAACCACCAGCGTGGCCAGCGACGGCAGTTGGGAAGTCAACTTTGCCAGTAGCGACATCGCCAGCGGTGAAGTCACCTCGGTGGTCCATGTGCGCATCACCGACTTGGCTGGCAACGTGGGCAATGCCAGCCCGCAGAATGTGCGCATCGACACGCTGGCCCCCAGCCTGGGCTTGCCCGCCAACCTCATGCCCAGCCTGGTGGACGACTTGGGCACGGGCCTGTCGGGCGTGCTGGCGGACAACATCCTCAATGCGGCTGAGCGCGCCATCATCGTGGCCGGCCCCAATGGCACCTGGACCTTGAAAGGCAGCACCAGCGCCGAAGTGGGCCAAAGCGTCACCGTCTCGCTCAATGGCCGCTTCTACACCGGCAGCGTGGGCACTGGCAGCAACAACCTGCAAACATGGAGCGTGCCCATCACCTCGGCCGATGTGGCCGAACTGGCCCACGGCAACCGCTACACCGTCACCGTTGACACCTTCGACAGCGCAGGCAACCCGGCCGAGCGGGTGAGCCAAACCATCGATGTCAGCCTGCACGGCCCCGATGTGCCCGTGGTGCAATCGCTGCGCAACAGCAGCTACACCCCCACCTTATCGGGCTCGGCGCAAAAAGCCGCCATCAACGCGGCCAACACAGCGGTGGCGCTGGAGCACCTCGACAGCTTGAGCGTGGCCATCAAGCTGGGCACCACCCAAGTGGCCAGCTACAGCCTGACCGTGGGCGAGGGCAACCTCAGCACCTTGGGGCCCTTGAGCTACAACCAAACCAACAAGCAATGGGCGCTGAACCTGGCGCTGGAGACCGACACCAGCAAACAAGTCAAAGCCGACGGCATCTACGACGTGGTGGTTTCGGTCTTGCCCAATGGCTTTGATGCCAGCACCGCCACCAAAACCGACCAAAGCAGCGGCGAGTGGGTGGTCAAAACCACTGCGCCCACCCTGAGCTGGAACAACTTGCAAGCGCAAGACAACCGGCTCAATGCCAGCGAGGTGAAAGCCGGTGTGGCCTTGAGCGGCAGCGTCAGCGACCTGGCCCCCGGCAGCAGCATCAACATGGCCCAAGGCCGCAGCGTGGTGGTGGGCATTGACGGCTTGGCCAGCACCCACCCTTTGGCCCAAAAAACCTGGAGCGCCACCGTGGGTGCCGATGGCAGTTGGCAGCTCACCCTGCCCAGTGCCGACTTGCAAGCCCTGGGCGCGGGCCATGTGGGTTTCAAGGCCCGCTTTGACAGCGTGTTTGGTGGCAGCGTGCAAAGCAGCAAAGCGCTGGTGGTGGACACCAGCGGCCCGCAAATCAGCCTGAGCGTGCCCGACGACACCGAGTTGAGCACCAGCGAAGCGGGCCTGTGGTTCACCCGCCTGGGCATCAGCGATGGCAGCGGCACCGGCATCGACAGCCAAAGCGTGCGCCTGCTCAAAGGCAACCAAGTCGTCAACAGCGCCGACTTGGCCATCCGTTTGGACAGCCAAGACCAAGCCGTGGGCCTGTTGGGCGATTTCAGCCAACTGGTCGACGGGAGCTACACCATCGAAGTGGTGGCCAAAGACCTGGCGGGCAACAGCAGCAGCCAGCGCATGGCCTTGCGCCTGGACCAAACCGCGCCCACCTTGGGTTTGAGCACCGATGCCAATGGCCTGAGGGTGCAAAAAGGCGAGGTGGCCACTGTGCGCCTGAACCTGAGCGAAGCCGCCAGTGCCTTGCCCACCATCACCCCCAGCGTGGGCAGCCTATCGGCTTGGCGCGCGGTGGATGACACGGGCTTGAGCTTTGAAGCCGACTGGACACCGCCCCTCAATGCCACCGGCACCCTGGCTTGGACGCTGGGCACCTGGCAAGACATCGCGGGCAACGGCGGTTCGCTGCTGGGCAGCCTGCCCAGCATGGGCTATGACACCCAAACCCCCAGCGTGGTGTCCCTCAGGATCTTGGGCGACAGCACCGACCAGCGCTTCAAAACCGGCGAAACCATTGAAGTGCAGGTGCAGTTCAGCGAAGACATGCTCGTCACCGGCCAACCCAGCTTGGTGTTGCAAGTGGGCGATGCGGTGCGCAATGCCAACTACATCGGCCGTTTGGTGGGCAGCAATGCCACCTTGGTGTTTCGCTATGTGGTGCAAAGCGGCGACACCGATGCCAACGGCGTGTCCATCGCGCCCAATGCCTTGCGCTTGGGCAGCAATGGCAGCATCAAAGATTTGTATGGCAATGCCGCCGCTTTGGAACATGCCTCTGTGGGCGACCAAACCTTGGCCAAGGTCGACACCACCGCACCCACGGTGGCGGTGGGTCTGGTCGACCCCAGCGATGCGTTCTTGGCCCAAGGCCAAAGCGCTGTCGTGCGCTTGCAGTTCAGCGAACAACCGCTGAGCCTGCCCGCCATTGGCGTGACCAAGGGCAGCCTGAGCGCTTGGACCCGCGTCAGCGACACCGTCTACACCGCCACTTTCACGCCCGCCAGCAACATCACCTCGGGCCAGGTGAACTGGTCCATGGCCGCCTGGGTGGACCTGGCGGGCAACCCCGGCAGCCTCAGCGGCAATTGGCCCGCTTTGAGCGTGGACAGCACCGCGCCGGTGGTCACCAGCGTCACCGACACCACCGCGGCCAGCATCACCAAAGACAGTGTGCGCTTTGTGGTGACCCTGAGCGAGGCCTTGGACACCCCCTTGGGCCTGACCCACTTTGAAGCCACCAACGGCACGGTCACCGCGGTGCAGGCCAGCGCCGATGGCCGCCAATACACGGTCGATGCCACCCCCAGCGCCAACACCCAGGGCCAGTACCTGGCTTTGCGCTTGATCGCCGGGGGTGTCAAAGACCTGGCCGGCAACCCGCTGAACGACCAAGACCTCGGTTTGCTGGGCAAGCAACTCATCGACACCCAAGCCCCCAGCCTGAGCGGCGTGACCATCCAAGGCAATGCCAGCAAACCGGTGTTCAAAGCCGGTGAGACCATCCCATTTGGCCTGTCGTTTGACGAGGCGGTGAGCGTCAGCGGCAAGCCCAGTTTGGCCATTGATGTGGGCGGCCAAACCCGCTACGCCACCTACACCTCGGGCAGCGGCACCAACAGCCTGGTGTTTGCCTACACCGTGCAAAGCGGCGACACCGACAGCGACGGCGTGTCCATCACCGCCAATGCGCTGCCATTGCAAATGGGCAAGGCCATCACCGACCTGGCGGGCAATGCCGCCGCGCTCGGCCACAGCGCGGTGGCGGCCAATGCCCAAACGCAAATCGACACCACCGCACCCACCGTGTCGATCTCGGCCAACCTGCTCAAGCTGCAAGCCCATGACACGGCCACCTTGACCCTGCGCTTCAGCGAAGACCCCGGCAGCAGCTTTACCAGCGCCGACCTGGTCATCTCGGGCGGCAGCATCAGCGCCTTGAGCGGCAGCGGTTTGGTGCGCACCGCCACCTTCACCCCGAACGCCAACTTGCAAGGCGCGGCCAGCGTGGTGGTGTCGGGCAATGCCTTTGTGGACGCAGCGGGCAACCCCAATGCCGACGGCAGTGAAAGCGACAACCGGGTGGACTTCGTGGTCGACACCCTGCCCCCCGGCGTGCTGAGCATGTCGGTGTTTGCCGCCGATGGCATCAGCCCCAGCGGCTGGCTCAATGCGGGCGACAAGGTGCGCGCCAAAGTGGTGTTCAGCGAAGCGGTCACGCTGGGCAACACCAGCAGCGACACACCCAGCCTGGTGTTGCAAGTGGGCGGCCAAGACCTGGTGGCCCAATACCTCAGCGGCTCGGGCACCACCGAATTGGTGTTTGAAGCCACCATCACCCAAGGCCTCAACGACAGCAGCGGCGTGGCGATTGCTTTCAACGGCCTGGCCCTGCCCGGCACCAACCCCATGCAAGACGATGCGGGCAACGATGCCTTGCTCGGCGCGGCCAGCGTGGCGGCCAATCCCAGCTTCAAGGTCGACACCATCGCGCCCACTGCGCCGGTGCTGCAAGCGGGCAGCAATGTGGCCGATGGCCTGACCGCCAGCGAAGCCTTGGCCGCAGGCGGTGCCTTCAGCGTGCAAGGCGAATCGGGTGCGCGCATCAACCTGGTGGTGCAACAAGGCAACCAAAGCATGGCGCTGGATGGCTTGAATGCCACCGGGCAAACCCAAGCCGTGCTCATCAGCGAAGTCCAATTGGCCCAACTGGCCGACGGCGATGCCAGCTTGGTGGCCACCGTGGTCGATGCGGCGGGCAATGCATCGGCCAGCGCCAGCAGCAGCTTCAAACTGGACCGGGTGGCACCCACCGTGTCCATCAGCGCCAGCCAAGCCAGCCTCAAAGCGGGCGACAGCGCCACCATCACCTTCAGCTTCAGCGAAAACCCGGGCAACACCTTCCAATGGGACGGCTTGAGCGGCGACATCAGCGTCAGCGGCGGCACCCTGAGCGCCATCACCGGCACCGGCCTGACCCGCACCGCCCTCTTTCGACCATTGGCCAACACCACCGCCACCGCCGTCATCCGCGTGGCCAGCAACCAATTCGCCGACGCAGCGGGCAATGCCAACAGCGACGGGGCAGAGGCCAATAACCAGCTCAGCCTGGCGGTCGACACCGTCATTCCGCAGCTCACCAGCATGGCCTTGAGCGGCAAAACCGGTGCCCAGGGCAACTGGCTCAATGCCGGCGACACGGTGGACGTGGGCGTGGTGTTCAGCAAAGCCATGCTGGTGCAAGGCACGCCGGTGGTCGAGTTGATGGTGGGCAACACCGCCGTCAATGCGGTGTATGTCAGTGGCAGCGGCCAAGCGACCTGGGTGTTTCGCGCCACCCTCAGCAGCGGCCTGAGCGATCTCGACGGCATTGCCATCGTGGCCAATGCCATGAAGCTGAGCGACGGCGCGAGCGTGCGCGATGCCGCTGGCAACAACGCGCTGACCCAATTCCCCGCCGTGGTCAACAACCCCGGCTATTTGGTCGACACCACGGCACCCACCCTCACCATCAACCGGGTCACGGGCGATGACGTGATCACCAAAGGCGACCAAGATGCGGGCGTGACCTTGAGCGGCACCAGTGATGCCATCGGCCGGGGCGTGCTGATCACCTTTGGCAGCCAAATCCTGACCGCCACGGTCAATGCCAACGGCCAGTGGCAAATCAACTTGCCCGAACTGCCCGCCGACGGCACGGCCAATTTGCGCGCCGTGGTCAGCGACATCGCTGGCAACCTGACCAGCGCCAGCCGCAGCGTGTCCATCGACACCGTCGGCCCGGCGCTCAACCTCGACCCCAAGCTGACCACGGGCGCGGGCGTGCCCAGCAATGCCGACAAGGTGCTCAACCGCAGCGAATACACCGCCACCAAAGGGGTCAATGGCACGGGCCTGCTGTTGAACGGCACCACCAATGCCGAAGACGGCAGCACCGTGGTGCTGCAATTCAACGACAAACGCTACAGCGCCAGCGTGAACAACGGGGCCTGGTCCATCACCTTGCCCGGCAGCGACATCGAGCCCTTGATCAACGGCAGCGACTACAGCATCACCGTGGGTGTGCGCGATGCGGTCGGCAATGCCGCCACCCCGGTCAACGACACCTTGCAGGTGCGCTTGGACACCTCCGACGTGCCCACGGTGCAAAGCCTCAACACCAACAGCCTGACCCCCACCCTGAGCGGCCTGGCCCAAAAAATCACCCCCACGCCTGGCCAATATGCGGCCTTGGGCAGCGAAGACCTGTTGGTGGTGCGGGTCAACAACCACACCTACACCAGGGTCTACATCCCGGCCAATGGAGGCTCACCGGCCAGCGTGGTCACCAAAGAGGTGACCAACAACGCCACCCTGGCCGAGATGTGGGGCGACAACGCCAGCGTCACCCCGCTGTACCAAGACACCAGCGCCGTGCTGAGCTACAACAGCAGCACCAGCCGCTGGAGCCTGAGCTTGCCCAGCGACGTGCTCAACCCCAATGGCGCGGCCCATGTGTCTGCGGTGTTTGATGTGCAAGTCGGTGTCAAAGCCATCGGCGATGTGCTCAAAGTGGATTCGGGCCAAAACGAACTGGCGGTGCGCACCCAAGCCTTTGATTTCATCGTCAACGAGGTATCGGCCGACAGCTACCTGAATGCGCTGGAGCACGACACGGCCCTGGTCATCAGTGGCAGCGCCAACGCGCCCAAGGCCCAAGATGACACGGTCAACACCGCCATTGGTCGCAGCGTCAGCGTGCGCTTGCTCGACCCGGCGGGCAATACCGTGGCCACCTACACCACCCAGGTCAATGCCTCGGGCGATTGGTCGCTCACCGTGCCCACCAGCGTGGTGCAAAGCTTGGCCGAAGGCTTGAACGCCATCGAGGCCAGCATGGTGTCGATTTACGGCACCAGCCAATCGCAGCTCATGCCCTTGATGGTCGACACCACCGCGCCCGAACTGACCACCACCGAATTGACCGACACCGCCCTCACCGCGCTGGAGGCCAGCGCCTTTGCTTTGGACTATGCCAGCGGTGACTTGGGGGGCTTGGTGGATGCGGCCGACCTGCATGTGGTGCGCCAGTTCAGCGTGACCAGCGCGGCCGGTGTGGTGCAAAGCGGCTTGAGCTTCACCGATACCGGCAGCCAGGTCAGCGCCGATTTGTCTGGCCTGGCGGACGGGGCCTACCAATTCCACATCCTCAGCCGAGATGCGGCGGGCAACAGCACACGCCAATCGGTGAACCTGCAGATCGACAAAACCGCGCCCACCATCAGCCTGACCCGCAGCGACACCTCAGCGATCAGCCAAAGCGCCACCGATGTTGGCTTTGTGGTGGCCTTGAGCGAACCCATGCTGGGCTTGACCTCCGACGACATCAGCCTCACCAACGCCAGCTTGGTGAGCTGGACACCGGTGGCCAACAGCGGCGGTTTGCGCTACACCTTGGTGGTGCGCGCCAGCAGCGGCCTGAACGACAGCCTGGGTGTGGCGGTCAATGCCGACGCTGGCACCGATGCAGCGGGCAATGCCAACGCAGCGGTCAGCACCAGCGTGGCCTTTGACACCCAGTCGCCCACCCTCACCATCACCAGCGACAAAAGCCTGGTGGGCGCGGGCCAAACCGCCACCATCACCTTCAGCTTTGCCAACGACGATCCGGTGGGCTTTGAGTGGCTCAACCAACAGGGCGACATCAACCTGGCCAATGGCACGCTGTCCAACCTGAGTGGCAGTGGCCGCACCTACACCGCCACCTTCACACCGCTGGCCAACGTGGCCTCGGGCGCGGCCACCATCAGCGTTGATGCGGGCAGCTACACCGATGCGCTGGGCAACCCCGGTGCAGCGGGTGCTTCGCCGGTGTTGATGGTCGACACCGTGGCACCGCAGGTGCTCCGTGTGCAACGCGGCACCAGCGTGTCCAGCAGTGGGCACACCAATTTGGACAGCGTGGACTTTTTGGTCAACTTCAGCGAGGCCATGCAAGCCGACAGCCTGAGCGCCGACAGCTTTGCGGTGCAACTCAATGGCAGCACCTTGACCAGCGGCATCACCATTGGCGCCCCGGTGTGGGTCGAGGGCAACCAGTACCGGGTGAGCGTGAGCGGCACCAACCTCACCAATGCGCTGGCCAATGCCAACGGCAGTTTGAGCCTGGTGCTGGCCACTGACCAAAGCATGCAAGACCTGGCTTTGAACAGCCTGGTCACCGCGACCATTGCCAGCAGCCAAAGCTATCTGATCGACAACACCGCACCGGCCATTTCTGCTGTCGAGCGTGGCACCACGGTGCACAGCAGTGGGCGCACCAGCCTGTCGAGCCTGGACTTCATCGTCAGCTTCAACGAGGCGATGGACACCGACAGCCTGTCGGCCAGCAACTTTGAAGTGCGCTTGGGCGGCACCGCCATCAGCTCGGACATCACCCTGGGCGAACCGGTGGCCTTGGGCGACAACCGTTACAGCATCAATGTGAGCGGCAGCGCCATTGCCAACGCCGAGGGCGTGCTCAGCCTGGGCTTGGCCAGCAACACCTTGCCCACCGACCGGGCGGGCAACAGCTTGTCGACCACCTTGCCAGCGACGGCCGCCACCTACACCCTGGACCGCAGCGCCCCCACGGCGGTGTTGAGCAGCATCACCGATGACGTGTCGCCGCTCAGCGGCACGCTCACCGATGGCGCTCGCACCAACGACACCCAGGTCGAATTGACCGGCACCAACGAAACCGGCTCCACCGTGGAGGTGTACGACGGCACCACCTTATTGGGAACGGCCACCGTGACCGGCACCAGTTGGACCTACTTGGCCACGCTGGTCAATGGCAGCAGCTACAACTTCAAGGTCACCGAAACCGATGTGGCGGGCAACACCAGCGCGGCCACCAGTGGTTTTGCATTGACCAGCGACACCACCGCACCCAGCACCCCCACCAGCGTGGCCGAGCAAGGCACCAGCGTGCTGGGCGATGACCTCTTGAACGACAGCGAGGCAGACAACGCCCTGGCGCTGCGGGTCAGCCTGCCCACCACCGGTTCGCTGGCCCTGGCAGGCGACGTGTTGATGGTGTTGCTCAATGGCCAAGCCCTGAGCACGCCTTTGACCCGAACGCTGGACAGCACCGACCTGGACAATGGATATGTGGACTTCAGCCTCAACCCGAGTTTGCTCGGCAGCGATGGGGCCAAGTCCCTCACCGCGCGCTTGCAAGACGGTGCCGGTAACCTGAGCGGCCAGAGCACCGCCCTGGCCTTTAGCCTGGACACGACCGCCTCGGCCGCCCCCAGCCTGGTCGAGCTGGGCAGCAGCAAACTGGCCGACAGCTACCTCCATGCGCTGGAGGCCAGCACCCCCACCAAGCTGCGGGTGGGTTTGCCCACCACCGGCGCGCTGGCGGTGGCGGGTGACAACCTGCGCGTGCTGCTGGGCACCACCGTGCTGAGCAGCATCACCTTGACCGCCAGCCACATCACTGCCGGCCAGGTGGACGTGACCATTGCCAGCACCCAATGGGGCAGCGATGGCAGCAAAACCTTGACCGCTGTGCTCACCGACCAAGCGGGCAACACCAGCGCGGCCAGCACCAGCCTGAGCGCCACCTTGGACACCGTGGCACCCACCACCACGGTCGAGACCGCTGTGTTGTCGAGCGACAGCGGCAGCAGCAGCACCGATTGGGTGACCAACACCGCCACCCAAACCATCAGCGGCACCTTGAGCGCCAACCTGGCCAGTGGCGAGGTGGTCCAGGTCTCGATCGATGGCGGCACCACCTGGGCCCATGCCAGCGCCAGCTTGGGCAGCAAAAACTGGAGCTTGGCCCGCACCCTCAGCGGCAGCAACACCATCAAGGTCAAGGTCAGCGATGCGGCGGGCAACGATGGCAGCATCACCAGCAAAAGCTATGTGTTCGATACCGTACCGACCAGAGCGCCGCTGCTGAGCAGCCTGGGCGGCGAGCTGGACGACGAATACCTCAACACCAGCGAAGCCGATGCCGGTTTGGAGCTGCGGGTCAACCTGCCCTCGACGGGCGTGCTGCCGGTGGCGGGCGACCGAGTAGAGCTGCTACTGGGTGGCACCTCGTTTGGCACAGCCAAAGTGATCACCCTGACAGCGCAAGACCTCACCACGGGTTATGTGGGCTTTGGCGTGAGCCAGTCCGAGTTGGGCAGCGATGGCTTGAAGAGCCTGACCGCCATCGTCACCGATCAAGCGGGCAATGCCAGCGATGCCAGCGAAGCGCTGGCCTTCACCTTGGACACCAGCGCCCCCAGCAACAGCGTGGCCAGCATCGCCCTGAGTGCCGACAGCGGCACGTCCGGTGACTTTGTCACCAACTCGGCGGCGCAAGACATCAGCGGCACCTTGGATGCCAACTTGGCCGATGGCGAGACGGTGCGGCTATCGCTCGATGAAGGCAGCACCTGGCAAACCGCCACCACCACCACCGGCAGCAAGAATTGGAAGCTGGACAAACAAAACCTGGGTGGCGGCAGCAGCATTTGGGTGCAGGTGATCGACAACGCGGGCAACGCCGGTCCCTTGACCACCCAGGCCTATACCTTGGACATCACCGCGCCCACGCCGACCTTGACCACGGCCATCTTGCCCAACACCAGCAGCATGTTCGCCCGCAGCAACGAGGTGGGCAAGCTGTATTTGGTCAACACCAGCGTGGTGGTCACTGGCTTGTCCAGCATCACCAGCGCCACCGACAACCTGTGGAACAGCGCCAACGTCATCAGCGCCAACGCCGACACCAGCCTGAGCCTGAGCGACTTGGTCAACGGCACCTACCGCCTGTATGCCAGCGACAACGCTGGCAACCTGTCGCTGGTCAGCAGCAACAGCATGACCATCGACAGCACCGCGCCGCCCAGCATCACCAGCATGGCCTTGAGCGCCGACACCGGTGCCTTGGACAGCGACTTCATCACCAAAACCGCTGCCCAAACCATCACCGGCACCTTGAGCCAAGCCGCCTTGGCGGGGCAAAAGGTCAGGGTCTCGGTCAATGGCGGCAGCAGTTGGGTCGATGCCACCACCACGGTGGGCTCCACCCAATGGAGCTTGGCCGATCAAACCCTCAGTGGCAACAGCTCGATCAAAGCCAAGGTGGTGGCGGTCAATGGTTTGGAAAGCCTGGTGTATTCCAAGTCTTTTTCCATCGACACCACTGCGCCCACCACCACCGTGACCGATGTCGCCTTTGACGACGACAGCGGCAGCAGCAGCACCGACTTGGTGACCCAAGCCGCCGCACAAACCATCAGCGGCACCTTGAGCACCAACTTGCTCACCGGCGAATGGGTGTATGTGTCGCTCGACAACGGCAGCACCTGGGTGGCCGCCAGCACCACGGTGGGCAGCAAGGCCTGGAGCCTGGCCGATCAAACCATCAGCGGCAGCAACACCTTGAAGGTCAAGGTCAGCGACACCGCAGGCAACGATGGCACGGTGTTTTCCGCCAACTATGTGCTCGACACCAGCGGGCCCAGCACCACGGTGAGCTCGGTCGCCCTGAGTGCCGACACCGGCAGCAGCAGCACCGACTTCATCACCAACACCGCCGCCCAAACCATCAGCGGCAGTTTGAGCGGCAGCCTGGACAGCGGCGATACCGTGTGGGTCTCGGTCGACAACGGCAGCACCTGGACAGCAGCCACCACCAGCGTGGTCAGCGGCGTGACCCGGTTCAGCGCCAGCGCCACATTGGTTGGCAGCAACAGCTTGAAGGTCAAGGTCAGCGATGCTGCGGGCAACGACGGCAGCGTGTCGTCCACCAACTATGTGCTCGACACCAGCGCGCCCACCACCACCGTGACCTCGGTCACACTGAGCGACGACACCGGCAGCAGCAGCACCGACTTCATCACCAACACCGCCGCCCAAACCATCAGCGGCACTTTGAGCACCAACCTGATCAGCGGCGAGGCGGTGTATGTGTCGGTCGACAACGGCAGCAACTGGACAGCGGCCACCACCAGCGTGGGCAGCAACACCTGGAGCGTGACCAGCACCCTGAGCGGCAGCAACACCATCCAGGTCAAGGTCAGCGACACCGCAGGCAACGATGCCAGCACATCGTCCACCAGCTATGTGCTCGACACCACCGTGCCCGATTTGCCCACCGTGGTGCTGGGCAGCGGGGTGGGCAACGGGGCCACCAGTGCAGAGGCCACCGCCGCAACCGGTGTGGTCAGCGTCAGCGCGCAAAGTGGCACCCGCATCACGGTCAGCTTCAGCCGTGTGGGCGGGGGCAGTGTCAGCAAAACCGTGACCGGCAATGGCAGCACCGCGGTGGCGGTCACCCTGACCAGCGCCGACTTGCTCACCCTGGGCGACGGCACCATCAACGTGAGCGCCGTGGCCACCGATACCGCGGGCAACGACAGCTCGGTGGGCCCGAGCAGCTTCACCTTGGACACGGCGGCCCCCACCACCTTGAGCAACATCACCCTCACCCCCAGTGGCGGCACGGTGGTGGCCAACACCCTCAACAGCACCAACACCGCCATGGCCTTTGCGGCCACCATTGGGGCGGGCCAAGCCACGGGGGGCCGGGCCGAGTTCTATGTCAACAATGTGCTGATAGGCAGCGACAACAGCATCGGCGACAGCGACACCACGGTCAGCTACACCACCAGCGACGGCACGCCCACCACTGCCGAGCTGCAACAGGCCATCGCCGCGGGCGGCACGGTCAGCGTCAAGTTGTTTGACGGCGCTGGCAACCTGCGCACCGACAATGCCACCACCGCCCTCACCCGCGACCTGGTCTCGGCCAGCACACCCAGCCTGACCATCAGCTCGGCCTTGGTGGGTGTGGCCAGCAGCGCCGAGGCCACCACCGCCAGCGGCATCGTCACCGTCACCGGTGAAAGCGCTGCCAGCATTTTGGTGACCTTCACCCGCAGCGGCGGCGGCACGGTGTACAAAACCGTGACCGGCAACGGCAGCACAGCGGTGGCGGTGGTGCTCAATGCCAGCGACTTGCTCACCCTGGGCGACGGCAGCATCAGCGTGAACGCGGTGGCCAGTGATGCCGCTGGCAACCCGGCCAGCAGCGCCAGCACCGCACGCACATTCACCCTGGATGCCACTGCGCCCACGGTGACCATCACCAGCGACAAAACCAATTTGATGGTGGGCGAGACGGCCACCCTCACCTTCACCTTCAGCGAAGACCCGGGCACCAGCTTCACCTGGAACGGCACCAGCGGCGACCTGAGCGTGAGCGGTGCCACCGTGGGGGCCATCAGCGGCAGCGGCCTGACCCGCACCGCCACCTTGACCGCCCTGAGCGGTGTCACCAGCGCCAGCGTGAATGTGACCGCTGGCAGTTACGTCGACAGCGCGGGCAACAGCGGCTTGTTGGGCAACACCCCGCTGATTGGCGTGTACACCGTGGGGCCGCCCACCTTGGCGGCCAACATCGCGGGCAACGACACCGTGAGCTTCAGCGAGGTCACCGGCGGCACCGCCACCCTGAGCGGCACCAACATGACCGGGGCCACGGTGACCGTGGTGCTGACCAACTTCAGCACCGGCGGGCGCATCACCAAGGCCGCCACGGTGAGCGGCACCAGTTGGAGCACCGCGTCTTTGACCACCGCTGAAGTTGCCACCTTGGGCGCGGGCAGCGTGTCGGTGAGCGTGAGCCAAACCGTGGGCGGCGTGACCTCCAACCCGGTGGCGCGCAGCATCACCATCGACAGCAGCTTTGCGCCGCCCACCGCCTTGGTGATCAATGCCAACATCGCCACCGATGACATCATCAATGGCGCTGAAACACCCACCATCAGCGGCACCGCCACCACCAGCGCCTCCGTCACGGTGACCTTGACCAACACCAGCACCGGTGCCGTCGTCACCATGACCACCGTCACCGCCGATCCCAGCACGGGCGTGTGGACCACCGCCTTGACCACCACGCAGCGTGGTGTATTGGCCGGCGACAACCAACAGCTGTTGGTATCGGTCACCCAAGTCACCACCGATGGCCGCAGTGCCAGCGCTTCGCGCACCATCACCATCGACACCGTGGCCCCCACGGCACCAGGTACGCCCGCCTTGGTCACCAGTTCCGACACCGGCACGGTGGGCGACAACATCACCAACCTGGCCAGGCCCACCTTCACCGGCAAGGCCACGCCGGGTGCGGGCACGGTCAACCTGTACCAAGGCAGCACCTTGATTGGCAGCGGCAGCGTCAATGCGGCGGGCGTGTGGACCATACAGGCCTCCTCCAACTTGGCCAGCAACACCTACAGCATCACCGCCAAACAATTGGATGCGGCGGGCAACCTGAGTGCGGCCAGCAGTGCTTTGAGCGTGACGGTGGACACCACGGTGGCCACCCCCACCTTGACGGCCTTGACCGCCAACAATGCCCAACCCCTGTTCTCGGGCACGGCCGAAGCCGGTGCGACGGTGGAGGTCACCGACACGGTCAACGGCACGGCCAGCGTGCTGGGCAGCACCCGGGCCAACAACAGCGGCGCTTGGAGCTTTCAGGCCACTGGCCTGATCAGCGGCAGCCACAGCATCACCGTCAAACAAACCGACATCGCCGGCAATGTGAGCAGCGCCACCAGCGCCTACACCTTCACCGTGGACAACACCCTCATGGGCCTGCCCACCTTGACCGATGCCAGCGACAGCGGCCTCCAAGGCGACGGGGTGACCCGCATCGCTTCGCCGGTGCTCAGCGGTGTGGCGGTGACCAAGGGAGGCACGGTGCAGGTGTACAACGGTGCCAACCTGCTGGGCAGCACCACCGCCGATGCCAGCACCGGTGTGTGGAGCCTCCCGACCAGTAATTTGAGTGCAGGCAGCTACAGCATCACCGCCAAAGACGTGACGGCCAACAAAACCTCTGCCGCCTTCAGCCTGACGCTGGACTTCAGCGCTGCCGCGCCCGTCATCACCGCTCCAGCGCTGGCCAATGTCAACCAAGCGCCCACCCTCAGCGGCACGGCCGAGGCCAATGCCACCATCACCCTGACCGCCAACAGCACCGACCGTTTGCTGCGCCAAACCTTCACCACCACGGCCAATGCCAGCGGGGTTTGGACGATAGACACCGGCAGCACCGGCAACGGCCAAGTGGCCTTGGCGGCCAACAAAGTGTGGGTGTTCAGCGCCACCCAAACCGATGTGGCGGGCAACACCAGCCCGGTGAGCGCATCGCAAACGGTGAATTACGACACCAGCATTGCCACACCGACCATCCTCAACCTGGCCGACAACGCCGTCACCGGCAGCGAGCTCAATTTGGCCGGCACGGGCGAGGCCAGCAATGTGTTGGGCGCGGTCACGGTGCGGTTATACGACGGCACCACGCTTTTGGGCACTACCATCACCGACTACATGGGCGGCTGGATGTTCACCACGCCCCAACTGAGCAGCGGCGCCCACACTTTGCGGGTGGAGCAGGTGGATGCGGCCGGCAATCTGAGCGCCCAACTGAGCAAACCCATCACCGTGGACACCACGGTGCTCAGCGCCCCAGCCCTCTTGGGGGTGGACGGTATGCAAATCGGCACGGTTGCCAATGGTGTCAACCGATTGACCACCAGCTCAGCCATCAACTTCAGCGCCGCTGACGGTTCGGCCGTGTCGTTTTGGGGCAAATTGGACACCGTTTTATCGCTTGCGCAGCAATTCCTCAACTCGACCGACGTTGGGGGTTATCTGATTTACTCGAACCCTAATATTTACTTCTCTGGGACTTACACCAATTACAGGCCGGACACCAACTGGCACCAGTACGTGGTGGTGCAAGATGGTTTGGGCAATACACAGTTGTACATCGATGGTGTGCTGCTCACCACCACCACGGGTGCCAGCACCACCTTCACCTCAGCCTCATTGACTTTTGGTGGCCATGCCAACAATCGCGGCATCAATGGCAGCATGCGCGACATCAAGGTGTGGGACGTGTCGCTCACCCAAGCCCAGGTGACAGCCCTCTACCAAGGCCTGGCCACCGGGCAAGAAAGCCAAATCAAGGCAGCCTATGCCTTGCTGGGTGACACCAGCGCCACCGTGGGGCCTGCACTGACGGTGACGGGCAACGTTGCCCAGCACAGTGTGGATGCCGGCATCATGGGTGACAACAACATCAACACCACCAGCCCCATTTTGCAAGGCCAAGCAGCTGCGGGTGCCACGGTGGAGGTGTGGGACACCTTGAATGGCGTGACCAGCAAGCTGACGTCGGTCACCGCCAACAGCGCCGGTGTCTGGACCGCCAACTTGAGCAACCAAGCCCAAGGCATGCACAGCTATGTGGCCAAACAAATCAATGTCGATGGCAGTGTCAGCACCTCGACGGCCACCAGCTTGACGATTGACACCACCGCGCCCAGCCAAATTGCGGCTGCCACCTTGGCCCCCGATTCAGACAGCGGTATCCTGGGCGACCGAATCACCAATGTGAACACCCCCACCCTCACGGGCACCGCCAACCCCAACGCCTGGGTCAGCGTGTATGCGGGCGGTGTCTTGACTGGGAAAACGCAAGCCGGCGCAGACGGCAAATGGAGCTACACCACGATCCGGGCTTGGGCAGATGGAACGACGATCTTCACCGTCCGACAGGAAGATGCGGCGGGCAACCTGAGCCCGGTCAGCGGCAATGCCACCACCCGGATCGACACCACCGTGAGCCCCTTGACCTTCACGGTGGGCACGGGCGCTCAACCACTGATCAACGGCAGTGATGCCGAAGCCGGTGCCACGGTGGAGATCACCGACACCGTCAATGGCACGGCCACGGTGCTGGGCACGGCCACCGCCAACAGCAATGGCGTTTGGAGCTTTCAGGCCACCAGCATCACCAGCGGCACCCACAGCATCACCGTCAAACAAACCGATACCGCTGGCAATGTGAGCAGCATCAGCAGTGCCTACACCTTTGCCATAGCCACGCCGCCGGTGGCCATCGACCTCAACCGCGATGGGCAGATTGGCTACAGCCAAGTGGTGATGGACGTGTATGGCGATGGGCGCTTGGCCCACACCGCCTGGGTAGCCCAGGGCGATGGCTTATTGGTGTGGGACAAGTTCAACGACGGTGTGGTGCACGAGCGCAGCCAATATGTGTTTGCCACCACCAGCGACCAAACCGACTTGCAAGGTTTGGCGGCCCAGTTTGACAGCAACCACGACGGCGTGTTTGACGCGGCCGATGCAGCCTTTGCCGACTTTGGCGTGTGGCAAGACGCCAACCAAGACGGCGTGACCGATGCGGGCGAATTCACGGGACTGGCCGACTGGGGCATCAGCGCGATTGCACTGAACAGCGATGGTTTGCAACGCCAACCCGCACCCGGCGTGACCGAGCAAGGCCACAGCAGCGCCCGCTTGAGCGACGGCACCAGCCTATTGGTGGCCGATGCCCGCTTTGATGTGGCCCTGCTGAGCGAAGTGGCCTTGACCAGCGCCGTGCAAGGCCAGGTGGATTTGGCCAGCGATGGCGCGGCCAATGTGCTGCAGCTGTCACTGCAAGACGTGCTCGGCCAAGGCACACAAAACCTGTTCAACGCCCTCAACACCACCGCCATCAGCGGCACGGGCTTGGCGGCCAACGAGGCCCAACACCAACTGCTGGTGCGCGGCGATGCCAACGACTTCGTGAAGCTCGACAAGCTGTCCACCGACTGGACCGCCACCGATACCGTGGTGGCCGTCAACGGCCACAACTTCTGCGTTTACAAAGCCAACCACACCCATGCCCAATTGCTGATCGACCAGTTGATGGTGCAAAACCCCTCGCATGTGTTGTGAGGGGGTGGGCGCATCAGGCTGCACTCAAGCGTTGGCGCGTTTCATCAAGATTTCAAACGCGGGCAGGGTTTTGCCTTCCAGCACCTCCAAGAATGCGCCGCCGCCGGTAGAGATGTAGCCAATCTGGGGTTCAATGCCGTACTTGGCAATGGCGGCCAAGGTGTCACCGCCACCGGCAATGCTGAAGGCCTGCGATTGGGCAATCGCTTGGGCCACCACCTTGGTGCCGTTTTCAAAGGCGGCGAACTCGAACACCCCCATGGGGCCGTTCCACACAATGGTGCCGGCTGACTTGAGTTGCTGGGCCAAGCGCGCCGCTGTGTCGGGGCCGATGTCCAAAATCAAATCGTCATCGGCCACCTCGGTGGCTTTTTTCACCGTGCCCAGCGCATCGGCCCCAAAGCTTTTGGCGCACACCACGTCGCTGGGAATGGGTACTTCTGCGCCGCGCGCTTTCATCGCTTGAATGACCGCTTTGGCCTCGCCCACCAAATCGGGCTCGGCCAAGCTTTTGCCGATCTTCAAACCCGCCGCCAACATGAAGGTGTTGGCAATGCCGCCGCCCACAATCAGTTGGTCCACGTTTTGGGCCAGCGATTGCAAGATGGTGAGCTTGGTGCTGACCTTGCTGCCCGCCACGATGGCGGCCAAGGGGCGCTTGGGGTTGGCCAAGGCTTTGCTGATGGCATCGATTTCTGCCGACAACAAGGGCCCGGCACAGGCGATCGGCGCGTACTGCGCGATGCCGTAGGTGGTGCCCTCGGCACGGTGGGCGGTGCCAAAGGCATCGTTGACATAGATGTCGCACAAGGCGGCCAATTGACGCGCCAGCGCTTCGCTGTTTTTCTTCTCGCCCGGGTTGACCCGGCAGTTCTCCAGCATCACCACCTGACCGGCCGCGACCGACACACCGGCCACCCAATCGGCCAACACCGGCACTTCGCGCCCAAGCAGTTCACCCAAACGACGGGCCACGGGCGCGAGCGAGTCTTCGGGCTTGAACGCGCCCTCGGTGGGTCGGCCCAAATGGCTGGTCACCATGACCGCCGCGCCCGCCTCCAAGGCCATGCGGATGCAAGGCACCGAAGCGCGGATGCGGGTGTCCTCGCTGATGTGGCCGTGATCGTCAAAGGGCACATTGAGGTCGGCGCGGATGAAAACACGTTGGCCCTTGGCTTTGCCTTGGGCACACAAATCGGCGAATCGGATGATGTTCATGAAAGTGTCAAATGAATTTGCTACGGATTCTAGGTGGCGCGGATGGCGTGGCACAAAAGCCCATAGGGGGCGGTCTGCGCTGTGGCGGCCTGGCCAATGCCTACCAACCCCACCCCAGGTGCAGCGGCAGGTACACCGACATGCCAACCACGATGGTGCCCAGCACCGCTTGGCCTTGGCCGCGCCGGGCCAGGTAAAAGGCCACACCAGCGGCCGCACCCCACAAGCGGGCATCTTGCCAAGTGGTCACCATCGCGCCGTGGCTGACCAACACCTCGGGCACGACCACAGCGGCCAAGGCCGCAATCGGCGCATAGGCCAAACCGCGTTGGGCCCAGGCCGGAAAGGGCAACTCGCGGTTGAGCCAAAAGAAAAAACAGCGGGTGATCAAGGTGACCAAGCCCAGGCCGAGCATGGTCAAGGTTTGCACCGTGTCCATCATGGGGCCGCCTTCTTGCCCCACGGGGTTTGCTCCACCAGCAAGCAAACGGCGACGGCGGCGGCGATGGCCACCACGATGTTGAGCCGCAAAGGCAGGGCAAAGACGGCCACAGCGGCCGCACCCGAGACCCCCAAGGCGAGTGCGCGCAAGCGCGTTTGGGTCAGCGAACACAAAATGCCCACCAAGGCGAGCACGCCCGCAAAGCCCAGGCCCCATTGGGTGGGCACCTGGCTGGCCAGCGCAATGCCCAACAAGCTGGCCACTTGCCAGCCCAGCCAGGACAAAAAACAGTTGCCACACAAATAGGCCATTTCCGCGCGCTGCGTCGCGGGGTCTGGTGCAGGCTGGGGGTGGCGCTGCACAAATTGAACGTAGTTGAGGTCGGCCACAAAATAGCCGATGCACAGGCGCTGCCAACGCGGCCAAGCCATCATGTAAGCGCGCATGTGCAGGCTGAACACCGCAAAGCGCAGGTTGACGCAAAAGGCCGTGGCCAATATCACCCAGGGCGGCGCACCCGCCGCCCACAAAGGCGTGGCCGCCAATTGCGCGCTGCCGCCATAAACGAGCAAGGTCATCCACACCGCTGCCTCGGTGCCCAAGCCCGCTTGCACCATGGCCACCCCCGTCATCAGGCCCCAGGCCCAAATACCGGGCGAGACTTTCAAGGTGTCGAGCATGCCTTCGCGAAAGGCGCGGTGGCGGTAATTGGCGGGATCAAAGAACATGGCTCGGCGCACCAGGGGCGGTCACAAGCCCAGGGTTTGCGCGTGCCAATCGGTGTCGCTGCCGCGCAAAAAATCGGCCACGCCCAAGCGCTTGCCGCCGGGTTTTTGCAGTTGCAACACCCGCAACACACCCGCACCGGTGGCCACGTCCAAACCTTGTGGGCTGGCTTGCACCACCTGGCCGGGCGGGGCTGTGCTGGGGGTGTCCAGCGCCACGGCCGACCACAGCTTCAAGCTTTGTCCTTGCCACAGCGTGTGGGCACCGGGAAAGGGGTCGAACGCGCGGATGCGCCGCGCCAACAGCGCTGCCGCTTGGGTCCAGTCGATCAAGGCTTCGGTCTTTTCAATCTTGGCCGCGTAGGTGATGCCTTGTTCGCTTTGTGGCTCGGCCTGCCAAGGCTGTGGCATGGCCAGCACATCGACCATGGCCTGGGCCCCCAGGCTGGCCAAACGCTCGTGCAAGCGGGCGGTGGTGTCGCTCGGGTCGATGGGCACGGCGCGGCGCAGCAGCACACCACCGGTGTCCAAGCCGGTGTCCATTTGCATGATGCAAACGCCCGTTTGCGTGTCGCCCGCTTCAATGGCACGGTGAATCGGCGCTGCACCACGCCAACGTGGCAACAGCGAGGCATGGATGTTCAAGCAACCCAGGGGCATGGCGGCCAAGGTCCACTGGGGCAAGATCAAACCATAGGCGGCCACCACCATGGCCTGGGCTTGGGCCTGGGCGATGGCGGCTTGCGCGGCGCGCGCGTCTTCGGGGTATTTGCCGTCCAAGCGCAGGCTGCGCGGTTGGGCCACGGGCCATTGATGCGCCAAGGCCAATTGCTTGACGGCCGAGGCTTGCAATTGCAGGCCCCGCCCGGCGGGTCGGTCGGGCTGGGTCAGCACCAAAGCAATGTCGTGGCCCGCCGCATGCAAAGCGCTCAAGGCCTGCTGGGCAAATTCGGGCGTGCCCGCAAAAATCAGGCGCATGGGCTCAGCGCTGCAACTCGCGTTGGGCTTTGAGGATTTTGCTGCGGATGCGGGTGCGTTTCAAAAAAGACAGGTGCTCGACAAACACCTTGCCTTGCAGGTGATCGATCTCGTGCTGCAAGCAAATCGACTCCAGCCCTTCGGCTTCGATGACGAAGGGCTGACCCTGTGGATCTAGCGCGCTGACCCGCACCTGGTGGGCGCGCTCCACGCCGTCGAAAATGCCAGGCACCGACAAGCAGCCCTCTTCGCCTTTGATGCGCTCGCTGCTGGCCCATTCAATCACCGGGTTGATCAAGGCCCTGGGTTGGTTGTGTTCTTCCGACACGTCGATGACGATGACCCGCTCGTGCACATCCACCTGGGTGGCGGCCAGGCCAATGCCATTGGATGCGTACATGGTTTCGGTCATGTCGGCGATGAGTTGGCGGATGCGCTCGTCCACCACGGCCACAGGTTTGGCCACGGTGTGCAAGCGCGGATCGGGGTAGGTGAGGATGGTGAGCAAAGCCATGGGGGCATATTGTCCGCGCTTTTGCGGCCTCCACCTCTGCGCTGGCGCAAGCCCCCACCCGCAGACCCACCTATTGCCAAAGTATTCACTGTGGCCGATGATGACCGCCCCCCAACGCCCCAGGGAGACCCGCATGACAAGCACAAGCCCGGCTTGCGAAGACTGGCCCGATTGGCTGCGACTGACCACAAGCCCTGGCGTGAGTGCACGCCAACTGCGCCAATTGCTCAAGGCTTTTGGTGGCCCGACCCAGGTGTTGGCCGCCAGCGAAGCGGCCAGGGCGCAATGCGTGGGGGCTGCGGCCGCGGCCGCTTTGAGCCAAGCCAGTGCCGATGCCCCGCTGCGCCGGGCCCGCACCGAACACTGGTTGGCGCACCCTGCGCCTGGTGTCACCCACCGCTTGTGGACGCTGGGCGATGCCGACTACCCCAGCGCTTTTTTGCAACTGAGCGACCCGCCCTTGATGCTGTATGTGCAAGGCCAAGCCCAAAACCTAGAAGGCCCCGCCTTGGCGGTGGTGGGCAGCCGCAACCCCACCGCGCAGGGGCGCGACAACGCGCTGGCCTTTGCCGAAAACCTGGCCGCCAGCGGCATTTGCATTGTCTCGGGCCTGGCCCTGGGCATCGATGCAGCGGCACATGAAGGGGCATTGCGTTGCGCGCAGCAAACCATGGCCACGGTGGCGGTGGTGGGCACGGGGCTGGACCGTGTGTACCCCAAAGCCAACCAAGCGCTGGCCCAGGCCGTGGCACAAAAAGGTTGTTTGATCAGCGAATACCCGTTGGGGACTGCACCGATGGCGGCCCACTTTCCGCAGCGCAACCGGCTGATCGCCGCATTGGGCCAAGGTTGTTTGGTGGTGGAGGCGGCGCTGTCTTCGGGCTCGCTGATCACGGCCCACCAGGCCTTGGAATTGGGGCGCGAGGTGTTTGCCATCCCCGGCTCCATCCATTCGCCGCAGTCGCGCGGCTGCCATGCCCTGATCCGACAAGGGGCCAAGCTGGTCGAGTCGGCCCAAGATGTGTGGCAAGAGCTGAGCGCGCCGGGCCTGTGGAGCGCCCGCAGCGACAAACCTCCCACAGACCGAGAAAGCGGCGACAGCACCGACCCGGTCTTGCAAGCCATGGGCTGGGAGCCTTGTGGCTTGGACCAGCTGCAAGCGCGCTGCGCTTGGGACACGGCCGCTTTGCAAGCGCATTTGTTGGCGCTGGAGTTGGACCAGCGCATCGCCCGCTTGAGTGGCGCGCGTTTTCAGCGCTTGCCGTCCCCATGAAGCACCCCACAGCAGCCTTGCGATGGGCGTGCCGTCAAAGCGGCGGCGAAACAAGGTATATTGGCCCCATGTTTGAAGTGCTGGTGTTTGTTTACGAAAATTATTGGCGCGGCGATGCCTGCCCCGAATTGGACCAATTGGGTCGCAAATTGAGCGCCGCTGGCTTTGAAAGCGATGAGATCGATCAGGCCTTGCAATGGCTGGCCGGCTTGAACACCGCCTCGCGCAGTGCCAATGCCATCGACATCAGCCCCACCGATGCCCCACCCGCCGATGTGATGCGGGCGGCCTCACCCCACAGCATGCGCATATACGCCAGCCCCGAGCAAGACCAACTCGGCGCTGAAGGCCTGGGCTTTTTGAGTTTTTTGGAAGCCGCGGGCGTGCTGCCCGCGCACATGCGCGAGATCGTGATCGACCGCGCCATGGCCGTGCCCCAGCGACCCATCGACATCGATGACTTGAAAATCATTGTGCTGATGGTTTACTGGAGTGCTGGCATCGAGCCCGATGCCTTGGTGCTCGACGAGTTGTGCGACGACAACCACTCGCGCGTGGCGCACTGAAACCTCAGCACCTCAAGCCCCCACCGGGTCGCCCTGCCAGCGCGGCTTGCCGTCATACACCAGCATTTGCACCGGTACCACATAACGGTGCGAGTGGGTGAGCATTTGCATGAAGCCGGGCGTGCGGCTGCGCATGATCAAGTTTTCACAACCTTGGAAGGCCACCTGCACCGCGCTGAGGTAATCGGTTTCGGTCCGGCTGGCCAGATGCCCGATGAAGAAGTTTTCGGTTTGCGACAACAGGTCCACATTGACGGTGGTGGGTGACTGGGTGCAATACACGATGCCGATGTTGAACTTGGCCCCCTCTTTGGCAAAACGCGAATACACGTTGATGACATTGCCTTGGTTGGGCGGAAAGATCATGTGCGCTTCTTCAAAGAAAATTTGCACGTAATGGCCGTTGAGTTGGTTGTTGACGAACTTGCGCTCTTGTTCGCGAAAGATCGACAAACACAGGCTCTTCGAAAAATAGCGAATGATTTGCTCATTGGCATTGCCCAGGTTGAGCACCACGGTTTTGCTTTGGTCCAAGGCCTCCAAAATGTCGCGGGTGAAATCGCTCGCGGTGGGGCTGTGGAATGGCAAACAAGGGCGCAGCGCAAACAAGCCGGGGCCAGAGGTGCCGCACAGCAAGTCGATCAAGATCTCTTCATCGGTGTCAAACAAAAACTGGCCATTCGGGCTCAAGCTGGGGTCGTTGGGATAGGTTTTGCAAAAACGCGCCAGCACCCGCATCTCCAAGGCCATGGTCATGAAATTGAACGGCACCGACGGGGCCGGTGTGTTTTGCACCGCCAGGTAAGCGGCCTTGCGCAAATTGGCCCCAAAGCCCGGGTTGAAAGGCGTTTGCAAATTGAACTGGGTTTGCAACAGGGTTTTCAGGCGGTCTGAGTCGCTGTCAAAACCCGCCGCATCGAGCAAGGCCCAAAAAAACATGATCTTGCGCAAACGGCGCTGAAACATCACTTCCGTTTCGCCCTCGTCGCGCACCAAGGCCGGTAAGCGGCAGGTGAACAAGCCTGCCAGCGCGGCCGACTGGGCCACCTCGGGCGGCAACAGCTCTTGCATCACTGCCAAGGCATCTTCGCTGCGCTCGTAAAAATTAAACCGCAAATACCGCGCATCCGGGTTGCCTTGCACAAAGGACAAAAAGTAGGGGATGCAACGGTCTTTGTAGGCACTGGCCAAGGCGCTTTCGCCGTCTTGCGGGTTGATGTTGGCGTATTCGCCGTTCACATCAAAAATGATTTGCCCGGCATGCGGGTTGTCGCGGGTCACATCCAAAATGCCTTGGGCAATGAGCTTGACCGTGTTGGACTTGCCCAATCGGGTTTTGCCAAACAAGGCGGTGCGCTTGCCCAAAAAGTCGCGCGTGGACACATGCGCGTAGCGGTCTTGGGTGGAGGGCGCAACAGATTCGCCACTGCGCATCCAACCCATGGGGATGCGCCCTTGCATCGGCACCGTGCCATTGACCAGGGTTTCGGTGGCTTGGGCATCGGCGTGGTACAGGTGCAAACAAGTCACCGGCAAACTCAGCGCCATGTCGCCGGAAAAAACCGGCGCACGACCGGCTTGGCCGCTGGCCTTGTACATGCCCAATAACTCGCAGCGCAGCACACCCATGTGCTGGCGGTGGGCCTCGGCCATGTCCAGGGCGGGTTGGCTGTTGAGCAGCCACGCCTCAATGGTGGCCCATTCGTGGCTGCCACGCTCTGGCCAGGCTTCGATGTCTTGGGCCCGCAGCACAGCGATGCACGAGCGGTCCAACTGCGCCACATCGGGGGGCGCACACGATGCACTGGGCGCGCTGGACCACACCGCCAGCAACAACCGTCCCGCTTGGATGGGTTGGGTCAATATGGCTTGGTGGCGCAATAAAAAACGCAGCGTTCGAAACTGGGCGCCCAGGCCCACGCCCAAGTGCAGGTGGGCTTGCAAGCTGTCGATGGAAATCAATTCAGATTCAGGGTTCAATGAGTTCATGGATGTGTTCATAGGTTTTGTTCGGTCCATAAGCCGGTGCTGGGGCAGATCAATAAGCGGCCCGTTCCATCGCTGGCCACGGCCAGCGATTGGTCCTGCGGGGTGCAGGCCTGACCCAAGCTGGCCACGGGCAATTTGATTTTTTCGGTGCTCATCGCCTGCGCTCTGAGCTGCTGGACATCGGTCTCGCCCTGGATGGTCAGTTGGTTGGCACTGATCTGTTGGGCCCCAATGCTGCTGGCCGCAAAGCTGCTCAAGCCCCGCAGCGACTGCCCACTGAAATCCCACATTTGTCCGCTGGGGGTGTAAGTGCCCAAGCTGTCGCTGCTAGCCACGCCCGTGAGGCTGTTGAAGTCGCTTCGCATGGCCAACACACCGGGCACACCACCGGCGCTGGACTGCAAGGGGTTGGTGGTTTTGAACAGGCTTTTGTAGCCCACCAAATCGGCCGCATCGGTGTGGGCCGGTGCCAAGGCCACCGCCGCACCGCCGCCCATGGCCAAAAAAGCCTCTTGCAGGTTTTCGCGCACGGTGGAGCCCCGAAAGGTGGTGCGCTCGAAGTCGTAAGGCTGTTGGTTGTACACCAAGCCTTGCAAGCGGTAGCCACTGCTGCAATTGGCATTGCTGTTGCACAGCTTGGTGATTTGCACCGCCAAAATGGCCGGCGCATACTGGCCACTGGTGTTTTTCATGACCAAGCGGCTGGGCAACAAGGACTGGCTGGAGTAGCTCGCCTCCAACAAATTCAAGGCGATGAGTTCTTCGGCGGTGGGCTGCAAACCATTGGCCACCGATTTACCGGCTAGCCCCGTCAATTGGCAGGACATGGATGGGCCCTGGGTTGGGTTGTCGGCGCGCAGCAAGATGGTGGCACAGTCGTTGGGCAAAGTCGCCAAGGCGGCGTGGTGGCGGCCCATGTAGGCGGCCACGGCTTGGCTCAGCATGCGGTACTGCTGGGCCACGAAACCACTGCGCAAGCTCTCCAAGGTGGCCATGTTGATCGACATGACCATGATGGCCAAGCCCGTGACCACGGCCACCGACACGGTCAGCTCCAACAAGGTGAAACCCGCTTGTCGGTGTGCTTGCCCGGGGAGGTGCTGGCCAGCCATGTTCAAACCTCAGCGACCCTTGGTGTTGGTCATTTGCTGGCCGCTGTCGCGGATCGCCGCCTGCATGCCCATGGTGGTGCTGAAAAACGCCAGCATGAACATGCCGAGCAACAAGCCGCAAACCATCAGCATGATGCTGTTCAAACGGGCCGAGCGCTGCTCCATGTCTTTGACCATGCGGTCGATCGAGCCCGAACCCATGCGCACGAATGCGTCCACCGGGTCGCGCCGCTCCGAGGCATCTTGCACCCGATCTTCCAACTCGCGGTTGAGCACACCGGTTGAAAAGGCTTGGCCGAAAAAAGGGGTATTGGGTTTGGAGAGGTTGGACAAAATGCGGCGCACATGCCAGCGGGTCCAAGGCGGTGCAAATTTCAAGGTGCGCTCCAGCGCCGAACGCAATGAAATGCCCGATCGCATCATCGAAGACAAGGAGATCAGCAACATCGAGCCCGCATAGTCGCGGTACAGGCTATAGGGAAAAAACCGGTCGGCCACCGAGCGCACCGGGCCCGTCCAACGCGACAAGCTGACCATGAACAGCACCACCAAGCCGAAAAAGCCCAGGGCGATCCAAACACCATGGTCGGCGATCGTGCTGGAGACGGCATGCAAGGCCTGGCCCGAGGGTGGCCAGCTTTCGGGCGGCATCAGCTCGGCCAACACCGGCACGGCTTTGAGGGCAAACATCGCCAGCAACAGACCAAAAATGGACAACAGGCTGAAGGGGTAGATCGCTGCTTTGCGCATGGTGGCCACCATCTTGTCGGTTTTTTCCACCACTTCAGACAGGTACAACAAGCCTTCGGCCATGGTCGCGTCACCACCGCCTTGGGTGGCATCGATCAAGGTTTGCTCCGAGGGCGTGGCCACCCCTTCCAGGGCCTGCGACAAAGACCCGCCTTGGATGCCTTTGAGCATGGCCATGTACATCGGGGCTCTCATGGGGTGGCGGTTGCGCGCGCGTGACTCGTATTTGCGCAAGGTGGTGATCAAGGGCACGCGCTCTTGCAAGGTGGCCCCCAGATCAAAGTAAAAACCACCACGGCGCGCACGCAACTGATGGCGCGCCAGGTGCAGACATATCCGCTCAAACAAGGTAAACACTGGCCCTCCTCCGTGCCCCGTTATTTCAAATTGCGCGACAAGGCAAGCAGGCCGGGCGGGCCAAAGTTGCGCTCAAAGTGAAACGGGTCGAGCACCCCTTGCGACACCTCGTACAGAGCGTGGCCCCAGGCCTCTTTGCCCATCATGTCCTCGTTGTCAAAGGTGGTGGAGCGTTGGGCCAGCCATTCGTCGCGCGCGCGGATGTCGTCTTTGACCCGCAACAGGCGCAACAAATCGTTGGTGATGGGCATCACCTCTGCACACACCTTGACGCCGTTGACACCCACATGGGTTTGGTCGCCCCGCTCCAGGCCAGGCACCTGGCAGTGGGAGCAGCCGGTGTCGCTGGCACAGCGAAATTGCTTGGGGTCGAGCTGAAAGTGGTGCTCATAAGCGGCCAGCTCGACCGCCCCCATGACCTGATCGGCCGGCACATTGCAGTGGATGCAGTTCTTGGGGATCAGCACCTGGTACATCAGCAGCGACAAAAACTCCGGGCTGCACACATCCTCGCGCAGCAGGCCGATGTGCTGCGAAGTCAAACGCGCGACGATGCCCAAGGCCGAAGTGGCATGCACGGTGGTGAGCAATTTGTGGCCGGTCTGGATGGCGGCATGGGCCATTTGCCCCGAAACGTGGTCGCGGATTTCGCCAAACATGCCCACGTCGGGGTCCATGCGCAAAAACGCCAGCATCGCGTCCTCGAACGGGTTGGCATTGCGGTCGCGGGTTTGGCGGCGCACCGACAAATGGGTGACACCGGGCACCTGGTATTCCACCGGGTCTTCGATGGCAATGATCTTGCGCTGGCTTTGTGCCGCCAAGCGGTGCAGCAAACTGCTCAAGGTGGTGGTTTTGCCCGAACCCGTGATGCCCGCCACAAACACACCGCCCCAAGACGAGCCAATGGCTTCTTTGATGCGCTCGATCTGCCAGGCCGTGTAACCCAGGTATTCGAGCTCGGGAATTTTCACCTCGTTGGGGCCGCCGACCCGCAAGATCCGCATGGTGGCATCAAAGCCGCCCACTGTGGGATGGCTTTGGTAGCGCATCAAAATTTTCTGATCGGGCCAATCCAACGGCACCATGGCCGACTGCACCGCGCCCGCATTGAAAGCCACCTCGGAGCGCGAGCCTTCTTCGGCCAGCACCGTGTAGGCCGCTGACAAGGCATTGGTGACGATGCGGCTCGGGTAGTGCCCGACCTTGCGCATGATGCCGTCGCGGCGCACCCGCAGCATGGTGTGTTCACCCCGGACTTCAAAGTGCACATCGCTGGCACCCAAACTGATGCAGCGGCGGATGGTGATGCGCAGCCAGGCGATGGGGGCCGACTCGGTCATCATGCGCGATACATTCAGGCGGTCTTCTTCGCGCTGTTTGTGGGCCTGCACCGCATCTTTTTCGAACACGTTTTCTTGCAGCACCATGTGCAGCACGTCGGGCTCGCAGGTATAGGAGCCTGCAAACTTCAGGCCGAGTCGCTTGCCTTGCTCGATCAAGTGAAACCAAGCGGTGCCGCCGGTTTCGTTTTTCAGGCACAACACCATGAATTTTTGGTCGGCCAACTCGACCGCCACCAGGTGGTGCTGCTTGGCCTTGAACAAAGCGATCGGCGGGTCTTCCCCATGCGAGAGCACCCGCATGAATGGCGGCACAGCGGCGTAATCGAGCAAATGGCCGGTGGTGCGCAGCGATTGGGCGGGCGCTTGCACCGGTTTGGGCGGGGCTGCCAGTGGGGGCTTGGGCCCGGTGGCTGTGGGCGGCTGGGCGCGTTGGGGGGTGAGCAAGGGGTTCATGGTTGTTTGGGCGCTGGGCCAGGGTTGAGGTTGGGGGGCAAGGGGCCGCTTTTGGGGTCGCTGGGCACGGTGCCCAGCCACAGGGGATCGCCTTCTTTGGCCGTCCACAAGGCGCTGAATGCGCTGGGCGATGTGTTCAGGCGCAGTGTTTGCGCGGGTGCGGCCGTGGCCACCACCGCACTGGCACGGTATACGCCCAAACTCAGGGCATAGGGTTCGATCGCGGCACCGCGCTCCGGGGCTTGCAGCACCAGCGGCGCGGCTTTGGGGTTGTCGTGCAAGACCAGCACCACCCCTTGCGGGCCGACCGACTCGATCCACCATGGCCCCATGCGGCTGCGCGGCGCATGGGCTTGGGCCACGTAGGCCTTGCCTTGGTAGACCAAGACCGCTTGCAAATCGGCATCGATGCCAATGATCGACCACAGCAAAGGCGTGGTGGGCAGTTTGGGCATGCCCTCTGCTTTGGGCGGTGCAGCCATTGCCGGGCTGAAGTTTTGCGCGGGAGGGGAAGGGGGGCTTTGTGGCGACCCTTGGTTTTCTTGCTCTTTTTGTTGTTTTAAACGGGCAATCACTTTGCCCACGGTGCTTCCATGGGCTGGGGCGCACAAGCCCACACACAGCCAGACCCACACACCGTTGGCGGCATGGCGCTTATTTTTTAGCGGCTTGGACATAGTATTGGCCTTCAAAGAGATAGGTCATGGCGGCTTGTTCTTTGGTCGGGCTGACTTGCAGCACCAAGCGTTTGGCCACACCATGGGGTGGAACGGTCAAATAGCCCAGGGTCGAGGCATCGTGCTGAACCGACCATTGGCCCGTCATCACCGCTTGCTTGAGCGACTGTGGGTCTTGGTTGCCACCGAACAAGGCCGGCTTGGCCATCGCCACCTTCACCTTGCCCAGCAAAGAAAAGTTTTGCAATTCGCTGGCGAGTTCGCGCAGCGCAGGCTCCATGGCGGGCAATGGGGTTTGGGGCCATGGGGTTTTCGCCTCTTCTGGCACCACAGCGTGGGTGGTGACCACCCGGGCTTGCAAGGCATCGTCGCCTTCTTGCACCTCTTTGGCCTGATCGGTGTGGGGCGGCAGTTGCTTGAAAAAGTCTTCATACGAGCCATACATGCGCGTCCACTGCGCGGTGCAGGCCTTGGCATCGCACTCGACCTTTTGCAGTTGCCAACCCTCGTGCACCAAGGGCAAATCGGCCATCAGGTTTTGCCATTGGCGCAACAAGCCCACGCCGGGTGGCGGCACATCGCGCCAAGCTTTGCTCAGTGTTTGTCGGTATTGGTCATTGGGGTCCATCACCACGATGCGCGATGCGGCCAACTGTTCTTCGCGTTCCAACTCCATCCAATATTGGCCGCCGCCCACCGACGATGCCAGGGCCACGGTGCCACCGGCCATCCACTTGACCGCATTGGCCGCCATCAATCGTTTCAAACACGCGGATCGCGCCGGGTTGGCAAAGATGTCTTCCAAATAAACCGTCTCTTCGCCTTCCAACCAACCCGCATTGCCGACAAATCGGATCGGCTGGCCTTGCTCGATGGCCATGAACTCGTCCACCAGGCCACGCCCCACAGCGGGCTCGCCCACAAAGTCAAAACCCGGAATGGGTTTGGACTCATTGAGGGCCACCACCATGCTTTGGCCATTGGTCAACTCAAAGGCATACAGCTCCAAGCCGCCTTGCGACATGCGCCCTGCCAAATGCAAAGCGGCCGAATAGGTTTTGCCCCATTTTTGGGGCAAGGGGCCACAAAAGCCAATGATGTCTTGCATCTCGGTCAAGACATATTGTTTTTTGTCCTCTTTGCGCGCCAGGCTCAGGGTGCGCTGCAAGGACCGGGTGGGCGGGATGAGCCGCCACTCCAGGCCCAGCACATAGCGCACCCCTTCTATGACGGTGAGCATGGGCGGAGGTGCTTCGCTGGCCGAGGGCTGCACCTCGGGTTCGGCTTTGGGTTTGCGCCAAAACTGCCAACGGGGCAGGGCATTGCTTTTGAGAGATGCATCGACCATGGTCAGATGTCCAAAAGTTTGGGGGTGATGAGCACCACCAAGGTGGTTTTGTCGCGCGAATTGACGCGGCTGCCTGGCAATAAATTGCGGGCCACATCGTTTTGCTTGCTTTGGGTGAATTCGTTTTCGTAACCACTGAGCACAATGGTCTCGCCCGACTTGACCGTCATGCGCTGCTGGGTGTTGAAGGACGACACATTGGGCTGCTGCACCGATTGCTGGGCCAGCCCCACGCCGCTGGAGAAAGTGACCAATTCTTTGAGCGAGCTGATGGTGATGGCGCAGTGCATCAACACATGGTTGGAGTCCAACACAATGGGCAGCAAACTCATGCTGAACCCGGTGGTGACTTCGCCCGGCACCAAGCTGGGCGGCCCATACACATTCGCCCCGTTCGCGCCGGTGGTCATGGTGGAGCCGATTTGCTTGAGATAGCTCAGAGTGCTTTGCGAACCCAAGGGCACCGGTTGGCGGTTCATGGTGGTGATGACGCTGGCATAGGCCGAACTGACCCGGCCAAACCGCTCCAAGGCGCGCACCATCCATTCATTGCTGTTGCTGCCGCTGACAAAGCCGATGCTGGCCGCATCCTTGGTCAGCGATGGGGGCGACATGATGCGCACATTGCTGCCGCCTTTGAGGCTCAAAACCCAATTCCAATCGATACCGGCTTGGTGGTCATTGCTCAAGGTCACTTGCAAGACCTCGACATGCAAGGCCACCTGGCGGCCGAGTTGCCGGTTCAGGCTGTCGATGTAGCGGTCCACCGCCTCGACATTGGTATTGGCATCGTGCACCGTCACCGTGCCCATGCTTTGGTCCACATGGAAGCGGCCATGGCGCGACAGCATCATGGCCATGTTTTTTTCAATCCCGCTCCATATATTGACTTCGTTGCTTCCGCTCACGCTCATCGAGCCCACGCTCACACCGCCCGATTGGGTCAGGTTGCCGGGCATGGTTTTGACCACAAAGGTGCGGCTGACAATGCGGTAGAAATGGATGCGCCCTTCGCTGTAGCGCCACTTCAAGCCCATGTGCAAAGCCACATGGTCGAGCAAAGCCACCAAGGTGCCTTGGTGGTTGAGTTCAATCTCCGTGCCCTCCCCCACCTCGCTGGCCCAGCCGCGCGGCCCACCGGCTTTTTGCACCGCCAAGGCCGCCTCTTGGGTCAGCTGCGCCTCTTCGCTCAATGGCGTGAAGTTTCCTGGTCGACCAGGGGGAGCCGCAGGGGCTTTGCCACCCGGTGCCGCCGCGCCACCTGGGGCTTGAACGCCGGCCATGGGCGCAAATTCAGCGGCCGGCATCATGGCATCGGTGGACAAGGTCACCGGGATGTCGACCAAGCGTTCGATCAAGGCCGCCACGGTGCGCAGGTTGTGCCGCCCGGGCACCCGCATGGTCACCCGGCCAATGTGCGAGGGCAGCATTTGGGTGGGCTGGTAGGCCACGGTTTTCCCAGTGAAGCGGGGCACAGGATCGAGCTTGACCACCGGGTTGTTGCGCTGGGCCGCAAACAATTGGTCGGCGGCAAACTGGGTCCGCATTTGCGCGGCCTGGTGGTCTTGCACCGCTTTTTGCTCCAAGGTGCTGGAACAGCCCACAGCGAGCAAGGCCACCAGCACCAGGCCGGCAAGGTTGCACAGGTCACCCCCTGGGCCCGACCGTTTTTTTTTACCCCTGGTTGGGCACATGGCTTTCATCGGCGCGGGCTTTCGTTGTGCCGAACAATGCGCATGCTGCGGGTTTGCGGGTTGAGCACGGCTTGCAAGGGGTATTCGCTGTCGGCCAGCGACTCCATGACGATTTTCAAAGCCTGGACAAAGGTGGCCTCGATCTGAAAGCTGGCTTCGATGGGGTGGTCACGCTCGGCATCCCACTGGATTTGCCAGCCTGCGGTTTGCGCCCAGCGGAACAAGGTTTGCGACAAGGTTTTGTCTTGCAAGCGCACCTGCCAAGGCTGCGCCTCGCCCTCGCTGCTGGGCTCCAAAACCTGCACCCAGGTGGGCTTGGCATAAACCGGGTTTTGGTGGTGGTTGACCCACTCCACCGCCAGGTCCATGCCCACCAAGCCCTTGCTGGGCACGGCTGGCATGGGGCTGGCCATGGTGCTCGCCCAGCCACCGGCCCAGGCCAGGCTCAGCCACCAACGCCTTGCGCGCCTGCGCCATTCCAGACGGTGGTGTGTGTGTGCCATGGGGGACTCACGCCAGTTTCAGTCCCGCGCCACCAAAGCCATGATGTCAACAAATGCGTTTTTGCACACCGTGCTGATGTTGGCTGCTTCCAGTTGGACATTGGCGTTTTGGCTGGTGTTGACGTTGGTGCCAGTTGCCACCAACGTCATGCCTGTCATCGTAAGTGGATGGCTTGTGTTGGCTGTCCATGCACTGGCCGTGACCCTGGCCACCGATGGGTAGCGGGCCAACTCACCGATCACCTCCGAACAATTGGCACTGGGCACCTTGTTGATGCGATAAAGAATGCCTTCATTGGCATAAGCCACCCCGATTCCGCCGGCATTTCTCGCCGCGTCTTCCCAAGCACCGGGGATGATGCTCATGGCCGCAAACAGCTTCGTATCCACCGGATGCGTGATTTTTTTCTCCTTCAGCCAACCCCCCATGTCGATCAGCATATCGGTGGAGACATCGGCCGAGCTGCGGTAGGTGGCCAGGTATTTGCTGGCGGTGGACAAACTGCGCACCGCCGATTCGCTGTATTGCTTGCGCAAGGTATCGGCGCGGATGTTGCGCACGATGTAGAAGCCGCCGAGCAGCAAGGCCGCAATCAGGGTCAGGCTGATGGACAGCTCGATCAAGCCAAACCCCCGCTGCCGCATCAAGCGCTGGTGTGTGTGGTGTGTGGTGTTTGTCATGGGTTTAATTCCATCAGTTCTTCACACGCACATCACAACTGCACTACGGCGTAAATATCAGAAAAGCCTTTTGTGCTGTCACAACCTTTGGCCAAATCGGGCAAACTGATGTTGCTGGCCCCGCCCGCCTTGACCGTGACGGCATCTGCAGACACTTTTCCAGAGGTGGGCTCTGTGCCGGTCGGGCCGGCATACAAGGCCAAAGCTGCACCATTCAAGCCATTGACCAAATCGGTACAGGCCTGACTGGGTATGTTGTAGAGCACATACATCACACCGGTGTTGGCGGCCATGCCGCTGATGGCATCGTTGGTGAAGGCGTATTCGAAGGCACCGTTGAACATGGCCCGGTTTTTACAGGTTGTGACAACTGCCACCGCGGATGTGCCTGCTTTGGACGCGCATGTGTCGCGGTCGTTGGGCCACACGCCCAACTTTCGGGCCACATCGTTGTCCAAACCATCCGTGCTGGTCTGGTTGGCCATGGCTTTTCTCAATTTGGCAATGGTTTGATTGCTTTCGCGAATTTGGTTGTTGATGGTGTTGGACAGCATCACCTGGCGCGCGCCCATCAGGCCGGCCACGATGACCACTGCCACGATGGACAAGGCCACCGACAATTCCACCAAGCTATAGCCTTTTTGGTTTCGCATATGAATTTGTGTTTCCGTTTTCATGGTTTTCCTCCTGAGGTCGGTTTCTGAACTGAGGCAAAAATGCCTATATGAAATGTACACTTAAGAATTTACTTTAAGTGTGCCACTAATGTTATTTGTTGATAAATTACAACTGATTTGGCGCAATACTTATTAAACTGATTGCATTTGACACATTGACACTTGGCCATGGCTGCGCCAGCCGCCGATACAGGTGCGGTATTTGTCTAAAACAGGGGGCTTTGGGTCAGGCTGGGGATGGACACCGCGCTGGATGCCTGTTCCAGCGCGGGCGGCCCCCAGCTTGGGCCGGGGGGTATAGGCGGGCGGGAGGGGGGGGAGGGAGAGGGCTAGCGGCTCAAACCCGTGCGCCAGCGTTGGGGTCGTTGGGGTCTTCGTCGACCACGCCGTCTTTGGCAATGGGTTTGATCAGGTCTTCGCGCTCAATGCCCAGCCACATGGCAATGGCCGCAGCCACAAACACCGATGAATAAATGCCAAACAAAATGCCAATGGTCAGCGCCAGCGCAAAGTAGTGCAGCGTGGGGCCACCAAAAAACAGCATGGCCAAGACCATGAGTTGGGTGCTGCCGTGGGTGATGATGGTGCGGCTGATGGTGGCGGTGATGGCGTTGTCGATGATCTCGCGGGTGTTCATCTTGCGGTAGCGGCGAAAGTTCTCGCGGATGCGGTCAAAAATCACCACCGATTCGTTGACCGAATAACCCAGCACCGCCAACACCGCCGCCAGCACTGGGAGCGAGAACTCCCACTGGAAATAAGCGAAAAACCCCAAGATGATGATCACATCGTGCAAGTTGGCAATGATGGCCGCGACCGAGAACTTCCACTCGAAGCGAAAGGCCAAATACACCATGATGCCCAGCACCACAAAGCCCAAAGCCTTGAGGCCGTCAACCGCCAACTCGTCCCCCACCTGGGGTCCGACAAACTCGGTGCGGCGCAATTCCACCGATGGATCGGCGGCTTTCAAAGCGCCCAGCACTTGCTCGCTTTGCTGGGCCGAGGTTTGGCCTTTGAGGGCGGGCATGCGGATGAGCACGTCGCGGGTGGAGCCAAAGTTTTGCACCTGCACATCGGTCAAGCCCAGCTTGCCGATTTGCTCGCGCACTTGGTTGACATCGACCGGCTGGGCATAGGCCACCTCCATCAATGTGCCGCCAGTGAATTCCACCGACAGGTGCAGCCCACGGCTGAACAAGAAAAACACCGCCGCCAAAAACGTGATGAGCGACACCACGTTGAACGCCAAGGCGTTCTTCATGAACGGAATGTCTTTTTGAATTTTGAAAAATTCCATGGCCTGATCCTGATCGGTGAAGGGGTTTCAGTCGCGCTTGCCCACAGCACCCGCGCCATCGGGTCGCCACACGGTGCCAATGGAGACCGACTGCAATTTCTTTTGCCGCCCGTACCACAGGTTGACCAAGCCGCGTGAGAAAAACACGGCCGAGAACATGCTGGTCAAAATGCCCAGACAATGCACCACGGCAAAACCGCGCACCGGCCCCGAGCCAAAGGCCAGCAAGGCCAGGCCAGCGATCAAGGTGGTGACGTTGGAGTCCAAGATGGTGGCCCAAGCGCGGTCGTAACCGGCATGGATGGCCGCTTGGGCTGACACGCCATTGCGCAGCTCCTCGCGCACCCGCTCGTTGATCAGCACGTTGGCATCGATCGCCATGCCCAACACCAAGGCCATGGCCGCCATGCCCGGCAGGGTGAGGGTGGCTTGCAGCATCGACAGCACCGCCACCAAGAGCAACAGGTTGACCGCCAGGGCCACGCTGGAGATCACCCCGAACAGCATGTAGTACACGCACATGAACACGGCCACGGCCACAAAGCCCCAGCGCACGCTGTCAAAGCCTTTGGCAATGTTTTCTGCGCCCAGGCTCGGGCCAATGGTGCGCTCTTCGATGATCTCCATGGGCGCGGCCAGCGAACCGGCGCGCAGCAGCAGGGCCAGATCGGCGGCCTCGGTCACGCTCATCGAACCCGAAATTTGAAACCGGTTGCCCAACTCGCCTTGGATGACCGGCGCGGTGAGCACCTCGCCACGGCCCTTTTCAAACAGCAAGATGGCCATGCGTTTTTTCAGGTTCTCGCGGCTGGTGTCGCGCATGATGCGACCGCCCTTGGCATCGACCGTCAAGTCCACCTTGGGCTGTTGGGTTTGCGAGTCAAAGCCGGGTTGCGCATCGGTCAGGCTGTCGCCGCTCAAGATGACTTGTTTTTTGACAATCACCACTTGGCCATTGCGCTCGCGGTATTTTTCGGTGCCATAGGGCACGGCCCCACCACCGAGCGCAGCGGCAGTGGCTTCGGCGCTGTCGTCAACCAGGCGCATTTCCAAAGTGGCGGTGCGGCCCAAAATGTCTTTGGCCTTGGCGGTGTCTTGCACGCCGGGCAGTTGCACCACGATGCGGTCCAGGCCTTGCTGCTGAATGACCGGCTCGGCCACACCCAACTCGTTGATGCGGTTGTGCAAGGTGGTGATGTTTTGCTTGAGCGCTTGCTCTTGCACCCGGCGCGCGGCTTCGGGCTTGAGCACCGCGCTGAGTTTGAATTCGCCCGCGTCCGGCGCATCGGTGAAGCTCACATCGGCAAACTGGTCTTTGATCAGGTTGCGCGCGGCCTCCAAGGTGGCGGCATCTTTCAAGCGCAATTCGATGACCGATCCGTTGCGGGCAATGCCGCTGTGGCGAATGTTTTTCTCGCGCAATTGGGCGCGCAAATCGCCCACGGTGGCATCGATTTTTTTGCTCAGCGCCGCGGCCATGTCCACTTGCAGCATGAAGTGCACCCCGCCGCGCAGGTCCAGCCCCAGGTACATGGGTGCGGCATGCAAATCAGTGAGCCACTGGGGCGAGCGCGAAATCAGGTTCAACGCCACCACATACGGGGCTTGCTCGGGGTCAGGCACCAGGGCTTTTTGGATGGTGTCCTTGGCCTTCAACTGGGTATCGGTGTCGACCAAACGCACCTTGAGCGAATTGCTCTCCAGGCTCAGGCCAGTGGGCTCGATGCCCGCTTCCTTGAGGGCTTGGACCACCTTGGCTTGCAAGGCCGCATCGACCTTGTAAATGGCTTTGGCCGGTGACACCTGCACGGCCGGTGCTTCACCGAACAAATTGGGCAGGGTATAGAGCCCGCCAATCAACAAAGCGATCACAATGATCGCGTACTTCCACAACGGGTAACGGTTCATGATCGCCTCAGGCGTGGGGCACAAGGGTGCGGCAAGCCCCCTGCGACCCTAGGGTGGTGAAACGGATTATTTGATGGTGCCTTTGGGCAGCACCTGCACCACGGCCGAGCGTTGCAGGTTGACCTCGACACCGGTGGCCAACTCCAGGCCCAAGGTGGTGTCGCCGATGCGGGAAATTTTGCCCAGCAAGCCGCCCACGGTGGCCACTTCATCGCCTTTGGCCAATGCATCGATCATGGCCTTGTGCTCTTTTTGGCGCTTCATTTGGGGCCGGATCATGACGAAATACAGCACCACAAACATCAGCAGCAGGGGCAACATGCTCATCAATGACGAGCCAATGTCGCCACCACCAGCGGCGGCCGGTGCGGATTGGGCAAATGCGGAAGATATGAACACAAGCAACTCCTCGGTTGGGGGGTGTCCTGCGGCAAAGCGTGGCCTGGCGCAGGCAAACGCGGATTGTATGCGTGCGAGGCACGGGGCGCGGTGTGGGTCAAACAACCCCAAAAAGAGGCGGCCCATCGCCGCCCAAACCCGCGCAGGCGCTCAAAAACCGTAATTCACGCCCAGGTTGACGGCCGAAATACCCAGGCTGTCGCCAAACTTGTAAATCGTGTAGTCGGCGTAAATGCGCATGTTTGCATCGATCGCATAGTACAGGCCCAAACCGGTGGACAAACCGGTGTGGGTGTCGCCGTTTTTGATCTGGGTGCTGGCCAAACCCAGGCGCGCAAAGCCCGTCATGGCCGGGCTGAAGGCCATGCTGGGCTTGAGATACGCCCCGACAAAGCTGCCGACCTCTGTGGTCAAGGCCGGGTTGAGGCTGTTTTTGCCCGACTGCACGCCCATGCCCAACAAGCCCTCGGCCTCCACAGTGCCCCACAGGGGTTTGGCAATGCCCACCCGAATGCCCACCGGGTCAAACGAGCTGGTGCTGTTTTTGACATTGAGCAAGCTGTAGCTGACATCAAAGCGCAGGCCTTGCACCAGCGCGGTGCTTTGGGCCAGCGCGGCCGATGAAGCCCCCAAGGCTGCTGCGACCCACAGGCCGCCCAGGATTTTTTTCATGCCACCTTCCTTTGATCGTTCCAACGGGCCATCAAGCTGCCCCACTGCGCCTGCGCCGCCTGCAAATGGCGCTCTTTGACATGGCCAAAGCCTTTGATCTGCTCGGGGATGCGGGCGATCTCCAGCGCCAGCGCCTGGCGCTCGGGGCTGAACTGGGCCAACACCTGCTCGATGCTGTCGCGGTACTGGCCGATCAAGGCCCGCTCGGTGCGCCGCTCCTCGGTGTGGCCAAACACATCGAAGGCGCTGCCGCGCAAAGCTTTGAGGCGGGCCAGCAGCGCAAAACCCCAGCGCATGGGCGCGCCCGCATAACGGCTTTTTTGCAATTCGCCCTTGGCGTTGCGCTGGGCGAGCAAAGGCGGGGCCAGGTGGTAGACCACCTGGTAGTCGCCCTCGAACTGCTGGGCAATGCGCTGCAAAAAACCAGTGTCGGTGTGCAAGCGGGCGACCTCGTATTCGTCTTTGTAGGCCATGAGCTTGAACAAATTGCGGGCCACCGCCTCGGCCAAGGCCGGTGTGCTTTGGACCAGCACCCGGTCGACAAAGGCGCGGTAACTGGCGGCGTAAGCGGCGTTTTGGTAATCGGTCAAAAAGGCTTGGCGCTGGGCCACCACCTCTGGCAAGCTGGCGCGCTTTTTGAACTGCACCACCTGTGCCGGTTGCAACAAGGCCAGCACGGCGGGCAGGTCGTGGGCGCAGCGGCGGCCCCATTCAAAAGCCTTCAGGTTGTTGGCCACGGCCACGGCATTGAGTTCGATGGCGCGGTGCAGCGATGCACGCTGCAAGGGCACCCAGCCCTTTTGCCAGGCATAGCCCAAGATCATCGGGTTGATGTAGATGCTGTCGCCCATCAAGCGGGTGGCGATGGTGTTGGCATCGAACGCGCCCAACTGCTGTGCAGCCTCGGGCCCGCCAATGGCTTGCAACACATCGGCCACACAGCCTTCGCTGGGGTTGCCCCAGGCACCGTTTTTGACAAAAGCGGCGGTGGGTGTGCCATGGTCATTGATGGCCACACGGGTGCGGCCCGCGCGCATGCGTTGCACGGTTTCTTTGCCCGCGCTGACGATGGGGTCGCAACCGATCACCAAGTCGGCCACGCCCACGCGGGTGGTGCGGATCTCATCGGCCGAGGGGGCCAACAGCACATGGCTCCAGGTCGCGCCGCCTTTTTGCGCCAGCCCCGCCGAGTCTTGGGTGACCACGCCCAGCCCTTCCAAATGCGCCGCCATGCCCAGCAATTGGCCAATGGTGATGACACCGGTGCCGCCCACCCCCGCGACCACGATGCCATAGCCCCCCAGGTGTTGGCCGGGCAACAGCGGGACCAGCGCGGGCTCGGGCACCTCGGGCATGGCCGGGCCGTCGGTGGCGCTGCGCTTTTGGCCGCGCATCTGGCCGCCCTGGACGGTGACGAAACTCGGGCAAAAGCCTTTCACACAGCTGATGTCTTTGTTGCAGGTGCTTTGGTTGATGGTGCGCTTGCGGCCGAACTCGGTCTCCAAGGGCTCGACGCTCACGCAATTGCTTTGCGCGCTGCAGTCGCCGCAGCCTTCGCACACCAACTCGTTGATGAACACGCGCTTGGCCGGGTCCACCATGCTGCCGCGCTTTCTGCGCCGGCGTTTTTCGGTGGCACAAGTTTGGTCGTAAATGATGACGGTGCAGCCCTTGACCTCGCGCAGCTCGCGCTGGATGCGGTCAAGCGCGTCGCGGTGCTCAATCGCAATGCCCTCGGGCAAACCCAAGGGGCTGCCGGGCACGCCATTGGTGCCCACGCCGTCGTATTTGTCGGGCTCGTCGGTGACGATGACGATGCGCCGCGCACCCTCGGCGCGCATGCTGTGGGCGATTTGGATCACCGAATGCCCCTCGGGGGTTTCGCCCACCGGCTGACCGCCGGTCATGGCCACCGCATCGTTGTACAAAATTTTGTAGGTGATGTTGACCCCAGCGGCAATGCTTTGGCGCACCGCCAACATGCCACTGTGAAAGTAGGTGCCGTCGCCAATGTTGGCAAACACATGGTTTTCATGGCTGAAGGCCTGCTGGCCCACCCAGGGCACGCCCTCGCCGCCCATTTGGGTGAAGCCTGCGGTGCTGCGGTCCATCCACAAGGCCATGAAGTGGCAACCAATGCCCGCCATGGCGCGCGAGCCCTCTGGCACGCGGGTGCTGGTGTTGTGCGGGCAACCCGAGCAAAACCAGGGCTGGCGCTCGGCCTTGACCTCCAGCACCTGCAAGGACCGCTCTTTGGCATCGAGCAAGGCGATGTGCGCTTGGATCTGGGCGCGGGTGTCGGCATCCACCCCCAGGGCCAGCAAGCGCTGGGCGATGGCGCGCGCCACCATGGCCGGGGTGAGGTCGGCATGGGCGCGCAGCAAGGTGTTGGCGCTGGGGTTGGTTTGGGACCATTCGCCGCCATCGGTGTTGCCCGGGGCTTCGTTGAACTTGCCCACCACGCGCGGGCGCTGGCCATCGGGCCAGTTGTACAAGCATTCTTTGACCTGGTATTCGATCATTTGGCGCTTTTCTTCCACCACCAAAATTTCTTGCAGGCCGCGCGCAAACTCGCGGGTGCTGTGCGGCTCCAAGGGCCAGACCACGCCCACCTTGTGCAAGCGAATGCCCAGGCGCTGACAGGCGGCCTCGTCCAACCCCAGGTCGAGCAAGGCCTGGCGGGTGTCGTTGTAGGCCTTGCCGCTGGCCATCAGGCCCAAGCGGTCGTTGGGGCCTTCGATGGTGTTGTGGTTGAGCCGGTTGGCGCGGATGTAGGCCAAAGCGGCATACCACTTGTGGTTGAACAAGCGCTGCTCTTGCGACAAGGCATCGTCGGGCCAGCGGATGTGCAAGCCGCCTGCGGGCAGGTCAAAGGCGGGCAACACCAGCTGCACCCGTTGCACATCGATGGTGGCGGTGGCACTGGACTCGACCACCTCTTGGATGGTCTTCATGCCCGCCCACAAGCCGGCAAAGCGGCTCAGGGCCAGCGCATGCAAGCCCATGTCCAAAATGTCTTGCACCGATGCCGGAAAAAACACCGGCATGCCACAGGCCTTGAAGATGTGGTCGCTTTGGTGCGCGGCGGTGCTGCTTTTGGCCACATGGTCGTCACCGGCCACGGCCATCACCCCGCCCCAGGGCGTGGTGCCCGCCATGGTGGCGTGTTTGAACACATCGGAACAACGGTCCACCCCGGGGCCTTTGCCATACCAAATGCCAAACACCCCGTCAAAGCGGTTGCTGCCCGGGGGCGCAAAACCCAATTGCTGGGTGCCCCACAAAGCGGTGGCGGCCAGCTCCTCATTGACACCAGGCTGGAACACGATGTGCTGGGCCTGCAAATACGATTTGGCCTTCCACAGTGCTTGGTCGTAACCGCCCAAGGGTGAGCCACGGTAGCCGCTGATGAAGCCTGCGGTGTTCTTGCCTTGCAAAGCATCGCGCTGGCGCTGCAACATGGGCAGCTTGACCAGGGCTTGCACGCCGCTCATGAAGGCACGCCCTTGGTCGAGCGCGTATTTGTCGTCCAAAGTCACCGTCGCCAGGGCCTGGCGGATGTGTTCGGGCAAAGGGGCGTTCATGGCGGGTCTCCTGGCACGGGGCTGGCCGACAGTGTAGGGGCAAGGGGGGTGCTTGTCAGCGCGGCCACAACACCCACAGGCGCAGGTTTTGTTTGACCCGGGCGGCCAATTCGCCAGCGGCAGCACCCGAACCGGCGTAGTAGTCGGCCCGCACCGCGCCGACGATGGCGCTGCCCGTGTCTTGGGCGAACACCAGGCGCTGCACCCGCAGCGCCGGCCCCGTGCTGGCCAGCCACACCGGGGTGGCATAGGGGATTGATTCGCGGTCCACCGCGATCGAGCGCCCGGCCGTCAAGGGCACGCCCTGGGCACCGCGTGGGCCCGCGTCCACGCCGTCGTCGTTCAAGGCTTCTTCGCGGAAAAACACATAGCGCGGGTTGGCCCACAGCATCTCTTGGGCGCGCTGCGGGTTGCGGGCCACCCAATCTTTGATGCCCGCCCAACTCGCGTCGCGCACCTGGCCTTGGTCGAGCAGCCAACGGCCCACGCTTTGGTAGGGCTGCTCATTGGAGCCCGCAAAGGCCATGCGCACCCGCCGAATGCGGCCATCGGGCTCTTGCAAGCGCAATTGGCCCGAGCCTTGGATGTGCAGCACCAGCGCGTCAATCGGGTCGGCCAACCAGGCGATTTCCAGCCCGGCCAGGGTTGCCCGGGCCTCGGGCAAGGTGTCGATTTGCTGGCGCGTGAACCAAGCGCGGCCTTGGCGCTGGGCTTGCTGCGCCGCCGCCGGGTAGGCGTACAAGGGCACGCCAAAGCCGGGGCCGCTTTGGCGGGTGGCCGCCATCAAGGGCTCGTAATAGCTGGTGAGCAAGCCTTCGCTGCTGCCTTGCACCGGCTCGACCCGGTAGGGCTGCAGCCGGGTGACCATCCACAGGCGTTGCTCATCGGCATCGGCAATGCTCAAGCGGCGCACATCGGCGCACAAGGGGCCAAACAAGGGGCCGGGGCGTTCGCAGTTTTTCAGCCACGCGTTCCAGGCCTCGTGCATGCTGTCTTCGCCCCACCCGGGCAGCTCGTCCCAAGACACCGCAGTCCAACGGCTTTTGATGGGCCGGTCTGGGGCCGGTGTGCCGGGCAAACCGGCCAAGCCCGCGCGCGGTACGGCCGGGGTGGCCGCTGGAGCGGCGGGGGCGGCGGTCGCCGGTGCTG